>CEWH01145794.1_pt1 | contig 14344 bp, 9 predicted proteins | sample 531231 | NCBI WGS metagenome assembly CEWH01 (sample SAMEA2622316, study PRJEB7988) | marine metagenome | biome: marine biome (ENVO:00000447); feature: surface water layer (ENVO:00002042); material: "saline water (ENVO:00002010), including plankton (ENVO:xxxxxxxx)" | depth 5 m | reverse complement strand
CCTTCGTTGAGACTCTGCTTGGCGCCTCCGAGCGGAAGGTTTCGGGCGACGGCCTGTTCGCCACCGTTGTCGCTGGTCAGGATGACGAGAGTGTTGTCGGCTAGGTTTTGCTCCTCGAGCGTTTGTAGGACGCGACCCACTTCAAGGTCGAGTCGTTCGATCATCTTAATCAGGGTGGGACGATTCTTTTCCTGAGGCTTATCCATCGGTACATCCGGGTCCTGAATTGGGGTGTGCGGCGCCTGGAACGGCAGGAAGATGAAGAAGGGCTTTTGGTTCTGCGCCTCGATGACCTTGAGTGCTTCATCGGCAAAGACGGTATCGCACCAGGTGCCGACGCGATCCGGATAGGGTTCACCATCTTTGTACATGTCCAGTTCCCCGCCTCGAATCAGCCTGTGAGTGTAGAAGTCATGGTTGAGGTGCAGGCCGACCCATGAATCAAAACCAAAGTCATTGGCGCGGCGGCGCTCGAGGTTGGACACGTTCCATTTTCCAAAGCAGAAGGTCTCATAGCCGACGCCCTGAAGTAATTGTCCGATGGTGGGGTGGTCTTCCGGCGTCAGGCTAGGGGAGCCTCCGCCGTAGTAGTCTTCGTAGGTGTCGCCAAAGCGGTGGGGGTAGCGACCGGTCAGGATGGCGGCCCGACTTGGGGAGCAAACGGGGAAGGCGGAATAGCCATCGGTAAAGCGAACACCTTCCGCGGCGAGTCTGTCCATATTAGGTGTTTCGGCATCTGGACTACCGTAGCATCCAAGCTCTCCGTAACCGAGGTCATCGGCAAGAATTAATATAATGTTAGGTTCATTGCCTGTTGGTTTGGCTCTCTTCGCCAGCTTCGCCTGTGGGCTTGCTTTGGGAGCGGATCGCTTGGCTTTCCCGGGCGCGGCCGGTTCTTCCGACTTGAAGTCCCAGCGTTGTTTTTTGCCCGTAACGGTTGAAGTGACCTCGATTGAGGAAAGCCCGGTTGATTTCTGTGACTGGCTTGGAGGAAAGACTCGAAGCTGGACTAGGGTGCCTTCTACAGGGAGTGTAACAGTGATCGTGGTCCACTCGTTTCCCTTTACCGTGAATACTTCCGACTGAGTTTTAAGGAATTCCTCCTGATCTTCGGTGCGCCATTGAAGGCTGCCCTCACCGTCACCACGGATCTTTAGGTTCACTTCGGTGGTTCCCTCGCTGCGGACTTGGGTGGTGGCGAGAAAGGAATGGCGGCCGAGGCTTTTGATAATGATCCGCTTCGAGTCAGAGGTAATCTCTGCATTTCGCGCAATCCAACCTTGGAGGGCCGGATCTTTGACCATGGTCATCAGGGCAGGCTGACCGGGCGTCTTGGCTGCCGGTGGCATCTTGAGTCCTCCGGCCTGAACGCCGATCTTGGAGGCATCAAACTGGGCTGGGTCGAAGTTTGGATTGGCGGTGGGAACGACGACTTCAGCTTCGACGATAAAATCGTCGATCAGGGCGTCGAGTCGCTGGACGGTTTCGGGTTGCTCAGCAGCGAGGTTTCTGGTCTCTCCAATATCGTTCTCGAGGTCGTAGAGACGGAATTGATGGGCACCGTTTTCATCATGGTGAAAGATTCGAATCAGTTTCCATTTATCGTGATGGACGGCCATGGACGGGGGCAACCACTTGGGAGTGTTGCCGTAGCTCGGCACGTAGGTGAACATGGGTTCCCGCTCAAGTTCCTCTCCCTTGAGGGCGGTCGAGAAATCGACCCCATCGATGGGATGATTCGCCGGAGGATTGATTTTCAGCATGCGGAGAATGGTCGGATAAAGATCAGTCGACTGGATGCGAGTGTCGTTGCGAGATCCCGCCTCCGTGACGCCAGGCCAAACGACGATACCTGGTACTCGGATCCCTCCATCGTGGATGTTGCCTTTTCCACCGAGGAGCGGCGCGTTGCTGGTGATGGGAGTGATGTAGGTCTCGCCGTTGACGTCGGTCTCTTCGAGGCCACAGTGCTGATTGCCACCGTTGTCGGAGGTGAAGAGAATGATGGTTTCTTCGGCGATTCCCTCTTCGTCGAGGGCGTCGAGGAGAGTGCCGATGGCATCGTCCATCGAGTGCAGCATGGCGGCGTAGGTGGGGGACTGCTGAGTGGAAGTACGATCAATTTTCGAGCGGTAGCGATCGATCAATTCCGGCTTGGCGCCAAAGGGCGCATGAACGGAGAACTGCCAATAGTTCATGAAGAATGGCTTGGAACGATCGCGGTTTTTCAGCCAGTTTACGGCCTCCTCAGCCATGCGGTCCTCGATATGTTCCCCGGGTTCGCCTTCAAGACCAGGAATGGTCCAGGGGGCCAGGTAGGTGCGACCTGGTCCGGGGCCGTTGTAGTTGGGAATATCGATATCGAAGCCAAATTCGAGAGCGGAGTGGGGGCCGTCACCTAGGTGCCATTTACCGAAGTGCGCGGTGGCATAACCGGCGCCCTTCAAAACAGTGGCTAGAGTTGGCATGGCCGGATCGAGTCGAGTGGAGGATTGAACGACGTTGCTCTTTTGCTGAGGCGGACCGCTCGTTTTTGCCGTTGGTTCATAGCGAACCTCTTTGGTGTGACCACCCGGGGTCGTGAAGCCAGTTCGGGCTGGATTTTGCCCGCTTAGGATGCTGGAACGGGTGGGGGAGCAAAGGGGGTGAGACGAGTATGCGTTGTTAAACGTCATCCCGCGCGCTGCGAGCCGCTCTAGGTTGGGCGTTTCGTAAAGCTCGGTTTTGCCATAAAGCGTGGTGTCAGCCCAACCGAGATCGTCGGCAAGGATCAGAATGACGTTGGGTCGATCCGAGGCGATACCCTCATTCAGATGGAGCACGGACCAGGCTACGACCGCTAACAGGGTTCTAAAAATAGATGGTGCAATCATGGGCTAATTCATTGAAATATCTCTTTCAGAGTTAATTCTGCCGACATTTTTTTGCTCATTGAGGAATCCGTCCCGCAAGGAAAAGCTTTTCAGAAACAGAACATCCTGCAATGACAGCATCTTCTTGTAGCCTTACTGCGATGAACATTTCCCGCTCTTTACTAATCCTATTTCTAATGGGCATATCATTCGATGCGTTAACAGCTGAGCGGCCTAATGTCATTTTTATTCTCACGGATGATCAGGGATATGGTGATCTTGGATGCCATGGGAACCCCGTCTTAAAGACTCCGGCTCTGGATGCCTTGCACGCCGAATCTCTGCGTTTCACGGATTTTCACGTCAACAGCTTCTGCACCCCGAGTCGGGCAGCACTCATGACCGGGCATTATGCGACTCGCACGGGTGCGTACCGGACCTCTTCGGGACGCACCTTTCTTCATACCGATGAGGTCACCATGGCGGAAATCTTCCGCAAAAGCGGCTATGCGACGGGGCTGTTTGGCAAGTGGCACTTGGGAGACAGTTATCCCCATCGGCCCTATGACCGGGGGTTCGAAGAGGTGGTTTGGCACAAGGCCGGCGGGGTGGGGCAACTTTCTGATTACTACAGCAACGATTACTTCAGCGACCACTACGAACGCAACGGGGTGCTGGAATCGTTCGAAGGCTACTGCACTGACGTCTGGTTCGAAGAAGCGCTTCGCTTCATTGAAAAGCAGCGTGAAGCTAAAAAGCCATTTTTTGCCTACATTCCCACCAATGCACCTCATTCACCCTTCGTGGTCGAAGATCATTACGCAGCCCCCTACGAAGACGTTGCGACTTGGCGGGACGGGAAGGCATCTAAATTCTACGGAATGATCGCCAATCTTGATGAGAATATCGGCCGGCTGCGACAGTATTTGCAGGGATCAGGACTTGCTGATAACACCATCCTGATCTTCATGTCGGATAACGGGACTGCCGGAGGTGTGGGTATGGACACGGACGCCGTGCCTGCCGAAGGCGAAGGATACAACGCCGGTATGCGCGGTCGGAAAGCTTCCGTCTACGATGGAGGGCATCGTGTTCCGTTCTTTTTGCACTGGCCGGATGGTGGACATGATAAAGGGCAAGATGTTGATACTCTGGCCGCTGGCTATGATTTGTTACCCACGCTAATTGAGCTCTGCCAACTAGAAGATCCCGGCATTACTTTTGATGGAATGTCTCTTACTCCAGCGATAAAAAACAGCGGCGACTGGCCTGATCGCCAACTCGTCCTTCAATACCAAGGAGGAAATGGCTTCACTTATGCGCCCGAAATGTGGACGGACTCGGCAGTACTTACCCAAGAATGGAGACTGGTGGACGGGAACAAACTATTCCGGATTAAAGAAGATCCGAGCCAAAGCCACAACTTGGCAGAAGATTTCCCTGAGATGGTGAAGCAATTGCGCTCCCGCTACGAAGGCTGGTGGGCGGAGGTATCCCCAAGGATGCGCCCGATCCCGATCCACCTAGGCAACAAGGCTGAACCTGAAACCCTACTGACCGGTCTGGATTGGTATATGGAACCATTCGGTAACCCTATCACAAGTACTAGGCGATGGTCACCAGGTAGCAACGGGCCAATCTACTTGGAGATCGAAACTGCCGGGCGCTATCGTTTTAAGCTGACCGAGAGGCATCCTGCTGCTAAGGAGCCACTGAATAATGTTCTAGCGCGCCTGGAGACTGGTGGCCAAAAGTTTGAGTCCAAAATTGAGGCGGGAGCCTTGGTCTCGGAATTTGTCGTCACGCTGCCTGAGGGGCCGACTCAGCTAATCGCCACCTTCGAGACTCCGAATGGCGAGACGGGTGGGGCCTACTTTGTTGAAGTTTCCTATCTTGGTTCTGAATAACCCAGCCCAAACGGAATTGGAAGAGTCGAAGAGCATGCCATAATGCGCGCCTACCAAGTCAATGAAACCCTTTTGGCCTCTGATTGCCCTTCATTATTTGCGGACCCGATACTCCGGCCGACCGAAAGGTAGAGGATATGATTTACATGCAGAGTGTTTGCGCCACAACCTGCGAGCTTGCCGGTATTGCTGTTCCGGAATCGGTTGAGTTTCCAAGTATCCGGAGCCTCGCCTTTGGGGAGTGGGGTGCGGTGGGAGGGTCCGTCATCTTCGGCACCTACTAGGAAGCCCAGCGCCTCGTGAGGACTCATTCGCATAAATTGATCTACTACCCGCACCTTGATCGATATTAGTTGTTCGATCTGGAGAAAGATCCTGATGAGATCACTGATGTGATCGAAAGTTTAGATTACATAAAGGTTCGCCAAATATTGATAAACACCCTGAAAGAAAGGCGAATATCCCTCGGGGACGGGCTCCTCAATTAAAGGCGGTTTTCTTTACTAATTGAATTAACTGGTCACAATAGAGCTTCTCTTTTTCAACACACGTTATCATGGCATCCGAACCTATTATTGATCCCGCGACTCTTGATCCTAACAATGAGGCTTTATCCAAAGAGCAAGTGCTCGGATTGAATCGTCAGCGCTACGAGTTTGAACAACTTGACAAGTTAATCGCTTTTGATGCTGAAGAAGGTATGGCCGTAGGTATTAAGCACCAGAGCAGGGAGGAGTTTTGGGTCCGGGGTCACATTCCCGGCCGACCTCTCATGCCGGGCGTCTTGATAATTGAAATGGCCGCTCAGGTAAGTTCGCTAATTTTCCACCTCAAGTTCGACGAGGAAGGTGAAAAATTCTTTGGCTTTGCTGGCGTCGATAAGGTGAAGTTTCGTGGCAGCGTCGAACCCGGGGATGATCTGGTCATGGTAGTTAAGGCGACGCGACTGCGTTCGCGTATGGCTAGTTTTGAAGCCCAAGGTTTCGTCGGGGATAAGTTCGTCTTCGAAGGCGAAATTACCGGTGTGGTCTTATAGGGAAACTTGTCGAACTTGCTGATCAATTGCCATGAACAAGGTGAAGGATCGAGTCAGTGAAGAGGAGTGGAATCTGAGGGAAGAACTTTCCTCAGCTTACCATGTTTTTGCGATGCTGGGGTGGACGCATCTAATCCACACCCATATCACGGTAAAAGGCCCCAGAGAGGGCGAGTTTTTGATCAATGCGTTCGGTTTGCTCTGGGAGGAAATTACACCAGAATCCCTCGTCAAAGTTGACGCGAATGGCGCAGTTATCGATCAGGGATCGACTGCTTTAGGGATCAATCCCGCGGGATTTAAGATTCACTCAGCAATTCACACATCGGAGAGAGCTGACAAGTGGGTGATGCACATTCACGTCCCGGAAGTGGTGGCGGTTGCCAGTTTGAGGGAGGGGTTGATTCGAGGCCTGTCCACTTACTCGATGGATCTTGGTCCGATCTCTTATCATTCCTATGAGCACGCGACGAATACAGAGGTCGATACCTGTGAACGCATGGTGTCCGATTTTGGGCCGTCGAACAAGGTGTTACTGCTGCGCAACCATGGGTCAATCACTGTCGGAAAAACGGTTCATGAAGCCTTTTTCTTGACCTATCAGATGGTCGAAGCCTGTCGGGTGCAACTGCATGTTCTGTCATCCACAAAACATAGGGATGACTACATCACGGTAGCGCAACCTGTTGTTGAAAACACCTATCAGATTGTTCAGGACAACTACACTGGGAAGAGTTTCGGAAAGTTGGAGTGGGAAGCGGCGCGGCGTTTGGCGGAAAGTAAAAGGTGAATTTTTTGGGCGGCGTTGCCTTGTGGTCTGGCGGCTCCTCGAGCGGGGGTTTGTTTTGTTCGGGTCTTGAGCGGCAAAGGAAACCGTGATTCGAGTTCGCGGCTTGGCCCACCCCCAGACAGGGACATCAGATTCGCGCTGAAGAATGGCGTTGTCCGTAAATGGGTCTGCTAACTCCAGCAACTTGGCGTCCTCCGATCTCGCGTTCCCAATGCCAATCGCAAGGAGAATCGCAAAGGGGAAAAAGGAGCAGGCTTGATTCATTCGACCAGCAACTCGACCATTGCCTTACCCATGGCCTCGCCGACGTTCATGTAGGTTTCCGGATTTCCACTGTAGTGGCCACTGGAACTACCACCCTTTGAAAGGGGATTCGTGTAGACGAAGGCCACCTTGCCCTCGAGTTCGGGATCCTCGCTATTGGCAACAGCTTCCATGGCATCGAGGATCTTTCCGTCACCTCCCTGTGAACCCTTCTTGGTCTGCCCGAGAGAAGCGGTGACAAACTTGGCGTTGGGAGCATTGAAATCCTTGCGCAGCGCCTTGATCAGTTGGATCAGGTTCTTTTCGTAGGCTTCGAAGTGCGCGGCGTTGCGCATGTCTTTGTCTCCCTGCCACCAGAAGAATCCAGCAACCTCGTATTCCGTGGCCCCCGGGTAATACTTGTCGAGATTCTCGAGCACCGCCTTGGCGGCGGACACGTCGCCATCGTATTGGCAACCCGCATACCATCCTCTCGACATGTCACCCCCGGTGTCGCCCTGCGGTTCATCCGGAGTCCCGCGATAGCCTGGCTGCAATTTTCCCCCGTGTTCCCAAGCCTCCGTGCCGGGAGGCAGAAGATCCCAGCCCAGGCTGCGATTGCCGATGCAACTTTTGAGAATCATGACAGGGGCATCGGTAACGTGTCCAACGAAGTGTCCAATTCCTATTTCCGGGCCTATGTTGCCCTGGATCGTCATCCAGTCGTTGATGTGATCTTTGGCAGGACTGTTGCCCGAGCACATCACCCGGACATTGCGCACATCCTTGCGAACGGTCCATTCCCCGGCCTCGTCGACGAGGTAGGGATACGTGCCTGCTTTGGCGGCTTCCTGCAATGGGCCGGGCTTTCCAAAGCCGAGCATGTTCGACTGCCCCATTAGGATGTAAACCTTGACGGGTTGGCTCATGTCCGCCTCTTCCCCATCGGGATCAGGCAATTCTTCGGGAAGGCCCTTGAGCGCGACTCCTCCGCTGGATCCGCTGCTGTTTTCTTTCAAGAAGGCGATGTCCTCTTCTGAGAGCATGGCCTGGGCAAAGGTTATATTTTTGCCGCCGGCCATCGATACGGTGACCTGACCACTAGTGGCGTCGTAGTTCGTCAATTCGCCTTCGAACGTCTTTGAGCCGTCGGCACTGGTCCAGGTCCTTGCAGCGGCGTTGTGCGCGAATACCAGGCAGAGACCGACTGTGATCAGGCGGAGTTGTTTGAGAGAGGAAATGCGTTTCCGGGCTGGCATATCGAGGTTCCTTTAGTTGACCGGCGTGAGGGTGAAGTCTTTGATAGCGAGACCGTATTGAGGCGGGTTGTTGCGCCAGAACCGCAAAGTGTTGTCGCCTTCCTTGAGCGTGACTGTAACAGGTTCCGAAGTTTGCCAGCTTCCTTCGGTAAAGGGCATTTCTTTGGTGAGTTCAGACTCGGATTCATTGGCAGAAATGCAGAGGCGTTGGCCGTAATTGGAGGTCACCACCAGAGCGGTCAGTTCGTAGTTGCCTGCTCTTGGAACAGAAACTTGAAATTCCAAGTGGGACTTGGACCCGGCAGATGGCCCGGTGGGATCGACCCGGGGACTCCGGGAGTAGTAGCCGCGGTCATACTTGTCGGAGATCCTTTCGTTCACGTTACCGTAGATGTCGTAGAGACCCCATGGGTTGGGTTTCAGTTGTCCAACCGGGTGTGACTTGCCGCCGGCATTGTTCTTGTGCCAGGCATACTCGCCAATCACGGATGGGTCGTCGCCGAAGAACCACTTGGTGTTGCTTCCAGCGCGACTGGCATATTCCCACTCGGCCTCGGTGGGGAGGCGCACATCGAAGCCGGTTTTCTCAGCGGCCTTCCCGCAGAAAGACCGGGCGTCCGATTCGCCCACGTTGTCGACCGGGAGATCACTTCCCTTGGTAGACTTGCTAGGGTTGGAACCCATGATGACCTCGTACTGCGCCTGGGTTACTTCATATTTGCCGAGATAGAATCCCTTGGTGAGCTCAACTTCGTGTTTTGGCACTTCGACGCATTCGAAGCGACCATCGGTTTCGCTTTCACCGCCCATGACGAAGCTGCCCGGCTTGATATAGACCATCTCCATAGTGACGCCGTCTCCGAGGTCGAGGGTTACCTCGCTCGGAGTTTGATCCCCGGGAGGGGTCAAGGCCGCGCGCAGCCCCCAGTTTTCGTATCGGCCGTAGCCGCCGCTCAACATCCGCTTGCCGGAGGCGAGAGCGTCAGGGTCACCTTTCCAGGTGCCGCCACGCATGATGGTCTGGCCTTCGGGAAAGAAGCGGGGAAGAAAGATCTGAAGACCACCGTTGAAGCTCTTCATGGCAAGCACTTCGCGGGTGTTGCCGGAGGGCTTACTGTAAGCGGCCGCGGGCATCAGGATGCTGCCATCTGGATTCTGGATAATCTTTTTGTCGTCTTCGGTAACAGGCGATGCCATGACCTTTTCGGCAACAGTCGGTTCATTGGCTTCCCCAAGGTCTTCCCCAAGCGCGGCAAGTGTCACCGCGTTTGATTCTTCAATGATAGATCGCTGTATTTCGAGCGAAATGCCATTCCAGAATCGAGGCTCTTCTTTTTCATTTTCTCCGTAGCTGCGCTTTTCGCCAAGGACATCACCAGCCCACTGGGCACGCTTGACTTTAAGATAGGCTTCTGGATTGGCCCGGGCCTGCGTCGTCGCAAGGAAGTCGACATCTTTGATGTAGGGAGTCTTGGTCCAGCCGGCACCCCAGCCTCCGCCGAGGTTTACGACCCAACCCTTAGGGGTCCAGTGCGCCAGCGCCGCGTGCCCACGACTGGGGCGGGCGGTGGTAGGGACACCAAACGACCTCAGGATAAACCGCCCGAAGAAAGCCCGCCTGCCGCAAACGCCGCCGTTCATCAGCATGTTTTGATATTTCTGGAGTTCGGGGCGGTCGTGCTTCACATCCTGAGATCCATATTTTACATCAGAAGTGACAATGTTCACATAACGCCAGCCGAAGTTTTCGTTGTAAATGTGATCGGGGCGGTAGTTGCGCAACATCTCGCGACCCCAGGCAAGCGTCGCATCCGGCTCGTCTCCATTCACCACCATGCGGAGATCCCAGGTCGTCAACTGGCTGAAGGTCGAGTCCAGTTCTCCATCGAGATAGGCTTTTTCGTAATGGAGATAACGTTTCACAGGATCGATCGTTGCCGGTGCTCCGACGGAAGCTTCGGGATTGACCTGAACCAACGGGACGGCGTGTTCGAGGCTGATAGCGAGTGCCAATCGCTGGAAGATACCCGCAGAGGCATTTTCACTCGTTTCCTGAATCTTCCGGTAGATCTGAATCGCATTGCCGTATTCGCCCGGCCCGAAACCGTTGCGCCCGAGAGATTTCGCCTTGGCTCCGTCTGCCACCAGCATCTCCTGCATCAGGATAGAGTCGGCCAGGAGTCCCTCCACCAGCTGCCATTGCTCCCGGCCTTGCTGGGCAAACCGCGCCAAACCCGCTGGGGTGGCTTCCTTCAGAACGACGTATTTGGCAAGAGCCGCATCGAGTGAGTCACTGCTGAGAAAATGATTGAGCGTCTCGCCCTTGGCTTGCTCCGGATTTGGGATTTGCTGCGCCAGTCGAGACCCGAGTGACTCCAGTTGCCCAGACCAGTGCGCCTCAAGTTTCTCTCCGGCTTCCGTCAGGTCGGGTGAAGTTGCTTGGTCGTTGCCAGGAGCCCTCGTCGCGAAAAGGCAGAGGATCAGGGTGGTGAAACAAAAGTGGTGGTGGGATGACTTCATCGCGAAAGGTTGGCTTGATGAGATAACTGATGCAATTACTGAATTTGTTGGATGATTCTTGGTAAGTAACCCGCTTGCGCCTTAGGGCCTCATCAGCTCGACCATCGCCTTGCCCATTGCCTCGCCAACATTCATGTAAGTTTCCGCATTGCCGTTGTAATGAGCGCCTGAGCTGCCGCCTTTCGAGATGGGGTGGGTGTAAACCGCTGCTACGTTGCCTTTGAATTCGGGATACTTTCCGGAGTTTCCGTCGACAGCAAGCATGGCATCAAGAATCTTGCCGCCGCCATCGGTGGCTCCCTTTTTGGTCTGACCAAGAGAAGCGCAGACAAAATTGGCATTGGGGGCATCGAACTCCGTGCGCAACTGCTTGATGAGGTTGGCAAGGTTGTGCTCATAGCGGCTGGAGAGTGCTGCGCTGCGGCTGTCTCGATCGCCTTGCCACCAGAAGAAGCCGGCGACTTCGTAGTCCGTTGCTTCTGGATAAAAGTTCCCGAGGCTCTCGAGCACTTCTTTGGCCCTGGCGATGTCGCCGTCGTATTGCATTCCGGCATACCACTTGATTGGATTGGGTTTCGTTCCTTTCTCCCACTTATCCGGGGAACCTTTGTAGCCAGGGTGCACCCAGGTTTTGCCCTTAGCATCAGTAAACTCAAAACCTTCGCTGCCGGGGGGCAAGAGGTCCCAGCCGAGGGCGCGGTTACCGATGCAGCTCTTGAGAATAAGAACGGGTGCATCGGTGGCTTCGCCAACGTAGTGTCCAATGCCAATCTCGGGCCCGATGTTGCTCTTCTTGATAGTCAGCCATTCATTGTTGAGAAGCTTCGATCCACCAGTGCCACTCCCCATGACCCGCACGTTGCGAACGTCTTTCCGTTCCGTCCAGTTGCCTTCGTCATCAATAAGGTAGGGATAGAGACCTTTTTCATTTGCAGCGTGCGACAGAGAACCTTCAGAACCTTTTTTTCCGCTCTCGATCCTTCCGAAACCTAGCATATTGGACTGACCAAGCAGGATATATACTTGGACGGGTTTAGACATGTCGGCAGGCTTTCCGTCGGGATCGGGCAGGGTGTCCGCGGAAAGCGGTGAAATCTGAGAAAGGAATGTGGCGATCAGTAGGGGAAGGAATAGCAATTTCATAGCAGACAAGTTTGTATCAGACGATGGTTCCTAGAGAACCACAAAATTTTCAAACAAAGAATGTGATTATGTTTTTATTTAAGTGGGTGACCCTTATCACGAGTGCGGCTTTCGTTTGGGTGTTCGTCCATTTTCTTGTATTGGATTAAAAAACCGCCAAATATGGCGATATTTTTCATTTTTAACCCATGCCCTTAGTGGGATATCCAGCCTCAAAATTTTTACTCCGGCTTAATTAGGGTAATCTTAGGATTTGAGGCAGAGATGCTTGATGGGATTTTTGAGACGATGAGACTTTTCCTACCCACTTTAGCTCTAATGCTTCTGGCTAACTCCGTTGCGGCCGATCGTCCGAATATTGTTTTCATGCTCGCGGATGATATGGGCTACGGCGATCTTGCCTGCTACGGTAATCCAGTGATCCAATCCCCCAATCTCGACCAGCTTGCTGAGGAAGGAGTGAGACTGCTCAACTGCTATGCGGCAAGTCCGAATTGCTCGCCTGCTCGCACCGCTATCATGACAGGGCGCAGCCCCTACCGTGTGGGGATGTATGACTGGGCCCGTTATAAGCCGATGCACATTCCTTCTGAAGAATTGACCTTGCCCGAAGTCATCGGAGGCTCGGGTTATCAGACGATGTTTGCCGGCAAGTGGCACTGCAGTGGTGACTCGAACTTGATCAGTGGGACCCAGCCTAATCCCGGCGATCATGGATTTGATCATTGGCTGGCCCACCCCAAGAACTTTGGCCAGAACCCGTCCGGATTTTTCCGGAACGGGGAAGCCCTCGAAAAACTGGAAGGTTGGATGTCTGAGATTGTCGTGGATGAGGCCATGGATTTCATCGAAGCCCGTGATCCCGAAAAGCCGTTCATGAGCGTGCTTTGGTTCAGTGAGCCGCACACTCCGGTTGAGGCGGCCCGAGAATTTATTGAGCCCTACAAAACCGAGGAATTGGCCGAGTTGGCCAAGACGATTAAGAAGGGCGGCCCCGAGGTGAAATGGGGTTCCAAGGAAGGGCAGGGGCCAACTTACTATGGGTGTGTTAGCATGCTGGACCATCACGTTGGACGACTCATGGAGTTTCTTGACGAGCAGGGTTTGAGGGATAACACGATTGTGATTTTCACTTCGGATAACGGCCCCGAGCACCGTCCTGGGAGCAGCTTTGGTTCGCCGGGAGATCTCCGTGGTGCCAAGGGCCACATGCACGAGGGGGGCTACAAGGTGCCCGGCATCATTCGATGGCCCGGGAAAATCGAAGCGGGATCGACGAGTCGCGAACCGGTGAATGGCACCGATTTTCTACCCAGTCTCGCCGCTACTGCCGGGGCCGACTATCAACCTGACAAAGTAGTCGATGGGGTCAATGTGTTTCCCGCTTTAGTCGACGGTAAGCCGTTGGAGCGTCCCGTTCCCATGATGTGGTGGCTCTACCATGCTCGCGGGGCTAAAGAGGTGACCATGAGAGTCGGTGATTACAAGATTCTTGCCAACATGTTGCCGCAAAAGGAGATCACGGTGAATGATGCGGCCCCGCCTCAAGGCATGCCCATCATGGAATTCATCAAGGAAGCCGAACTGGGTAACTTCACGATGTATAATCTCAAGGACGATCCTAATGAAACGAGAGACCTTTCGAAATCTCAGCCGGAGAAACTGGAAGAGCTCAAGAAGCAGATGATCCAGTTGCACGATGAAATTCGGGCTGAGGGGCCGGTCTACGACTTGGGAGCAGGAAAGAAAAGGTGAGGCGGTCAAACTTCTGAATTGAAGTAAATCTTGACGTATTCCATCCGTTTATCCTCATCAAAGCCACGTTCCATAAAGCGCTCCGCTTCGTGAACGAAGCCGGATGAGAATTGCATTGTGACGCCGACATCGAGCTTCATCTTACTCTTGAGGCGGTTACCAGCTTTCTCTGCTTCTTTCTTGGAAACGGAGAACTTTTCCTTGAGGGGTTGGCCGTGTTCTTCTTCGAAGTTCTCTTTGTATTCCTTAAACTTCTGAACTCGGTCAGGTTCTCCGAGGGCGGTCATTTCAAATTCGTCGATATTGAATTCGTCGGTCTCGTTTAAGTAATTGATCGCTTTGCTGGCTACATCCATTCGGTCTTCCTGGAGAGCGCCCTCTTCCATGCCTTCCTCGGCGAAGGCGACGCAGAGCTCAGCGTAGCGTTTGGTCAGGTAGTCATCATTGGTGACAGGTTTGGCGCCGACGAAATCGCGGATCCAAAACTGGGTGCTTCCCCCGCCCTTATCGAAGAGGTAGATCGAATAACCGTCGGCTTTGCCGTGATTGATGATGAGGCAGCCCTTGTCGATTTTTTCGGGGTAGATACCCTGCTCGGTTGTGAGAACAAGATCGCCGTCCCGCTCTGATATCTGTAGGAAGGGCACCTTGCTCTCGGACTTTACGATACTGATTGCTTGAGTTGTTTCACCGGAGATAACGATGTCATCAATCAGAGCCACGCAAAGGTCACCGGATTTAATGTTCGGGTGGTTTGATTTCGCGTGAAGGTGGCGCGCAATATTGGCGCCGGTTTCGAGAAGTTGATCACTATCTTCGAAGACGGCGGAGGCGTAGTT
>CEWH01120890.1_pt1 | contig 14376 bp, 10 predicted proteins | sample 531231 | NCBI WGS metagenome assembly CEWH01 (sample SAMEA2622316, study PRJEB7988) | marine metagenome | biome: marine biome (ENVO:00000447); feature: surface water layer (ENVO:00002042); material: "saline water (ENVO:00002010), including plankton (ENVO:xxxxxxxx)" | depth 5 m | reverse complement strand
GCCAGCGGCTTGGCCGCCTCCACGAAGGACCACGGCATCACGACCGGCTCCTCCCAGCCGGGCGGGTGGAAGGTGTGCGCTCCCGACGCTTCCCAGGCCGCCATGCCCGCTTCACCGAGGTCGGCCCGAAGCAGGTCGAGGTAGCCAAAGGCCGGAGCGAGAAGCACCAACCGAAGGTCGAGGTCGGGCCGTTGTGCCGCGGCATTGGCGGTGGCAAGACCACCGAAGGACGACCCGATCAGCACGTCGAAGGGCCCCATCTCGTCGATGGCCTCGAGCACGACGCGCGTTTGACTCGCTTGGTCCCAACCGTGCTTGCGCATGTCGAGCGCGTGGACCTCCCAGCCGTGCGAACGCAGCCATTCGGCCTTGCCGCTGTCGGGGCTGCTCCACAGGCCGTGAGCGAAGGTGACGCGCATGAAAGGAAGAGAAGGTGACCTGTTTTGAGGATGGCAGTCGACGGAAGCAACGGTGATATAGAGAACTATATTCTTAGGGCCATGACGACGGCTCAAAACGACGTGCTGCCGACCAACGACGTCGTACCCATTGAGTACCGGAAGCTCCAGGTGACCGGGGGCTCGACGTTCATCGTATCCTTGCCGAAGCCTTGGATTCGTGACCATGGACTCGAACGAGGCACGGTGGTCGGTGTGCAACCCCTCCCGACGGGGGAACTGCGGATCACGCCCACGGAAGTCAAACCTGTGCGCAGATCTGCCGTGGTCGATTTGGACCATCTTCCAGGCCACGCCTTGTACGACTTCCTCATTGGGTTGTACGTTTCAGGAGCGGACGCGATTTCTGTCAGGAAGCGCAAGGGCATGGGGCCACAGGAGCGGCGAATCATTCGATCCTTCCTCCGAGACACGCGTGGCATGGAGGTCGGCGAGGACAGCGAGGACGGGATGGACATCCTCTCCCTGCTGAAACCAAGTGAACTCTCGCTTCAAGTGTCGCTGAACCGCATGTATCTCCTGGTGACGTCGATCGTGGAAGATGCTGCGACCTACCTCAACGACGGCATCGAGGAGCCCCTTGACGACCTTGAGGAGCGAGAGCGGCAAATCGATGCTCGTCGCTTGCTCATCGATCGACAAGTGGCCATGGCCTTGGAATCTCCGAACATCGAACGCACCCTTGGCGTGACGCGACTTCAAGCCGTGGAACACCTCGCCATGGCGAGGGCGCTCGAGCGCATGGGTGACCACGCGAGGTCCTTTGCCAACATCGTACTGAACCATCGAGAAGGGCTGAATCCAGCGTTGATTTCCGAACCCCGTCGGCATTTGGACGTCTGGCTTGGTTCCCTTCGCACGGTCATCAGGAACATCTACGTCAAGGACGTCAATCACGTCATCGACGCAAAACGGGAGCTTGAGCAGTCGATTGAGGCCTTGGAAGCGTTTGAAGAAGGCATCATTGAGCACGGCAAAGGAAACCAGAACAACAGCGTCATCCTGTTTCGCTTTACGGAAAAGATACGCCGCCTCTGTGCCTACACCATCGACCTCTCAGAGACCCAAATCAACATGGTGATGGGCGCGTTGGTCGGCATCGACGCTTCTCGCTCCGAAACATTATGAGCCCCCAAAAACCATAGTCTATATAGTCTATATTGGGTTAGAAGGAATACCCATTCCTTCTCCGGAGAACATGGAGCCTGCCACCACCCTGTTGCTGATTGTCGCGCTCGCGGTCTGCGCCTACATGGCCTGGAACATCGGTGCGAACGACGTGGCGAACGCCATGGGAACCAGCGTCGGTTCACGAGCGCTGACCCTGAAACAAGCGGTCATCATCGCGGCCGTGTTTGAGTTCGCAGGCGCGTTCTTTGCCGGCGACGCGGTGACGGAAACCGTCCGAAAAGGCATCTTGACGGTCAATTTCGAACTCGAGATGTCCGATCCGGACAAGTTCTACGATTTGTCGCAATCCCTTGCCCTCGGTTTCGTAGCTGCCATGATGGCTGCTGCGGTCTGGTTGACGGTCGCCACGCGCATGGGTTTGCCCGTCTCGACCACCCACTCCATCATTGGCGGCATCATCGGTGTTGGCCTCATTCTCGAGGTGCAATTCGGGGAGGAACTCATCGATTGGAGCGTTGTTCGTAAGGTGGTGATGTCGTGGGTGGCTTCACCGTTGATCGGTGGCATCATCGCTTTCCTGTCCTTTGCCATCGTCAGAGCGACGATTTTGGACGCGGAGAATCCCACACAACGGGCGAAAACACTCGCCCCTATCCTGGCACTACCCACCTTCTTCGTGTTGGGGCTCGCGCTCCTGTTCAAGGCGCTGAAGGGCTTCTTTGGCCGGCTAGAGACCTTAGGCATCATCACGTCCAAGTACGATTGGTTGCCGGTTAAGGAAGGCGGATCGTTCAACCCGTTCACACACTACTGTCCCGAAGACGTCGATGTCGTGGTGTACCCCGAGTGCGTGGACGCGGTCCACCAGGGCGCTTGGTTCCCGATCAACGCCCTCTTGTTCGCCCTCGCGATTGGAATCCTCGCATCCGTCATCCTTCACCTCGTGCTTCGCAAGGTCGACTTGGAGGCAGAAACGCGCGGTTTCAAGGGCGTTGAGCGGATTTTCGTTTGGTTGCAAATCATCACTGCAGCGTACGTGGCCTTTGCCCACGGTGCCAACGACCGTTCCAACGCCATCGGCCCCATGGCCGCGGTGTACCAAGTGCTCTCCAGCGAAACCGGGATGCTGGCGGCAAAAGCCGACATCCCGCTCTGGCTCATCCTCATCGGCAGCGCCGGCATCGCCATCGGTGTCATCACGTGGGGATGGCGCGTGATGGAGACCATTGGTAGCAAAATCACCGACATTACGCCAACCCGTGGATTCGCGGCTGAATTTGGTGCTGCTACAACCATCCTGGCCTTCTCCATGCCCTTCCTTGCCGTCCCCGTTTCGACCACACACACCCTCGTGGGTGCCGTTGTGGGTGTTGGCCTCGCAGGCGGTGCAAAGGCGGTGGACTTCCGCGTCTTTGGGAAGATCGCGGCTTCATGGGTCGCCTCCCTGCCTGCTGCAGCCTTCGGATCGGTGGTCCTGCTGGTGCTGTCTGGAGGCGATTTCCTCACCATGGTCGTGCTCGTCACGCTGGCCTTCGTCGGTGTTGCCACGGTCATGTGGCGGACCAAGGACAACGAAATTCACGTCGAGGAAGCGCTCGCCGACATCGGTGGGGACGGCGCCGCCGTGACGCCCTTGGAAATCTTCCGCGAGCACGCCACGGCCGTGACCACGACCGTGGACTGCATGCTCGAGGCCGTTGACTTCGCCATCGAGGGTGACGAGAAACTCGACGAGGCCGTCAAGGCGACCAGCGAAGCAGAACACAAGGCCGACCAACTCAAGGCGACCTTGCGTGAAGCGCTTTCGACACCGAGCATCCGCCTCATTGCGAGCACCGAAGAGAAGCTCCACATGATCACACGACAGGATCGCATTGCGGATTACGCCGAAAACGTGGCCGAACAGTTGTCATTCCGACCGCTGTTCGATGACCAGACTGCAAAGGAGAACCTGCAGGAGATGGCCCAAGCGGTTCGTGCCTGTGTCGGCGCCTACGAAGAAACCGTGCGTGCCTTGCGCGACTACGGGATGTCTGGCGAGACCAAGAAGGGAGCCAACGACGTTCGCGAGCTGATTCGAAAGGTCAACCTCCTCGAGCACGAAGCGGATTTGATAGAAGCCAAGGCAGCGGCCCACGTGTTCAGCGAAGGCGGCGGCGACCCGCTCGCCGCGGTGCACATGTACCGCGTGTTGCAGCGGATGGACGACGTGGCCAACGCCTGTGAAAAGGCGGCCAACGCCTTCCTGCCGCTCGTCAACCGATGAGCCGACCGATTGAAGAAGTCAGGCACGGCCCTCGGTCCGCCCGAGTCCGCCCCGACCGGCCTTGCCGACCGTGGGCCTGGCACTTAGGGAGGCGAAGGCCATGGGCATGGATCCGGCACTGAAAGCAACCTTGCAGAAGCAACGCTACCACATCGTCGGCGAGCACGGCGGCGTGAAGACCTGCCACTGGACCAAAGAGTCCCTTCTTCGCGACCGCGCGTGCTACAAGGGCACCTTCTACGGCGTCAAGAGCCACACCTGCATGCAGATGTCGCCCGTGGTCGACCAATGCAACCTGGCCTGCACCTACTGCTGGCGTGAACCGCACATGGACACGCTGGAGTTGACCGACCAAGATCCGCAGGAACTGCTCTACGAATCCGTCCGTGCACAGCGCCGACTCCTGACCGGCTTCGGCGGCAACGACAAGGTGAACCCGGAGAAGTTCGCCGAAGCCCAAGACCCCAAACACGTCGCTATTTCCCTCAACGGTGAGCCGACCCTCTACAAGCGCCTGGCCGAATACATGGACCTCTGCCATCAGCACGGCATGACCACGATGCTGGTCACCAACGGCACCCTGCCCAAGGTGCTCGAAAAGTTGGACACGCTGCCCACGCAGCTCTACGTCTCCGTGGACGCGCCCAACAAGCAGGTCTTCGACGACGTCTGCCGTCCAAAGTGGAACAGCGGCGCATGGAAGCAATTCGAGAAGACCATCGACCTGCTGCCCTCTTTGGACACCCGCATCGTCTGCCGTCACACCCTGATGAAGGGCGTCAACATGAGCGAGAACCACATCCGTGAATTCGCCGCCATCGACCGCCGTGCCGATCCGGATTGGATCGAAGCCAAGGGCTACGTCTACGTTGGGCACAGCCGTGAGCACCTGAGCATCGACAACATGCCCTCCCACGAGGACATCCTGACATTCTCCGAGTCCCTCGCGCCACAGGTCGACATGCGCATCCTGTCCGAGAGCCGACCGAGCCGCGTGGCGCTGATCGGCAACGAGATGATTCCCATTCCGATTCCTGAGGCCACGATGCACTTCCCCGAGGACCTGGGTACCGCGCCCCCCGTCAAGAAGCTCAAACTCGCCACCATCAGCTGAACAACATGGTTCAAGCATGGCGCGTGAGGCCTCCTTTCGGCACCATCCGTCAACGCGTACCATCGGGTTGGATGTAGATCGTCTGGCCCGTGGACTGGTCGTAGGCGCCACCCGGTTGGAGGCCCGTGTAATCCGGCACCGTCGTTTTACGAAATCAGGCACAGGCACGGCAAGTTTGAATCCGGCTGCACCGAGGCTTCACCATGAGGGCGCAATTCCACGTTGCTGTCCTCATCATGCTCCTGATGATGCTCCCGGGTTGCCTCAGCACGTCCGAGGAGACGCTTGGAGGGGTTGGAACCTACGAGGTCGAAGCCACGTGGACCACGGTTGAACTCGAAACCAAAACCGCGTTCTATGCTGACGATGAATCCGTGACCTGGTCGGTGACAGATGGCGAACTGGACCAGCAGATCGAGAACGCCGGTGGCCATGTCGTGGGCCTCGTGCTGGCCATGAGTTACCCGACCGACAGCGAGACGCCAGGAGGATTGTGCACTGGCCAGGAAACCGACGTGCCGGACATCGTGTCAGGCACCGCCACCAAAGGCGCGTGGAGCCTTGAGCAGAGCGACAGCGGCTTCGGCGAGCATGAGGTCAACCTGACCTGGCACGATCAGGCCATCCTCGACGCCGGCGTCGCCACCAACCTTTCCGAACAAGAGGTGCTCGACCGCTTTGCCTTCGGCGACGAAGCCCGTGGCACCTTCGACCTGACCGTGCTGGTGGACGCACAGGCGCACAACAGCGCCTTGTGCAGCCACAGCGACGACGGCGAGGAGGTCACCACCGTGGCCAGCCTGCTCGTCATCGACCTGACCGTCACGCCCGCGGGCATGGACGACGAAGGCAGCAGCGCGTTGACGGTCGGCACCGGCGCGATTCCTGGCGTCATCTTCGCGCCCGTCTTCGTCGGCATGGTGGCGCTGGTGGCCTTCGTCACCCGGCAGCAGGACCGTTTCCAACTCCGCTTTGTCCTCGAAGAAGAGGAGGAAGAACTCGAGGGCGAGTCCACGTCCGAAGGCGTCACCATGACCGACAGTTACCGGGCCCGCGTCATCACGCTCTGCGCCCTGTACGTCGCTCAAGGCATCCCATGGGGCTTCATCACGGTCACCTTCGTGACCTTCCTGGCTGCACGCGGCGTCGGTGCAAGCGAATTGGCGCTGCTGCTCACCCTCGGCACCCTGCCGTGGTCGGTCAAGTTCCTCTGGGGCCCGGTCATCGACCGCTACCAAATCCCAGCCTATGGGCGGCGGCGGCCATGGATCCTGCTTGCGCAGACCGGGATGATGCTCATGCTTGGCGCGATGCTCTTCGTGCCCGACCCGACGAACAACGTCCGAACCATCGCCATCATGTTCCTGATCTACAACATCTTCACGTCGCTTCAGGACGTCAGCACCGACGCCCTCGCCGTGGACGTCCTGCAGCCCCACGAGGTCGAGAAGGTCAACTCGTACATGTTCACCTCCAAAACGGTGGGTGGCGCCATCGGTGGAGCAGGCCTTGGGACCATCATCGTCTTCACCGGCCTGAAAGGCGCGATTCTGCTCCAGATTCCCATCTTGGCCGGCTTGATGATCGCGCCGATGATGATGACCGAACGACCTGGCGAGCGCCGCTTCCCGTGGGAAAAGAAAACCGAAGAAGGGCCAGAAGAAGAGGACGTTGAGGCCGCGAACCAGAATTTTGCCGACATCTTCAGCAAGATTCGCACCGCGCTCAGCCTACGCTCGGCCTACCTCAGCATCGTGCTGAGCCTCACGGTCTCGCTGCACTTCCTGCTCATCCCGGTGTTGCCGCTGCTCTTCGTTCGCGAGTTGGGCTGGACGGAAGCCGGATTCAACGCCACCAACGGCGGATGGATCCTCGCCCTGACGGTGCTTGGCTACCTCGTGGGCGGACAACTCGGACGACGCTTCGGCGGCAAGAAAATCATCATCTACGCCGCGCTCGGTACGGCCTTCGTGACGGCCCTGTGGGGCGTTTCTGGCGGCCTTTGGGGCAGTACGGTCTGGATGGTCGGCGTCTGGTCGCTGAAGAATTTCGGCTGGTCGGTGGTGATGATCAACATCTACTCGCTGATGATGAAGGTCACCTGGGGCGAAGTGGGTGGCACGCAGTTCACCGGCTACATGGCCATGATGAACCTCTCCGCCATCATCGGTTACCAGTTGACCGGGCCGCTGGCCGAGCGCTTCGATTACCCCACACTCTTCCTCATTGGTGCAGCCTTGCAGACCTTGGTCATCCTCGCCGTGCTCTGGATCGATCCCGACCAGACCCGCCGAGAACTCGAAACTCCTCCCGCCATTCTGTCGGCCTAAGGAAGCCCGCGCCGACACACGAAAAACCGCGGTCGGCTTCGGCGTTGCATGAAACAGGCGCCAAGCCTTGGCGGCCTCGCTCGTCGCTTCCTTGCCTTGGGGTGCATCGCGTTCGGAGGCCCTGTGGCCCATCTCGCACACTTCCGAGAACGCTTCGTTGAGGACGAAGCATGGATGGACGACGCCACCTTTGCTGACCTCATCGCGCTGTGCCAATCGTTGCCGGGACCTTCGTCGTCGCAAACCTGCTTCGCCATCGGCGTGCTGCAGCGTGGGTGGATCGGCGGCCTTGTTGCATGGAGCTGCTTCATCCTCCCCTCGGCCATGCTGATGACCGGGCTGGCGGTGGGCATCACCTCCATGGTTGCGCTTGACGTGTCGCTGCTGCACGGGTTGGCCTTGGCCGCTGTTGCCGTCATTCTCAACGCCATGCTCGGTCTTGCTGGGACGTTGACACCAGATCGACCGACGCGAGCGTTGGCCTTGATGGCCGCGAGCGTGCTCTTTCTTGTGCCCCTGGCATGGCCGGGGTTGGCCGCCTTGGCCACCCTTGCCGCAGTGGTGCTTTGTGGCGTCATTGGTTCACGAATGAAGAGCGAGTCAACGTCTGCGGAATCTCGGGTTGAATGCACCACGGTCGGCCCCCTGACGGCTCGCGTTGCCCTCGGCCTTTTCCTCGCTGCGGCCCTGTTGCCTGGCGCCTTGCAAACCCTTGGCGTGGGCGGAGCGTTGGACCCTGCAGGTGGCCTCCTTCGCTCAGGAGCCTTCGTGTTCGGTGGGGGGCATGTCGTCTTGCCGCTGCTTCAGGCCGAGGTCGTTGAGCCCGGATGGGTGGACCAAGCGACCTTCCTCGCTGGATACGGTGGCGCCAACGCGGTCCCTGGCCCGATGTTTTCTTTCGGCGCCTTCCTCGGGGGCGTCATCGAAGCCGACGGTTGGCCAACGGCCACGCTCGGTGGGATTGGCGGAGTGGTGCTAGGCGCCGTCTTGGGCGTGGTTGCGCTGAACCTGCCGGGACTTGCCGTCGTGGTGGCCTGCCTTCCTTTCTGGGAAGAGGTGCGCCATCGGCCTTCCGTTCGGTCCACCTTGCGTGGCATCAACGCGGGCGTGGTGGGTCTGCTCGGCGCAGCCTTGCTCCTGACGGCCATGGCCGTGGGGGAGATCAGCATGAGTCGAGGCCCCATCTGGTTGGTGTTTGATGGAACCTTGCTGACCGTAGCGTTCGCCCTTTTACGGACAAAACGAGCGCCTCCTTGGGCGGTCGTTCTCGGAACAGGAAGCCTCGTGGCAGCCGTGCTGACCTTGGCTTAAGTGGCCTCGTCAACGCATCTTCGCAAGGGCGGTCCACCCTTTCGTCCCGGGGGAGTGACGCGTTCCGACCTTGATATACCCTCGAGGGTGAACGCCCTCATGGACAGCCCTGCGTTTGCACAAAACACGCCTCCAAGGGTGCTGCTGGTCGGTGCCGGAGGCATCGGCTCACACCTGACCGACCTGCTGTGCCGTGGCCTTCATGGACACGGCCTCGACCTGACCCTGATGGACGGAGACGTCGTCGAGGAGCGCAACCTCGCGCACCAGCGTTTCCCAAGGTGGTCGATTGGACGTCCAAAAACCGATGTGCTCGCACAGAGGCACGCCAGCGAAGGACACCTCCTCACGGCCATCGCCGAAAACCTGCGCTCGGCTGAGCAGCTGCGTGGCTACGACCTCATCGTGGTGGCCGTTGACCGCCCTGAACCACGTCGTCTCGTTCACGCCACCGACGTGCCGTGGATCGACCTGCGTTCCACCGGCCGTGGGATGCTCGTCCTGACGCACCTCGATGCGCCAGAACGCATCGCCTCTCAAACCCCCGATCATGCGCCCGCATCGTGCCAGGCCGACGGCGTGCTTGAGGCCGGCTTCGTGCAGGTCGGCTTCGCACTCGCCGCTGCGGTGGGTGCGCAGTGGGTCATCGACCACGTGGTGCACGGCCGCAGCCCAGCGAAGGCGATGATGATTGACGCGGCCTATGGCGGACTGTCCTTCGGCCCAGTCCCGGAGGTGAGCGCATGAGGGACGACCTGCTGATTCGCGTGGCGCACTCCGTGGAACCCGAGGCCTTCGGCTCCACGACCGAGGCGTGGGCCGCGGCCATGAACGCGGCATGGGACGGCGACGTGGACACCCCTGAGGTGCTCGAAGTCCAGCAGGCCGCCGCCTCAGCGGGCGCTTGGAACGCCGTCTACGTGCTCTCGGCCGTGGCCGGTCTGGAAACCTCGGTGCTCATCGACGCGGAGGGCACCGTGTTCATCGATTGGGGATCACCCGGACTCGTGCCGCTTCGCGCCCACGTGGGCGCCATGGCGCCCTTCCAAGTGTGGGTGCACACCCACCCGCGCTTCGACGCGTACTGGTCTGGCACCGACCGTCAGAGCTTGGCCAACGGCACCGGCGTCCTGCGCAAGGCCCTCGTGCTGGGCTACGACGGCGTCAAGCGTGCCAGGAACCTCGGCGAAGACGAGCCGGACACCGAACGCATCGCGGGCGTTCCTGCCCTCAACGCATGGTCGCAGGAAGCGCCCACGCCATGGCCCGCCGCGTGGCCCATCGAGGTGAGCGCATGAGCGTCCGCGCCCCGAAAGACGACGAGGAGGCCCGTCGGGCTCGCCTCAAGGTCGCGCTCGGCGGTGGACGGAGCATCGCCGAGGTGATCGAGGAAATCACCGGAGACGCCCCTGATGACAGACTCGTGGAGACCGTGAAAGAACGTCTCAAGGCGGCGGCCGTCGACGGTGATGCCTTCGATTTGGCCGCCTTCCTTCGCGAGCACGCCGCATGGCAGGAGCAATGGCAATGAACACTGCGGAAGCGCGTCACCTGGTCAACGAAGTTAGCGACGTGATGCTCAGTCTTCCCGAAGAAGACCGCGCCATCAGCGAGGACCGCTACATCGCCGAGCACACCGGAATGGAGCTGTTCGAATCTGTTTTGGCGTCTTCAAAGCGCTGGACCATCAACGGCACGAACTTGCTCATGGAGCATCCTGCTGGTGTGACGCTGGACATTGACGTGGTCGGCTCCATGCTTGTGGCCGTTCAATTGGATGAACATCACCTCGTGATTTCCGTTGACGGCAAGCCCATTTGTGTCGCTGGGAAAGGGCTTTTTCACGATGTGCCCATGTCGGACCACCTTACCACGATGGTGCTTCTGGGAGAGGCCGGCTTCCCCGTGTCGCACACCCCGGACACGCTCTACATGTTGCATTCATCTGCCGACCTGCTGGCCATCGTGGCCAACGAATACTTCTCCTTGCCCGAACGCACATCCGCGGCGAAAATGCTTGCCTGCTACGTGCACGAAGAAGAAGGAGAAGGGTCCATTTCAACGCGGGCCTATGACATCGCCGCGAAAGGAAACCTCCCACCTCAAGTGGAGTTGGAGTTGGTGAACTCTGATCTCTACCCGATGTTCGTACCGTCACACGAAGTGGGTGGAGGGGCCATGGTCGACGCATTCCTGAATTTGATTCTCCGCCTGACCCGCCACCGGCCCGACACGTACGCCAACGCTCTGCACCGGTTCGTGGATCTCCAGGTCCGAACCATGTCGCGTTCAGATCAAGAGCGGGTGCGCGACAAACTCCTCATGCTAAGCGAAACGTTCCGCCCTGACCTGGAGCCTTTGTTCGAGACCGCCGATGGCGTTTACCTGACCACATGGGACTTCGACCACTACCATGACCTGCATGAGGAAATCATCCACCTTCCGCCCCACCTGCGCATCGAGCATTTGGGTGTGCCCGCCGACGCGTATGAGAACGTCCACGACGTTGAGGACATCATGGATTTCTGATCAGGCACCCGTGTAGGACGCTCGCCGTCCTTCGATGAGAGCCGAGAGCCCTTCGAGCGCGTCGTCGGTGGAGAAGATGGTTTCCAAACCGTCGAGTTCCATTTGGAGCCCAGCCGCCAGAGACGTGCCCTCCGTGGCGTCGATGAGGTCGCTCGCCATCTTCAGACCGACCGGTGCAACGCGCGAGAGGAACTTCATCTGTCGAGCCACCTGCTTGTCATCAGGGTCCTGACCGTCAGGGCAGCCGCCAGCGAGGAGCGTGCCGACGTGCTCGTCGGCGTAGAAGGTCGCGGCGAAAGCCGCGACAGGATGCTCCGCATCGCTCGGCTGACCCGGATACTTCGCTTCGGGCTTGCCTGCGGCGGCGATGGTGGTCACCGTGGCGTCAACGTCGCTAATGGGCACCAAGTGCGTGAGGATGCCCAAGGCATGCGCCGTCCCGGCGTCCATCATGTTGCCAGCAAGCACCGCCCAACGCGCGCAGGGCCGGCCCATGATGCGGGCGGGCCGCTGCGAGCCGCCCAGCCCGGGGTAGATGCCAATGCCCGTTTCTGGGAAGCGGAAGGAGGAACGTCGCGTCCCAACGCGGTAATCGCAGGCCAAAGCGAGTTCCAGTCCACCACCAAGCGCAAGACCAGTGGTCAACGCGATGGTGGTCAGCGGTGAGGCTTCAATGGTGTCCAAGACGACGTGACCGCCCGCGGTGAAGACCTCGATGTCTGGGATGGCGTCGGCCCGAATTTTGTCGACAAAGAACTTCACGTCCGCACCGGCCACGAAGGCCTTGCCTGCTCCGTCGAGGACCATGGTGTGGATGCCCTCGGCCGCGTGCACCTTGGCCACGGCTTGGCCCAGTTGTTCCACCACGGTCTCGTTGAGGGCGTTCATGGCCTCGGGCCGGTTGATGGTGATCGTCGCGATCCCGTTGTCCATGTGCACGTCGACGTAACTGAAGTCCCAACCTTCACCACCAAGGGCTTGCCGAGCAAAGAAGTCGGGCACGGACCAGCCTTCAGCGGCCAAGTCGGCGTAGGCTGTTGCCATACGATGGGCCTCCTTGAGGCCGACACGGTTCATCAGCTCGAAAGGACCCCTGGCCCAGCGCAAGCCAACCTTGGCTCCGCGGTCAACGTCTTCCATCGAGCAGACGTCTTCCTCCACAATCTGCGCAGCCACGCCAAAGACGACACCAAGAAGACGTTCGCTGACCGCTGCGTAGGTCGCATCGTCGTAGGCACCGTCGTCCTCGATGGGCCACATGTCACCGGCGTCTACCAGCGCACGCAGGTTGCTGGCGCCCGTGTATCGGGGCGTGTTCAACTGCTCCGCAAGGTAATCGGTGGAGTGCAGGGCAATCGGCGGGCCGGTGAGGTTCATCAAACCAAAGGGGCCGAGGCCGATGCGGAAGGCCTTGCACGCGATGGCATCGATTTGTGCTGCGGTGGCGATGCCTTCCTCGAGCAGCAAGCAGGCTTCGTTCAGCCAAGGCACGAAGAAGCGGTTGACCACGAAGCCTGGACGGTCGGCACAAACGATGACCACCTTGCCGAGGGTCTTGCAGTACTGGACGGTGCGTTCGATGGTTTCAGCGCTGGTGGTCGCCGCAGGGATGACTTCAACCAAGCGGTTTTTTGCTGGATGGTAGAAGAAGTGTAAGCCAACGAAGCGGTCAGGTCGACCCGTCGCCTCAGCCAGCGCGTTCACGGACAACGATGAGGTGTTGGAGGCGAGGATGGTGTGCGGCTCACAGACGCCATCGAGGGTGGAGAATACCGCGGTCTTGACGTCAAAATCCTCGAACACCGCTTCGATCACCAAATCGGTGGACGGCGCCGTGTTTTCCGTTCCGACGACGCCCTTGACGCGGCCCTTGATGGCGTCAACCTCGGCTTCAGAGAAAATCCGCCGTTCAACCGCTTCTTCAAGGAAGCCGGCGATGATGCCCTGTCCACGGTCAACCCAAGGTTGCTCGCGGTCCACCATTTGAACGTCGAAGCCTTCCTGTGCTGACTTTTGTGCGATGCCCGAGCCCATGTTGCCTGCACCGATGATGGCGACGTGTTGAACAGGTTCCATGACCCCTCCGAACCAAAGGCGATTCATCAATCAATCCACGGCCCGTCCATCGCCATCGTTCACGAGATCATCAAGCGCGAGGCCAAGGGCCGTGGACTGTGCATCAAAAGAGAAGCGTTCCACGTGAGCGAGAAGGGTCTCGTCGACCGGCCTTGGAACGGGATTCGCGCCTCCATTGGTGCGTTGATCCCACGTGGCGTGCACGTCAGTGACGGCATCAATCCAAGCTTCCACATCGTCCACAGGCAGTCGATTTTCGATCGGAACCATGCTGCCGTGGTTCGGCATGTCGGCGACCAGCACGGGAAGACCGGCCGCCATGGCCTCGACAGGTGGATACCCATAGCCCTCAGCGGCCGAGGGAAAGAGCAGCGCTTCACAGGAGAGCCGCAACCGCTGAAGTTCGTCGTCTTCGATCCGGCCTTTCAGGGTCAAACGGACCCCGGCGGATTCCATGGCGTCGGCGAGGGCCTGCTGCCCCGCTTCGGTTTGACCGCCGCCAACACGGATCAGATGGAGGTCCTTGCGAACATCTTCGGGGCAAGCAGCGAGGACCTTGGCAAGGAAATTCATCCGCTTTCGGGCATGATCGTTCCCGACCACCAACAGCGGACATCCAGGTTCGGGCACAACCTCAGCGTCCTCAGACGGCTTGTACCGCTCCAAGCTGATGCCGGTAGGCACGTGGGCCACCGGAACCTTGCGAATCACCTCTCGGCAGCGCTCTGCGGTGGCTTCTGAGACGCAAATCAGCACGTCAGCTCGCTTGAGGCCCCGCCGCAACCGCCTGATGTCAAGCCAACGGACGGGACCTCTTCGCCCAGTCCATTCCTTCATTGGACCGTCGGCCAGTGGAATGACGCGAGGTGCGAGAATGAAGAGGTCGTGGACGATGACGGCCTTGGCCACGTTCCGTGGGACGCGACGAGGCACGAGGTGGGCCTGCTCTTGATCGGTCACGAGCAACACCAACTGCCCCCCCTCGCGTGCGCGCTGTTTCAGCCGCTGACGCACACGACGTGGGTGGAGCCACCACCTGCGCAACAAGCGTGTTGGACCGCTGCCGCCAAGCGGATGGTCGACCTCGGCGCTGAGGCCCCAACCTTCCACCTCATTGCTGGCCAGCAAGCGCACGACGCCGGCGTGAGCCGCGCCCAATCC
>CEWH01145987.1_pt1 | contig 14398 bp, 6 predicted proteins | sample 531231 | NCBI WGS metagenome assembly CEWH01 (sample SAMEA2622316, study PRJEB7988) | marine metagenome | biome: marine biome (ENVO:00000447); feature: surface water layer (ENVO:00002042); material: "saline water (ENVO:00002010), including plankton (ENVO:xxxxxxxx)" | depth 5 m | reverse complement strand
GGGTCTAACTCGAGATCGTACAGCTCAATATAATTCACGCTCCGATTGGCCACCAATTTCCAGTTCTCACTGATAACCGCAAAGGACACCCAGTGGTCCGGCTTGGTCTTTCGGGCTGGCCATGGAGCGATCGTTTTCCAGAACAGGGGCTTGGACCGCCTTGCCTGCCCCTTGCCTTTCAGCGCAGAAACCTGACTGATGCCATCAGGTCGGTAGGTTGAGGGAAGCTTGACCTTTGCGATCTCACAAAAGGTGGGGAGAAGATCTACCGCCGAAAGAAGAGAGGTCCGATCGATTTTTCCAGACTCGATCTTGCCGGGCCAACGGGCAATAAACGGCACTCCGATTCCCCCCTCAAAAAGGGCCGCTTTATAACCCTTGCGCCCACCGGTAACACCCTTCGCGGCAGCAATATTATAGCCCTCACCGGTAGCAGTATCATTCATGGTCTGGAGTTTTGTTCCGGGCTGAGCCCGTGCTGGACCGTTATCTGAGCTGAAAATTACAAGGGTGTTACCTGCAAGATTCAACCGGTCCAGAGCATCGAGGACTTTCCCCACTCTTTCATCCGCATGTGCGAGAACGGAGGCGTATATATTATCCCGCTCACTCAGGCCCGGGAAGCGCTGCCGATACTCAGGCAGAGTATGAAACGGAGTATGCGGCTCATGGAGCCACAAGTTTACATAGAAGGGCGTTCCCTCCGCATGACTACTTTCAATGAAGTCAACCGTTCTCCGCGCATCTTCGTGAACAGGCATTTGTTTTCCTGAGCAATTAAAGGCGGCAGAGACGTCGAATCCATAGTCACTCGGGGGAGGCGAGTCAGGAATCATGTCATTGGCCAGGTGCCATTTCCCAAAGTGGGCCGTCGCATACCCCGCGCCCTGCAGAAACCTCGACAGCAAAGGCGCTCCGGGATCCAGCCAGTCAGGCATGTTCCGCCTCTGGTTACTTGGCACCCACGCAAAATGACCATCGATGTTGTAGCGGGCCGGGAAATGGCCGGTCATCACCGCGGTCCGACTCGGCGAACACACCCCACTTGCCACCGTGAATCGATGAAAATCCGTCCCTTCCCTCGCGAGCCGATCAATATTCGGAGTCTTGATGTAGGGATGCCCGTGACACCCGAGGTCTCCCCAACCCCAATCGTCGGCAAATATGAAAACAATATTAGGAGGGGTTTCAGCTTGTGATTTCCACAGGGGGAATCCGAAACCGAGAGCGCAGAGGAAAATTGAAATTGTTCTCATAAGCAGCTGCTGGCTCTGGCCCTAGGGAATCGCCTGAAACACTTGCTCGATGGTAAGTTCTTTTCCCACAACCTTGATTTGCAGATCGAAAAATCCCGAGCCTTTATTTTTATGACCGTAGCCGGCTGAGATAAGATCTTTCCATTTCCCAAAATGGAGCGGCTTCAACCAATCTACTCCGTCCATCATCTTCTCCTCTACCGCAGGCCCGAGCCTGTAGCGTCCGTCGAGAAGATGCGCCAAGACCGACTCGCAGACTTCCACTGAAATTCCCCTCGGAGTTGCGATTCGGAATTCGTCTTTTCCATGCCGAAGAATCGTCTTCTTCACTACCTTCGCCCGTCCCGCCCAGAAATCTCCCATGAGAAGATCGTCCTTCCCCGGTTTAGCTCCCGGCTCCAACCATTTTCGATAGCTCACGCTGAGAACGCGGTGGGAGACCTCACGTCCCTCTATTTGATCCGGACCATGCACAGCGATTCCCCGGAACGGAGTGGGAAACATGTTGTAGGTCCTGATCTTCGCCACTTCTTCGATTCCGCGATTCCGCGCCATCTTGAGAACCAATGCTTCCTCGGATTCGGTAAGACGGGCTCGATCAACATATTCCCGCTCTACTCCAAATGAGGGAACGGTCACGCCGATCATCGTGAAAACGATTGCTGATCTCCTGACCCGTAATGCTATACGACCCTTCATCATGGACTAGCTTGAACCTTCCTATTTAGTTGCCTGCACTAATCAAGACACTCTTCCACGGATTTTCTTGGACGATTTTCATACGGCGTCGCCCCATCCCGCAGTCGCAGCCCATCCCCGCAAATACGCTTGCCCTCGAAACTGCAGCTTCCATACCATATGCTCCACGGAGATTTCGTCCGTCTTAACAACCTGCACGGCTTCCGCAGAGAGCGGGAGAACTCCCCCCATCCATGCAAAAATCTGCTGCCACGCACCACCATCTCCACTGTGCCGTCTCACTGCTCCTAATTGCTTTTCTATCTCTCAGCACGAAGAGCACGGCGAACCCGGTCATCAACGAGATATTTTACCATGAAAATCATGGAACAGGGCCGGAGAACTCGCTGACGGAATGGATCGAGCTCTACAATCCAACTGCAACCGGGGTCGACCTTTCGGGGTGGTCCTTCAGCCAGGGGATAAACTTTACCTTCCCTGCCGGGACGATCTTGCCCGGTACTAGTTACCTCGTCATCGCCGCAGACCCACCTTCCTTTAATTCCATACACCCCGGGGCTGATACCGGCGGGAATATTCTTGGTCCGTGGGTCGGTCGCCTACGCAACTCGGGAGAAACCATCACCCTTGTCGATCAAGCCGGAAACAGAATCGACCGGGTCCGCTACGCTGATGAAGGAGACTGGGCCGAGAGGAGACGAGGACCGGTGGACAACGGCCATCAAGGCTGGACCTGGACCGCCAGTCACGACGGCGAAGGGTCATCGCTTGAGTTGATTAACCCCGCTCTCTCCAATAATCAGGGACAGAACTGGGGCTCCAGCATCACTCCCGGTGGATCACCCGGAAGCGCGAACTCCATTCTCTCAACGAATACGGCTCCACTGATTAAGAGTGTCCGCCATACCCCCGTTATACCCCGCTCTGGTGAAAATGTGGTCGTTCAAGCCGAATTAGATTACATCAACCGCACCGGACCCTTGCTTCTTTTTTGGCGATTGGATGGAGACTCCGATTGGACCTCAAGAGAAATGAACGAGGATCCAGATGGCGTTTACCGCTCGGAAATACCCGGCCAAGCCAACGGCACCATTATTGAGTTCTACCTCCGCGTGTTTACCGACAGCGCCGAGCGAACATGGCCTGCTCCCTCGCAGGCGGATGGAGAGCAGCAGGCGAATGCCCTGCTGCAGTTTGACGATTCGTATGATCCAAACGGGGCATGGGTACCCGGGTCCCAGCCAAAATACCGTATCGTAATGACCGAGGAGGAGCGTGCCGAGCTGGCTGATATCGGAGACGATAGTGAGTCCCCTCGCAATGAAGAGGAAAGCAATGCGGAGATGAACTGCACCTTTATCGTCGAGGATGGAACCGGGCTTGCCCTGCGCTACCTCGCCAGTGTCCGGAACCGTGGTGCCAGCTCACGAAACCCACCTCCTAACAACTTTCTCGTGAAGTTTCGCAGTGACGATCCATGGAACGGCTGCCCTTCCGTGAAATTTAACGCGCAATACCCGCATTCCCAGGTCTTCGGGAGCAGATACCTCCGCTCCGCAGGAATAGAGACTGCCGAGGCAACCGCATCTCTCCTAAGGGTTAACGGTGAGGACCTCGCGCGCAGCGGATCCAACATGTTCGGTTCCTACGCTCAGGTCGAGAGCTTCGGAAGCGAATACACCCGTAACCACTGGCCACTCGATCCCGATGGAAACCTCTATCAGGTCCGAGACAATGAAGACACCGACGAGGAAGGCGACCTCCGGTATGAAGGCCCTAATGCCGACAATTACCGGGATACCTATTTTAAGAAAACGAATGAGGCAGAGGATAACTGGAGTGACCTCATCTCGCTGACAGACGCCCTGAATAATGCCCCAACGGAGAGTTATTTCGAGGACGTCGGAAGGGTGGTGAACATTGATCAGTGGGTCACTTATTTTGCTCTCGATACGCTCGCCGGCAACCGTGAAGGAGGACTGATCACTTCCAAAGGCGACGACTACGGCCTCTACAGCGGCATCGCTGACCCGCGCTTTATCCTCGTTCCTCACGACCTCGATACGATGTTCAACCTCGGGAACACCACAGTAGACCCGGACAGGTCAATCTGGAGCTTCGACGATCTTCCTGGCCTGATTCGCTTTTTTCAAAATGACGAAATCATCCACCTTTACTACGAGAAATTGTTGAGCCTTACCGCCGGATCATTTTCTGAATTCAACCTGTATCCCATGGTTGATGAACTACTCGGGGACTGGGTTGAAGAGGACGAAATCAGAGACGCCAAGGACTGGATCTCCGAAAGGGCGGTCGAAGCAATCGAGCAGGTGCCAGACACCTTCTCCGCATCCTGTGACCTACCGGTTGCCGATGGATATTTTCGTACTGAAACGGGAAGCGCTCGCTTCACTGGCAGATTCCGGTCGGGGCGCGCCCTTTCCGTATTCCTTAATGGTATCGCCGCGGAGCGCGATCAGCGCGCTGGCACCTGGGAACTCGCCGTAGACTCACCCCAAAATTTTTTCAGACCTGGGATTAATCGAATCATCGTCCAATGTTTTTCCGGTCGGGATGGCAGCGGCACCATGACCGACGAGACCTCTCTTGAAGTATGGTATGATACCTCTACGACTACCGATATTTCTGGCACGCTCACCGGCGAGATCCCTGTTGGAAACCTCAAGCTCATTACCCGGGATTCGTATCTTCCCTCCCACCCTTTCCTTGTCCGTCTTGAGTTCCGGGATGGCGATGGCAACATCAACCGGAATCTCTGGGAAACCACGGCTAACCTCTCCACCAACATCCCAGGAGTCACGCTGACGCCCGGAACCGTCACAATCAGGAATGGGCTTGGCTCAGCCCTCGTAAAAGTCGATGGGAGAGCTGATGGGTTTTCTTCCTCGCTGATAAGCAGGGGAGAAACATGGCGCTATCTTGATGACGGGTCTGATCAGGGAACAGCCTGGCGCGAGCGCGAATTTATTGATGAAAGCTGGCGTAGCGGACCTGCAGAACTTGGCTATGGAGACAATGACGAGGCCACCGAAGTGCGCTTTGGCCCTAACGAGGATAATGATGATAACGACGAGGACGAGAAATTCATCACTACCTACTTCCGCAGGACTTTCTCCATCTCTGATGCGTCGGAGATTCTTGCACTGGATTACCGCGTCAAGCGCGACGATGGAGTCGTGGTTTACCTGAACGGCACAGTTATCGGCCGGGATAACGTCCGGGCGGATCCTGGATACCTCACCGAGGCAAGCAACGGGTCCAGCCGGGAAGATGATTTCTTGGACCCGGATGACCTCGATTTCGCACGTGAAGACATTCACACTCTTCTGGTTGATGGAGACAACACAATCGCCGTGGAAATACACCAGGATGACAATGAAAGTTCCGACATCAGCTTTGACTTTGAACTGACCGCAACTGTCGCTGGGGCCAATCCCGGCGACTTCACACTCACCGCGACCGCATCCAATCAGGAGGCCCGTAAAAACATTACCAGCCTGTTTGACGAGGACATCAGCCAGTTCAGCGGTACTCTTCCGGGTGAGGAAACAACGTGGAGCGGCATCGTAAGACTCACCAACGATACCATCGTACCGTCAGGCCACACGCTTACGGTCTCCCCGGGTGCGCTCATTCTTCTCGATGGCGACCCGACTCCCGAGGGAACTGAAGGCACCGACCTCGTCATTCAGGGCAGCATTATCTCCTCAGGAACGGAGAGCCAGCCGGTCACCTTTACCTCCTCAACGGATGATTCCCCGTGGGGCCATATCCAATTTGAAAATTCCCAGTCGGCTCAATTTCAATTCTCCAATATTCACAGGGCTGGGCATTCACCGCGAGGCGGACATACGGACCATGGCCGGGTGCTCAGGATAATGGGTTCAGACGTGAGCTTCGAAAACTGTACGATTTCGGACAATCGAGGCAAGATCGGGGAAACCGAACGCGAGGGAGGGGTTGACTCTCTGATGACCTTCAGAAGGTGTCACTGGGCTCGATCGGTCATGGGAGTCGAAACGTTCGACACAGGAGTCCTTATGGAAGACTGCTGGATCACGGATATGCTCGGGCAATACCGGGAGGATGGCGAAGTCGATGATAACGATGCCATATACCTGCACGGGGCTGGTATCGGGCAATCCCTTGTTCTCCGCCGGGTAGTAGTCGCCAACTGCGAAGACGATGGCATTGATACTCTCGGGGCGGATGTTGTCATTGAAGACTGCCTCGTCCGGGAAATGGCAGACAAGGGAATGAGCATGCTCGGCGGAACTGCCACCGTTCGTAACTCCCTTTTTACCAACTGCGATATCGGATTCTCCGCAAAGAACGACGCAAGGGCTCTTCTCGATTTCTGTACTATCACAGATAACAGCTCGATCGGCATACAGGCGGAAAATAAGAATGGAGACGACGCTCCAAGCTTCTACGAGATCTCGAACTCCATTATCTGGAACCACCCCGAAGATATCCGCACCGACTATGACCCCACAGATATCGACCTGCAGCATACCCTTGTCGGCCTCCAGTGGCCTGATTCTCAGGATCAGAATCAGAGCAACATCAACGACGACCCACTCTTCGTTGACCCGGGCAACCACAACTATTACCTGAGCTCTAAATCTCCAGCAAGAGATGCGGCAAACCCGGCCCTTCCTCTCGATCCTGACGGCACACCTCAAGACCTTGGCTGCTATTCCTACGATCAGGTTTTTGATGGCGCTGGATCTGAAATCCGTTGGGTAGCAGCAAACGGACCATACCGGATCTCTTCAGACGCAGTCGTGCCTGCGGGTGGCAATCTGATCATTGAAGCAGGAACCAGCATTTACTTCACACCCGGAACCCGCCTCACCGTCAACGGCTCTCTCCAGATTGAGGGCACGCCCTTTTCCAGAGTTCAGCTCACCAGCGTGCCCGGCGCATCCTTCGTTGATGACCCGGCCAGCGATGGCTTACCGCCCGGCCCTCCCAAGTGGGATGGGCTAAAGATCGTTGATTCAATGGATCCAGAAAACCGCATCTCGCATGTCGACGTTCGTAACGCGCAGCACAGAGAGGGTTCGATCGGGATCATCCGTTCCCAATGCGTGATTGATGATGTCCGTTTCAGCGGAACTCATATTCGCATGATCTACACCGAGGACGCCTCAGTGATCATCGAAAACAGTGATTTCCCGGACATGTTTGCACCTGACGAGCAGGCTGCCGAACTTGGTCTGGACAATATCAGCGAGCACATCAAGGGCGAAGGGGACATCCCAAAGAGTGGAAGGTATATCATCCGCAATAATCGTTTTGGCACCAATAAGGGACACAACGACGTTGTAGACGTAGTCAGCGGAAACTTGCCCGAACCGATCGTTCAGATTCTTGGGAACTACTTTGCTGGATCACGTTGCGAAGAACTCGACCTCGGGGGCGATATCTATGTTGCAGGAAATACCTTCACGAGGGTTTTCAAGGATGATGAAACCTCTGACCGGGGATACGCTAATGCAATTTCTACAGGAGATCGGCCGGACACCACAACCATGGTAGCGAGGAATATCTTCTGGGACGTTGATCACGCCATCAGCCTGAAAAATGACTCCGATACCATCTTTGAAAATAACACTGTCTACAAGGTGCATCCGGACTTTGTTGACAACTTCGACAATACCAACATTGGCGCCGCAATAAATCTCTTCGTGCCGGGGGACAGCTCTCCCACTCCGGCGGCCGGCGCTTACGCGGGATCGAATATCTTCATCGACATCCCCCGCGTCTTTGGCAACGCCGATATGCGGACCGAAGAGTCCACCTTCCGTACGCCTCTGGAGTTTTCCCATAACCTTGTGGATCCATTGATTCTAGACACCAGCCTTGGCGAGGAGCACCCGGGCGAATCAATTTTTGATCTGGGTGCTGACAACCTCTCGTCCACGGCACGGTTCACCAATCCAGATGAAGGAGACTTCTCTCTGAGGCCGGGATCACCAGCCCTCGGAGCGGGCCCTCTTGGTGGCGACCTGGGTGCTCTCGTTCCGAATCAGCTACAAATCTCTGGGGAGCCCCCTGTCGTTACCACCTCCCGGACAGCAGAACTCACTATCGGAGGACCTGGTATCTTCGGCTACCGCTACCGGGTCAACAACGGTCCATGGAGTGGGGCATTTGATATCGGAGATGCCGGGGGTCTGGCGCCGGGGACTCCAACCGTAAGAACAGCACGAATTCTTCTCAACGATCTACCTGACGGCACCTACACTGTTTATGTTCAAGGCAGAACTTTCGCATCGGTGTGGCTCCCCGACGTTGCCGAGTCGCGCAGCTGGACCGTTGACCCCACTTTCTCCCGGCTCGTAATCAGTGAAGTGCTCTCCGAAAACGACGGTGCAATCGCCCACGAGGGCACCTATCCCGATATTGTCGAACTTCACAATCAAGGGGGGGGCACTATCGATCTGTCCGGAATAAGCCTCTCTGACAGCTCCGATACTCCTGGGGAATTCATGTTTCCGACGGGGACAACGCTTGCAGCCGGAGAATTTCTGGTCCTGTTTGCAGACGATGTAAACGGCACCTCCGGGATTCACCTTGGCTTCTCTCTCAACGCAAACGGTGAGGGCCTCTACCTGTTTGATGCCCCGGCTCGAGGAGCCGGCCTTCTTGACTCCATCGAATTCGGTCCACAGGTTTCAGGATTTTCCATCGGTCGCGACAACCAGAACCAGTGGCACCTGAACTTACCGACTCCTGGCCAGGAAAACCTCAGACAGCGCACAGGAGATCCTGCAACACTTCTCATCAATGAATGGATGGCAGAGGGAGAGGTTCTCTTTCGTGATGACTGGATCGAAATCCATAACCCCGACCCCCTTCCGGTCGCGTTGGAGGGCCTCGGAGTGAGCGATCATCCTGATAACCCTCAGGGCCATTCCTTTCCTCCTCTGAGCTTCATTTCCGGCGGTGGATATCTCAAGCTGATCGCTGACCGGGAAACCGCCGCCGGTTCGGACCATGTGCCATTTGCTCTCGACGCAGATGGAGACCGCATCCTCCTTTTCGATTCAAGAGGAAATCCCATCGACCAAGTCATCTTCGGCCCACAGGGCTCCGATATATCGCAGGGACGCTGGGCTCCTTCCCCTACCGGCCTCTCTTACTTCAGCTTACCCACAGCCGCTCTCTCTAATGACACGGAGGAGGCATCCAGCAATCCTGACTTTCTCAATGCACTCGCGCTTCTTCGCCACCTTCGCATTTCTGAGATCATGTATGAGCCCTTGGGTGGAAAACCTTACGAATTTCTCGAACTCAGAAATACGGGGACAGTTCAGCTGAACCTACTCGGCGTCAGCTTCACTAACGGCATTTCTTTCACCTTTCCCTCCATCATACTCCAACCCGGAGAAGAAATTCTTGTTGTTGGAGACCTCGCCGCCTTCGAATCCCGCTACGGAAGATCTCTTAATGTGGCAGGCGTATTCGAGGGGAACCTCGATAACAGCGGAGAAACGATCACCCTCTCCCTGCCCGCGCCTTTCGATGCTGCAATCCTGCGCTTCGGATACGATCCTGACTGGTGGCCTGCTAGTGCTGGGTCAGGGTTTTCTCTGGAATTGCAGGAGCCTCCTCCTCTCTCCCGGGATTTTGACTCCCAACTCAGCTGGAGTCAAAGCGCAGAGATCAACGGAACACCTGACACAAGTGGCATTCTCATTCCCACTACCTTCCCGGAGTGGCTCGCCTTTCATGAACTGACTGCTCTCGAGGATGGTGACGGCGATGGCCTGACCGCCCTCATGGAATTCAGTCTAGGCCTGGACCCTTTTCTCGACCTTGGCTTCAATGGTCCTTCCTCCCTCCCGCGTATTGCTATCGGAGACGATGGACAGAATGTCATATCCTTTGATCTACCTGTAAATTCTACCGCGGTAGATGGATACGGTTCGGCTGATATTGTCTACAGGGTTGAAGGATCAGATGATCTTGAGGAATGGGTCACCCTGCTTTCAAAATCGGACGGCACTTCCTTCTCAGAAGCAGGCTCTGTGAGCGTAGATCCTCCCTTCAACGGACGAGTGCGGGTGCAATTTTCGGATGAACAGAGAAATCAATCTCCACGATTTCTTCGGTTGAAGGTCGAATATAGCCCGTGAAACTGTAGCACCTCATCCTAAGAGTCGCCCGGCGCAAAATCCCGTCCCGACTAGCGGCGAGCGCGCCCCTGATTCTGACGCCGGTTCAATTCCCGGGCTCGTTCGGCTTGTTTTTTGTTAAACGCCCTGCGCTTGTCCTCAAGCTTGTTATCCGTCTTGGCCATAATTCGACTAGCCTTGTAGATGGTGTCTGATGCGCCTTTCCCGTAACGGAGAACACCACCGGTTACCGAAGCCTGCATCCCGGCTTTTAGATCCGCTACCTTGGCCTTCTTTCCATTAACAAGAATCCTGGTAAAACTCGTCACTTTATATGTTTTCTTTCCAACCGTAACCGTGTCCCCCCCCACTTTCCGAATGGTTGGCAACTCCGACGCTGCTCCCTTCCGGGTTGGCGGAACAATCCGCTTCTTGTTCTTGGTATCACCATTGGACGGCAGAGGGAGAAGAGTGATTCCAGCCATGACAAATAGAGCCACCCGTAGCTTGTTCATTGTCCCCTCGTAGCGGTCTGACCATCCGCATTCAACATCAGATTACGAATTTATCTCGGGAGATTACCCTCTCGGGCTCTCCCTGCCCCGCAAAACAAGAGGGCCGAGGATTATCCAGAGCAATGGTGGCAATCCCGCACTCAGGACAAGAGCGACTATGGGGTATTCGTGCCCCCAATATCCAATCGCAGCAAAGCCAAACCCGAGGGGGAGACTTCCACAGGCAAGGGCCAAAAAGAATCGACGGAAAGGCATCCGAGTCAACCCAGCAACACAGGAGATCACCTCAGGAAATACTGGTAGCCAGCGTGAGAGAGCAACCATCCAGCCACCCATCGCACCTCTGAAGAGCACCTCTCCTCTGGCGAGACCCTTTTCTCCTGCAATCCAACGAGCAGCTGGCCTGCCAAACTTACGACAGAATCCGTATGCGAGCAGGCCGGACAGCATGGACCCAGCACCTGCAACTATTCCTCCTGCGAAGGGTCCATAAATAAAGCCCAGGGCAGACATCACAATCGTCCCGGGAATCGGAAGGACCAGATCCAGGAGCAGAAGGGCCACCCCCACTACCCAGGCCCATGCCCTACCGGGCTTGATAAGCACTGCGCTGGTATTCTGCAGATCGAAATACCCGGAAAACTGATCTCCCCAGACTACAAAAGGGAGCAGGACCAGAAGAACAAGGGTGAAGAAAAGCCAGACAAGGCGCACGAGACACTGGGGAAACCTTCCGCAGCTTAGGACGTTTTAGCGCGGAAGTCACGGATTGCGCTCGCAGTCGCAGCTGGCCCGGCGATAGAATCTTTAAAACCGAATGCCGAAGCCTCTCCCAGACCCATTCGATCCCGAAGAACTCCCCAGTCTGGCCCGCAAGGTCATTAAGGAAGCCAAATTCCCAATGCTGGCCACCATTGATGGCGATCAAGCTCGCCTCCGACCCGTATCACCAGTGCGAGTGGACGGATTTACGATCTATGTGGCCAACCTCCGAGGGTATCACAAGACTGCCCAGATTGCTGCCAACCCTAACGTGGAGCTCTGCTATCTTTCTCAACGCCACGATCAGGTTCGTATCACCGGAGCAGCCCATCCCCTCGGGGAAAACGAGCAATCGCTTATTAATGAAATCTGGGAGGAAAACCCACTTCTCCGGCAATATCTTGGGAGCAGCGCCAATCCGGACCTGATCATTTACCGTATTATCCCGGAACAAGTCCGTTTCATGCGAGAATGGGCACTGGAATATTCTGAAGTCCCCCTTTAATCCAGCCCCTCACCGCCTAATTACTCAGGAAGAGATCGCTTAGTATGATCAGGCGCACAAGGTCACGCAGACCGCCGTCGGCATCATTGAGATCGGTGAGAATCGCATCAATACTCGGGCGGTCGCTGACTTCGAGCTCACGCCCCAAGGCGTAGGTCATCAGCTTTTCGGTAAGACCCCGATTGAACTGGCCTTGACGCTCCAGCAGCAGTTTTCGGAACTCAGATACCGTACGGAAGGAGTCTCCACCCGGAAGTTTACCAGCGGAATCGATCGGTCTATTTTTCTCGTATGAATCACGCCACCCTCCAATCGCATCGAAGTTTTCTAATGCGAATCCGAGGGGATCGATCTTGCGGTGACACTCCGCACAGGTCGCGACTTCGCGGTGTTTTTCGAGTTGCTCCCGAACAGTGACCGCTCCACGAATGTCTGGCTCGATTATGGGAACGTCGGGAGGTGGTGGGGGCGGCGTGTATCCCAGCATCTTCTCAAGCATATAAACACCACGGACCACGGGAGAGGTATCCACCCCATTCGCCGAGGCGGTCAGGAACGCACCCTGACCGATCAGCCCGCCACGCCGACTGCCTTTCAATGAAACTCGCCGCAGAGCATTCCCCTGCACCCCCTCGATTCCGTAGTGTAAAGCAAGCTCGCGGTTGAGAAACGAGTAGTCGGCATCAAGGAATTCGCTTAACGGAAGATTATTGTGCAGAAGATGCCGAAAGAACATTTCCGTCTCTTCTCTCATCGCGGATCCAAGATTGTCCCGGTAGTAAGCGAGAAAGTCTGCAGATGGTGGCATGGCCCCAATTCTGTCGAGATCCAGCCATCGACGCACGAAATGCGCTACCAATCGATTCGACCGAGAGTCGGCAAGCATCCGTGACACTTGCGCTGGCAACTCAGCCTTCAATTCGCCGGCTCTTGCAAGCATGAGCAGCTTTTTATCAGGCGGGGAGGACCAGAGAAAATACGCCATGCGCGAAGCCAAGGCCACCTCGTCTATTTCGCCCTCCCCAAGATTTAAATACAGGAACCCAGGTGAACAGAGGATAGCTTGGCACCCGAGCTGAAGGGCCGACAACGGATTCATCCCCTCATCGACCTTTCCCGCTACGAGTCGCCGGATTGGCTCCAGCTCTCCATCAACCGGTGGACGTCGGAAGGCTTTTTCTGCGAAGGCTTCGAGTTGCCGGTTCATAGTAACCAAGTTCAAGTCGTTGGGCCCCAGGTCACCATACAATGCCCGGTGACCAGCAGCAGGCCAGCCATCCACATGCGGCCCCTCCATCTGAACTTCCCAGATCCGTAAACGAGGTCCCTGATAGGCCCTGAGCACGCCATGAGCCTTCTCCATACCGGCCTTCATTCCGACGAAAGGCTTAAATTCCGGTTTGTCAGCAGCCTTTGTAGTCAGAAGCCGAACTAAGCGCTTAGCTGCCAGAGGACCGTTACGAAAGCGAACCTCCGGTTCGTAACCAGCATCCATGTAAACCCTCCACTCGAACCACTCTGGCTCTTCATTTGTTAACTCAACCCTTGCCAAGGATATCATCTTCGAGACGTTTCCCGTGCTTTCAACACTTCCCCGCCGGTCTACCGCGGCAATTTCCATTACCAGTGGATCGCCGTTTCGAAAATCGCCCAGCGCCTCACCGTAGTCATGAACGCTCCCCACAGCTGCGGCACGAACCCTTATGGTATAGGTGCCGCTGTGGGCGACGCCCCCCTGCCTCAAAAGGGGCAGGAATCCAATGTGCCCACCTCGGTAATGGCGGCCGTAGAGATCTGTGTATGGTGTTTCCGGAATAAAGCGGAAGCGATCCACTTTGAAGAGTTTTGGGAGGTCCTCGAAACCTTTCCCACTAAAGTAAAATGGGGATTTCTGCGTATAATTTCGTGAAAGCGGGCGTTCTCCAAATTGCGTAGCCCGACGAATCGCTTCTTCAGCAGCAACAAAGTAGTGATCCATCAACCGGCCGGAGGTGACCAACCCCGCCCCATTGTTGTCGAACCCATCAACCACTACCTCCGCAGGAAAGTTCTCAGCCGGATTCCAGACCTCCGTATTGAGCCCAAGCAGATCGCCGATGGTATGTCGATACTCCCAAGAATTCAGACGTCGAAGACTACTGTGCCCTCCTGAAGTCTTCAGCTCGCCATATGCAGAGACGATTTTCTGAGTCAGGCGCGCAATCATCCGTGCCCGCTCTTCCCCTGAAGGCTGGAGCTCGCCCTCGGGCGGCATGCTCTGAAGATTCAGCTGATCGACGATTTCCTGATAGCGCTCCACATCATCAAACGACCCTATTTTGGACGGAAGGGTATCGAATCGGCGGTCGGCCTTCTGCTTCTCGCTGCCGTGACATTCGATACAGTGCCTATTCAGAAACGCACCAATCTCCTCGTCAGCGACGGCAACCAGGCTGACCCCGATCATGAGCAGGGCACAAATGATGAATTTCATGATTTACCCTATCCGATTTCCATCGGGGAGAACGTTCCTGT
>CEWH01141516.1_pt1 | contig 14400 bp, 7 predicted proteins | sample 531231 | NCBI WGS metagenome assembly CEWH01 (sample SAMEA2622316, study PRJEB7988) | marine metagenome | biome: marine biome (ENVO:00000447); feature: surface water layer (ENVO:00002042); material: "saline water (ENVO:00002010), including plankton (ENVO:xxxxxxxx)" | depth 5 m | reverse complement strand
TACTAATGTAAGCGTTTAAAACTAAACTAGAGGTTTACTCTTGTAGATGAACAAAAAGCCCATCTTCTGTTTTGGTCACTTTTGCCAATTGTTGGGCACTGAGTCCCTTGATTGCTTTGTCCCATTTTTTATTGCTAAGTCCAGCATTCTCTTTCAATTCAGTCAATAGTACTGGGTGTTGTTTTTTGAGGATGCTAAAGACAATTTTTTCTTCTTCAGTCAATGTTGGACCTTTCACTTCTGGACGCATCTGAGGGAAAAATAAAACTTCTTGGATCGAGCTATTATCAGTCATCAACATCACTAAGCGATCAATCCCAATCCCAATGCCTGATGTTGGTGGCATACCATACTCGAGTGCGCGAACAAAATCATGATCGATAAACATCGCTTCATCATCTCCTTTTTCAGATAGTTTAAGCTGATCCTCAAAGCGTTCCAACTGATCGACAGGATCGTTCAGTTCAGAGTATGCATTGGCAAGTTCTTTTCCATTCACCAAGAGCTCAAAACGCTCTGTTAATCCAGGCTTATCGCGATGAACTTTAGTCAAAGGACTCATTTCTTTGGGGTAATCAGTGATAAAAGTTGGCTGTACATAATGATGCTCACAACAGCTACCAAAAATCTCGTCAATGAGCTTGCCAACACCCATACTATCATCAACTTCAATGTCAAGCCCAATCGCTGCTGCTCTCAATTCTTTTTCACTCATCCCACTTACATCAATACCAGTATGCTTCTGAATCGCCTCGAGAATAGGCACACGAGGATAGGGAGATTTGAAATCGACAGTCTTATCACCAACCTTCACTTTTGTCGTGTTGTGTGTGTCGATGGCAACTTGTTCGAGCAAAGCCTCTGTTGTTTCCATCATCCAGTGGTAATCTTTATAGGCGACATAAAGCTCCATGACAGTAAACTCGGGGTTATGTGTTCTATCCATACCTTCATTGCGAAAGTCTTTGGCAAATTCATAAACACCATCAAGCCCCCCAACAATAAGACGTTTTAGATACAATTCGTTCGCAATTCGCAGATAGAGTGGAATGTTCAGCGCATTGTGATGGGTAACAAACGGACGTGCCGCAGCACCACCAGGAATGGGCTGGAGAATGGGTGTTTCTACCTCTATATACCCTTTTGCGTTGAAGAAAGAACGAATGGTATTTGTGATTTTTGTTCGTTTGAGAAAAGTGTCTTTCACATCAGGATTGACAATCAAATCAACATATCGCATGCGATACCTTTGCTCAGGGTCTGAAAAAGAATCATAAGTGTTTCCATCAGCATCTGTTTTTGGCAATGGCAATGGACGAAGCGACTTGCTCAAGACATAGAGATACTCCACTTGCACTGTTTTTTCACCCACCTGGGTGGTAAACAAAGTTCCTGTAAGCCCAATAATATCACCTATATCTAAGAGCTTTTTATAAACATCGTTGTACATTGTCTTGTCCTCATCTGGACAAAGAATATCGCGATTGAAATACACTTGTATGCGTCCTTTCGAGTCTTGTAGTTCTGCAAAACTCGCCTTTCCCTGTATTCGACGAGACATCAACCTTCCTGCTATGGTGACTTGTTTCCCCTCAACAAATTCATTGATGATCGATTCACTATTTGCGTTGGTAGAAAATGCAGCGGCAGGGTATGGGTCGATTCCAAGTCCACGAAGTTGTTTTAACTTCTCCCTTCTGATAAGCTCTTGCTCGGATCTTTCCAAATGAATTCTTTTATGCAAAGATAATCATGCATAACGAATTGAGTGAATTTGATCTTGGTTTTGTAACGAAACAGCATACAGACGCAAGCTTTTACTCATTTGAAAGGGAGTAAAACATGAATAATATGTGCTGCTAAAATTCTGTTTTTTACGTATTTTGCACTTTCGAAGATAACATTGATGTTGTCAAGTCAAATTTATTTTTGACATCTATGAAAAAAGAAATTCAACTTCGTGATTTGGGCTTTTTGGATTACCAAACAGTTTGGGATTTGCAACACGATTTGTTTCAACAAACGATTGACACCAAAATATACAATCGTAGAAATCAAACCACCAAACCTACCCAAAACTATTTACTTCTTGTTGAGCATGCCCCTGTCATTACTTTGGGAAAAAGTGGCTTAGCAGATCATTTGTTGACAAGCAAAGCTGAACTCGAATCACAAGGAATCTCGTTTTTTAAAATCGATCGTGGAGGAGACATAACCTATCACGGACCTGGTCAAATCGTTGGTTATCCTATACTCGATTTGGATCATTTTTTCACTGATATTCACAAGTACTTGCGATTTCTGGAGCAGGTCATTATTGATACCCTAGCTGACTTTGGTATCGAAGCCACGCGAAGTAAAGGGGAAACAGGTGTCTGGCTGGATATCGACACCCCTTTTGCTAGAAAAATATGCGCCATGGGGATACGTGCAAGTCGTTGGGTAACGATGCATGGCTTTTCTCTAAATGTAAATACAGACCTATCACATTTCACACATATTATTCCTTGTGGTATTCATGGCAAACAAGTCACTTCAATGGCCAGTGAGTTGAACAAAGAGGTATCGATAGAGGAGGTGAAAAAACGAATCATACACCACTTTCAAAAACAGTTTGAAGCGACTTTAACGAAATAGCGTTACCACTGAGGAATTTGATAAACAACCACGTTATTTCCTTCACTTGTTGTTGCTAAAAAAACATTGCCTTTCCGATCGCTGTTAATCGTAACTGGACCAGCGCCGTAGATTGGAAAATGAGGCATTAAGTTACCTTTTCTGTCAAAAACATACACCTTCTCCTCTTGCTGGTCATACAAACTAATCATCGTACGATTGTTGACCACATGGATCAATGGATCTCCATATATACCAAAATCCAGCTCAAGAAGTCGGCCATTGATTTCTAGTTTATTTTCTGTCAGCAACACTATGTTTTTCCCTCTTGCATGGATTTTATAGGGGGTTTCGAAGGGGAGTGTACGATAACTAATTGTGCCATTGATTTCTATTCGAAACAATCTGTTTTTATCATCCAAACCAACAAATCCATTTTGATGTAGATAAACATCAGAGGATAGAATCAAATCATTTGGGGTTTTTACACGCACATTCCCTCTCCGATTGAGTAAAAGTAGTTTACCACTATTTTCAACCATTGCGATATAATCGCGGGTGCCAATACGAAAGTGTTTTGGTGCATATTTAAAATTGGCTTTTGTACGATTGAATCCACTGACCTTTTGAAATTTTCGATCGCGTAGCTCCAATGTATTTTGGTTGACTAGAACAAGCCGATAGTCTCGTGTGTTTTCATAGTCAAAAACAGCAAGCGGCAGGGGGTTGTTTAGCTTTGATGAAAAAGGCTGAACAGGTTTTGCATTTCTATCGATGACCTCAAAACTATTTTTTGTTGTGTAGGCCATTTGCAATCGACTATTCTTGTACAAATCCACTTGATGAATGGGAAATTGAATAGGACCATCAATAGGTCTTGTCCAGGTATTTCTTCCTGCATTGCTGATCAATTTCAAATTGTTTTTTTCGTCTTGAATAACCCATTCCATTGATCCATTGAGATGATTAAGTACTGCAGTAGGGCCATTGGCGATTGGACTTTCAATAGCTGTTGAAAACAAGAGTTTGGGTCTTTTGTTCGCAATTTTTTCTTGCTTTGAAACACGCCTAAATTGGATTTGAGCAACACCACTTTCTACCAATCCAATGCCAAGCCAATAGGGGAATTCATCATTGCTAGCAATGCGAATATCATCAATCAGTTCTGTATTTAACTGTTTTGAAAACAACTCTTCAACACCAACAAAAAGCATAGAGCATTCATTTGGTATTTCATCTAGTAGGCCATCAAATTGTTCATCACTACCCAGTGTAAAGCCATTGGTAATTTGGGTGATGACTTCTGCAAGAGAAGCTTGATTCGGCGCCAAAAACAACATATCATTCAATGCAGAAGCATGTGAAAGAGCTGGCAAATTTAGTAGAGGAGCACCTATTTTATTAAGAACTGTATTCTCTGCAAATTGATAAATGACAGCATCTCTGACTTTTTGTGTGGCCTCTGAGTTTTTTTCAAGTATCGGAACGACTTCTTCAAAGTCTGTTATGTCCAGAACAGCAATTTGATTTTTGGAGGTATAAATAGTTGCAATTGCATTTGCCTTTATCAATAGACTGTCAAGAGGATGATTGGGTAGGTTTTGTTGCGCATTATAACGATCACTATCGCGATTAAAAGACTTATAATCAAAGCTATAAATCTCAGCACCAGCCACAGAAATCGGAAGGTTGGAGAGTACTTTTGAAAGTCTATTTGTTTGGTTTGCTAGCAAACTCATCTTGGTCAGTTGATCGGATGAAAATAAGCCAGTGGTTTCAAGGACAATGTTACCTTTTTCAGTTTTTGGTTGAATGGCAACCCATGGTGAAAAATCAGAGATAGAAAAAGGGGCTTTGTTGTTAAATTTTTCATTCAACAATCCTTGCAGTCTTTCATGAACATAAAGCTGAAATGTTCCTGATTTCGAATCATATAGTTTTTTTAGATTATCATCGGGGATGTTAGGTACATTGTGTAGGCGTATACTATTTTCGATTAAAATTCTAGAGTCAGACTCAAAATAATAATCATTGTGAACAAGCGCATACCGATTTATTTTTTGTTTTTCAAACTGGATAATGGGTAGACTTTCATAACGCAAAGTATCTCCGATGAGTTGTGGAACACTATCAAGAGGTGTCAATGGATGAATGAGCAAGTATTTGTAGTCTTTCACACCCTCTTCGTGAAAACTAATTGTGGACTCTTGAAAAGGCAACCAGTGTTCATCTATAGAAAGCAAAGGTTTGAGAAAAGAACTCAATTCAGGTTGATTTTTGGAAAAACGCATAACAGATTCCATGTCTTCAGTATGAAGAACTGCAAGGGGTTTTGCAGGGATAAATCCAAGTGGATCAACCACTGTTTGCGTAGGCGTTGAACATTGCGTCAGGAAAAAAACTACAATGAAAAAGGGTACATAACGCATGTTACAAAGGTAATAAAGTTAGAAATCAAATTGTGTTTGTGTTGGCAATAATGTAAAACTTTTTCTGTGCCATTTGGAGGCTCCATTCGACTGGATTCCTTTTCGATGATTTTTGGTTGGATACCCTTTATTGGTGTCCCAATGGTAGTGAGGACAACTGCTGTGAAGCTGTGTCATAAATTCATCTCTTTCCGTTTTTGCCAGAACAGATGCAGCAGCTATGTTGAGATAGCGTGCATCCCCTTTAATCATACATTTGTGTGGGATCTCCAAATAGGGTTTGAAACGATTACCATCGACAAGGATAAATGCAGGAGTGGTGTCGAGTTTTTCAATGGCGAGGTGCATGGCCTCAATGGAGGCATTAAGGATATTGATTTCATCTATCCTCTCAGGCATCACATGAGCGATTGCAAAGGAAATGGCAACATGTTCAATTTCTTTCCGCATTTCCTTTCTTTGTTTGGGAGTTAGTTTTTTGGAGTCAGTAAGCAAAGGATGTTTAAACGTAGGTGGTAGGATGACAGCAGCAGCTGTAACAGGACCTGCCAAGCACCCTCGTCCTGCTTCGTCAGTACCACATTCAACAAACTTGGTGTGCTGGGTTTGCATGAAAATATAGTATACTGTTTAAGCGTTGCTAATATAACAAGGAAAAGAAACAAATAGGTTCAATTTTCATTGGATTTCATAATTTAATTTGTCATTTCGATAGCTCAAAATTTTTGTTCTACTGGCAAAAGCATCATTCAAAATTTGCTTTCCAATGGAAACTCTTTTTGCGTAGGTTTCATAAGTATCTTCTTTCCATTTAAAGTTTTCATTAAACAAATCACTCGGAGAGATATAACAATAAACATATTTGTTAATTACACTTTCCATCGAAACTCGCTTTTTTATTTGTTTTATGTTATGAGCTAACAGCATAACATTGTGTTTTTTAGCGTCTTTAGTTAGATTTTGAAGCACATCGTCATACATGGGGACAATTTTTTTTAAGCTAAAGTTATTATAGGCGGTATTACCTAGCTTTATGATAGGTCTTATTTGTAAAACGTCAATATCATATTTTCCAAAAGTTTTGAAGAATCCACCAAGCTCAGAAAAATTATCTTCATTAAACGTGTAGTTTATTCGCAATGAAAGAGGGTATTTCTTTTTAATCGAAGAAATGATTTCTAAAGAATTCATAAATCTTTCATAATCTGCTTTCGCCATCATTGTCTCGTACGTGTCTTTCTGAACTCCATGTAAAGAAATAATAATTTCTGAGAGCCCTTTGGAGGCCCAATCTTCCAATTTTTCGTTTTCTAGTAAGTTGGCATTTGTAGTTAAACTGATATTTGGGACCTTATATTTTGAGGCAGTCTCTACAATTTTACTGATATTTTTATAAAGGGTGGGTTCTGTTCCACACCCAATTTGTAGTTTTAATGCACGTTTAAAAAAAGCTTTTCCTAAGTATTCTATTTCTTCTTGTGGAAAAATACCTTTTAATTTTTTGACATAATCCTTATCAGTAAAGTAACACATTTTACATCTCAAATTACATGCATTGACTGGATCAAAATGGATTGCTAAATACCTTCTTTTTGAAATATGTAATAAATAAATACCTAAAAATTTAAGTCTAAAATTTTTAATGAATCGATTTAGTTTGATTAGCTTATATATGTTCATATTAATTTATTTCCGGAAGCATGAAACCTAATTTTCAATATAAATTTTCATAAAAACGAAACGATGTTTTTAAATATTTTGTAACTAATTTACAACATTGCTTCAAATTGGGAATTTAATTATTATATCTCTTACTTGAAATGGTTTAAAAGACTCGTTCAACTCTCCACTCGAATTCTATACCTTTGCCCAAATGAATGCTTTGAGACAACTTATTGCAATCTATTGTTTGCTTGCTGCCATTGCTGTGCAATCTCAAAATCGATCTTTATCTAATAATAAAGGAGATGTCATTCGAGGAGGCCCTTCATTAAACGAATCTTTCAATAGGTCTTCCCAAAACCAAGACAGTTTGTTTGGAAAGCGTTCAAAAAAATTGTTCACTGAAAAAAGACCAATCACAGATTATCTGATCATTTCACAAGATCGAGACACCACTTTTGTTGATACCACCCTTAGCGTTGAAAAGCAATACAAGTTTAACTTCCGTCGCAAAGACGATTTTGAGTATTTAACTTTTGCAAATACTGGTCAAACTGTCAATCATTTGTCTTTACAAGCGGCTCCAAAATCCATTCTTCCCACGCCTGGATATGGAGCAAAAACGCATCAAATGTTTCAGCCCCATGAGGTGCATTATTATCATGTACCTACGCCACTGACTGAAATGTATTTTAAAACAGCTTTTGAGCAAGGTCAATCTACAGATGTATTGATTACAGCAAACCTCAGTCCACGCTCGAACTATGCAGTTGCTTACAGAGGGCATCGTTCACTTGGGCATTATCAGCACAGTTTGTCGGGGGTGAGTCAACTTCGATTTTCAGCTTGGTATGAAAACCCAAATCGCAGATATCGTTTGCGATTCAAATTGGTAAATCAAAAAATTGAACAACAAGAAAATGGTGGTTTAGACAGTTTATCATTACAAAATTTTACAGATAAAATCGCAGAATTTGAAGATAGAGCTCGTTTGTCGGTCAAGTTTCAAAACGCTGCCAACTTATTTACTGGCAAGCGATATCTTTTAGAACATGACTATGCGCTGCTTATGACGGCAGACTCCATCCCTGTACCAGCGCTTCGGGTTGGACACAGATTAAGAACAGATTCACAACGTCATCATTTTAATCAAGACTCTGTCGTGGAGGAGTTCGGTACTCTTGCCGAAGAATCTGCCAGTCCCAATGATGAGTTGCAATACACAAGCACTCGACACGATGTATATGCAGTTTTTGAAAAATCAAAATGGGGTCAGGTAGAGGCTTATGGATCGGCTTTACAATACAGCTTTAATCATGTGCATACGACTGATGATTACGAAATCAAAGAATCTGGAGTAGCAGTGGGAGGTAAACTTGGTTTTTCTTTGAAAGAAAGTCAATTGAACTTTCACTTCGAACAATCATCAGGGAGCAACAAGCTGGGAAACTTTTTGCAACTGACAGCCTCTTTTCCAAGTGTAAAGAAGTTTAGACTCAAAGGTGGATTTCGCTGGGATATTTACGCACCCAAACTCACACTGACGAATTATCACAGTAATTATGAGTCATTTATTTGGCAGAAGAACCTACTCAGTACAAATCGATCAACTCTTTTTTCTAGCTTGGATGTACCCAAACTCGGCTTGTTTAGAGTGGATATTATCACATTAGACAATTATGCCTACTTGCAGCAAGACTTGGACAGAGGGTCATTATTTGTCACGCCAAAGCAATGGAATGAAACCATTCAACTCCTAAAAGCTCGTTGGGACAACAATTTATCTGTTGGCGTATTTTCATTGGACACGAATATCCAGATTCACAAATTTGGAAATGAAAACGTTCCATTGCACTTACCCGATTTCCTTGGACGATCGACCTTGTCCTATGCCGATGAATGGTTTAACAAAGCTGCCTTTGTGCAAATTGGTGCAACAGTCAAATATTTTTCATCATTTTATGCAGATACTTACAGTCCTATACTTTCTGACTATGTGGTGCAAGATGCTGTAAAAATAGGAGGAGAGCCTTTGTTTAGTGCCTTTTTTAATGCTAAAATTCAACAGACAAGACTGTATTTTAATGCAGAAAATCTAGGTGCTGCTTTCAATGGGAACAACAGTTTAGCTGCTCCTGATTATCCATATAGAGATTTTATTCTTCGGTTTGGAATCGTATGGAACTTTTTTCAATAAACCATCTTAGGGATGATTTGGCAAATCTCCATATGTTTTGGTTGGCAGTTGTGTGGTACCCATCAAAAATTTATCAACTTGATAAGCAGCTTCTCTACCTTCCGAAATTGCCCAAACAATTAGAGACTGACCACGTCGCATATCACCTGCCGCAAAAATGTGTGGAACATTGGTTTGATATGATTTGGTATCAGCGTTGATGTTTGAACGATCATCAAGTTGAATGCCTAGTTGCTCTGCCAAGGTTGGCTCAGGACCAGTGAACCCAAGGGCGAGTAATGCCAGATCACATGGCCATTCCTTTTCTGAATTTGGCTCCTCAATAAGCTTTGGTCGCTCTCCCTCTTGTTTTTCCCAACGAACTTGTACAGTTTTGAGGCCAGATAGTCTGCCATCTTCATCCGTCATAAATTCTTTTGTCATGATGCTAAATTCTCTTTCGCTTCCTTCTTCATGTGATGAGGAAGTTTTGTATTTAAATGGCCAATAGGGCCATGGGTGTTCAGCTGTTCTGTCGTCAGCTGGTCTAGACATAATTTCAAAATTGGTAACACTGGCTGCCCCTTGACGATTGGATGTCCCAATACAATCAGAACCTGTATCACCACCTCCAATGACAATGACGTTTTTTCCTTGTGCGTGGAGCTCAGGATCAACATCTGTAAGGCCATCTACCCATCGATTGCTTTTTGGCAAAAAGTCCATCGCTTGCACAACTCCCTTTGCTTCTGCGCCAGGAATTGGTAACCTTCTGCGAATGGTAGCACCACCACAAAGAACAACAGCATCAAAATCTTTTAGCTTTTCTACGCTGTAGTTTTTGCCAACTTCAACACCTGTTTTAAAGAGGATACCTTCCTCTTCAAGAATCGAAATACGACGATCAATCACATGCTTTTCCATTTTGAAATCAGGAATTCCATAACGCAACAGCCCCCCAACTTTTTCATCTCTTTCAAAAACAGTGACTGTGTGACCTGCTCTGTTCAACTGTTGTGCAGCAGCTAGGCCAGCTGGGCCAGACCCCACAACAGCAATTGTTTTTCCTGTTCTGTTTTTGGGAGGGTTTGCTTGAATCCAACCTTCTTTAAAACCTCTCTCGACTATATATTTTTCAATCATTTCAATCGATACAGGAGGGTTGATAATCCCCAACACACAAGCTGCCTCGCATGGGGCAGGGCATAGGCGACCTGTAAACTCAGGAAAGTTGTTTGTAGAATGCAGAATGCGTAGAGCCTTTTGCCAATCGTTTTGATACACAGCATCATTAAAGTCAGGTATCATGTTGCCAAGTGGACATCCACTATGGCAAAAAGGAACACCACAATCCATGCAGCGTGCTCCTTGGTCCTGTAGTTTTTCCTCACCAGGATGAACTGTAAATTCCTTATAGTTTTTGACGCGATCAGCAACAGGAATGTTTGCCTCATCAATCCTGTCATACTCTAAAAATCCTCTTAACTTTCCCATATCAATTTACTTCTTGTTTGGCTTCCTCTGCCAATCGAGCAAGGGCTTTTTTGTAGTCCGTTGGCATTACCTTGATAAAATTCTTTTGTTCTTTTTCCCAATGATCAATTATGGCTGTTGCCTTGCTACTTGCTGTGTATTTTATATGATTATTGAGTAGTTCTTCTATATGATTCAGATCTTCTGTAGAGGGGTTTTCTAAGCCGATCATTTCCATGTTGAAATTGCGCTCATCAAATGTACCATCAGCAGCGTATAAATAGGCGATTCCACCACTCATACCAGCAGCAAAATTGCGACCAAAATCTCCGATGATGACAGCAATACCTCCTGTCATGTATTCACAACCATGATCCCCAATGCCTTCAACGACTGCAGTGGCGCCTGAGTTGCGAACACAAAAACGCTCACCAGCAATTCCATTGATATATGCCTCACCAGCTGTTGCACCATATAGCGCTACATTTCCGATGATTATATTTTCTTCGGCTTTGTATGAAACACCTTCAGGAACGCGCGCCACAAGGCGTGCACCCGAAAGACCCTTACCAAAGTAGTCGTTACAGTTTCCAACGGTTTCTAAATGAAGTCCTTTTGTTGCAAAACAACCAAAACTCTGACCTGCTGAACCATTAAAATATATTGTTAGTGTATCTTCAGGAAGACCTTCTGCGCCATATTTTTTGGATATTTCATTACTCAAAATAGCCCCGACACTTCGATCGGTGTTGTGAATAGGTAACGTTAAGGTCTGTGGTTCTAACTTTTCGAGGGCATTTTTTGCTTTCGAAATCAGCGTGAAATCAAGAACATTTTCGAGTTTATGATCTTGTTTTTCAGTATTTCTCAAAGGAGTTCCTTCTTTTACATCGGGCTTGTGAAGGATTGTTGAGAGGTCAATGCCCTTGGCTTTAAAATGCTCAATGGCATCATTCATATTTAGCTTTTGGCTTTGACCAACCATCTCATCTACAGTTCTAAACCCAAGTTGCGCCATGATGCTTCTCATTTCTTCAGCAACAAAATGCATATAGTTGACGACATGCTCGGGCTTTCCTTTAAAATTTTTGCGAAGCTCTGGGTCTTGGGTGGCAATCCCAACTGGACAGGTGTTGAGGTGACATGCACGCATCATAATACAGCCAGTCGCAACAAGTGGTGCAGTTGAAAAACCATATTCTTCGGCACCCAACAGACAAGCGATGGCAACATCACGACCAGTTTTCATTTGGCCATCACACTCCAAGACGATACGTCCACGAAGATCGTTTAAGACGAGCGTTTGTTGTGCTTCAGCAATACCCAATTCCCAAGGTAACCCAGCGTGCTTTAAGGAGGTTAGGGGCGATGCACCAGTTCCGCCATCATAGCCAGAAATCAAAATCACATCAGCTTTGGCCTTAGCGACTCCAGCAGCAATTGTTCCAACACCAACCTCAGATACCAACTTGACATTTACGCGTGCTTCTCGATTGGCATTTTTCAAATCATAAATGAGTTGTGCCAAATCTTCGATTGAATAAATATCATGATGGGGTGGGGGTGAGATAAGCCCTACATATGGTGTAGAGTTTCGAACAGATGCGATATATGGATTTACTTTAGGGCCAGGCAGTTGTCCACCTTCACCAGGCTTTGCGCCCTGTGCCATTTTGATCTGAATCTCTTGTGCATTTGCAAGGTAATGAGACGAAACACCAAAACGACCTGATGCAACTTGTTTGATTGCACTATTGCGCCATTCGCCATCTTCATCTCTGTTAAATCGTCTAGGGTCTTCTCCTCCTTCGCCAGAATTGCTTTTTCCACCAATACGATTCATGGCTTTGGCCAAGGTTTCATGTGCCTCTTCACTGATTGATCCCAGTGACATTGCACCTGTTTTGAAGCGCTTTGCGATTGCAGTCCAAGGCTCTACTTCCTCAATTGGTATGGGATCGAGATCAGTAAATGAAAACATCCCACGGATGGTCATCAATTGGCGTGATTGGTCATTGACCAATTTGGCAAACTCCTCATAGCTCTCATACTTATTTTGTTGCGTTGCTACTTGTAGCTTTGCAATCGTGGCAGGGTTTAGCATATGAGCTTCACCATTTCGTCTCCAACGATAACTACCACCAATTTCTAAATCTGCAGACTCATCTGTTTCTGCACTGGTAAACGCTTGTTGATGACGAAGAGAGACTTCCTTTTCGACTTCAAATAACCCAATACCTTCAATTCTTGTTGGGGTGTTACAAAAGAACTGCTCTATAAATTTTGTATTCAACCCAAGTGCCTCAAAAATTTGTGCACCTCTGTAGGAGTGAAGAGTAGAGATGCCTATTTTATTCATAATCTTAATCAATCCCTTTGCGATGGCCTTATTGAAATTTTCAATTGCCTGTTCAGTCGTCAGTTGGATGCGATCTTGCGAGCTGACAAGGGTTTCGATAATCTCATTGACCATATAAGGATTGATCGCACTGGCACCATATCCAAAGAGAGTTGCAAAATGATGAGGTTCACGAGGTTCGGCAGATTCAATCACAATTCCAAATTTCGAACGCAACCCATGTTTAATCAGTCCATGATGCACTGCAGAGCATGCAAGAAGCATCGGAATCGGCGCTAGATCTTTGTTTATACCACGGTCTGACAAAATGATGATGTTGGCACCTTGACTTACTTTTTCTTTCACTTGATTGATAAGGTTTTCAATGGCCTTCTCGATTCCATTGTACCCCTTGTCAATTGCATATAATACAGAGACAGATGCAGAAATAAAGTCCTTGTGTTTAATAAATTTGATCTTATCCAAATCTTCATTGGATATAATCGGATTTTGAATACGCAGCTTTTTGGCGTGTACAGGGTCAACAGAAAATAGATTATAATCACTTCCAATCGAAAGGGAGGTGTCTGTTACGATTTCTTCACGAATCCCATCCAGAGGTGGGTTTGTTACCTGCGCAAAAAGTTGTTTGAAATAGTTGTAAAGCAATTGTGGCTTGTGTGAAAGCACTGCCAATGGAGTGTCTGTACCCATCGACCCAATGGCCTCTTTACCAGCCGACATCATTGGGATAATCAAAGTCTTGATGTCTTCCTCAGTATATCCAAATCCTTTTAAGCGTTGGGTATAACCAGTTTCTTCTTGTGGCGTTGTATTGCCAGTGTAAGGAACATTTTTAAGTGACAGAAGGTTATCATCCAACCAATCTTGATAGGGGTATTTTGAAGAGACAATGCCTTTGATTTCTTTATCCTCAACAATGCGACCTTCGTTCATATCAACAAGGAACATACGCCCTGGCTCAAGTCGCCCATGTTTGGCTACATTTTTGGGTTCGATTTCAGTGACACCTGTTTCTGACGACATCACGACATACCCATCTTTGGTCACTGTGTATCTGGAAGGACGCAGACCATTTCTGTCAAGAAGTGCTCCAATATAATTTCCATCTGTAAAAGGAATAGATGCAGGGCCATCCCATGGCTCCATGATGCAGGAGTTGAAGGAATAAAATGATTTTTTTACAGCATCCATGCTCTTGTGTTTCTCCCACGCCTCAGGAACCATCATCATCATTACTTCGGGGAGCGATCTGCCAGTATGTAGTAAAAGCTCAACGACCATATCCATGGAGGCAGAATCTGATTTACCATGTAAAACAATTGGAAGAATAGACTTGATATCATCACCAAAAAAATCACTAGACAATAGCTCTTCTCGAGCTTTCATTCGATTGAGGTTGCCTCGATAGGTATTGATTTCACCATTGTGACACATATAGCGAAAGGGTTGTGCCAAATCCCAAGTTGGAAAGGTGTTGGTCGAAAAACGCTGATGCACCAACGCAAGCCTTGTGACTACACGTTTATCAGTTAAATCTGTGTAAAACCTTTCAATATCTTCAGGAACAAGAAGGCCTTTATAAATCAAAGTTCTTGTGGATAGGCTAGGCAAGTAGAAATAACTCGCTTGCGACATTTTGGTGGCATACACCTTATGTTCTGTAATTTTTCGAGCGATGAATG
>CEWH01017270.1_pt1 | contig 14439 bp, 10 predicted proteins | sample 531231 | NCBI WGS metagenome assembly CEWH01 (sample SAMEA2622316, study PRJEB7988) | marine metagenome | biome: marine biome (ENVO:00000447); feature: surface water layer (ENVO:00002042); material: "saline water (ENVO:00002010), including plankton (ENVO:xxxxxxxx)" | depth 5 m | reverse complement strand
CTTTTAAAATCACATATAAACGATATAAGATAACCTTATATTTAACATTCTACAATTTTGATTAATGAATATACTCTTTTTGTGTGTTGGAAATTCTGCTAGAAGCCAAATGGCAGAGGGTCTCGCAAAAAATATGCTTGGGGATAATTTTAATATTAAAAGCGCTGGCTCAAAACCATCAGGCGAGATTCATCCAAATGCAATTGCTTGTATGGATGATATAGGTATTAATATAAGAGACCAATACTCAAAGCACATTGATAATTTAGATAAAGAATTCATGTCTAACTTGGATTATGTAATAACACTGTGCGCAGAAGAAGTATGTCCATCATTGCCAATCGCTACAAAAAGACTTCATTGGATTAATGAAGATCCGGTAAATATGAACTATTCAGACAAGCAACTAAAATATGCATTTTCAACCACAAGAGACAATATTTTTAAGCTTATTAAGAAATTTATAATTTTAAATATTAAATAATAAGATTCTAATTTTTAGTAAAAATTTGCTGTAAACATAAATTTTTATGTATTATTTAATTACATTTATTTAAATGTATATATCTATTTATTAGGAGAGGAAATATGGATTACGATAATAATACAATGGCAGCTGTTTATAGGTGCATAATTTTGGCAGCCGCTGGTGACGGTAAAGTTTCTGATGATGAATTAGATTTTGCTACTGAGGCAACTCATGGCACGGAGCGATTTTATGAATTTACAAATGGCATGAAAGGAGCTTTTGCAAAAGTAATGGGTGATATGTTTGGCCTAGATGACGATGACGTTGAAGAAGATGCTGAAGAAGAAGATGAAATTGATGTAAATGCACTAGAGAGTGATGAAATTAAAGAAATAGCTGATGAAGTAATAAAAAATTTAGCTAAATGTGAAAGTGCAAGTGATATAAAAGCCTATACAAGTATTTGTGCTTCTGTTGTTCCAGAAGATTTTCATGCTCATATAGTTTCAACTGCCTTCAGCTTATGCGGTACGGATAATAATGAACTACTTCCTGATAAAAAAGAAATTAGAAATATTAAATATTTATGTTCTGAGTTCGGATTGAATTTTAAAGAAACACAAAAAGATTATTTAGATAGCCTAACTTGGTATCAAGATGATTTACTAGGAGATGATTTATCTGTTGAAAAAATTGGTGAAAAAACTTTTTCAGGTATTGAAGATAATTCAGCTGATGCTGTTGTAACTATTTCTATATTGGCTGCATATGCTGATGGTGACTTTAGCATCTCATATCAGACTATTGCGGAACATTGGTTCTTAGCTTCGTGTGATATTGCCAGAGCTAAAGGAGAAAAGGTTGTGAAAGTGCTGGATAATATGGGCGATTATATTGTAGATTTAACTAATGCAGCTCAAGAACCATTACACGCAAAAACTGGCAATCCTTATCCACTAATGGAAAACTATAACGAAAATATTGACAAAATAACTGAAATTGCCCAAAAGGTTCCTGAGCACATAAATGGCGCTATAGAAGATGCATGTAAACACATCAATGACAGTGCAATTAATAGGCTAACAATTAAAAATGCATATTTCATGTGTGACTATGACAATGATGATGGTCCAATTGCATATTCAACAATGAATATGTATGGAGAAATGGAAAGACAGAGTATTAATCATCATGAAGAAGCTGCAATTAATAAAATTGGTCAAGTTCTTAATATTGATGAGGATGCCCTTTATGGAATTATAAAAAGACTAGAAAGTGGTGAAATGGGAGGACTGAGCTATAACTAATAAAAATTATCAAAAAGCTTATGCATTTCGATTTATTGGAGACAAAGAATCTCAAGAAAAACTCTTAGCAATTAAGTCTTTAAAAAAACAAACTGATTCCTTGCTTAAGGATCAAACAGCTAGTTTAAATGAAAATATTAGAGGACTATTATCAAATTCATTAAGAGTTTCAAAGAAATCTGCTCCAGAAATATATAAATCTTTTATACATTGTCAAAATGCTCTTGGCTTAGAGGATAAGCAAATTTTACCTTTTATATATAATTCTCATGAGATAAATGCTTATTGTAGCTACAATGGCAACGAAATTGTGATTGGTTTGAGCTCTCAGTTAATTAAATTAATGTCTACAGATGAATTAATTTTTGTAATTGGTCACGAGCTGGGGCATGCACTTTATGAACACTTTAGGCTTCCTGCGTTTGGTCTCAGCCAAGGCTCAATTTCAGCCTCAAGATCTCTTCAATTAATGTCATGGAGCAGGAAGGCAGAAATTTCTGCAGATAGAGCTGGTTTGATTTGCTGTAATAACATTAATGCTGCTACTTCAGCCTTTATAAAGCTTTCATCTGGTTTGGGTGAGCCACACATCTCACTTGATATCGATGACTTTGTTTCTCAACTCGATTTGATTGAGAGCTTTGAAACGGATAATCAAGTCAATGACTGTTACTCGACTCATCCCTTGAATCCTCTAAGAATCGTTGCCTTAAAAAATTTTTGGAACTCTGAGTCATTTATCAATCATCAAAAAAATAAAAATTCAAAAAAAATTAAAGATAAGGAAATGGATGAAAAAATCTTTGAGATTCTTAATTTTATGGAACCAAAAAAGAAAGAACAAACAAAGAAAACCTCCTCTAATCCAGATTATTTTTTAATATATAGCAGTTATTATGTTGCTAATGCAGATGCTGATGTTCACAAGAATGAACTTTTAAGTTTAAAAGATCTTTGTGATGATAAAACTTTGCAACAATTTTTAAGCGACTTAACCGCTAATAAAAAGAACAAAAACTACTTAGAAAATCTTGTTAATAAAGAGGCAAAAACATTTATCAAATCTAAAAAAGGAGTCAAATGTTCAACTTTGCAAAAGATAGTAGCAGTAGCAAGGTCTGATGGTGAGCTTTCTTCAGATGAAAGAAGTGCTCTTTATCATGTCGCTAGTTTAATTAATATAGATGAGTCTTTTGTTGATCAGATTTTAAAATTTTTAGACTAAAGAAAGAAGTATGAGAGAGTTCTTTTTAAAAGTTAGAAATAACAACCTCTTTGAAGGATTTATAATTTCAATAATCCTAATTTCAGCAATATTTGTTGGATTTAGAACATATGATGAAATGTTTGATCCTGAAATATTTTTATATATTTCTTATTTAGATTATGTAGTAACAATAATTTTTGTGATTGAAATTATCATAAGAATAATTGCAGAAAAATCATTGCTTGATTTTTTTAAATCACCCTGGAATGCCTTTGATTTTATTATTGTTGCAATAAGCTTAATTCCAATTGAGTCCCTTGACTCCATATTGTTAGCTAGATTGGTAAGAGTATTTAGATTATTAAGATTGGTAAGTTTTATACCACAGTTCAGAATTTTGATTGAATCCTTTATTGTTGCCATTCCAAGAGTTGGCTATATTTTGCTGTTTATGTTTGTAGAGTTTTATATCTTTGCTGCCATTGGTAGTATTCTATTTGCAGAAATTAGTCCTATGCATTGGGGAAATGTTGGGCTTGCAATGCTGACCCTATTCCAAACTGCAACTTTAGAGGGTTGGCCAGATCTTATGTATCAATCACTTGAAGTTCAAAGATTTAGTTGGATATTTTTTGTTATTTTTATTATTTTGAATTCTCTAGTATTTATGAATATGATTATTGGCGTAATAATAGATGTCATAGTTAAAGCAAATGAGGATGATGCGCCTGAAAATATAAAGCTACTAAATGAAATAAGTGCTAGACTTGAAAATATTGAAAATAAACTTAAATAAATGGTATGGATATTACTAGAAGACGATTTCTTATAAATAGTGGTATTGCAGCTATGGTCTTATCTGCTCCAGCAATAATAAAAGCGCCCAGGGATAAAATTGTAAACAAATATAATGATTGGAAATTGAACGGCTTTACCTCTGAAGACGCAAATAATCTTGATCAGTACAATATCAGTGACATAGTGCCATATCTTTTAACAATGATGGTTTTTGCATACAGCTTTAATCTCTATGATAATCTCTATGATTTTTTGATTCTCATATTAATAATATTTTCAGCTTCATTATTAATCTTCTAGCTAAGTGAATTTTAGATTTATAGATCTTTTCGCTGGGATTGGGGGAATTAGAATACCATTTGAAGAGCTTGGCGGGCAATGCGTATTTACATCAGAATTTGATAAATTTGCTCAATTAACATACTTAAGTAATTTTGGCGAAGTGCCCTCTGGTGATATAACCCTCATAGATGAAAAAGAAATACCATCACATGACTTGCTTTGTGCGGGTTTTCCTTGCCAAGCATTTTCAAATGCAGGATTAAGAAAAGGATTTGAAGATACTCGTGGTACTTTATTTTTTGACATTGCAAGGATTTTAAGCCATCACAAACCAAAGGCTTTTTTATTAGAAAATGTTAAAGGTCTAAAGAGCCATGACAAAGGTGAAACATTTAAAACCATAATAAGAGTTCTCAATGAAATTGGATATCAAACAATTGAATATGAAATCTTGAATTCGAAAGATTTTGGTCTGCCTCAGAACAGAGAACGAATTTATATAGTTGGTTTTTGGAGGCATGAAAATTTTAAGTTTCCAAAACCACCAATGACATCTACGAGGCTTGGATCAATTTTACAAAGAAGGGTAAAAGATAAATATACTATTTCAGACAAACTTTGGGATAGTCATAAAAAAAGAAAAAAAAAGGCAATGGAAAAAGGTTATGGTTTTGGATACTCAATGTTTAACAGAGAATCAAAATATACAAGTACATTATCTGCAAGGTATTACAAAGATGGGTCAGAAATTCTCATTGATCAAAAAAATAAGAATCCTAGGATGTTAACGCCTCTTGAAGCAAAAAGATTGCAAGGCTTTCCAGATAAATTTAGTCTTCCTATTAGTGATGTTCAAGCTTACAAGCAGTTTGGTAACTCTGTTTCAGTTCCAGTTATTAGAGCAATAGCAAAAAAAATAGTTACTCTTATGTAAAAAATTAATTGATGAAGAATTCTAGGCTTTAAGTCAATCTTTCTAATAATTTTTTATATTGATATTTTTTTACAAGAATGACGAGGTATGTTTTGGCCCTAGTGATACCAATATATAAATCACTGTCTGATAGCTGCTCAAGGTCATCTATTAAAATAATAGCGCAGTCTGACTCGAGTCCTTTAAAATTTTCAATAGTACTTAAAAAAATACTTTTGTCCTCATGGACATCATTAGAAATTTTATAAATATTACTCGAAATTTGTGAAATTTTGTTATGCAGTGGCTTGTCTCCAAGAATCACAATTGATTTTTCATTTACTTGGTTAATTGATATAAGTTTATTTATCTGAATTTCTAAATCATCAATTATATTTTCTGTTGAAATTATGTTTACTTCAGATGAATAGGGGCCCTTAATTTCAATTCCATGGCCTTTCCCATCATATAGCACAAGACTTTGTTTCGCTATTTGATGTGTGTTTCTAAGTATTGATGACAAATAATAAGATTCTGATATACCTTTTATTTCAGGTTTTTGAGTTCTCCAAATTTTCTGATTGGCATCTCCAAAAATCCATACAATTGATTTTTTTGAAATGAGTTCATTAATAAGAAGCCACCATTGTTCTTCAAAATCTTGAGACTCATCAATTATTAAAAGATCAAACTTTTCTATCTTATGAGAAATATCAAATGCAATATTTATAATAAATTCTCTTAATTCTGTCTTATAACCTTTATTAGAAAGATAATTATTTATAAAATTTTTATCTTTGGTCGTAAAATATTTATTTGATAGTTTTAATAAAAAACTATCAAAAGTATAAATCTTTTCCCCTAAAGAAACTTTATCTTTTACAACTGCATTTTTAAGTTTAATTTGTAAGTTTTTTGCTCGGCATATCAGGGCAGCATTTTCAGATTTGACAGCCTCTTTCTGAAATTTTTTAAGTGCAATAACTGTCTTTCCAGATCCGGCAGGACCCTCAATCCAGAGTCTTTTCCATTTTCCAACTGATTGATTTAAAAGTTCATTTTGTTCATTGGTTAGATTTTCAATTTCAAAACTATTATCTTTTATGATTCGCTTTAGAGGAGGCTTAAAATCTAATGGCTTTGTAAGCATTTCATGAAATATTTCTTGACCTCTTTCACCTAATTTATCAAAGTTAAGGTGATTCTGACCTTGAGGTATGTAATCAAAAAACTGAGATATTAGCTTAGTAATATTTTCTATATCTTCACTAAAACCAAATTGCTTAAGATTTCCAAAAATTCCAAGGTCCTGTTGGATCTGGTTTGAAGAGTTTGGAAATATCACATAATGACCTCTAAAAAGAGAGGGATCTTTTTCTAGAGGATATTTAATATTCCATCTTTTAATAAACTCTTTTGTAATTACATGTTTAGATTTTTTTGCTTGCTCTAAAGGATTTTTAATCCTTTTACCATTAGAGAACCAGTGATTGTTAGTATCTTTTGTAATATGACCCCCCTTAACTTCGATATAAACAATTCCTATATCTGTATCTGTAATTATAAAATCGCACTCACCATCAGATTGAGCATCTCCACTAAGAACAGTGTTAAGCCAAGATGCAGAATAATATACACGTTGGGTTGAAAATAACTTAGCTTTTTTTAAGGCGTTAAAAACCATAACCTCAGCATTTCTTTTTCGATCATTTATGATTTCTGAAGAAAGTTTATTTGGAAATATGTGTGACATTATGTTTGTGTAAGAAATTTTCAATCATCATCCTAGATAATCTTGAATTAAAGTTTTCACAAGATGTTTCTGGTAATAATAAACATGAATGACAAATGGATCCGTTTTGTTCCTCTGAATCACTGAGTGTTCCATAACTGCAAAGTGGATCATTTGAACATTTCGAAGCATTTAAATAACTATACTTAAATATACGACTCATTCTCTCAGGTTTTGCAAGTCTGGATAGCCCACCTAAAGTTCCTTCAGAATCTGAAGCAGAAGTATAAATTAGTATTCCACATTGATTATCACCAGCATATATTCTTTCTCTAATTGAAGATAAAGAATAACCAGACTCAATTGAAGCTCCTTTCATAATTACGTGACTTAGTGAATGCAGAAAAACATATTTTTCATCAATAGCATCCATATCAACAGTAATTTTTTTTAAGTCATCTCTTGTAGTTGGATCATTTTTAAGATATTTGAGTATTAACTTATGATCAAATTCAATAAAGAATCCTTCGCCAAATACTTCTGTTGCAGGAAGCCATTTATTTTCAAAAATAATGTCTCTCCCTATATTGTTTTTTTCATCTCGACCATTAAGCCTTTTAAAGCCAACTAGGGCCCTCACTTCTCTTAATTTTGTTACCTCTGAAATTTCTGTAACAAAACTTGAAATATTTTTTGGTACATCCATATTTCTTGTTTTAAAGTGCCTGTCATCTATAGAATTTCTGTTTTTTGTAAAGGCAAGATACTCATCAACTTTTAAATCAATATTAGACTTATTATTATTTTCAACTTCTTTCTCAACCAGCTCAGATAGTGATTCAAAAGTGTATTTTGTATTAGACTCCTCATTTATTTCGGTTAAGTTAACTTTTATATATAGCTCTCTATCTTCTCTGCTAGATTTTTTTAATATTCTAGTCCACCATTCTTGAATTGCGTTAGCTGTTCGATCATCCCATGGTGGAACATATATTGCACTCATAGAAATTGGTTGCCATAAAGTTTTGCTATTTCTTTGTTGAGCTTTTACGGGTGCAGAACAATCTTCATCCACATGGTCACGCTCATCCATTCTCCATGGATTTCTCCCAGTACATTTAAATCCACGAAGCCCATCTTTTGAAAAAATTCCACTCATACTTGTAAATCCATCGCAATCTCGACAAGTAAGCATTAGACTGCCAAGTCCCAAACCTTTTTTCTGCTCAAGTTTTAATACTTGGTGGTCGCAATCTTGATCTAAATTTTTACCTCTCTGAAGAAACCACCATCTATATGGAAATTCATCAAGGTGACCATTTTGACAAGCTGTTACAAATCTTGATGGTAAGACATACTCTTTGTTTTTTCCGGTTGTACAAGAGACGCAATATCTTCTTTGTGACTTATCTTCAGGAGTCCATTCTCCTAAATCCTTCAATTTATGGCATTTTCTGCATATCATCTGTTTTGGAAAAATATTTCCCACTAAGTTTGCTTTTGGAGTCATATCGTTATCAAAATTTCTTTCTTTGTCTGAAACTTCTATTGGAGCCAATTTAAAATAGTCCACATCAGCATCATACTTTTCTTTAATTGATTTTTTTAATCGATCATCCCAGAACCGTTGATTTTTACTTACTTTAGTGTTCCCTGTTTTTTTAAAAGCCCATGTATCCAAATCACCCATTATTATGGAGATAGTTGCATTTTCACTTTTTAGATTCATTAGAGAACCTGGACCATACAACATTACTATTTGACTTCTTCTTACCTCACCAACTTTATTTTTTTCAGCCATATAAATATTCCTATCTAAAAAATGTTTCTTTAAGAGCCTTATAAGCTTTAATTTTTACATATGGTTCAACTTCTCTTGCACTGTTAGGGGTTGGAAAAGCTATATCGCCATCTAAATCAACAGCTTTTTTTGCAGCAATAGCCTCAGCAGACATTAACAGTGAATTTAATTCATCTTTATCGTTATTAAGATAAGGAATATTTTCGCCTCTTTCGATCCATTTATCTAAAATTTTATTGATTTCATTTTCAGCATCTTCACTCTCTAGAGGATCTAAGAAATTTACTTTATTTAATAATATTGGCTTTACATGTTCGTCTATAAATTCTTTATCTTTTTGAGTAATCGCAAAGTTTCCATCTGTACGATTAAGTTTTTTTAGGGCTAATGAAACAACAAGAGCTGGAAAAATTTTTTGTCGTGCTCTTGCAGAAAAAGGAGTCACCCCAGTTGATTCAACAAATCTATACAAACTATTATGCCAATTCTGGAATGTTTCGTAATATGACTTATCTCTTGGCTTATAGTTATTAAAAAGTGTTATCACAAGGCCTGGAATCTTTCCTCTTCCAACTCTTGAGGTTGCTTGTATATATTCAGCTACTGACTTTGGTTGACCATCAACAACCATTAATCCAAGTCGAGAAATATCAAGTCCAACACTAATCATCACACTAGCTAGAAGAATTGCGATATTACCTTCTTCAGTATGCATTTTTGCAAGCCTTCTCATAATATCTCTCAATTGTTCTTGAGAGTTTGAACTTGTTAGCTCTTCAGGTATGTCATATTCAAATTTATCTTCACCATATTTTTGAGCAAATGCTTCGATTGTTGCATTAGCATCATCTTGAAGAGTAATTTTTGAACCACTTAAAACCTTTAGAGTATTAAAATATGCAACGATAGTAGTATAGGGATCAATTTCATCTGCAGAATAATTTAGAAGCTCCTTGTCTTTTAGCGACTGTAATAATATTCCGCAAATAGCTTGAAGCATATAGGTCGATGTAGACGAACCAGTTGAAATACCAAGATAAATTCGCCCAGAGCTTTTAGTCTCAATCTGAGAGAAAAAGGAATCATCCACATTAGAAATATTTACAGGAAATTGCAGAGATTCTTTTAAATAAAGACTCTTAATTTGCTCTTCGGCTCGTTGAATTGTGGCAGTTGAGCCTACAATTTTAGGAGATGTGATTCCATCTGAAGCATATTCTTCTATTAAGATTTCTATAAGACCAGAAATTGATCCTAGTGGACCTGAAATTAAGTGAAGCTCATCTTGAATCACTAAATCTAGTGAACGAATATCATTATCAACTGAAAATAGTTTCCTTGCATTAATTGGATTTCTAATTACTTGAACGAATTTATCTATAGTACCTACTATGGCCGATGGTGGATTATCATATATTTGTTCATCAATTACATATATTGGAAAAAATTTAATTAATTTTGATAAATTACAATTTTCGTTTTCATCAATAACTCTAGGCCGAAAATCATTTTTTCTTTTTTTGTCATACCACTTGAGCCTTTGATTACAACAAGGACAATCATTGATAACACTTATTTTTTTGATATCAAAATCAGAGGGCTCATCGGGAATATCAATCAATCTGTTTGGAGTAGCTTTTTGACCAACCCACATTCCAATTGAAAATGATGCAGTTTCTTTTATTTGTATGTTTTCTTTGCTAAGTTCTTGTCTTCTTACATACTCACAAGCTAATATCGTAGAGGCCATTCTTCCAAATTGATCATTAGTTAATGCTCTCATGGTATATCTTGATATTATTGCTAATCCATCTTTATCATTGAGTGTTCCTTTTTCAAGTTTCCTAAAAAATAACAAGATGGCTGAAAGGAATAAATAAGCCTCTGTTTTACCTCCCCCAGTTGGAAACCATAAAAGATCGACCTCATCTCTATCAAGAGAATCTCTTATTAAAGTTGATTCAAGTGTTACTAGTAAAAACCCCATTTGAAAAGGGCGCCAGTTTAATTTTATATTTGACCATGAATACTGGATGTCTAATGCTTTATTCGCAAGCTTGAAGGACCTCATTGCATTATCATTATTTTTAAGTAATTCAATAGAACTTTGCATCCTTTCTAAATGCTTTTTTGCAATTTTTGATTGAGATATTAAAACTTCATTAAAATGTCCATAGTCAGGACTCTCTTTTTTTAATGATTGAAGTTCAGTATTTATCCAATTTTCATAACTTTTAGTCATTTCTTGGAGAGTATCTATGATTTTCTTGTCAGAGCTTTTGGCAATTTTTTTTGCTTCAAAATCTATGCTTTGAATAGCTTTATTCCCCTTGGCACTCATGTCGGGAACAAAATATTGAGGAAACCACTCAGTTTTAATTTCAATTGCGTTTTCTAGAATCTGCCAATCCGTAGAGCAACAGTGACCTACTGAATAAGATTTTCTTGATCTATATAAAAAATTGTTAACACTATCTTGAGCTATTGGATTAAGAGAATCTGGGATTTCTATTATTTCACCAGAAATATTTTTAACCTTAAATCCAAACTGAAAAAAAATCTTTTCTTGCCTGCTTTGAAATGTATCTTCATCGCTCACTTGATTTTCATTTACTGCAAACAATGATATTGACAGTATTTTATTTGGACCAAGACGTGTTTTGTAATGAAATGAAAGATTATTATCTTTATTGTCTAGCTCCTTGATTATGCCTTCATCATCTTGCATTCTAAGAGAAAAAATATTTGTATCATTTGATGTATCAAAGTTTTTTCTTTCCCAAGTATTATCTTCGCTATTGAAAAAGTACCTTCCGAATTTATAGCCCAATGCTAGCTGGACGCTATCATCGTTAGACTTTACATAGAAAGAAAATCCACATGAAAAAATTCTATCTTTTGGCTTAGAGGATTCTTCATGATGCACATTTGTAATATCTTTTCCTGAATTTTCATCTAAAAATTCTTCAATTACATCTTCATCAGGCTCTTCATTTTGTGGATATATTTTTCCAGAAAAGTATTCTTTGTCTGGACCATCAGGAGCATAATCAATAATTTCATTTTTTCCATTAAAAGGACCTATGAGGTCTTTTTTTAGCCTTTTGATCAATACTTCTCTTGGGCCATTCATCCTATTTGGACCTGTACTCTAGAATAAATCTTGCTGATCCATATATTACTGGATAAAGCCATGCCTCATCTTTGATATAAGGCTTAAAGAATCTTTTTTTATCATCCTCATCAAAATCACTTTTAGATAAGGAATAACTTGCTACATCTAGTATATTTAAATTATCAAGTTTCAGTGGCGGTACATAATTTGTTTTTTCTAAATAATTTCTTGCTATAGTCCAAATATTATCAATAACCTGTGACGAAAAGGCACCAAGAATATATTCCTCATCATATACTCTTAAATATATTTTAAATTCTCTTTGATGAATATTTTCCCTTTTAGCATAAACATCATAGATATCGTCATTTCCAAGATATAGATTAGTTAAAAATTCTTGGGTTTTCTGAGACTCTGCATAAGAGAGATATGACTGATCAACTATTGAAAGTGGAGTATAGTCACCGCACAGACCAACTTCCATAATATAGATAGGCTTTTGTTTAAGATTATCAACTGCTGATTTGTTAGTAATTAATCTATACATTCTTTTGAGTTTTTTTGATGATGCATAGGAGTTATTTTTAAATTCTGCACTTGAAAAAACAGTGTTATATCTTTCTGACTTTAAATCTGATGTTTTAAGGTCTTGCTTTGCTCTACTTATACCAACAAAAATAACCTTTGACTCATCTTTGGATATAATTTTTTCTTTCCTAGATACATTTAATAATACTTTTTCAGCCTGGGATCCCTTTGATGCATGAATAGTACTTAACTTTGGTCCTCTAAAACCAAAATCAGTATTTTTTAATTCTAAAAGTTTTGTATTAGATCTTAATTTATCCTGAAGGGATGCAATGGAAATTTCGTTTCGATCATGCGCAGCATATTTAAGTAACGATTCCCATATATACATTTTTTGCTTATCATTTATTAAGTGTCTAGAGGATATAGTCTTAGCAAATTCCATAAAATCCTCTTTATTTAGAATTTCAGTATCATTAGATTTTGCATATTTGATAAGTTTTGCAAGCCACGATTTATAGTAGCTTGGATATTTGCCTGATGTGGATTTTAATCTGAATATTTTTTTTGCAGCTGTTAATTGATATGCAGCATGAACAACTTCTTGGTTTTGTCTAAAAAGAAAAAGATAATCATCACCAATTTCCATTTCCATTAAATTTTCTTTTGACTCATCTAAATTTTGAATTGGTGACTCTAATGAATCTTTTGAAGACATTATATTTAGACGCATATTATCTAAAAGTTTTATTAAAGTATTATCATCCGTTCTATGAATAGTATTCAATTCAAGTGCTTTAAATTCATCATAGTATTTAGCATGAATCAGATCTATAAGGCTTTCTTTGTCTTTTTCAGTAAGTTTTTTTTCTTTAGTTTCCCATGGAAAGATTTGCTGACATGAATCTCCAAAAATCGAGATACCTGTATCTTTATTTGCTAGCTTAATGAATTCATCACACACGTCTTTTCTTAGTTCGACAAGATCTTGAGCTTCATCTATAAAGATATGCTCTAGTTCATCCCAATCATCTAAAAAATCAATACTGTTACTTCTCAAAATTTTAAGAAAATCCTCTATATTTTTTTCGTAACCACCTCTTACTTGATAATCTTCTCTCAATGCAGAATTTAATCGAAATGCTTTTGAATCAATAGTGCTAATATTTAGTCTATGGAACTTATCCTTAGAGTAATGAAAAACTCTTTCTTGCATTTCTCTTACTGCATTATTAGTAAAGCTTATTAATAAAATATTATGTGGCTTTACACCTTCGTTATCTATGAGATCAAAAACTTTTTTTGCTATTAATTCTGTTTTACCAGCTCCTGGTGGTGCTTCAATAATAGATCGCTCATTTTTTTTTAAATTTAATACTTCTTGTTGTTCTTCATTCCAATCTATAGCATCTTTTGTAATAAAGAAATTATTAGCTCCAAGCCTTTTCTGAATTAAATGAAGAAGCGATTCTTCCTTACTATGTAGATTTTTATCTGCATCAGCTACTTCATTGCAATGATGCAAAAGTTCATAAATATTACTTAGCTGCCCAAGGTCTATAATACGAGAAAAGTTCTTGTCAAAAACATCTTCACATTTTTCTTGATTGTTTGCCAAATCATTAGGGTCTTCAATATCTGCCTTTAAATTCCATTGTTTTCTAAAATTTTTAAGAACTTTCTGCTCACTTTCATGGATTTCCCCATCAATTGCTGAAATTGCAGCCATGCAGTTATATGTTGGTATAGTAAAATCTAATTTCATTTTATTGATTTACAGTTTAATTTAAAAATCTTGATTTATGTTTAATTTTTAACAATATAATATTAATTGAATTTAAAAAAGAATGCTGAAAGTGAAGCAATATTTTTTTAAAGACAAGAGTCTGTGTTCTTAGAAGATATGGTGTTTGTGAAACTATGAATGGCTCCTCAGGTTGGGATCGAACCAACGACCAATTGATTAACAGTCAACTGCTCTACCGCTGAGCTACTGAGGAACGCGAAGGTGCATTATAATTAATTTTCTTAAAAGAGTAACTAATAAATGGAAGTAAAGACTTTAAAAGTTGTTTCTGAGTTTGAGCCTGCTGGTTCTCAGCCCGAAGCTATTAATAATTTAGTATCTGGGCTAGAAGATGGATTGCTGCATCAAACTTTATTGGGCGTTACTGGATCTGGTAAAACTTATACCATGGCAAAAGTTATAGAAGAAACTCAAAGACCTGCAATTATAATGGCCCATAATAAAACTCTTGCCGCACAACTTTATGGTGAGTTTAGAGAT
>CEWH01056582.1_pt1 | contig 14473 bp, 9 predicted proteins | sample 531231 | NCBI WGS metagenome assembly CEWH01 (sample SAMEA2622316, study PRJEB7988) | marine metagenome | biome: marine biome (ENVO:00000447); feature: surface water layer (ENVO:00002042); material: "saline water (ENVO:00002010), including plankton (ENVO:xxxxxxxx)" | depth 5 m | reverse complement strand
TTCGAGCCGAAGCGTGAAGTCATTGGGAAACTCTCTCTGTGTCCACAGCTGTTGAATCCTCCGTCCTTCCGCAGGGGTCGTCACAACGAGTCGCTCGTTAATGACCTGATAGCGGCCATCACTGCTTGCGACTTTACCGTCGAAATTTTCCGGTTCAGATATTTCCACCCACACTGGCGCGTTGGGCCGCGGCTTCTTGGGTTGCTTTCGCGGAGGCGTGATTCGGAATCCCCAGCCCGTTAGATCTTTGCCATTAAAGAGGCTTTCGAATCCTTCCTCGATTTCAAATTTATCCGCCTCCGTATCGACATAGCCAAAAGTGGCGAGGAGTGGCCGCAAGGACGCCGCCCAAGCCGCATAGCCCTCTTCATTGAGGTGAAGCCGATCCGGAAATAATTCAGCTTTTGAATCTCCATTCCCGTCAGCAAAGAGAGTGAAGGTATCTAGTAAGGTCACCTGAGGATCACCTTTCACAGCCTCGGCCACGAGACGATTAACCTCCTGAATCGTCTGGCTTGGGCGCCGCTTGGCTTCCGAACTGGGAAACATCGAATTGATGATGATCGGCATCTCGGCGGAATGTTTTTTTAGCTCCGAAACAATCACTTCCATGTCACTGGCAATCACCTCGGGAGCAGCGCCACCGCCCAGCTCATTGGTTCCGATTAGAATAACCACACCGGAAGGATCCAGCGAAAGCACGTCGCGCTGGAGTCGATAAATCACGCCTCGAGAGGTATCGCCCCCGATACCCCGGTTCGCTATTTTGACACCGTCAAAATAGCCCCTGAAATCATCACCCCATCCCTGAGTGATCGAGTCCCCGACGAAGAAAAGCGCCCCACGATCTTGTTCACGACGGGATTCGAAATGAGTTCGACGTTCATTCCAGCGGGCCTTGAACCGGTCTCCGCCCGGAGAGAACATTCCCGTCCCCGGAATGCCATCATCGCTTACGGGCAAGGCGATCGAATACTCCTCTGCTATCGAAGAAACAGGATCGGCAGCAAAAAAAAAGGCGGCTAGCGCCAAGTGGACAGGCGAGTTCTTTATCATCGCTCCACCCTTAAGGTGAACGCTCTGAGAATCAACTGATTGGTTCAGTCACTTTCCCCTCAAGGATTGCTCTGGTCCTGCCGCTAACCTCTTGAATCCATCATGCATCTCGTCGGAGCCGACCCAAGGGCCGTGAGAATCAAGTAAACCCAGTCGACAACCTCAACGGCGCAAATCGGGAGTAGCTCATCTTGTCGATTCAAATGACGATTCAATGATGCGAATGGGTCTCTCTTTATTTGTATTGCTGCTCTCTTTCGGACTGTCCGCGGAAGAGAAGCCGAATATTATTGTCTTCCTGACCGATGATCAGGGTTGGGGCGATCTCAGCAGCAACGGCAACACCAACCTCTCTACCCCGAACATAGACTCAATCGGCGCGAAGGGTGCTACCCTCGACAATTTTTATGTTTGTGCGGTCTGTGCCCCCACAAGGGCTGAATTTCTCACTGGCCGTTACCATCCGCGCACCGGAGTTAGTGGGGTCAGTCAAGGCGAGGGTCGCATCAATACCAATGAAGTCCTCATGCCTGAGGTCTTCAAGGCACACGGCTATGCCACCGGTGCATTTGGCAAATGGCATAACGGCACTCAATCTCCCTATCACCCCAACGACCGTGGTTTCGATGAATTCTACGGTTTCACCTCAGGCCACTGGGGCGCTTACTTCAGCCCACCGCTGGACCACAACAAAAAAAAGATCAAAGGCAATGGCTATGTCATCGATGACTTCACCGATCGTGCCATCGAATTCATCAAATCAACCAACGGACAGCCCTTCTTCTGTTACATTCCCTACAACACTCCCCACTCCCCCATGATCATTGATGATCGGTGGTTCGATAAATTCGCTGATGCTGATCCTGAAATGAAGTTTCACGAAGAAAATCGTGAGGACATCAACATGACTCGTGCGGCTCTCGCCATGGTGGAAAATATCGACTGGAATGTAGGCCGCATCCTAAAGACACTGGAGGAATTCAACATTGAGGAAGATACGATTGTTGTCTTCTTCTCCGACAACGGCCCCAACTCATACCGCTGGAATGGGGGCATGAAAGGACGCAAGGGCAGCATCGAAGAAGGCGGATTGCGTTCTCCTTTTGTGATCCAATGGCCCGGAAAAATTGCGCCCGGTTCCAAGATCGCACCTGTCACCTCGGTTCTTGACCTCCTTCCTACCCTCAGCGCCCTGGCCGACATCTCCCTTGAAAACGCCGTAACCGAAATCAACAAGAGGAGATCTGTCGAACCCCATCCCATCGATGGTCGCAGTTTCGCAGGCATCCTCACGGGAGAAAAAAACAACTTACCCGAGCGCGTGATCTTCAACACATGGCGCAATAAGATTAGCGTTCGCACCAGTCGTTTTCGACTCGACAACGAAGGGGCCCTTTTTGATATCGAGATTGACCGCGGTCAAACCAATGACGTGGCGGAACAGTTCCCCGAACTGGCAGAGGAACTCCGTAATGCGGCGTTTGGCTTTCAGGCTGAGATGGAAGCATACCGCGATCAGTTCGCCAAACGACCCTACGCCGTCGGCTACGACCTATCAACTACCCTGCCGGCTCGCGACGGCGTTGAGCAAGGGCCCAGTATCACAAGAAGTTCAAAAGCTCCCAACAATTCGTTCTTCGAGAACTGGAAAAGCCCCGATGACTCAATCATGTTCTCGGTGGAACTTAGCGAAGGTGGACCCTTTCACGCTATTGTTTACTATACGTGCCGAGAAAGTGATGTCGGCGCGACCCTGCGACTTACCGAACTCGGCGGAGACAGTACTGAGGCAAAAGTTACTAGAGCATTCGACCCACCCTTCTACGACAACTCCAAAGAACGCACCAAAAACTCTCACTACATCGTGAAAGATTTTATCCCGCTTGAACTCGGAATTTTAGAGCTGAAACGTGGCGTTCAATTACTCCAACTGAGCGCCCCGGAGATACCTGGAGAGGAAGCCATCGATGTGCACTCAATCGAACTGATTCGATCGGGCAGCTAATGCGGCAAACTCAGAAAGGATTTGCTTTCGACAAGTTAGCTGCGAATTTTCGGGCTCGTTTACCGGGTTTCGGCACCCTTCGTGCACCTCGGTTCGCCCAAGCGGTTTCATCGGTGAGGATTGATTCTGGGCTACCTGATTCACCGACATCATCCCGAAAAATCGCAGCGAGGATCTGTTTTCCTCCCTTTGATTTAATATTTCCGATTTTGTCGGTTCGCTCTTTCACGCCCTGCTTCCAACCTAATTTCTCTTATGTCTATTACTTTCAATTCACTATCCCTTGGTGAGCCCATTCAACGAGCCCTTCGGGAGCGCCAATACACAACTCCATCCCCTATTCAGGAACAAACCATTCCTTATGTCCTTGAAGGGCACGACGTTATGGGCTGCGCCCAAACGGGAACGGGCAAAACAGCCGCTTTCGCCCTACCTATCCTCGAGCACCTTTCCCAAAACCCTAAGAGGCGGACTCCAAAGTCACCACGTGTTCTCGTTATTGCTCCAACGCGTGAGCTTGCTATCCAGATTGAGGAAAGCTTTGCAGCCTATGGGACTCACATTCGTTTTCAATCAGAGGTTATCTTCGGGGGAGTCGGCCAGAACCCACAGGTTCGAGCCCTTCAAAAAGGCCCCGAAGTCCTAGTCGCCACACCGGGACGACTACTCGACCTCATTGGCCAGGGTCATATCAATCTGAGGCAACTTGAAGTTTTCGTTATCGACGAAGCGGATCGCATGCTCGACATGGGATTCATCCATGACGTCCGCAAAATCATCGCAGGATTGCCTACCAAACGGCAGTCGCTCTTCTTCTCTGCGACGATGCCAGATTCCATCATTGAACTCGCCAGCACGATTCTGACCCAGCCGAAACATGTCGAGGTCACCCCACCCGCGACTACCGTTGAGAAAATCGATCAACGCGTCTGCCACGTCGCCAAATCAGACAAGCAAGGACTGCTCACTCATTTTCTCGAAAATCATGACGAAGGTCTCACTCTCGTCTTCGCCGGCATGAAACACGCGGCCAACCGTATTTCCGAGAATCTCTCTAAAAAAGGGATACCCGCAGCAGCCATCCACGGGAACAAATCTCAAGCGGCTCGCGTGCGGGCGCTCGAAGATTTCAGATCTGGCAAAATCCGAGTGCTGGTTGCAACCGACATTGCCGCCCGCGGTATCGACGTGAAAGGAATTGATCTGGTCGTTAATTTTGACCTACCCAATGAGCCTGACTCATACGTGCACCGAATTGGGCGCACGGCGAGGGCTGGCGCCGAAGGTCGCGCCATCTCATTCTGCGACGAACTGAGTCAGGGACTCCTGCGCCAGATCGAAAAGAATATCCGTATGAGCGTTCCGGTGGATGACAGCCACCCATTCCATCGTGAACCTCAAGCAGGAGACAAAGACGAAAGCCTTCAGAAACAAAGTCGTCGCGAGCGGAGAAGCAACCCGCGTCGCGGGAATCGAAATGGTCGCAATCGAAATGGAAACCGTGAAAAGAATTCGAGTGGCAGCCGGGGCGGGCAGTCCTCAAACACCTCACAAAATCGAAACCGCCGACGTCGTCGCCAGCAGTCTGGAAAGCCGTAGCGAGAAGGCACGGCGAAGAAGATATCCTCAACCTACACCCTTCGAGAAGGCCAATCTTAGGACGCCCTTCTTATTCACTCAAACAGCTGTGCCTCGTCCGGACCAACGGTTGCGTAGTCGGGATCTTTCGCCCGAATGTAAAGTTCACCGTTCTCCTTCAGCTTCACCTCTAACGGCACCAAGGTAGTACCCCTCTGGTTAATGGTTTGGGCCGTATCGCTTAGATCGCGATCCTGTATTCCAACCCGACTCACCGGTGGCACATTCCCATTGTAGAAGGCAGTGCACCACCAACGGCCTTCATTATCCTGAAAAGGCGTACCATGGCCAAGGAATCGCCCGGCAAATTTTCGTTCGCTATAGGGGCCTGTGATCTGATCAGCCGTAGCATAGTAGAGATTGTAGCTGCCACGCCGCCCCATATGGGTCGACCACCCCGTTCCAAACAACACGTATTTGCCTTCAATTTTCATGATGAGGCATCCCTCATGTCCCATCTTTTCTGTGTTCCCTTCAGGGTGAATATTGACTGGCTCTGAAGCAAAATCAGTGAACCCCGGCTTCAATGGCGCGATCGTCGTCGCCCCCCAGATCAGCCACCAGGTATTGTCGTCGTCTTTAAACAATGAAGGATCGTGCCTGCGCTCAATCGCTGTCCCCATTGGGTTTTCCCAAGGGCCCGAGATCTTGTCCGAACTACTAATCGCGAGATTGGCTTTCTTCAATGGATACGGACTGGTATGAACTAGTGCCCAACGATTCATCTCCCCAACCCAGTGCAATTCCGGTGCCCACAATCTCCACTGTTTCAAATCAGAATCGTCAAAGGCAGCCCGGTCGGCTTCGTACCAGATGCCGTCCTTCAGAGAAAAGGGAGTCCCGATCGATTCCCAATCGATGAGATCACGACTGCGAAACACTTGTGCTTTCCATCCGACGAGGGACTGCTTGCCTAAGCCAGTGTTGTAGGGATCACTTTGTTCTCTTGGATCACCTGGATTAGGAGTTGTTCCAGTGAGATAAAACCAATCATCTCTACCGCGACTGATGTAAGGATCACGGATCCATCCTTCCTTCACAAACAACGCTCGATCGTGAGATTTGAAGCCGGCTTCAAGCTGAACACGGTCCATCACCGTAGCCACGGCCGGCGGTTCTCCACCCGCTGAAATTCGCGTCGACAAAACAGTGCCATTGAACCGATTAGGTGCCTCGTAATCTCCCGCTGAAGAACGCGCGTCCAACCCCACTGAGACGCCATCCTTAGGTTGCGCCGGAATCAGTCCGGGCGAGGGCATTGCCAGTTTCTTTCCACTATTTACGACAAGTCTCATGTTTTTCGGCCCGAGATAAGCCTCAATTCGAACGGGCCCCTTCCCAATTTCATCGCCCTGCAAGCGGGTCACTTTGCCGTTTACCCGAACATCAAAAGTCGGCTTTCCGTCCACAATATGAATTGCATAGCCGTGCTCTCTCCCTCCCTGAGCCAGAATAACACCGCTTGCGTTCGGGTCAGGCTTCGCCTCCACTACGATCAAAATCGGCTTTTTTTGAATGTCTGGCGTGCCGGATTGATCATTTGAACCGCCTTCCTCTGCCGTTTTCTTTAAATCTCCTTCCAGCTCCTGCTTACCTCCTTTTGATTTTCCTGATGACTTGGATTTTGCCTCGGGATATCTCGCCAGCATCTTCTTCAATTCTCTCACGACTTCGCTTCGTTCCGACGCCAGGTTTCTTGTCTCCAACGGGTCACTGATGTAATCATACAGCTCCAGTTCAGCTGTCGCCTCATCCGCACCCGGCTTCTTCCATTCCACGAGACGAAACCGCTCTGTGCGAATCGCCCTTCCCATTTTCCCTTTTGGATAGGCATGAAACGTGTGATCACGCACTCTCACTTCTGGATCCTTTAGAACCGGCACTAAACTGACCCCATCGACAGGTTGGGGACCTTTAGGTGCCGGCAGTCCGGCCAATTCCGCAAGAGTGGGATAAATGTCAACACTACCTGCCGGCTGTTCAGTAGACGAACCCGGCTCAGTGACACCCGGCGCCCGTATCAGCATCGGAATGCGATTCGCCTGCTCATAGTTGGTGTGCTTGGTCCAAATACCGAGATCTCCCAGATGAAACCCGTGATCTCCCCACAGCACGACGATAGTGTTTTCATCGAGCCCAAGCTCTTCCAACCCATTCATTACCCGACCAATCTGAGCATCAACATAACTCGTGCTGGCATAATATCCGTGAATCAATGTTCGCTTCACATGCTCTGGAATTTCTGCCGGATCATTTTTGTCCGGAACCGGAAAGTAATTGCGAATCTCACCTCCACGTTTGTGAGCCACTGTGGGGGATTCTTCGGGCAAAGCCTCGTACTCCGGCCAGGGCAGTTGCTCGGGATCATAAAGATCCCAATATTTCTTCGGGGCAGAGAAAGGCAGATGAGGACGCGCAAATCCCGCGACGATGAAAAAGGGAGTTCCTTCCTTTGCTCGCTCCTTGGCGGCCTCTAATCGGCGAAGAGTTTCGGCAGCGACGCGTCCATCCGCGTAAGCGTCGTCATCAACATCCGGCGATTCGTATGCTGCGCCACGAGGAAGTTGGTTCATCCCCCCAGGGGGAGCCGGCACGTTCTGGAACATAGCCTCCTCTCGAGTCAGCTTACCATCAGGCTTACTGGCAGGGTCGAGATACTCGATGACCTTCTCTTTGAAATGCGGCACCGAGAAAGAAGCTGGATCACCCTGGTTGCCATGTCCAATATGAAACACTTTGCCGAGTGACTCCGTACGGTAGCCATGCTTCGCAAAGTGCTGAGGAATCGTCACCGCGTCCGGAATTGTTTGTCTCAAGTTACCCCCGAGACTGTAAAGACCGGTCGATGTGGAATGTGATCCCAACATGAGCGTGTAGCGTGACGGAGCACAAACTGCCTGATTGCAATAGGCCAAGTCGAAGCGCATCCCACTCTGTGCCAAGGCATCGAGGTGAGGCGTAATCGCCGCCTCGTCTCCATATTCTCGGACGGCGGGCTTAAGATCGTCCACCAGCAAAAGAAGAACGTTAGGCCTTTCTGCCCGGACACTGGCTACCAGGAAAAAAACAAAAACTAGAAAAAAAGTAAGACGTTTCATAAATAAGCCCTCTGTCGAAGAAATCCTAATTTTGCCCTATTTTTCGGGTTCCGGAAAAGGATAGGTCTGCTGAAATGTTCTCTTAATTTGTCGAAATTCGACTCAGATTTGTATGAATCCGGTATCGCGACTGTTTCACTGTAAAATTCTCACTGTCCCGTCAGGTCCTCAAGAGCAGCCAGTCCCCGCAGCACTTTTAACTTCCCCCGATTCTGTCGGGTCAGATTACGAAAATGATCCTCGTGATTACCAGTATCCTGCCCTTCCCCAAGGAACAGGACCATGTGGACACTCGGTTCATCTCGCCCGTCTTCTTTATAGCCGTATCTTACCAGTTGCTTGAAATGTTCCTCAACATCCTCCGGGGTGATACGTGGAAGTTCGAAAGGATTACTTTGCGGACTACCCCCTCTGCGACGCGGCGGTGTCTTGCCAGTTATCTCCCTAACAAGCGTAGTAAAATTCGTCACCACTTTCGGATCGATTCCTTTCTCGCGACGCGCTGCGTTCTCTTTTTCTAACCACGCTCTCGTCTCAGCGACCGCATTTTTCCATCGCTCCCGATCCTGTTCGTTCAGTTTACCGGGAGTCCCTGGTTCCGGAGGGTTCTCCTTCATCTCCTCGAGCATCTCCTGAGTTGGTGACCGCCCCATTCCTCGCCAACCACTTGTGATACAAAATATAGCGCTGGCATTCCACTCCATCGCCTTTTGGATCGCCTTAGTATAGTGTGCCACATCAGTTGCCTGCAGCGGCAGCTCCTCGGCATCCTTCAGCGTCTGCGACGGCCCATACTGCTTGCTAAGGCCAAGTTGATCGTAGCTACGGTTGAGCGGCTCCATCCAAGCAATCGCGGTGCGCAGGTTTGATGGCAGGCTTGAGACCATCTCATTGCGAAACGCTACCAACTTTTTACCTTCATAAAGCAGGATATTAAATTGGGTTCCTCGCTTTAAATTGGCCAGCATGATGGAAACCTCTTCCTTCACGTTGTTGTATGCCGTCATACCTCCCTTCTCATCCACCAGCATGTAGGGAGTGGCATCAATGATAAACACAATCTTCTTACCGCTGCCGGAGATACCAAAGAAGTTCACATCCGACTCAGCATCCGAGTTGGTTGAAAAACTCATCCCCTGCCCGAAGTCCTGGAGCCCCATGACTAGAGAAGACATCTCAAAATTGTCCGAATCATCCAACTCAGGCACCGTGAACGCCGAGGGGCTAACCGAACTCAAAACATCTACCGGTTGGGCCGCTGCCGCTGACGGCTTCACTTCTGGCGTTGGGCGGGTGATTCGCGTCACTGTGAGCTCTGATTCTCTCTCGTGGGGTACTGAGACGACCAACTGCGGTGGCTTGGGCATCGGAACGTTAATGACGACAAGCCCGATAAGAATAAAAATCACAAGGTGCACCAACAGCGCCATGGAGAATGAAGAAATTCGATCCGCCGAGGTAGCGAAACGTCCCTGCGCTTGAGGCAGTGCTCCACCGACCAGTTCTAGGTCGCCGTCGTAGTCTTCCCACTTTGCCCGGACCTCATTCCAGTCCACCGTCGGCGCCGCCTTTCTTCCGCGTGGCTTCTCAACCTGAAAATCGAATTCAAACGCGCCGGCATCATCCCGCTCGATCAACGCGCCGAGGCCGCCATCTAAGTCTTCGTCAAACGCACACGCCTTCGGTTGCTCCATGACCACAAAATTCGGCTCCGAGCGGATCGGCCCGGGCTCTTCGTCGCGGCGGACCTCCTTCATAGTTTCTTTGACTGGCTCAGACTCAGGCTCTTTATCTGGCTCCGTTTTCTCCGCGACTTCTTCGGTTTCCGACACTCCAAGCGCCACAGGCCCACCGGTCAGCAGGGCGTGTAACCTCACCTTGATCTCGTCTTCGGGAATGATGTCATCCGGCGACTCCCTGACGAGGCGACGAGCCTCGTTCATGTCGTTTCCCCGAACGGCATTCTCGATCACTCGGATACGCAAATCCCAGTTTCCGGGATCTTGCTCCAGCTGTCGGAGGATGGATTCATTGCTGCTCATTCGGTTTGCCCGCTTCAACCATTCATTTACGACATCAAAAATGTGACGGAAATTTGGCACCCCCAGCAATCACCGACTGACCTGATTTAGGCTAGTAGGGATTACCATCAGACTTTCATCAATCGGAGAGCCGATTCAAATTCCCATCCATCAGGTCAATGATCACCGCATCTCCATTCGGGCCGACTCGAAGTTCGGCGTACTCGGCATCTTCGTAGATCTCTGCCATTCCCTCCTGAAAAAAGAACGATTCAATTCCGAAACGATAGCCGCGACGCCACTTGCGATAGTTGAGGAAAACGTCTCCCTCTTCGACATTAGCAAAGGTGCCCACCTCTTTCTTATTTCGCTTCAGATAAACCCGTCCCCGCGCTTCTGTAGCCGCGCTGCTAAACTTTTCGTTCCTTCCTAAGGCATAGGACAGGATCATGTAGTCGCCCTGCATCAGGGAACGCGGATCGACCGGGGCAAGTTTCAGCACCACTCGCTCCCCGCTTTCCACAACGGCCTGTTTCTTGAGAATGGCCCCATTAACGACAGCGAGAACGAGGAGCAGGTTGGCTGCGATGATACCGATGTAGAAAGGACGATTCATGCAGCTGAATTTATTTTGTGATCCTTGTATTTATCACTTCTCCAGATCAAAAAACTAAGCAAGAGCGTGGCCACCCCGGCTCCCATCAGTGAAAGCGACTTCGTCATTAGGGAAACACCGAGGTGATAGTAAAACAAAATCATGAATCCCGTCAGGGCAAACACTGCAATCGATCCAAGCCAGTAATCGCGCCTCGCGTGAGCCACCGCCATCAGACCAAGTGCAACCCCGACTCCCGGACCACCAAAATATCCGATCGCTCCACCAACTAGAGCAAACACCGCAAGTGCCAGAATCGACTTCAGGCCCTGGCCACGTTGCAACCACCAAAGCGGGCAGACGAAGCCTAAACCCATGACCATTCCAATGACTGGGTAAGCTTCTCGATAAAACGGCACACGATAGCTGTTTTCAAAAAAATCCCCAGACATGATCCACATGGCTGCGAAGATCCCTAACAAAGTCGCAATTAAGGCCGGTCGCCACGTTCTCATTTGGGCTCGACCCGACAGAATCAGAAAGACAAAAGCCAGCCCTAACGCTAGACTGATGAGAAGAACCGAAAGCGACTCCTCGGAACTTGCCAGACTCAATGCCGCAATCCAGGTCCAACCCACCGACATAAAACGCAACACGATATGGCTGGCAAGCCCGTAAACGAGCGGACAAAGAAACAAGGAGACTAACAGGCTTCCCAAAAAATCCTCATATCCCCTCCACACTTGCTCCGCGCCGATCGAAGCCATGCCATAACCGGCAAATGAGAGGACGAGAGCAAACTGGTCGAGAAACACATGTTTCTTCAGTCGAATCATCCTGATTCCCGAGCCGAGCAAGGTAAGCCCGAGGACGATAAACCCAACGCCTCCCACACTGCCAAACTCACTAAAAAGCAGTACGAGAAAACCGATCGCGAAAAGGCCAGCAAACCAAGCACCCAAACCCATCGAAAAACGCGCCACCCACGGCAGGCGGTTTTCTTCCTCACGACCCTGGCAAAGCCACTCCCTAGCTTCATCCACTCGATCAACAGTAAGCCACCCTGCCTTCTGGAGATCACGAAAGGTCATGTCTCCTCTCCCTGTCCAGTTTCTTCATCACCAGCCGATCCCTTTGCCAACCGAAGGATCACCAAGGTCGCTCCACCAAAAATTCCAATCGCAAAGACCGCGCCAATAAGCCAGCCTCCCGGTTCGTCCCAGGTGTCTTCAAGGACAACCCGCGCGACCATCAAAGAAAAGATTACCGCGGCATCAAGAACACAAAGACTCATACCAAGCACCGAAGGCCGTAGCCGGGTAAAGAAACAGATGCCTCCAATCACCGCGACCAACCAGAAAAGCAGACCGGCCCACCTCGACCATTCCGGGCGATCGCTCTGATAACCAAGATCAAACATCCAGCGCCAAAGTATGGCTGAGAGCCAGAAAAGTCCGGCCGCAAGCAGCAGGAAACGGATCCAGTTCTGCCGAAACGTGGAGAACCGCTCCTTCGGATGAAGCCATTCCCACAGGGCGAGAAATCCGAATGTCACTAAGCCCATCCCGATAAAGACCTGAGACCAGTCCGCAATCCGATCCGGAACCAGCACCTGCCCCGCAAAGAGCATCATCGCTGTCTCAACAATCACGAGCCAGAAGACCCACAGCGGCGCAAACTTCGCCATCACGACCCAGGCCAACATCAGGGCCGACCACAACGCGAAGACCTCAAAGGCATCTGCCCCGGTTTGATAGACCTGCCCATACACCGCGATGAGAACGCCGGTCAATACACTTGCCGCGACCAGTAGCCATTGCCCCACTGTCGCCCGGACGTTGAAACAAACCGCACCAATCACCGTGAGGACAAGACCGACCTCCAGCACCCCGAAGCGCGTCAGCGGTGACAAGCCCTTCCAATTGTGAGCAAAAAAGAACATTACCCCGGCCAAGAGGAAGATTGCACCGATCGTTCCAGTCCAAAGTCGAAGCCAGAGAAGCCAGTCTATAGAGTCACGGAACGAGGCAAACGCCTTGTCGCGGCAAGCCTCACGGATGAGCCCCGACCGACAGAAATGCTCCAACTCCGCACGATTCAAGGGCCGATCCAGCTCAGCTGAATCCTGCGCACCACTCCTTTCGGACCCTATCATCATCAAAAGGTTGTCAGATTTTGCTCATCAATGCACGTCCAAAGATCTAGTACAGCAACATCATCCAGATTGATAGTAAACCCCTTTCCCAGCCATTTGAACCAAATCGCCCGACTTAGCAACGCCCAACCCCACAGATTTGGAATTGTTATTTCGAATCTTCCGACAGAGAGAGTAGATTCCGATTCCACGAGACCGAAACAGCAGGCCAAGAACCGCCTAGGTTCTCGGTCGTAGGTGACTTAACTTTGACCTAAGCCAAAGAATATGCTGAGACTTACCTTGCGAATACCAAATTTAAATGTCTTTGAAAACTTGGATAAAACGTATCTTGCAGCAGATCAAGGGAGCCAATCCATTCGATGGAGATTGTCTTCCGACTCGAGTCTCCCTATTCAGTCCAGGGCGACCCACCTCACCGGTACCCCTTCCCTGGAATTACAAGGAGCCAATCCAGATTTTTGAAGCGTTTTATACAGGAACGGAAAACCAGCAAGGCTGGGGAGCCCATAACCGCTATCTTTACGCTGGTGGCTTCCCGCCGGTTCTGGTCACTCGCGACCCGGGAATCATCAAGGCAATCCAAGCGGACACGGGAGATAAGCCAGGGCAGTTTGATCGGGACACCAGCCCGACCGCCGGAATAGCCCGCGCTACCGGCAAAGACTCTTTGCTCTATGCCAATGGAGCTATCTGGCGCCGCCAGAAAAGATTGGTCGCCAAACCGTTCAGCCGGTCAAACCTATTTCAGCCGCAGAAGTTTCATGGTTTCGAGAAAACCTTCAGAAATACAGTCCGGAAACGATTGGAACTTTTGCAGGCACTTCAGGAGGAGAGCGGGGAGCAGAAAACCCGCATCGAACTCGATCCCGAGATAAAGGTGGTCATGTTAGAAATGCTGGTTAACAACTTCTTCGGCGGCAACGTGTCTTACAAAGAGTTGAGAGATCGATACGTGCCTGCGCTGGTTTACATGATCGATTTCATGGTTCGCGATACTGTGGCGCCAAAGGGGCAAGCCATTGCGTTAACGCTTACAGGGAGGAGTAAAATCTTGCGTGAGCACCGGATGGCTTTTGAGGAATTGACCGATATTGCTCTTGCGGGGAGGGCAGAAAATCTCGGTTTATGGAAAGACTTTCAATCTGATGCGTCCGATGAAGCACTGCGCAGCAATATACGCGTCTTCCTGGCCGGGGCGATGGAAGCGACGACGTCATTTGCCACCTGGGCGATAAGCCATTTATCCCATCATCCGAAATGGCAGGAAAAAGTGCATGAAGAGGTGAAGGAGATGGATGTTTATGATCCCGACGACTTCACCAGCGCGCCAAACTTAAATCTGGTGCTTGAGGAGACATTGCGATTAACACCGGCGCTTTACTTTTTTCCGCGGAGAGCCACCCAAGACACCTGGGTGGAGACCTCCGATCATCGGAAAATGATGATTCCAGCAGGTACCCATATCCGGCTGGATGTCTGGCATTCGAATCGATGCGAAGAATTTTGGGGTGAAGCGGTGACGGGCTATCCTGCGGATGTTTTTGCGCCTGAACGGTGGGCCGTGATCAATGAGAAAGGGATCTCTCCTAAGGAAATGCTTCATTTCGGGTTTGGACATGGTCCGCGGTTTTGCCCCGGGAGATCACTCGGGTTGCTTGAAGTGGGCCTGGTCGTCGGCGCTATGGTCAAACTATTCAAATTTGAGGCAGTCCATGAACATACCTCAGCTAGTGCAGGGGTTTCCACCAAACCGGCTGACGGTGTGATGGTGGATTTGGAACTTAGATGAAATATCAGCCAGCGCAGGACAAGAGTTTGATCTCCACAACTGACCCACAACGACTCGCAAGCGTTGTCGATTTTATTCGATGCGCATCGCAGGAAGTTGTAAAATATTCATCG
>CEWH01022536.1_pt1 | contig 14476 bp, 17 predicted proteins | sample 531231 | NCBI WGS metagenome assembly CEWH01 (sample SAMEA2622316, study PRJEB7988) | marine metagenome | biome: marine biome (ENVO:00000447); feature: surface water layer (ENVO:00002042); material: "saline water (ENVO:00002010), including plankton (ENVO:xxxxxxxx)" | depth 5 m | reverse complement strand
CAAAACGGTTCTTTACCGGTTGAGTGTCGACCTTTCATCAGTAGGTGTGACCCGAAACTCGGCTTACTTTTGTTGATGCTAGGTTGGCAGTCTTTGAGGGTGTCATGCTGCCATCATCTTGCCAGCTAAGGCGAGAGTCTCCGGTGCCACGCCCCCTAACATACGTGCTAACTCCTCAGTTCTTTTATTTTTAGCGATTGCTTCAAGACGAGAAGCAGTCACTTGGTTTTTCACCTCTTTAGTGACAAGAAAATGTCGATGAGCCAAGGCGGCGACCTGAGGCATGTGAGTGATAGCAATCACCTGATGTTGAGTGCCGAGGTGGGCCATCTTTCGGCCAACGGCCCCCGCGATTTCACCGCCTACATTGGCATCGATCTCATCGAAGACCATGAGCGGAATTTGGTCCTGATCGGCCAGTGCGCTCTTAACCGCCAGCATAACCCGGGACATTTCGCCACTTGAGGCAATCACGCGTAGCGGTTTGAGCGGTTCGCCTGGATTGGGGCCGAAGAGAAAGTCAACGGCTTCCAATCCGCGTGGACCGGGCTCTGCCAGCGTATCAAAGGTGACTTCGAATACGGATTGGTTGAAACCGAGATCACCGAGATGACCGGCGATATCCTTTGCTAGTTCTGTTGCCACTTTGAGTCGCTTGCGGCTGAGTCTCTTGCCAGATTGTTGGACCGCGCAAAGAGCTGTGTCGACGGCGTTGATAAGCCGTTCCCGCTCTTCTTCACGGCCATCAACAGAGTCGAGGCGCAGCCTTGCATTGGTTTCGTAGGCTATGACGTCCTCAACCGTTTGGCCATACTTGCGTTTCAGCGACTCTATCTCATCGATTCGGCGTTCGATTCGGGCCAGTTCAACTGGATCAATTTCGAGTTCGCCTGTATAATCTCGCAGGGAAGTTTCCAATTCTTCGATTTCGACACGGGCCGAGTCGAAGCCAGCTACCCGATCACTCATGCCGGGATCAACCTTTTCCAACTCACGGATACAGCGTTGAGCATTTGTCAGACTTGCGACGGCCGCGCAAAGTAAGTCCACGGCCTGAGTTGAATTCTCAAGTAGTCGGCTGCTGTTTTGTGACTGGCGATAGCGCTGCTCGATCTCGGTAGCTTCGTCCAGATTGAGCTCAGCCGAAGCGATTTCTTCGACTTGGAAACGAAGCAGATCGATTTCCTGTTCGCTGACGTCGCGAGTGTTTTGAAACTGGTTGAGCTCAAAGACGGCCTGCTGCCACCCGCGAAAGGCTTTGCAGTAGGCTTCGCGATCCTTGCCCGCGTCGGCATAGGCGTCCAGCATGGCGAGTTGGCGGTCACGGGAAATGAGTGACTGGTGTTCGTGAGGTCCATGCAGGTCAACGAGTAGTCCACCGATAGCCTTTAGAACTGAGAGGGTGCAGGGGGAGCAGTTGACGAACTGCTTGTTGCCGTTGCCAAAGAGACGTTTTACCACGAGGACATTACCCTCGCATGGCTCAAGCCCGCTTTCTTCGAGCAGAGTGTTGATTTGGTCAAGATTGTTACTGAGTTCAAAGACAGCTTCGACGCTGCAATGACTTTTGCCCGTGCGGATGAGGTCGTGGTTAGCGCGCTCGCCAAGTATGAGCTTCAACGCACCAACAATCATCGATTTGCCGGCTCCAGTCTGGCCGGTGATGCCGATGAGACCACTACCCAATTCCCAGGTGAGATCATCGACGAGTGCGAGGTTCTTGATTTTTAAAACTGAGAGCATTAGAAAAAGGCGGGTTAACGTTTTCCGAGTATAACTAATACTGTTCAAAAAAGCAATGTTCAATCGTGCAGAAATTACATTTCTTGGCACGGGCACTTCAATCGGGGTCCCGGTCATTGGTTGTGATTGCAAGGTCTGCAATTCCGATGACCCCAAGAATCAGCGACTTCGTTCCTCGATCTTATTGAGGACGCATGAAGTCGCTTTGGTGGTCGACACCGGGCCCGACTTTCGACAGCAGTGTTTGCGCGAGGGAATACGTGGCTTAGACGCTGTAATTTTCACTCATGGGCACAGCGATCACGTTATGGGATTTGATGACCTGCGACGATTCACCGTCCTCGAGGATGAACAGATTCGGATCTTCGGTAACCGGGAAACGATGCAACGGTTGGAGAAAGCTTATCCCTACGTCTTTGATGGAGAGAACCGATACCGAGGTTATCTCAAGGTCGATCCCAATTTGATTGAAGGTAATTTTCGTGTGGGCGACTTGGAGGTGACTCCTTTGCCAGTTTCTCATGGCAAGGTGGAAACTCTAGGGTTTCTTTTTTCCTCAAGAGGGGAACGGCTCTTCGCTTATATTCCAGACGCGAAGGAATTGGCTGGAGAGACTCGCGATCTGATCCGTGATCTTGATCTCTTAATTCTTGATGGCCTTCAGCCGAAGCCGCACTGGACTCATTTGTCCATTCCCGAGGCGATCGAGATTGCTCAGGAACTTGAAGTCGCGCAGACTTGGTTGACCCATTTTTCTTGCCTTGTGGACTATTCGGCCATCGAGCCTGGATTGCCTGATGGAATCGGGTTGGCTTGGGACGGCATGAAGATTGTCCTGTGATTCGGGAGGTCTTCTTTTTGTTCTGTTTGGCACCATGGTTGAGTTGTTCGTTCCGACGTCGCTTGGCTACGCCGATAAAAGGTTATCGATAACCGAACTTCCGCTTCCAGTGGTTGCTGGGGGGGTTGCAGGAGTAACTCCCGCTTTGCTAGCGGTTGTTGCAAACCAGACAGTGGTGTGCAGTTAAGGGATAAACGGGCTCCGTGAATGTATCAGAACAGGCCCACCGGTTAGGGGACGAGATCAACAAGGTTGAATCGCAGCGATGGCTGCGGTTTACTCTTTGGAGCGTATCTGGAGTTTGGCGACGCAGTCACTGAGTTGCGGTATCGAGCCTCCTTTACCTCGTCCCTTCTAGATTTTAGTCTTTCTGTTTTTTGAGATGTCCTCTTTTGCTACCATTCTTGCGGCGACGTTGCCTGTGTTTCTCATTATGGGAGCGGGTTTCCTATTCCATCGTCGTGGGTGGTTGGACGAGAAATTGGAGGTGGGAATGATCAAGTTGGGCCTGAACCTCCTCTTTCCTTGTTATATTTTATCTTTACTGCCGGGCAATCCAGCGCTTGAGAAAGTTTCGACCGCGGCTTGGGCTATTGGTATTGGATTCATCCTTGTCACAGCGGGATTCGGAGTTTCCTGGTTGGTTGGTTTGGTGGCTCGCTTCAAGCGGGGAGGGGGTCTGCGCACCTTTATCTTATGTTCCGGGATTCAGAATTACGGATTTCTAGCGCTGCCGATAGCCATTTCATTGTTTCCCGGAAACACCGGTCCAGCAGGGCTTGTCTTCGTTCATGGAGTGGGGGTGGAGATAGCTCTATGGACCGTGGGGTTGTGGATTATGAGCGGAAATTCGGGATTTCGATCAATCATCAATGGGCCGTTCGTAGCTGTTGTCGTCGCTTTGATTTTGAATTACACGGGGCTCCACGATTGGATCCCTCAAATTTTGGTAGTGACGATGGAGATGCTAGGACGGTGCGCGGTTCCCATGGCTGTGCTGATGATTGGCGCAACCATTGGGCGGTTTGCGACCGGCAGTATTCTCCATGACGCCCTGAGGGTGGGGGTTTCGAGCGTTTTGGCAAGGCTCGCGCTGGGAGCCATGATCATCCTTTGTGTGGCGAAATTTTTTCCAATTTCTGCGGATTTAAAAAGACTGCTCATCATTCAGGCAGCGATGCCTGCAGCAATCTTCCCAATTGCTTTGGCGAGGCTCTACGGTGGCCAGCCCCAAGTTGCTATTCAGGTGGTAATCGTGACATCACTGGTTGGGATAGTCTCTATTCCCTTTGTCATTGCTTGGGGATTGGGCTGGGTGAAGCCTTAATTTCTCCGTTCGTGGGCTTGACAATTCTGAGAAGAAAAGTTTCTTACCGGCCCGTCTTCACAGTCTTTGGAAGCGGGAAGAATGCCGCAAGGTGTTCGACTGGTGGAATGGCACGATAGCTCAGGGGTAGAGCAGAGGACTCATAAGCCTAAGGTCGGGAGTTCAAATCTCCCTCGTGCTACCACTTTCTGTCAACGGGTTACGGTTTTTTGTGGGGGCCGGTTAGAAGCCCGGTTTCCTAGGAACTCTCCATGAAATACGCTTGAGCAGATGTCCATATTGCGGGCAGTGCCTACGCTGCGCTGTTTGTTGCTCCGGACGAGGGGGGCTGTTCTTCCTGATCGCAAACCCTCGATCAGAGCAAGACCGACGCGCCGACAAGCAACCCTTGAAAAAGCGAATTTCTGTTAGTAAGGTGCAGGAGTTAGTCTTCTCAAATTCCCATCCTGGCAATGGATAAAGATCTGCTTCTCCTTCGGGGCAAAGCTGGGATCTCAGTCAGCACCCTACCAACCCCGCTCCATGCTTACTAATCTCCCAATTAAATTTTTATGCGTCCTGACAGCGCTATTGACTGCCTGCACTAGCACAACCAGCCACCCGACCATTCAGCAAAAATATTCTCAGAAAATCGCCCAGCTCCAACCAGGCATGTCTCCCGCAGAAGTTCAGGGCCTTCTGCCCGTTCGGAAACAGGGAGCTTCCTCGGGAAACAGAGAAACTTACGTCCTGAGAGACACCGCCGGTCTTCATCAAACCTTTGAGGAGAAGACCCCTAGCATCTTTGGTATACGGGCAGAGGAACTTCCCGAAATGAGACAAATGTCATTTTACTTCCAAAATGGAAAGCTCACTCACTGGGATAGTTAATTATTGAGATTTCATTTTCCACCCCACTTTTTTAAGTATGAAAATATTCCCTCCTCTAATCCAATCGTTCCTTCTCTGCCTCGGTCTTACCATGAGTGGATGTGCCTTCAAGCCGATGGATTACGAGCACAATCTCAAACTCGAGCAGGTAGAGACCGGCATGAGCGTAGAGGAGGTCAAGACGATCTTTCCCTCAATGAAGTTCTCTGGAGGCGATGCTTCACAGGAGGTGTATACCTTCAGTGAAACCGACTACCGAGCGATTTCTTCAGTGGGAATCATCTATCGGACCGTGACCTTCACCTTTGAAGGTGGAAATCTGATTAAGTGGGCTGCAGACCAAGGCCGCTCCATGTGACCAGCTTTCTGCTGGGATCAAAGGGGATGCAGAACGGCACGATAATTTAGGGTTAGACCAGAGGACTCATAACCCTAAGGATGGGCGCTCAAATCTCCCTCGTGCGACCAATTTTCGGGGAACTTTGAGGTAAGATTTCGCAGCCCAGAGAGCATTCCAAGATGCTAAGAAATCAGGAAATATTGAAAGTCTCCCTTGATCCTTTTGAATTTCCAGATTTTTGAGGATTTCAGCGCCTTTGGCCGGCAATGTTTTCAACAGCAGGTTCGGTAGGCAAAAAATCTTAAAATTTTGCCATAAATCCCCTTGCGGCCTTGGCTTGACCGTCTATATTCCCCGCCCCCGCGCAGCAATCGGTGCTCTGTTGGCGGGATTGCTGGTTTTGGATGCTTCTACAAGTGGAGTCAACCTGACCTGCATTTGCACCGAAAATTTATAAAACAACGGTAACGTTATGCCTACTACCAACCAACTGGTTCGCCACGGTCGCAAGGACAAGGTCGTAAAGTCCAAGTCGCCCGCCTTGGAAGAATGTCCCCAACGCCGGGGAGTTTGTCTTCAGGTTTACACGCGAACTCCAAAGAAGCCGAACTCGGCGCTTCGTAAGGTTGCCAAGGTTCGCCTCACAAACGGGGAAGAAGTTATCGCCTACATCGGCGGTGAAGGTCACAACCTCCAGGAACACTCCATTGTTCTGGTTCGCGGTGGTCGAGTGAAAGATTTACCAGGTGTTCGTTACCATATTGTCCGTGGTGCTCTGGATACGCTGGGTGTCGAAGGTCGGAAGCAGGCCCGTTCTAAATACGGAGCCAAACGACCGAAGGGGTGATGAACTGAGCTTCGCTCAATTTATCTCTCCGGCGATACGAATGTTTTAGCAAACGACTGAAATAATCCTATGTCCCGAAGAAAACGAGTCTATACCAAGCCGGAACGGCGTGACGCTCGCTACGATAGCGCACTGGTGGCCAAGTTGGTCTCCAAGGTCATGATGCAAGGCAAGCGTGCTCTCGCAGAGCGCATCGTCTACGCCGCCATCGATCGTGCTAACGAAGGTGGAGAGTCTGTCGATCCTACCGAGGTTCTGAACCGGGCTATCGAGAACGCCAAGCCGCGCGTCGAAGTTAAAAGCCGTCGTGTGGGTGGTGCCACCTACCAAGTCCCCCTCGAAGTAAATCAAGATCGCCAAGAGTCGCTCGCCATGCGCTGGATCGTGAATGCTGCTCGCTCCAAGCGCGGTACTCCGATGCATGTGGCTCTCGCAAACGAGATTAAGGACGCCAGCACCAATCAGGGGCAGGTGATCCGTAAGCGGGATGAAACTCACAAGATGGCGCAGGCTAACCGCGCCTTCGCTCACTTCCGCTGGTAACCTTCACGTGTCACCCGTCCTCCATAATTCTTTTGCCCTGACTGTTCCGATGAGCGCTGGTCTCAATTCGCCGAATCGTGCGTTTCCGCTTGAGCGGACTCGCAATATCGGCATTGCGGCGCATATCGACGCGGGTAAGACGACATTGACCGAGCGGATTCTGTTCTACACGGGCATGATTCACCGCATCGGAGAGGTCCATGATGGTCAGGCAACGACTGACTGGATGGAGCAGGAGCGCGACCGTGGCATCACTATCACCTCGGCTGCGGTCACTTGTGAGTGGAAGCAACTCTCTGAAGCAGGCGTCTACAAGGCTTTCGATGCTGAAAAGCAGCGAATAAACATTATCGACACCCCCGGGCATGTCGACTTTACCGCCGAGGTGGAGCGCTCTCTTCGGGTGCTTGACGGAGCGGTCGTTGTCTTCTGCGGAGTGGCCGGTGTCCAGCCCCAGTCAGAGACGGTTTGGCGTCAGGCAACGAGGTATCACGTCCCTCGTATTGTTTTCATCAACAAAATGGACCGAGTCGGTGCCGATTTTAATGCTGTTGTCGACGATGTCCGTGAAAAGCTGGGTGCTAGTGCGCAGCCGGTTTTGATTCCGATTGGTGCCGAGGACGAACTCAGAGGTCAGATTGATGTGATCAACGGAAAAGCTGTTCTCTACTCAGACGATGATACGCTCGGTTCGACTTACGAAGTGACCGATCTTGATGATGAGCAGAAAAAAATCGCTAACGCTGCTCGTGACTCTCTGCTCGAGGCTCTTGTGGACGCTGACGAGGAGATCGGGCTGAAATTCCTTGATGAGGAAGAGATCACGCCAGCCGATTTGAAAGCTGCGCTTCGCCGCGCGACCATTGCTAATTTGATCGTCCCTGTAGTTGGTGGATCTGCCTTCAAAAATAAAGGTGTTCAATATTTGCTGGACGCTGTGGTTGATTATTTGCCAAGCCCGGTCGAGGTCCAAGCTGCTCAGGGCACCGAGATCGACGATGAGGCCGCAGTTGTTGAGGCCCCGGCTAACGACAGTGGCAAATTTTGCGCACTCGCTTTCAAGCTTTGGTCCGACAAATATGTAGGTAAGTTGGTCTTTATCCGCGTCTACTCCGGCACGGTTTCCAAGGGCGATCAGGTTTACAATTCTCGGACCGGGCGCAAAGAGCGAATAGGGCGACTAATTCAAATCCAGTCTAACGACCATCAGGATATCGACACCTGTTATGCGGGCGATATTGCCGCAATCGTTGGCCCGAAGAATGTTCGCACTGGCGACACGCTTCACGCCGAAAAGTTCGACATTATGCTCGAACCCCCTGCCTTTCCGGATCCGGTAATTTCAATGGCGGTTGAGCCCAAGACTACCGCTGATTCAGAGAAGCTTGCCGATGCCTTAAGCCGCCTCGCTGAAGAGGACCCCACCTTCGTGGTTTCCACTGACGAAGAGACCGGTCAGACAATTATTGCGGGCATGGGTGAACTTCACCTCGAAATTATCCAGTCACGCCTCGAGGCTGAGTATTCGGTTCGCACTAACGCTGGTAAGCCCCAAATTGCTTACCGCGAGACCGCTACTGCCGGTGCTAATGGTGAATACAAGCTCATCAAACAAACTGGCGGGAAAGGCCAGTATGGACACGTCAAGCTCAAGGTTGAGCCGAACTCGCGAGGTAAAGGGTTTACCTACAACAATCGTGTGGTGGGTGGTGAGATTCCTAAAGAATTTTTTAACGCCTGTGAAACTGGTGTCCGAGAAGCACTCACCAACGGTGTCTTACTCGGCTACCCGGTCGTGGATGTGCATGTCGACCTAGTTAGTGGATCCAGCCACGACGTTGATTCCAATGAACAGGCATTCAAGATCGCGGCGATTCTTGCGGTGCGTGATGCCTTCCAACAAGCTTCTTCAATCCTGCTCGAACCTGTAATGTTGGTGAATGTAGATGTCCCGGACGATTATCAGGGGGATATTATTGGGGATTTGAATCGTCGTCGTGGACGTATCGCGGAAATTGATTCCCGCAATGGTCTCAGTGCAGTCAGGGCCGAAGTGCCACTTGCTGAGATGTTCGGTTACGCGACCGATATGCGCAGCCTTTCCAAGGGGCGAGCGAGCTTTTCGATGGAACCGCTTCAGTTTGAAGAAGTACCCGCGTCCATGGTGGAGCGGATGATGGAGCAGTATGTATAACGGGATAGAATTTAACCTTTAATCGGAATCACAGTAATGCAGGGACAAAGTATACGAATCAGGCTACGGGCATACGACTCGCGACTTCTCGATAAGTCGACGGTTGATATTGTTGAAACCGCTAAGCGTACTGGAGCGCGTGTCTCCGGACCGATTCCGTTGCCCACTCGAATCGAAAAATTTAGCGTGAACCGTTCGCCTCACGTGAATAAGAAGTCTGCCGAACAGTTCGAGATTCGAACTCACAAGCGTCTTCTTGACATCGTCGAGCCGACGTCTCGCACGGTGGATGAACTGAAGAAGTTGAACCTGCCTGCAGGTGTCGACATCACGATTAAAATCTAGTTGGGATTAGTAAACCCGGAAACTTCAAGCAAGGACGAGTGCAATGAGCATCGGATTGATTGGTAAAAAAATTGGCATGACTCGCGTTTTCAACGAGGACGGCGAAGCTGTGGCGGTCACAGTGATCGACGTCAGCGACAATGTTTTCCTTCAGCAGAAGACTGCTGAAAAGGATGGTTACACGGCTGTCCAGGTAGGCTACGACGAGCAGAAAGAATCCCGCCTTACACAGCCTGAACAGGGCCATGTGAAGGCCACCGGAGGTAAAGCGAAGAAGAAAATTCTCGAGTTTCGTCTCGAGAATGATGACCAGCTTCCTGAAATCGATCATCCCGGCCTTGACCTTTTTGAAGAGGGTCAATGGGTGGACGTGATCGGCACCTCTAAGGGTAAAGGTTTTCAAGGTGTCATTAAACGCTTCCACTGGGCTGGCCAGCCTCAATCGCACGGACACATGATGCACCGTCGCCCGGGCGGTGTCGGCGCCGGAACAGATCCTGGTCGTATTTGGAAGAATAAGGAAATGCCCGGTCGTCATGGTAATTACCGTAAGACTGTGCAGAACCTAAAAATTGTTAAGAAGCGTGACGAGGACAGCGTGCTGCTTATTAGTGGTGCGGTTCCTGGATCAAAGGGAGGATACGTGGTGATCCGTCCTGCTAAGAAGAAAGAAGGTCCGGTTCAGGATCTTAAGGCGAAGGAGGCGCCGGCGGAAGCTGAGGAATCCTCTGAGAGCTGATCTGTAAAGACCGAGCTGATTACCTTGAGTTAACGTCATAAACCGAAAGGAAATATACAAATGGCTGCAAAGACTTTAGATCTTGAAGGTGCTAAGAGTGCCAAAATTGGAGTGATCGAAGACGCCGACTACGGTCGCCAGGCTGTGCACGACGTTGTCGTTGCCATGCGGGCGAACCGTCGAAGTGGATCTGCGAACACTAAGACGCGTGGCGAAGTTGCCGCTACCGGCAAAAAGCCCTTCCGTCAGAAGGGTACCGGTCGTGCCCGTCAGGGCGGAAATGCTTCACCGATCCATCGAGGTGGCGGTGTGGCTTTTGGGCCACGCCCCCGCGATTACTCTAAGAAGGTGACCAAGGCAACCAAGCGCCTCGCTTTCTCCAAGGCTCTCTCTTCTCGTATTGCTGAGGGTGACGTTCTTACTGTTGCTGACTTCTCGATTGCAGACGGCAAGACCAAGTCGTTTGCTAAGGAGGTCGGAAGTCTGGCGCCTGAAGCGAAGCGTGTGCTGATTGTTGGCAATGATTTTTCTAACGAGACTTTTTTGGCTGGCCGCAACGTTCAGTCTGCCCAGCTCATCAGCGCTCATGAAGTGAATACGGAGCAGTTACTCCACTACAGCAAAATCATCGTTGTCGAGGGCGCGCTGGAGACACTCGCTGCCAGAACATCCAACTAATCCACGAAAAGGCGCACTAGTATGAAAGATATTTTTCAAGTCATCGATACGGTCCAGTTGAGTGAAAAAGCCACGCTTCTCACTGAGACGAACAATGAGTACGTCTTCAAGGTGGATCCACGTGCTAACAAACTGGAAATCAAACAAGCGGTAGAGAAGTTGTTCGGCAAGAAAGTCGAGTCCGTTCGCACTGCTAACTACAACGGCAAAAAGAAGCGCGAGCGTCGCGCAGACTTCGGCCGGACCAAAAACTGGAAAAAGGCCTTCGTGAAACTTGCGGACGGCGAAGCTATTGAATTTGTATAACCGTTAAAGCTGTTACTAGCCATGGGTTTAAAATCATTCAGACCAATCACGCCATCTAACCGGTATAAGCTCCATCCTGATTTCGAAGAAATCACGAAGAGTACGCCGGAGAAGAATCTGACGCGTCCTCTCAAGAAATCGGGTGGCCGCAATAATAACGGACGTATCACTTGCCGTCACAAAGGTGGCGGCCATAAGCGCAAGTATCGTCTCATCGACTTTAAGCGCACTCGTCGCGATGATGTCGCCAAGGTGGTCGGTATCGAATACGATCCGAATCGTTCAGCTCGTATCGCCCTGATCGAGTATTCGGACAATCAGCGCTCCTACATTTTAGCCCCTCGTGGCTTGGAGGTGGGTGCTGAGGTATCGGCTGGGGACAATGCTGCAATCAAGCCGGGCTGCGCGCTCCCTCTCTCTGAGATCCCGACTGGAACCAGTATTCACAATGTTGAGCTCGTGCCTGGTCGTGGCGGCCAGATTGCCCGCAGTGCGGGTCAGTCCTGCATACTTTCAAACCGCGAAGGAAACTACGCTTTGGTGAAATTGCCTTCCGGTGAGATCAGAAAAATCCATACAAAGTGCTACGCGACTATTGGTGTTGTCGGTAATCACGAGCACGAACAGGTTGTCAGTGCCAAAGCCGGACGTAGTCGTTGGCTTGGGATTCGTCCGACTGTTCGTGGTATGTGCATGAACCCAGTCGACCACCCCAACGGTGGTGGTGAAGGCAAGTCTAAGTCCGGCGGTGGTCGCCAGCACCTCAAGTCTCCCTGGGGACATGTGAAGGGCCAGCGCACTCGCCAGAAATACAAGGGTAGCGATAAATTCATCATTGAGCGCCGCAAGAGCAAGAAGCGTCGTCGTTAATTTTACCGAAGAACTTAAGAATCTGATATTATGGGTCGTTCACTCAAAAAAGGACCGTTCGTCGACGTCAAACTACTCGATAAGATCGACGCGATGAACGAAAGCGGACAGAAGCGTCCGATTAAAACTTGGTCTCGCCGCTCTATGGTGACTCCGGATTTTGTCGGACACACCTTCCTCGTTCACAACGGCAAAGAGTTCATCTCTGTGTTCGTGACTGAAAACATGGTAGGCCATAAACTCGGGGAATTCTCTCCGACTCGAAAGTTTGGCGGACATAGCGGCCACAACCCGAAGATCAAAGCGGGCTAATGGTAAGACTTGAGTCTGGGAAGAATATGAACATCAATTCAAGCATCATCTTTTTGCAACGTCCTGCTCTATCAGCGACTGTTGTTGCGGTGGGCTTGCTGCTGTTTGGATCTATCCAGGTAACTCAAGGTTCTGATTCGCCAGAGGTCCAGGAACTCAAGGCCGCACTCTCAGTGGCACAGAAGCAACTCCAGGCCGAACGTGAAAAAGTGGCGCACTCAGAAGTCCAACGCCTCGCCCTCGTTGAGGGGCTCGCTGAGGCTGTTCGCGTGAGTGAGGAGCAGGTTGCTGATGCTCGCGAGACTCAACTCAAGCTTCAGGCATTTGGTGTGGATCTCTTCAACCAAGACGAAAACAGTCTGGAACAGCGTCTGCTCAAAGCGGTTCGTGATCTCGATCTATACCAGCAAGACCTAGAGCGTCAGGCCGAGACAATTCGTTCCCTTTCGGAATCGTTCCTCGGATTTGCCCAGTCGGTCGAGGCAACTGAAACCCAGCGCACAACGGCTCTCAAGGCCATCGAAAATGCCCGTGCAGCGATGGCTCTCGATGAGGTCGTTGAGGGACAAAATCGCGGTGATATTTCAAACTCTCAAGTCGTCAGTATTGACCGGGAGATTGGCCTCGTGGTATTCGACGCCGGCCGGCGTGAGGGGTTGCGCATCGGAACTCCGATCACTGTGCTCCGCGAAGATCGCCCCATTTACACTGCAATGATCGTTGATATTCGGGAGAGTATCGCCGGAGCTGTTCTGCAGGAAAAGCTCATCGAAGCAGCTGAGGTCGCCGTAGGAGACGGGATCCAGCTTCAACCCAACTTTTTTAATTTCTAAGAAGACTAACCATCAACATACCCATGGACGTCACCTCAACTTATAAATTCGCCCGTATCTCAGCCCGAAAAGCCAGAGACGTTGCTCGGGAAATTCAAGGCCTTCCGGTTTCGGAGGCTCTCGACATCCTGAATTTCACCCCTCGCAAAGGAGCTGAGTTGTTTGGCAAGACCCTTAAGACAGCGCTGGCAGATGCCGAGAATAACTTCGAGCTAGCCGTCGACGGCCTCTACGTGAAGAGTGCTGTTGTGGGAGAAGGCCCAACCTTCAAACGTTTCAAGGCACGTGCCCGTGGTTCGGCTTCTGCTATCATGAAGCGCACCAGTCATATCACGGTAGTTCTGAGCGACGACGAAATGTCCGAAAAGGCAGGAAAAAAAGCTCCGGCTCCGAAGAAAGTTGAAAAGAAAGCTGAAAAAGCGGCTCCGGAGCGAGAGAAAGTTGACGAGAGCGCTGATGTAGCGTATGACTCCGCCCCCGCTGAATCCGACGATCTTAAAAAGCTCACCGGTGTTGGCCCGAAACTCGCCGAAAAGCTAAACGCCGCCGGAGTGACAACTTACGAGCAGATTTCAAGCTGGTCGGAGGACGAATTCAACGCGATTAACGAGGAAGTTTCTCTGAAGGGAATCGAGCTCGAAACCATTGCCGCTGAGGCAAAGGCACTCCAAAAGGAGAGCAAGTAATTACAGAAAGATTCACGGGATTTAATCATGGGACAAAAAGTACATCCGATCGGATTTCGCCTGGCAGTTAATAAAGACTGGCAGTCCAAGTGGTATGCTCCTCAGGGCGAGTTTGCTGATCAGCTTCACGCCGACCTGAAGATCCGTCGTTACCTCGAAAAGCGCCTCCAGAAGGGAGCTGTTTCTAAGGTGGTGATTGAGCGGGCTTGGAACAGTGTTCGCGTAACGCTTCACACCTCTCGCCCCGGTTTGATCATCGGCAAACGAGGCGCTGAGATCGAGACCATGACCAATCACGTAAGTAAGATGTGCGGTGGTTCCCAAGTAAAGATCGATATTTTCGAAATCCGCCAGCCAGAACTTGATGCTTCATGGGTTGCCGCGCAAGTCGCTACCCAGCTTGAACGACGGGTTTCTTTCCGTCGCGCCATGAAACGCGCCGTGCAGACTGCGTTTGATTTTGGAGCCGACGGCATTCGGATTCGTTGTGCCGGTCGCCTTGGTGGAGCTGATATCGCTCGCGCGGAGCAGTATCGCGAAGGGAAAGTTCCTCTTCAGACGCTCCGCGTTCCGATTGATTATGGTTTTGCAGAGGCTGAAACCGTTTGGGGAATTATCGGGGTAAAGGTTTGGTTGAACAAGAAAGAGCTCTCGCCCGAAGAAGCTGCCAAGCAGCAGAGCAGCGGTGGCCGTGGCCAAGGCGGGGGAAATCGTCGCCCTGGAGGCCGAGGTCCCGGTGGAGGTCGAGGTCCTGGTGGTCCCCGTAACTAATTCATTAATTTTTAATCTTACATAGAGGAAATAAGTCATGCCTTTGATGCCCAAAAGAGTGAAGTTTCGCAAAACTCACCGAGGAAGTCGCGCGGGGAACGCCCAGCGCGGAACCAAGGTGAGCTTCGGAGAGTATGGACTCCAGTGTCTTGGACGCGACTGGATCACGAATCGCCAGATCGAGGCGTGTCGCATCACGATCAACCGCTACCTCAAACGTAAGGGCAAGGT
>CEWH01001254.1_pt1 | contig 14605 bp, 6 predicted proteins | sample 531231 | NCBI WGS metagenome assembly CEWH01 (sample SAMEA2622316, study PRJEB7988) | marine metagenome | biome: marine biome (ENVO:00000447); feature: surface water layer (ENVO:00002042); material: "saline water (ENVO:00002010), including plankton (ENVO:xxxxxxxx)" | depth 5 m | reverse complement strand
GATTCTGGTTCCTCCGACCCCGGTTCGAATCCGGGAGGGACTACCAACCGCTCACTCTTCCTCATCAGGCTTGATGAGGACGAAGGACGTGATCATCGACATGGGGTCGCCATGCGTAAGTTCTCCAGAATATTCCTTGGCTTGCCCATACGTGACAACTCGTAATCTGAATTGACAGGTTTTTTTGGTTCGCCGTTTTCGGTGATGGCGATAGAAATGCACGCCGATCTTGTATTCACCATCTGGAGCTTCATCGGTCCAAACAACGTTTTCAATCGGTTTCTTTGATTTCGGTCGGACGTTCATATCAACATCCAGTTCACCACCGCAAACACTCTTCCGATTGTTGAAGTAAATGCGCTCTCCAGAGGGACAGAAAACGTGCATATCGAGGTCGTTGTAATCGTCCCATGCAAGGCTGATTTGAACTACGCCTGACTTTCCTCCCTCTCGGGCTAGACGCTCCATGAGTTCGCGATCTTCCTCCTCTGTGACGCGTACAGATATTCCAGTACCCACCTCTTCCTCTGCGACCAAATTGGCGTGAGCGTTGAGGTTGTCTTCATTCTGAGCAATCCAAGTCGCACGATCTTCATCGGACTCCTCTTCTTCATCTTCGGTTTCGACAGCATCACGTTCTGGGATGAAGATTTCATCCATGACCAGTTGGAGGTCAGAATATTGCGAGACTCGCCGTTCCTGCCGTTGTTGATAGGCTTGTCTCGCTGAATCATTGAGTTGGTCGAATTGAAGGCCTCTTGACACGACATGTCGTCGGGAATTTCGCCGGTCGTTTCGTTGCGAACGCATACTCGATAGAGGAGCTCGACTGGCCTCACGTAGCTGAAGTTGTTGTTTCAATTCACGTCGCTTCCGGAAGCGATTGATCAGATACATTACGATGAAAAAAAGAGCAGAGCCACCGACGATGATGATTCCAAGGAGGACTTTCTGTTCCACAATCTTCACGTTGTCCTATTCCCTTTTAGGAGATTTGCTGTATTACATGCTCAAGAATTCTGCATTGATGGAATCAAGCATTTCTTTCGGCGGTCGTAGGACGTCGTCGCTCACATCAAGAAGTGGTATGTCGACGATACCAAGATCTTCTGCGAGCGAGGGTTTCGTGGCGTCAAAATACAATAGACCAGTGACGTGCTTTTTCTCGTCTTCCGCTTCATGGAGTGCCGTCAACGCAGCCATCGAATCGCTTGGGTCATGGTTTTCAGAAATGGTCTCAAGTCGAATGGTTGATCCATCGTGGAGTGTAATGTCGGTGAAGTTTCCTTCAGGGACTTCAACTTCAGCCATCGGTTCAAAATGAGGTATGTAATCTGTCATGTGGAGTGTGACCTCGTTGTCTTTGACGTAGGTGTAGGAGCGCATTGACTCGTCGTTGTTGTTGAACGTAACACACGGCGAGATAACGTCAATCAAGGCAAATCCTTTGTGGGACATGGCCGCCTTAAGTAACGCATTCAATTGCTTCTTTGAGCCAGAAAATGATCGGGCAACAAACGTACATCCAAGGTTGATGGCAAGTGCACACAAATCAATGGGCTGCGTCTCATTTGCCTTCCCTTTCTTTTTCTTGGACCCAACATCAGCAGTGGCGGAATACTGGCCCTTGGTAAGACCGTAAACTCCGTTGTTTTCGACGATGTAGACCATGTCCATGTTGCGACGAATGGCGTGAATCAACTGACCGATACCGATTGAGGCAGAGTCACCGTCTCCCGATACTCCGAGGTACAGCAAATCTTTGTTGATGGCGTAGGCGCCTGTTGTTACCGATGGCATTCTGCCATGGACGGTGTTGAACCCGTGCGATTGGCCGAGGTAGTATGCGGGCGTCTTTGATGAGCATCCGATCCCAGACATTTTTGCTACGCGCTCTGGGGGGATTCCGTTTTCCCATGCTGCGCTAATGATGACGTTTGAAATCTGATCGTGACCGCAACCAGGGCACAAAGAAGAAGGTCCACCTTTGTAGTTGTCTTTCGGTTCGTTCAACACGTTCAGTTTGATTGCTCTTGCTGGTCGTTCTCTCATTGTGACACCTCACGTATAGTTTTGAGAATTAAATCCGAATAAATGCGGGCTCTTGGTGGCATACCATCGGAGTACGCAACAGAGTAGACCTGTCCAACGATGTCGTTTGGCAATTCTCTTCGCAGAATACCCCAGAGTTGTGCATCTCGGTTGATTTCCAGTACGATTGTGGTCTTGTGCCTTCGAATAAAGGCCTCGACTTCACTGTGTAGAGGAAGAGCCCGAACTCGACATTGACTGACTTTGAGTCCAGTCTCTTCGAGAAGATCATCGATTTCTTGAATCGAGTTCTCCATGCTTCCGTAGTAGATCACGCCAATTTCTCCTTCTTCATTCTCGTTAAGAATCGGTGCAGGAAGGTTATCTCTGGACCCATCGATTTTTTCCTTAAGCCGTTTCATGAGATCAAAATAGTCGTGTGGTTTTTCTGAGTACACACCATCTGGATTGTGCCCTGTTCCACGGTACAGAATTGGAGCCATGCCGCTGCCAGGGAGTGTGCGATATGGGATCCCATCGCCGTCCAAGTCACGATAGCGACCAAAGTTTTCCATTGCTTCAAACACGTCTTGTTCGCGAATGGTTTTCCCTCTGTCCATCGGCTCATCAGGGTATTCGAATCCTTCACATGCCCAACGGTTCATACCGAGATCCAAATCGGAGAGCCCAAACACAGGCGTTTGATAGCGTTCGGAGTAATCGAATGCTCTCCAACCGAATTCGAAGCATTCCTCGACCGTTCCGGGAATGACCACGATGTGTTGTGTGTCTCCGTGGCTGCCTTCGTAGAGCATAGCAAGGTCGGATTGTTGCGTTCTGGTTGGTAGACCTGTCGAAGGTCCAACACGGTTGACATCCCAGAAGACGGAAGGAATTTCGGCAAAGTACGCAAGGCCGATGAATTCTTGCATCAATGAAATCCCAGGTCCCGAGGTTGCAGTCATGCCACGTCCACCTGCCCAGCCCGCACCAAGGACCATTCCTGCAGCGGCCAATTCATCTTCCGCTTGGATTACTGCGCAGGTAGCTTCACCCTCATCGTTGGTGCGGAGGCGTGGGATGTAGGCAATGATGCCCTCAGCGAGGCTTGACGAAGGCGTAATTGGATACCATGCCAGAAGTTGTACTCCACCAAAGATGCAACCAAGCGCTGCCGCTTCGTTTCCTTCCATGAAAAAACGTTTCTTCTCAATCGGACGTGGTTCGACGACGTAAGGGTCGGTTTTGGTGAAATTTTCTTTGGCATAATTTCGTCCGAGTTCGAGGGCATTGATGTTTAATTCAATCGCTGATGTTTTGCCTTTGAATTGACCAGCGACCGCTTTGTTGAGTGCTTCGTCGGTGATGCCAAGGAGTTCAGCAAGCACTCCGACATAGACGATGTTGGTGACGAGTTTAGAGAGTTTTGGATTCAAACTTCGTGCTAACTTTGTCATTGGGACTGGGTAGGATACGATGTCATCTCGCTCAACCGGCATTTTTGAGTCCATATTCCAAACCACAACAGAGCCGGGTTCAAGAGCGGCGAGATCTTCTTCCCAAGTTGCTTTGTTCACGAGAATTTGGATGTGAGTTCGGTCGCCAGGAGCTTGGTACCCTCTGTCGGAGAGTCGAACAATATACCACGTTGGGAGACCCGAAATGTTGGATGGAAAGAGGTTCTTACCGGATACGGGAACGCCCATGTCAAAAAGCGACTGCAAGAGAATGAGGTTCGCCGATTGAGAACCGGTACCGTTCGCTGTTGCAATGTTGATGGTGAAGTCGTTCGCGATGGTATCCATCTGGTGTGTCCCCCGAGGCCAGAGCGACGGGTATCGCGGCCTCTAATTCATTGCCCATCGCTTTCATCACTTCAATATGTTGTATCAAAATCCTCAGTGTTCCTATCCGTGAAGGTCAAAAATAGAAGTCGGTTCTGAGCAACCATGGCGGACGATGCGTTGAGCGAGGCTTGGGAAAAAGCAGCGAAGGACATCACGAAAGGAAAAAACGAGGGTGCTCTGCAAACATTGCGTGGAGCCGACCCACAAGCCATCGAGCCCATGACGGCACGATTGGTCGGTGAAGCAACGTGGAACATCGCCAAAGCCAACGACTCAAAATCCGATTACAGAAAGGCCGCTATGTTCTTGCGAGAAGCGAGCAAAAAGAACCCAAAGGACAAGAAAACAAGTTCACTCTACAACAAACTCCTCAATGAAATGCAGGAAAAGCGAATCAGCGAGACCGTTATTCCTCGAATGTTCAACAATGGTGGACCGACGCTCGCAGGAATCGTGATGATCTTTGCAGGGTTCTTGGTCGTCTTAGCCATCTTGTCAAGTGTCAATAACACTGGGTCGACGACTCAAAGCAACGTTGTCATGGAAATATCATGGACAGACACAAACAACGTCGACCACACAGGTAAGATTTGGATTGAGTTCTACGATGACGAGACGCCAATGCACGCTGAAAGTTTCCGTGCCAATGCTGAAGCAGATCGATACGATGGTACCATCTTTCACCGAATTGTCGATGGATTCATGATTCAAGGAGGTGACTTCGAAAATGGTGACGGAACTGGAGCGCATGCTGGTAAGTTCTTCGGGTATTGTGCTCCATCCTTCTCGCAGACTGATGACTGCCGCAATGACATGACAAACTGGGTCATTCCTGCGGAGTTTGGTCAAACTCACGAGCCAGGCACCATTGCTGCAGCGCGTAGTCAGAATGAAAACTCAGCGGGTGGCCAGTTCTACCTTGTCGATTCCGATGGAGCGTACAATCTCGATGGATCTTATACGGCGTTTGGGAAAGCATACAAAGGCGAAATCGATGGTTCAAGCACAAGCGGTGTTGAGGTTATCGATGCTATTTCGCAAGTAGGTTGTGGACCTTCGCAAACGGTTTGCACTGACAACAACAAACTCTCCACCTTCCCAGTAACTGTAGAATCTGTTGAACTCATCGACGCAGACGACCCATGGTACAAATTCTGGTGAAGTCTCTCAGAAACTACAACAGTTCGGTTGATTAACGGGGTGCGATTCCCTTTGAATCATGAGCGGATTGGACCCATTTTTGGCGAAGCGAGAACTCGAGGTTGGAGGCACATACTATGCCCTCTCAGCCCTTGATGATGCTGGAATTTCCACCAAGCATCTTCCTTACTCAATGCGTGTCTTGTTGGAAGGCGCTCTGCGTAATTGTGATGGCTTTCTGATTCGAGAAGAAGATGTCAAGGCCATCGCTGGATGGGAAGCAAACGGAGAGCGGGGAGAGATTCCATTCCGGCCATCTCGTGTAATTCTCCAGGATTTTACGGGTGTTCCCGCCGTCGTCGACCTAGCTGCTCTCCGCGATGCAATGGTCCAGATGGGTGGCGACCCAGAAAAGGTCAACCCACAGGTTCCTGTCGATTTGGTCATCGATCACTCGGTTCAAGTCGATGTTTCAGGAGCAAATCCTGATGCTCTTCAGATGAATCTTGACATTGAGTATCACAGGAATATGGAGCGCTACACCTTCTTGAAGTGGGGTCAACAATCCTTGGCCAACTTCCAAGCTGTTCCTCCATCACGTGGTATTGTTCACCAAGTCAACCTTGAATTCCTTGCCAGCGTTGCTCGTGCAGAAAACAACATCTGGCTTGCTGATACGCTCGTAGGAACCGACTCTCACACGACCATGGTCAACGGACTTGGTGTCCTTGGCTGGGGTGTTGGAGGTATTGAGGCCGAAGCAGTGATGCTCGGGCAACCGATTTACATGCTTTCACCCGATGTTGTTGGTGTACGTTTGACTGGTTCACTCAATGAAGGTGTGACTGCAACCGACATGACACTCCGAATCGTTGAAATGCTTCGTGAACACGGTGTTGTTGGAAAATTTGTTGAATTTTTTGGTGAAGGAATGGCTGCTCTTTCTCTCGCAGATCGGGCCACAATCGCCAACATGGCGCCTGAATATGGCGCTACGTGTGGATTCTTCCCAGTGGATGAGCGTACCATCGAATACCTTCGACTCACGGGCCGTGATGAAGATGCCCTTGCAGGTGTTGAAGGATTCTCCAAGGCTCAAGGCCTTTGGTACAATGCGAGCGATGCCGAGAAATCCTACACGGACGTTCTCGAGTTGGATCTTGGAATCATCCTTCCTGCCCTTGCTGGACCAAAGCGTCCTCAAGATCGTGTTGATTTGAAGGACATGAAGTCCCACTTCGTTCATTCACTTACAAATGAACTTGGCTTTGAAGGGCACGGTTTGGATGCATCCGAACTGAACAACGGAGCCATCGTTGAGCGCGATGGAGAAATCTACGACCTCAATCATGGCGATGTTGTCATCGCTGCGATTACATCTTGCACAAACACGTCGAATCCTGATGTCATGCTTGCAGCTGGACTCGTTGCTCGAAAGGCTCGTTCCTATGGACTCAGTGTCAAACCATGGGTTCGTACTTCTCTCGCACCAGGCAGCCGTGTCGTCACCGAGTACTACGAAGCGACCGGGCTCCAAGAGGACCTCAACGCACTCGGATTCAACGTCGTTGGATATGGATGCACAACCTGTATCGGAAACTCAGGGCCACTTCCCGAGGAAATCGATGCAGCGATTGATGAGGGCAACTTGATCGTCGGAAGCGTGCTTTCCGGAAACAGAAACTTCGAAGGACGTGTCCATGGCAAGGTCAAGGCCTCGTATCTCGCATCACCGCCACTTGTTGTCGCCTACGCTTTGGCAGGAACTCTCGAGATCGATCTCACAACAGAACCAATCGGTACAGCCACGGATGGTTCGCCAGTCATGCTCTCCGATCTTTGGCCATCGACGGATGAAATCCATGAAGCACGCTCAGCTATTACGCCCGAGATGTTCAATCAACGCTACGCTGATGCCATGAACGAACCACGATGGGATTCCATTCCATCAGAAGCAAGTCCGTTGTATCCATGGGACGAAGCATCGACCTACATTCGATTGCCCACCTTCTTCCAGAACCTCTCTGCTGAAGCAGAACCTATCGAACCGATCAACGATGCAAAGGTGTTGCTGAAACTTGGGGACTCCATCACAACGGACCATATTTCACCTGCAGGTTCGTTCCCAGCGGATGGGCCTGCTGGAACGTGGTTGGTCGAACGGGGTGTCGAAAAGGATGACTTCAATTCGTTTGGTAGTCGACGCGGTAATCACGAAATCATGATGCGTGGAACGTTTGCCAACGTTCGAATTCGCAACCAACTCGCACCTGGGACGGAAGGTGGCTACGCTCTCGACCACACGACCGGTGAAGTATCCTCTGTGTTCGATGCGGCCATGAACAACGATGGGCCAATGGTTGTTCTCGCTGGTTCTCAGTACGGAACGGGTTCGTCCCGCGACTGGGCTGCAAAAGGCACCTATCTTCTCGGAGTTAAGGCGGTTATCGCTACTTCTTTTGAACGAATCCACCGTTCAAATTTGGTTGGAATGGGTGTCCTTCCGTTAACGTTCAAGGAAGGTGAATCACACGAATCTCTTGGCCTCGATGGGACAGAGTCGTTCACCATACCCGTTTCTAACGATGTCCAGCCATTGCAGGACCTTGTGGTTACAGCAACACATTCCGATGGAACGAGCAAGGAATTCACGGTTTCTGTCCGTCTCGACACGCCCGTCGAAGTCGAATATTACCGCAACGGTGGAATTCTCCACACTGTACTACGACAACTTGCTGCGACCCCAGAATCGACATCTTGAAATGGAAGCAAACGGAGTTGCAATCATGGCATCGGGTGACGTTCGGTTTACGTTTCGCTCAGATGAAACCGATGTGAACGTCACCATTGAAGGCAAGAGGGCGTGGGTCGAAAGCATCGTTGAGGAACTTGGCCTTACCGAGGTCGGTGTGATGCTGCCAATCGGCGTGCAATCACCGCTCCAAGATCCGCCGTCACAAACCGATGAAGATTCGGAAAATGACGATGCGCTTCTTCCACCAAGCGACATGGGGCCTGAACCAGATCCAAGCCGCATTCCCGTTGTTCGGCGTCCGATTGGAGCGCTCAATGTTGATCTCGAAATTGAGAAGATTGGACTCGAGCCTCCGAGTGCTAACGATGTGTTTGAGCTCATGGATGCTTTTGCTGAACTTGACGAACCACGTCCAATTCAAGGCGAGATGAGTGTCGATCCCATGGCTGAGGCATGGTTGAAGGAACTGATGCGACTCATCGTTCGAGAAGGTGGCCGAACCGCCTTAGCAACGGAAACAATCGAAGAAGTTGCGAGTGCAAAATTGGGCGGTAGGACTGGGGTCGAACTCAGCGTTTGGTTGGAATCTCTGTTTGCAGCTGGAAAACTTGTCAAAATTCATGGTGGCGATGCCACTGGTTGGGGCCCCTCTCCAAGATGGCTTGGCTGAGTTACAATTGGGCCGCAAGAACGCACATTTGCTTTGCGTGGGGCGAAGCGTAGCATCAAAGGGGTTATAGTGGAAGTATGGTTGGCTAAGTTGAGTGATATTGATGAAAACAGAGACAAACAAAATCGGGGCAAAACTTCGAAGCGTATTTCTTGTACTCATAATGGTTCTATCGACAACGGCTGCCTTTGCAACCAACGCAAGCGCATCCGCTGCACGAAATTACACCACCAACCGTGACCCAATTGACATCGGTATTGCCGATTTCAACTGCGATGGTCACAACGACATGGCCGTTGCAACAGACGGTACGCACACCATCACGGTCCTTCTGAACGATGGTACCGGAGACTTCACCGAGCGTTACGACGTTTGGGTTTCCAAGAACACTTCTCGAAACGCTGAGTGGGATGAGTTCTCCAACGTACAGTTCCTCGAAGTCGGAGAGTTCACTGGTGACAGTGCACCTGACATCGCAATTTTCCAGCGCAACAACCCGTTCAAGACGGACGACAACGGAGCACCTGCTGGTGAACCAGGAAACCTGACCATTCTTGAGAACGATGGATGTAACAGTGACTCGTTCACCATCGGTCAGCGATACACGCACTTTTGGGCGTGGGATCTCGCCGTTGGTGACATCAACCAAGATGGCAACGACGATGTCGTTATCCTTGACCTACTCAACGACATTTCGAACCAGCGTGTCGTAACATACCTCGGGCCGATCAATTCACCTTGCACACCAACAACGTGTTACACCACCGCTCTCGGGCCTGCATCCACCGCCTCTTACAGGGAGTTAGAGGTAGGCGACTGGGGCGAAGCAGACTCCACTCTCACAGGACAGTGTTTCGATCAAGACATCTGGCTCCTTCGCAGTGAAGGAGTGGATTACGCTACTGGTCAAACCACACAACCAGGAAATGACGATAACGTGACTGTCTTGGAGTGGATTTGTCAGTCGAGCAGTCAACACACAGGCTCGTTCCCGACTTCATACAGTCACACGACTAACCAACAAAACACACACATTGTGAACATGGCGAATACGTTCGGTGCCTTTGACATCGGTGATATGGACAGCGACGGTACCATTGATACCATCGCTATGACACAAGGCAATCTAGAAAACATCACATACACAACGTCTTCTGCTGTTGGAACATGGGCTACGCCATCGCTTGCATACTTCGGCCCTTACATCTCCTACGACGTGACTGTGGCAGATATCAACGGTGATGGTGAGCCTGACTTTGTCAATCCAACCGTTGCTTATCAGCAAAACACCTCGGATTCAGCAGGTGGTTCGACGTCCTCCTTCTGGTTGAACTTCCCTACCACCGTTCAAGTCACTCTATCCGATGGGTCGGGTGGTCACGTAACACCGCTCTCTTACGAAGCAGGACGTCGACCGAACATCGCTGTTGTTGGACAACTTGCTGGTGCATCAACCTCCGCACCTGACATCGTTGTTGGCCACACATCGTACGACTTCGGAAGTTGGATTGACAACCTTGGATGGGACGGTCAGTATGATTACGTTACTGTTGTCGAAATGGACAACAAAGACATCGGAGTCACAGGTATCGATATTTCACCAGTCGATCGATACTTCGGCGCAGTCGGAGAAGGAACTCGCAACATCAACGTTACCGTCACCAACACCGGAATGGACACACTCACACAATCGGCAACCCTCGACGTCGTGCTCCAAGTTGTTGACGAGCAAAACTCATCCAACGCCACGGTCTTCAGCCACGACTTTGATACTCCTGCAGACGCAACAGGCTGCAACGGCGGATGTACATGGTCGTTCAATGAGTACACCGATCAATCTTCCAGTTGGATTCTCGAAACCAATCACTCTGTTGGAGCAACAGATGGAAACAACGATCCAAACGTATCTGCTAATTATCTCAACCCAACGGACTTTATGTGGGCCGGTGAATACAAAACCAACAGCAGCGGTGACGAATGGTCTGGATACGGTCGTCATTGGGATGATGCTCTCACACTTGAGGACGTTGATCTCACCGGCTCTGACCGTGCTTTCCTAAGCGTTGAGTTGTTCCGCCACCTTGGTTTCGGTGCACTCGGATCAGCGGTTGATACAAACGGAGATGGTGTACCAGACCAATTCCTTGTTGGTGATGTTTGGGACGACATCGCAATGATTGAAGTTGGATCCTCTGAGACTGGATGGTCCACAATTGCTTGCCCAACATCTGCCCAAGTAGGGGGAGACTGTTTGTCTGGCATGTCCATGTGGGGCGGTTACGACCTTAATCGATTCCGTACCATCAATGCAGGTGGTGCAGCTGAAAACCTTCTCTTCTACGGCATTGCTTCATCTGGAACGTATTACGGATGGAGCAACTTCACTGAAGAAGGCGTAGGTGAGTTCGACCTATCTCCTTGGGCTGGAGAGGTTGTCGACATTCGATTCCGACTCCGCACAGGATTTGAAGGATCAATTGCTGATGACAATGAGTCGCAATGGTCTGGGCGTGACGGATATGCAATCGACAACGTAACCATTTACAAGCAAAACACGGCTTACCTTCCAAACCCGCAAACCCTTCAAAGCAACCTTAACCTTGTCAATCTCGGACCTGGTGAAGAAGAAACCGCCTCCATCTCTGCAAATTTGCTGAATGACACAATCTATCGAATTTCAGCAACGCTGAGCAACCATGCGTGGGACGAACAATCCGTCAACGACGATATAATTGGCTACATCCAACCATTCAATCTTTACGATCCAACAGTCGAAGGTATTGATTACTTCAACCCTGGAGGTCTCTATGCAGAAGGAATGTTTGACATTGATGTTGTTACGAACAACTGGGGCAACACCTTGGTCGATTTCGATATTGAAGCAACGGTCTTCTCCGCAACGCCGTCTGATGTTCTTTGCAGTGCGCCTGCAGTCATCTGTAAGGAATCCTTCGAGGGCGGTGCCGACGGATATGTTTACAGCGATGATGGCAACCCACAAGGTGCGATTTACAACGAGGCTACTTGCAACGATCTCATCTTCAACAACAATGCCTATTGGTTTGGTCACCCATGCGACACGGCAACACTAGGATATGGCGAGGATTGGCAAAACGAGACACTCACCATACCAGGTATCGATTTGACAAGTATGTCTGGAGACTTCGTTTCCTTGAATTTCGAGTATTATGCAGATACATTCTATGGTATCGATGTCGATGGGACCTCAATCGTCGACGTTAACGACTATGCCTCCATCAATGTCGACTACACAAAGGGTGGCGACACATACTCCGCTGCTCTCCTTGGTCAGTGGAACGACTATGATGAGGATGGAACTTGTAGAAACGATGACAACAACGATGGTTTCACAAACGCCAGCGAGTCGATCAACCAAGCAGAAATCTCCTTCATCGGCGACTCAGCAAGTACGGATGGTTCTGGTGGCAACTACAATGTTTTCTTCAACTCAGATGACCTTGTTCTCAGTCGAAGCATCGATTTGACCCATTTGTACGTCCTTAACAACACTGCTGCAGATAGTTTGCAGTGGTCCCGTGAGTGCATCTCTCTTGCAGGCTCGATTATTGACCTCAACTTTGAGTTCCAAAGTGACGCTGACGGCCGTAACGGTATCAATGACGGTTTCAAGGGTGTAGCCTTCAACAACATCACGTTGCAGGAATTCACCTTCTTCGAGGAGGCATCTTATACCGTCTCTCGAACAAATGTCGATGCTGAAGACGTTGCAACCACCACCGTTGCCAACCATGAGTTCTTCTCAGGCGTCTACATGATTCGTGCTGAGACAATCTTCGACAACACTACCGTGGGTAAGCCATGGTTCAACGACAATGAAATCAGCAACGCAAACAACATCGAACAAGTAATCTTCAATGTTGAATCCGTTGATATCACTCTCGGCAAGCCAAGCACACTTGCATGCTTAGATGATGGCGTTTCCGCATGTGTCCTTCCAATCGACGGAAGTTTGACGCACAACTGGGATCTCAAAGCAACCAACGGTGTATTGGCTGGCGATTACATGTTCTACATGACCGTTTATGACGAGACCGATGGATCACAAGTTCATCAGGCATCTTCTTCTTCAACAACCACAACACTTGCTTCCAACGAGCGTATTGACTTGACATTCCCTGCTTACAACGGTTGGATGGATGGTCACACCTACAACATCAGCTTCCACGCTGAACTTGCCAACGGAAACCCAAGCGGTAACGTTCGTTACTTCCATGCAACCTTTGCTGACCAAATCGATGTTGCTATCCTTGGCGATTCAACTGCACGAACCTCAACCATCAAGCAGGATCTTCAACTCTTGGGCATGACCTACACACAATTCGGCATCAACGATTGGACCACCTACCTTGACTCTGGGTGGATGACGCACTACGACAAGATTCTCCTGCCATGGCAAGAAGACATCGCTGCGAAGGATGTTGAAAGCGGTGGCCGTGGTTACTACCAGAAGCTTGGATCGACTGCGAACCGACAGACGCTCGAATCGTTCATGTCCGCTGGAGGTACTGTTCAGGCTCACCTTGGTCCTCAAGGAAGCCAAATCTACGGTCTTGATGTTGGATTGAATGGACGTCTGCCGTTTGGTATGGATGTCCAAAGCCGAAACACACCTGAGACCAAGATTCTCTACACAGGCCTCGACATTGCGGACCCATTCCACCCGATCATGGACGATGTGTCCACGACCGCCTTCCAAGGCTTCGAGGGTGATGGAACTGTTGCAACAGCCGTTCTCAACACAAACTCTGTGAGTACGCAGAACGTTCCTGGTGTCTGTAACGGATACATGGAGGATGGCGGCTTCTTCCAGAGCCTGCTGCGAACCAGTGCCAACAGCAAGGACGTCATCATGGGAACATGCAGTTACTACCAAGGTGGAATGATCGTATCAACCATCGACGTAGCGACCTATTCCTCTCGTGCTGACAGTACGACCTTCCCGCTACTCGGAAACATGTTGGCCTACGAGGTCACACCATATCCAGAAGGATTCGGTGCAATGGGCCAAGATCTTGGTCTAACCATCGATGGAGACATGCCAGGTATCGACCCATCGACCGGTGGATATGCTACACACTACATGAAGAGCGATGCAACTGTTAACTTCGGTTACACGACTGCAACTACGGCTACACTCACAGCAGACTGGATTCTTGACGGTCCGACCGACTGGTTGGGTCAAACCATGGCCAGTGGAACCGACCACATCTCGGAAGCCTCTCCATCTGCGACCTTCTGTAAGACGGACTTGTCGTCCGCTACAGGATGTCTCCAAGGCGCCACATGGACCGTTACTCTGCTCCTGCACGATGAAGCAGGTCACGCTCGAATCATCACCGTCGATGTCGAAACCAATGACGTCCTCGCTGACGCATTCGCACCCGAAGCAAACATGAGCATCGACATGCGTGACGAGTATGCAGACAACATCGAGTACATCGGAACCAAGACAGTTTCCAGCACAGAATGGGACGTCAACCGTGTGATTCTCTCTGAAGCCGGTGAACTTGTTGTCCACTTCGATGCGAGCGAATCGTTCGATGCCGATGCTATTGATGGAAGCAACGGAATTGTTACCTACGAGTGGAAGGTCTTCTTCGATGCTCCATACGGTGACACTTCGTTCAACTTGGAAGGACACACGTTCGAAGAATCCGCTGCAAGCAACGGTCTCTTCTCGTACAAGTTCCAGAACGTGACTGTGGACGATTCAGGAACAGCTGAGTCTCAGATTCGTATGGAACTTCGTGTCTACGATGCATCTGGTAAGTTCTCGGACAAGTTCCGAATGTACTTCGTCGTCGTACCAGAAGGATACGGAGATGAAATCCCAGTCGTTCAATACAACGACTTTGAGAACACATCGGTTGGTGTAAGCGAATCAACATACACCATCACCGGAACCATCCTATCAGGGTCTGAAACTGGTGAGGTATACGTCGAAGCAGCCTTCTCGCGAGAGGACTTCTCTGCATCTGCGATTGAGAAGTACAACCTCATTACAGACAGCAAGTTTGACCGAAGTGATGCTCTTGCTGACTCGGATACGTTTGAACTTACATTGAACATCGACGAGTTCTACAGCAACACGAGTGAAGTTGTTGAAATCTGGGTTCGAGT
>CEWH01025863.1_pt1 | contig 14700 bp, 12 predicted proteins | sample 531231 | NCBI WGS metagenome assembly CEWH01 (sample SAMEA2622316, study PRJEB7988) | marine metagenome | biome: marine biome (ENVO:00000447); feature: surface water layer (ENVO:00002042); material: "saline water (ENVO:00002010), including plankton (ENVO:xxxxxxxx)" | depth 5 m | reverse complement strand
AATTCCTGTTCACCTTTTCGCCGGTATTTGGGGAACAATCGCGGTAGCCTTAACTAATGACAGTGCGTCGTTTGGGATACAAATTTATTCGATAATAATCGTTGGTCTTTTTACCTTAATAGCTTCTGCCATAGTTTGGTTGATCTTGAATTCCGTAATGGGAATCCGTGTATCTGAGGAAGAAGAAGTTAATGGATTAGATAGATCTGAGCTAGGTATGGAAGCTTATCCTGAGTTTTCAAAAGGATAAACAAAGTCTAATTTTAAGCACAGCAGAGGCCTTGATAAATGGCCTCTGCATCTTGATTTTTAGGGAGATTACAAATGGAAATATTTAGTTTTTCGGTTTCTACACCATTTTGGATTTGGTTGCTTTTTGCGCTGGCAACTGCCTACTATTACGATATCATGAAACGGAGAATAACTAATCTAGAGCAAAAGATATCAGATCTTGGTGACAAGAATTTAAAAAATAGCAGTTCTTTATAACAATCTCTGTAGTTGACCATCATAAATTGGTTCTAAGGTTTCAGTCTCAAATAACGATGACACCGAGGTTCCATTCCAAATATTAAGGATAGCCTGAGCAAATATTGGAGCTGTGGGAACAATTCTAATATTTGCAGCTTTTGCTACCGGGTCTGTGGCTTGAATTGAGTCTGTTATAACTAGTGATTTCATCACAGAGTTGCTAATTCGCTCAACAGCTGGTCCAGATAAAACCCCGTGGGTGATGTAAGAATGAACTTCGGCTGCACCATTCTCGATAAGTACTTCGGCGGCCTTACAAAGTGTTCCGGCGGTATCACAAATATCGTCAACAATAATGCACTTTTTGCCTTTGACATCTCCGATGATTGTCATTTCAGCAACTTCTCCGGCCCTTTCTCTTCTCTTATCTACGATGGAGAGTGGTGCATTTATTCGCTTGGCTAATTCTCTAGCTCGAGCAACTCCGCCAACGTCGGGCGAAACGACCATTAAATCGCTCATCCTATCAGAAAATTGATGAATGATATCAAGAGCAAATACCGGCGCTGCGTACAAATTATCGACAGGTATATCAAAAAACCCCTGTATTTGTGTGGCATGAAGATCAAGTGTCAGAACTCTTTCCACTCCTGCTTCTACCAATAAATTAGCCACGAGTTTAGCACTAATAGGAGTTCTGGCCTTCGTTCTACGATCTTGCCTAGCATAGCCAAAATAAGGGATTACGGCTGTTATACGGCTTGCTGAAGAGCGACGCAGAGCATCAGCCATAATAAGAAGCTCCATAAGATTATCGTTGGCTGGGTTGGATGTTGATTGAATGATAAACATATCCTCACCACGAACATTTTCAAAAACCTCGATAAAAATCTCTTGATCATTAAAACGCTCTATTCGGGCATCAACTAAATCGACAGTAAGACCTCTGTGAACAGTCATACGTCGAGTAATTGCTTTCGCTAAATTTTTATTTGCGTTGCCGGATATTAATTTTGGTTCATTTAAGGCGGGCATCTAAAAGAAATTCTCGCTTATGTTAAAAGAATCGGTCTTGTGACTCCGGATAACATGGCGATGCCAATAGGCAAAGATCCAGTTGAGTAATTAAATTAATTGAACACCAAAATATTTATTTTTATTATTTGTGGGACTTTTATGTTACTGCTTTTGCACCCAAATTTAAAAGTAGTAATTAAATCTCTTTCATAAGTGATGGTAATGAAATGCCAATAGAAAGGCGAGCAGGACTGAAAATAAACTCCTTAAATTTTGGCAAAGGAGACGATCAGGCTTTGTTGTTGCATTGTTCTCTAGCTAACAGCAGAGCGTGGCTATCTTTTGCAGATGCATTTAAAGATAGACTATCGATGATTGCCTTCGATCTACCAGGTCACGGGATGAGCCAAGATTGGGACTATTCGACTGACTATCAAGACCGTTGTCTCGAAATAACTTCAACTTTCATAAATAAGCCAATTCATCTTGTGGGACACTCTTTTGGAGCAACGATTGCTTTGCGTGTGGCGCAAAAATATCCTAATTTTGTAAAATCCCTTACGCTTATTGAGCCGGTATTTTTTGCCGCAGCATTTTTTGGTAATCGGGCATTGGAAGCACAATTTATGTCGGATCATGCTGATTATTTTAGGGCAGGCGAAGAAAAAAATTGGCAGCTAGCAGCTGAATTGTTTCTTCAAAAGTGGGGCAATAACGAAGATTGGAACCTTTTGAGTGAAACAAAAAAAAGACAATTTTCTCAAAGAATCCCCTTAACCTTTGAAGTATCTAACGCTATTTATCAGGATCCTCATCAAATGCTTAAAGAGCACACTTTTTCATCACTAACTGGTAAATCTTCAATAATTTTTGGTGATAAGTCTCATTTTGTTATGCCTTATATTGTTGAAGCCTTATCAATTCGAATTCCTAACACGGCTCTTCAGTGTGTTCAAAACGCAGGGCACATGCTGCCAATCACGCATTCTAAGATTTGTGCACAGATTTTTGAAAAAACAATCACACCGTAGTTTATCCAGCTTTTCCAATTTTAGGTTCAACTCCTTTAATTATTCGGTAGATGTTTTGTCTATGCCTCAAAAATATAATAAATGCTAAAGAGGTTATAAGGATAATATTATTTGGCTGGCCGAGAAATACAGTTGCGATTGGTGCACTTACAGCACAAATTAAAGATGCAAGCGAAGACATTCTCCTCGCAAGAGCGACCAACAACCAAACAAAACAGCAAGTAATTCCAACTAAAAAAGATAAAGCGATCGTAACGCCTAAAAAAGTTGCCACACCCTTACCACCTCTAAATTTTAACCATATTGGAAAACAGTGTCCCACCATCGCGCCAAAAGCCGAAACTTGAACTGCGTCTTCAGCAGATAATTGTCTAGCAATTAGGACTGCGCAAACACCTTTCGAAAAATCTAATAAAAGGGTTAAAAACGCTGCAATTTTATTTCCGGTACGTAAAACGTTAGTGGCTCCGATGTTTCCAGATCCGACTTTTCTCAAATCGCCAAGCCCAAGAATTTTAGAAATAAGAATACCAAAAGGTATCGAGCCTGCTAAATATCCAAACGTAAATAATGCCAGCAAGACTTCTATTCTACTAGTAAATTCTGGAAGCACTGCTAACATTTAAAAACAGTTTTTCCAGCAACGATTGTTCGTCTTACTTTACCTTGTAATTTTTGACCGTCGAAGGGTGTATTTTTTGATTTTGATTTCAAGGTTTCTCTGTCCAAAATAAAAGGAATATCAGCATCAAAAACAATTAGATCCGCAGGGGCGCCTGAAGTAATTCTGCCGCTAGGTAAGCCTAGTAAATTTGCAGGGTTTAATGTCATTGTCTTTATTAGTTTTTCCAAGCTCACTGATTGATTATGAAAAAGCTGTAAGCTTGCAGGTAAAAGTGTTTCAAGACCAACGGCGCCCGCTGCAGCCGTTTCAAAAGGTAGACGTTTACTTTCTTCGTCTTGAGGTGTGTGAAAAGATGATATCACGTCTATAATCCCAGAATTGACAGCGTCAATTACAGCTACTCTGTCATTTTCAGATCTCAAGGGCGGATTAAGCTTAAAAAAGCTCCTGTAATCGGCAATGTCGAATTCGTTTAGAGTAAGGTGATGTATTGAAGTCCCGGCAGTGACTTTGTGTCCACTTTTTTTCGCCCGTTTTAAAGCAGAAATCGAACGAGCTGTGGTTATTTGATCAAAATGGTAACGAACTCCAGTCAATTCTACCAGGGCCATATCCCTATCTAGGGTCATTCGCTCCGCGAGTGGTGTCACGCTTGGTAGCCCTCGTAAAGAGGCAAACTTTCCTGATGTGGCTGAAGTTGCGTCTGAAAGGTCGGGGTCTTGGGGATGTCCAATTACAAGGGCGTCTAATGATTTTGCATAACTTAATGCCCTCAAAAGAATTTTCGAATTTTTTACAACATTTGTAAAATCTGTGAATGCAACAGCCCCTGCGTCTTTGAGAAAACCTATCTCGGTCATTTCACGCCCTGCGCGTTCTTTTGTTAATGCTACCATGTGGAATACGTTTACTGGGCACACTTCTTGGGCTCTTCTGCGTATAAACTCTAAAACTTCTGGTGTATCTATTGCTGGATATGTGTCTGGTCGCGTTATTATGGTTGTTACACCCCCAGCAGCTGCGGCTGCTCCTGCTGACTTATAACTTTCTTTATGACGTTCTCCAGGTTCGCCGACCTTAACGCCAATATCAATTAACCCTGGGCTAATATAATGCCCGTTACAGTCGATAGTTTTATCTGCAGTTTGTTTTGGGATAATTATGCCGTCTTCAAACATAACTTCACCATCCGAAATGGTTTCAGAAACTGGATCAATTATTTTTGCATTAGTTAAAAGAGTTTTCATTCAATTAGCCATAATTGTCCGATTTATCGTTTCTTGCTAACAGATGCATTGCAGCCATTCTTACTGCGACGCCCATTTCAACCTGTTCTTGGATAACTGATCTATTAATATCATCAGCCAATTCACCATCAATCTCAACGCCTCTGTTCATTGGGCCTGGATGCATTACAATTGCGTCCATTTTTGCATGCGACAGTTTTTCCTTGTTGAGGCCATAGCGGTAATAATACTCTCTCTCAGAAGGTATAAAGCCTCCGTCCATCCTTTCTTTTTGCAATCTTAGCATCATTACCACATCCACATCTTTTAAACCTGTTCGCATGTCTTGGTATACTTCGACTCCCAATTCCTCAATCTCAGTAGGCATAAGTGTAGATGGCCCAATCAATCGCACTCTGTTTTCCATTTTGCCAAGAAGAATAATGTTAGATCGAGCAACTCTTGAATGAGCGATATCTCCACAAATCGCAATGTTTAGTCTGTGTAATCTTCCTTTAGCTCGACGGATTGTTAACGCATCCAAAAGTGCCTGCGTAGGATGTTCATGCCGTCCATCTCCTGCATTTAAGACAGAGCAATTTACTTTTTGCGAAAGTAAATCTACTGCACCAGATTGAGGATGTCGAACAATTAAGAGGTCTGGCTTCATGGCATTCAAAGTAAGCGCTGTATCAATAAGAGTTTCACCTTTCTTAAGAGAACTTGCCTCCATTGATAAGTTCATAACGTTAGCTCCCAACCTTTTTCCTGCTAACTCAAAACTTGCTTGCGTTCGTGTCGAATTTTCGAAAAACATATTGATCTGAGTGAGACCAGTTAGAGACTCGGCTCTTTTATCCATAGATCGGTTTAATTGAACGTAATTTTCGGCGAGATCTAGAATTTCTATTATTGCTTCAGGGCGCATAGGCTCGATCCCTAGCAGATGTCTATCCTCAAAACTCATTTAGAACTCTCTATGATTAAGTAAGTTCATAATCATACCTTCAAACACAAACAAGGATTTATTGTGAATTGCTAATTACATGCAGTTTTACTTTTTCAAAAGATTAATTAACGTTAAACAATGGAATCGAAAAATGACATTATAGATGCGCTAGGGTTGCTGAAGTGGCAGCTAGAGCTAGGCGTAGATGAAAATATCGGAAATATTCCTTTGAATAGATTTTCTGACCACTCTCAAAAGGATGAGATAAAAGTGAAAACTCCGATATCTCAGCAACAAAAAACGTCGAACATAAACAGGGCAGTTGCTGAGGCTGAATTTCAAGCAGAACAGACTAAAAATTTGGACCAATTAAAATCTTCTTTAGCCAACTACGAGTATTGTGACTTAAAAAAAGGATCTAGAAACTTAGTTTTTTCGTCTGGCGATCCTGATGCAGAAGTAATGATTATCGGTGAGGCCCCCGGGCGAGAGGAGGATATTCAGGGGGTACCTTTCGTTGGTCGTGCTGGGCAGCTTTTAGACAAAATGCTCAGACCCATCGGCCTAACCAGGGATAAAAACAATCTGAATGAAAAATTAACTACTACTGCCTATATTTGTAACGTTATTCCATGGAGACCCCCTCATAACCGTGATCCAAGCTCCGAGGAAATAAAAATGATGCTACCATTTTTGAGAAAACATATTTCATTGGTTCAACCCAAAATAATTGTAGCTCTAGGGAATATAAGCTGCAGAGCTCTGATCGACCAAACAGGTATAACAAAGTTGAGAGGAAATTGGTTTGATTTCGATAATATCCCTTTGATGCCCATGTGCCATCCTGCATATTTACTTAGGAATAATGCAGCGAAAAAAGATGCTTGGTCCGATTTGTTAAAAATTAAGGAAAGACTAGGAAACCTAGCATGACTATTGACGAAAGTAAAAGCTTTATACCGGTGCGTATTGCATTATTAACGGTGTCTGACACCCGCTCTTTGGCAAACGATAAAAGTGGCTCTATTCTTGTTGAAAGAATAGAAAATTCAGGGCATCAAGTTGTTAGGCGAGAACTAGTTAAGGATGATAGGCAGGCAATTAGGTCAAAGCTTGAAAATTGGGTAAAAAGCAAAACTGTCGATGTGATCATATCAACAGGGGGAACAGGTCTCACGGGGCGAGATGTAACGGTCGAGGCTCACCGTGATGTTTATGAAAAAGAAATCGATGCATTCAGCATAATTTTTTCAATCGTGAGTATTAAAAAAATTGGAACATCTGCTATTCAATCGCGCAGTACTGCCGGCGTTGCTGGTGGAACTTATCTTTTTGCTCTTCCTGGTAGCTCTGGGGCTTGTAAAGATGCATGGGATGAAATTTTAGTGAAACAATTAGATTTCAGACATCAGCCATGTAACTTCGTAGAAATATTGCCGAGACTAGAAGAACATTTACGAAGGAAGTAATTAAAAATTATGAGAGTTTGCTGGGAATTTCTAGTTTTCTCACTACAATTTCCTTATACAAGAGAAAAAATAAATCTCCTGTTTCGCTTATGATAAAGAAAAACTAAGAAAATAAGCTTGTGCAGGAAAAAATTTGGAAGCTAGCATTATGCGTTTTTTTCGACAGGCCTTGATAGGTTTAACGCTATTAACTCTCTCTTTAGGAATTCTATCCTACGCAGTTTATCTGATTAAAGACGCTTTAAGTGAAAGGTTTGCGCAAGAGGAGAGGTCTGCACAGCCACGTGAGCGTACTTTTGCAGTAAATGTTATAACTGCAGAGCCTAAATCAATAACCCCTCAGCTTGAGGCATTTGGAGAAATTAAAAGCCGGCGAACTCTGGATTTAAGACTTGCTTTGGGCGGTCAGGTAACTGGATTATCAGAAAATTTCGTAGATGGTGGTCAGGTAAGTTCTGGTGAAAAGCTGGTTGAGATCGATGATGCAGACGCACAGTCTAATTATCTTAAGGCAAAGGCTGATATCATGGATGCCGAAGCGGAAGTTGAAGATGCTGAAAGAGCTCTGCTGTTGAGTAAAGATGAACTTGATGCTGCCCTTAAGCAGGCCTCGCTTAGATCAACAGCCTTGTCTCGCCAACGAGACTTACAGGTTAGAGGAGTAGGTACGAAAGCAGCAGTTGAAGCTGCTGAACTTGCATTATCTTCTGCAGAGCAATCTGTTTTAAATAGGCGTAGTGCAGTTGACCAGGCAAAAGCCCGTGGTGCAAGTGCAGGGACACGGTTAATTAGAAGCAAACTTGCTTTGGACGACGCATCACGCGTTTTGGACGATACAAAACTCTTTTCCAAGTTTGATGGTGTTTTAAGTAACATTACATTGGTTGAAGGGGGTATCGTGAGCGCAAATGAACGCATTGGTCGCTTGATTGACCCAAATTACCTTGAAGTCGCTTTTCGGGTTTCAACGGAGCAATATAGCAGACTTTTAAATGAAAATGGTCAACTTTTTAACGCGCCAGTTTCTGTATCATTGAACCTAATGGGATCTGAAATAATTACAAATGCTGTGTTGGAGAGAGACAGTGGTTCAGTAGCTGAGGGTCAGACTGGGCGCCTGCTTTATGCAAAGTTGGATACAGCGGTAGGTTTCAAACCAGGCGACTATGTTGTGGTTAAGGTGGATGAACCAGAATTGGGATTTGCTATAAAATTACCCGCTTCAGCACTTAATTCAGATAACCAAGTTTTAATATTGAATGAAGAGGAACGTCTTGAAAACGTCGATGTTTCGTTATTACGCCGTCAAGGTGATGATGTGATAATCAGATCACGTGATTTAACAGGTAAAGAAGTAGTTGCACAAAGATCTCCGCTTTTAGGTGCAGGTATAAAAGTGAGAGCTGTCAGGTCAGGCGAAGCAGATAAACCGCCAAAGGCTCCCGAAATGATAGAGTTGACTGAAGAAAGGCGAGAAAAGTTAATTAAATTTATTGAAGGTAATAAGTGGATACCAAAAACTGCAAAAGAGCGGACTATTGGAAAACTTAAAGAAGAAAAAGTTCCTGCTGAATTGGTCAATCGTATCGAAAGTAGGATGGGGGGATAGCTAGATGACCCGATTATCACCTCAAACAGCAAATGGGATTTTATCTTATTTTACGAGACATAAAACTATGGCTAATTTGCTTTTGGTCATTTTAGTTGTCGCTGGGCTTATGGCTTTACCTAAAATGCGCGCACAGTTTTTTCCAGATGTTGTAGTTGATAACATTAATATCGGTATCGTTTGGCAAGGTGCTGGCGCAGAAGACGTAGATGCCGCTATTATCCGAGTTTTAGAGCCAGTTTTACTGGCTGTAGATGGGGTAAGTAATGCTAAAAGTATTTCAAATGAGGGCAGAGCAAAAATAACTCTTGAATTTGAACCTAGTTGGGACATGTCGCGAGCGAAAGTGGATGTGGAAACAGCTTTGGATAGTGTTACTTCTCTGCCGCAAGATAGTGAAGATCCTACCATTATAAGAGGTAGATGGAGCGACCGCGTTACCGATGTAGTAATTTCTGGTCCTGTGGCTATTGATCAGCTGGGTTTATTTGCTGACGAATTTGTAATGAGGCTTTTTACTGCTGGTGTAACACGCACTACCATGAGGGGGTTGGCTGCTCCTGAGACTGTTGTTGCAGTTTCTACTTCAAATCTAATTATGCATGACATTACTATGCAAGAGATAGCAATTGCGATCTCTGAAGAGGTAAGTGCGGATCCTGCTGGTGACGTGGAGGCCGCTAATGCACGAGTTAGAACAGGAATAGAGAAGCGACTAGCCAAGGATATTGGATCCATTGTACTCAGGTCTAATTCCGATGGGTCAAAACTTACCGTTGCCGATGTGGCCGAGTTGAATGTGAATGGAATAGATAGGGAAAGAACCTATTTTGTTGGAACAGACCCCGCAATTACCATAAGGATTGATCGCAATCAGCAAGGCGATGCTATTGATATTCAGCATAAAGTTGAAAGTATTGCTCGGGAGCTGGAAGCTACATTACCCGAAGGTACTAAATTAGAGTTAATTCGGACTAGAGCTGAGACTATATCCAGCCGACTTAATATGCTGTTAGATAATGGGCTTATAGGACTTGGCTTGGTAGTCACATTATTATTTTTATTTCTTAATACGAGGACAGCATTTTGGGTAGCAGCGGGTATTCCAACGGCAATGCTAACAGCAATAGCTCTTATGTATGTAGCAGGTATCACAATAAATATGATTTCTCTTTTTGCGCTTATCATTACACTAGGAATAGTCGTTGATGATGCAATTGTGGTTGGCGAACATGCTGATTATCGGGCTAGGTCTGGCTTGCCACCGGTAGTTGCAGCTGAAACGGCTGCACAAAGAATGTTTATGCCTGTTTTGGCCGCTACTATGACAACTGTGATTGCATTTTTTGGCTTAGTTGCAATTGGAGGCCGGTTTGGAGATCTAATTGCTGATATTCCATTTACAGTAAGTGTCGTTCTTTTGGCATCTTTGGTGGAGTGCTTTCTAATTTTACCCAACCACATGGCTCATTCTATAAGTAATAGTTCAAATATTAATTGGTATGATCGCCCGAGTTATATAGTAAATATTGGTTTTGTTTGGTTTCGAGAAAACATATTTCGCCCTTTTATAAAACTAGTTATTCGCGCCCGGTATGTTGTCTTAGCGGGTACTTTGCTAATCTTATCATCGCAAATCGTGCTATTTATTAATGGTTCAGTAACGTGGCGGTTTTTCAATGCACCTGAGCAATCTTCGGTGACTGGAAACTTCGCCATGTTCAATTCGGCGACACGTGCTGATACGCTTTCAATGATGAAAATACTACAAAATTCAGTCGATGAACTTGCTAAAGAATATGAAAAAGAACATGGTCTCAACCCAGTTAAATATGTTTTAGCAGAATTGGGTGGTAATTCGGGTCGTGGTCTTTCTGGCACGGAAAATAAATCTGCTGATCTTTTAGGGGGCATTTCTGTCGAACTTATTGATGCAGATTTGCGACCATATTCCAGTTTTTCCTTTGTTGGCGATTTACAGGATAAGATTGTTCGACATCCACTTCTTGAAGCTATTTCCTTCCGAGGCTGGCGTTCTGGACCAGGTGATGATGCATTAGATATTCAGTTTTATGGAGCAGATGCGGCCACTCTGAAAAATGCAGCGGAGGAATTAAAAACTGAATTAGAGGCGTTCTCGGTTGTGTCTGCAGTTGAGGATGACTTAGCATATGACAAAGAAGAGATTATTTTAGAATTAACTCCTCAAGGTAAAGCTTTAGGCTTTACTATAGATACCTTGGGAGTGGTTTTACGTAATCGCTTAAATGGAGTTGAAGCGGCTTCATATCCTCTTGGGCCGCGCAGTGCTACTATTCGTGTTGAATTGCCCGAGGGTGAATTAACTTCAGATTTCTTAGAAAGAACGCAACTTCGTGCGAACAGTGGAATTTATGTACCGCTAGCTGATATTGTAAGCGTGGAGCGAAAGGTTGGCTTCTCAACTGTTCGGCGTGAAAATGGTATTAGGCTTGTATCTGTTACAGGTGACGTTTCGGAAGATAATCCTGAAGATGCAGAGCAAGTCTTTGAGATTCTTAAAGATAAAATTTTACCCGAGATTGCTACTGTAAACCAAGTGGAATGGCGCATGTCCGGATTAGCTGAACAAGAGCAAGAATTTCTCAATGATGCGCGAGTTGGTATGATTTTGACACTTTTAGGCATCTATCTTGTTTTAACTTGGATATTTGCTAGTTGGACAAGACCTTTCATAATTATGTCAATAATTCCATTTGGGCTGGTAGGAACAATTTATGGTCATTATATCTGGGATGTTCCTATGTCTTTGTTTACTGTTGTGGGACTAATTGGAATGACTGGGATCATAATTAATGACTCTATAGTTTTGATCTCAACTATAGATGAATACTCAAAAGAAAGAGGAATAATACCATCTATTATCGATGGTTCAGTCGATCGTCTGAGACCGGTTTTACTCACAACCTTCACGACTGTTTTAGGACTTGCACCGCTGTTGTATGAGCGTTCAACTCAAGCTCAATTTTTGAAACCTACAGTCATCACTTTAGTTTATGGCCTTGGCTTTGGATTGTTGATCGTTCTTTTGGTCATTCCCGCTCTGGTTGCGATGCAAGAAGATATAAAACGATTTCGGAAAGCTTATTTATTTGCTCTTAGATCGCAAAATAAATTAGTTCAACGTTCATTTGCAACCTTAACTTTTGTAATTTTGTTATGGGGCGGATTGACCGTAGGATTTATGATTATAAGTGGATCTTTAGCGCCAATACTTAGCCAATTAAGTTTAATTCAATCCCTTCCTGAAACTATGCTGTCCGCCATGGCTTTGTTTTTTATTGGTTCTTTTTTCCTTATATTTTTATTTGCTTCAGTAGGTTATTTCTTATTTTGGCGATCGAGAAATTTTTTGCAGGTTTAACAACCTCGTTGTTCAATAACCTGACTTTTATCAAGATACGTAATTGTGATTAAATCACTGGTTATTTCGAAATTTGGTTCATCATGCCACTCGCCAGTTGCGGAGACAATTTTCCCTGGGGAAAGCTGCTTGGGTTGTTCGATGGTGATAGTATTTCCGTAATCAATTATTGAAAAAATTATTATAGCATCTGCCCTTTCTAAAAATGGGACATCTGCCTCTATCCTAAAACCTGTTGGACTAAATGTTATGTTACAGCGCGCATCTTTTTTTTTGAGATCAGAAGGCGAAAGTGGTAGATTGGCCAATGCTGCCAACAAATCGGTGTTTAAATCGTTAGATAGTAATTTTAATGCAGACTGAGTTTCAAACTCAGCTGGGATGCAAACATTATAGCAAATACCAATTTGTCCTCTAATTTTAAGATTGACAGGATCCGAGTTCTTTTTCGCTTTAACAACTATTGGGAGAATGACCCCATTCTCGTATCCTATACTTTCAAACCCAGTTGAGCCAAAAATTATTGGACTTGGCCAAAGAACGTCTAGGCTATTTATGTTGTAAGAACCTTCAAAATCAAAATGAGGTTTTAGACCCATCGGTCCTGGAGTATGCCAATATGTTTTCCAACCTTCAGCAAGCGAAATTTTTAACCCATAAAGTAAAGAACCATCTGGCTTTACCCACCCTTCTAATATTTCTATTTTTTTTAAAGCACTTCCTGTTGCCATGGAACTGCTCAAAATAAATAAAACAAAAGTAACCAGAAATTTCTTCATATCGTTCTTTGAATAATTTTATCGTATTGCCAACATTTAGTAAAAGAATAAATTACAATCGATATTTTGAGAAAACTAACATGTTTAAAATTGACTTAAATCATCTTGGTGGACAGATTTTATTGGCAACGCCGTCGATGAATAATAGTATTTTCAAAGACACAGTTATTTTTATTTGTTCGCACTCGGAAGATGGTGCAATGGGAATAATAATAAACAAGCCCCTAAAGGCGTTGTCTTTTTCATCAATCTGTAAAGATTTGAAAATCAAGGATCAGATTTTTTTAGATTTGCCAATACTATTTGGTGGGCCGGTTGAAAGTAATAGAGGCGTAGTTTTGCATTCTCGGGATTATTCGGCTGAAAAAGAAACCATAGAGTGCACATCTACCTTATCAATGACCGCTTCATTTTCGATTATATCTGACTTAGCCCGAGGTCTGGGTCCAAAGAATGCGCTTTTAGCTTTAGGATATGCCGGCTGGGCTCCTGGTCAATTGGAAAGTGAATTGGCCAGCAATTGCTGGATGTTTGGCAAACTAGACGATAAAGAAATTTTCAGTATGAACTTTGATAATAAATGGTCAAACTCTCTGAAAAATAGTGGTGTTGAACCTTCAAAAATTTCTTCAAATTTTGGAAGTGCCTAAATCAAATTTTTGTTTCGGTGCCGCAGCTCTTTTAAGTCGATCATTTATTGCAATTCCAATTCCCTCTTCAGGTATTGGTGAAACAGCAATTTTTTCAGCGCCTATTTCGTCTAACTTGTGAAAGCAATCGAACAAATTTGCAGCAGCCTCGGTTAAATTTTCTTTTCGGGATAAATTTAAATCACAAAGAACTTCACCAAACCCAAGGCTGACCTCATTTTTTTTAAATATTTTGCTATTTAAGCGGATAGAGCCTTTGGGGGCATAATGAGATGATAGTTGACCTGGTGCTGATATTTTTGCGTCCGCTGGCTTTTTTTTCAAATCCAAACCAAGTGTTTGCGATATATCAGTTTCACTTATTGCACCAAATCTTAAGATACTTGGTTCGGGCAAGAAACTAATTATGGTACTCTCAAGTCCTATCTTTGACGGATTACCCAAAATAATTCCGCTAATTTTTCCATCTAGCCTCGATACTACATGCTCGGCTCTCGTTGCGCTGACTGCGCCCGACGGATTGGCTGAGGGAGCTGCGATTGGTGTATTTGAGAGTTGAAGAATTGATTTAGCAATCGAGTGTTCTGGCATTCGAACAGCTACTGTTTGCAGCCCGGCTAAAGCCAAAGACGCTATTTGATTGTTGGGCAAAAGTGGCAACACCATCGTTAATGGTCCTGGCCAAAATTTGTCTGCTACCATTTGGGCTTCAGAACCCCACCTTGCAAAAGTTTTTATCTGCTTAATTGAGGAACAATGAATTATGAGAGGATTAAAACTTGGTCGCCCTTTAGCTTGGAAAATTTTAGCAACAGCGAGTTTGTTTGTAGCATCCGCTCCCAAGCCATAAACTGTTTCAGTCGGAAATGCTAAAGTTTCACCGGATTTGATAAGTTCGCTTGCTTTCAATAAATCGGTTCTCGATGTGTTGAAAATTCTTGTTTTCAATTTGTTACTCTATGACGTTGCGTTTTATTTGAAGCTATTTGGCTGTCTGAAGTATGCAAAAGACACTGTTCATTAAATCTTTACGGAACATTTGCCAAGTAAAGAAACTAAAGAATTTTGGAGAATTTTGATGGTATATCGCGCTTGCACCGAGGATTTTGAATATATCTTAAAACATGTAGTAAATTATGATTTGGTGTCGAGTACCGAAAAATTTTCAGAGGCTTCCTATGAAACTGTTTCGGCAGTCTTGGTTGAAGCTGGACGTATGTGTGAAGAAAAATTATCGCCTTTGCAGCGAATGGGTGACTTAAATCCAGCAACTTTGCAGAATGGTGTCGTTAGAACTTCTCCCGGTTTCGGTGATGGTTATAAAGCGATTGCTGAGGGTGGCTGGGTGTCAACATCTGCCGACCCAGATTATGGTGGGATGGGTTTACCTTTGACAATTACAACTGCTGTCAATGAGATGATGGCATCAGCATGTCTTTCGCTACAACTCAATCCTTTAATGACTCAAGGT
>CEWH01146494.1_pt1 | contig 14743 bp, 6 predicted proteins | sample 531231 | NCBI WGS metagenome assembly CEWH01 (sample SAMEA2622316, study PRJEB7988) | marine metagenome | biome: marine biome (ENVO:00000447); feature: surface water layer (ENVO:00002042); material: "saline water (ENVO:00002010), including plankton (ENVO:xxxxxxxx)" | depth 5 m | reverse complement strand
GTCTGCGCTTTCGACCACAGCACCGTCCGCAGGCGAGGCGATGACCGCACGAGGAAGGCTGTCGTCCACGGTCAGGAGCATGCTGGTCGATCGGGCCGAGCCGACGTGTTCCGGGCGGTCGTCGTTGACGGTCAAGGTCAGGGTGTGGACGCCGCGGCTGAGCCAGCCGCTCCACGCGCTAAATGCTGGCCCATCGCCTTCGGCGAGCACCCCATCAACGCTTGAGGTCCAAGTGTAGGTGACCACGTTGCCTTCTGGGTCGGTCAACGTCGAGGCGTCCAACGTCACCATGGACGAGGAGGCGTTGCTGTCTCGCTCAACGGTGAACACCGGTTCTGGCACCTCATTGTACAGCGTAACAGGAACCGGATAGGTGGCGTTGTTGCCAAGCTCGTCCCATGCAACGACGATCATCTGGAAGGTCGGAGGGGTGTCGTCGAGCACGTGGTTGAACGTCCACACGAGTTCTTCCGCGCATGGATTCGTGGCATCCAAGGGTGGAAGAGGTCCGGTGTAACTGTCGAATTCGAGGCCGCAATAGACGACATCCCCTTCCGGGTCCACCGTGCCGGTGGTGTTGACGGTCACCGTGCCGGTCTGTGGCATCACGAGTTCGCTCCAGGCGTTGAGGCTTGGTTCGAAGACCAAAGAGAGCACTGGACCTAAATTGACCAACTCAATCGTCCTGCTGCGGATGACGCAATGCGTAGGGTCGCAGACTTGCACGCTGATCTGGTGGAGGCCGTCACTGAGCGTGCAGCCGTGGGGATCGTCGCTGTTCACCGTGAATGGCGCTCCTTCTTGCGGGGTAGGTTCCCCTGGAACTCCAGAACCGGTGCAACTCGCGAAAAGGTCACCATCGATGGTGCTCGTCCACCTGTACGTCAAGGGATCGTTGTCCATGTCCCAAGACGTGCTGGCATCGAACAGCACCTCACCGTTGGACGGGAAGGTCGTTTCATCCACGGGTGAGGTCCAGTTTACAATCGGCGCTTGATTCGACAATGGGAGGTCGCAATAGACCGTGGTGGCATCATCGAAGAGCACCTCGACGCTGGAGGACACCCCCCCATAGCTGCAGGTCACGTTGAGGTTGCCGTACGCGGAGGCACCGTTTGTGTCGACCACCCGAGCAATGGCATCGTCGAGCACCATGTGCCCGTTGAAGTCGGTCGAGAGAGCGCGGGCGGGAGCGACCGCGGTGAACGTGAGGTCAACTGAAGCAAAGGGGACCCCGTTCCCGACGAGGTTCCGCACCCAAACCTCCACCGGCCACGCTTCCTCAATCATGCTTGTGGCATCGATGCTGACGCTCGTGAAGGGAGAGACAGGGCTGTTGGAGAGGTGGAGCGTTGAGCCGTCGGTCAAATCAATGGAGGCCCCGTTGACGGCCAAGGCCGTCAAGTCGGTCGCCGTGACGTTGACGTCCGAATTGCTAAGCGTGAAGGCTCCGGTACATCCCGTGATGTCGAGGCGGTCGATGCGGAGCAACTTCTGGTCGCTGAGGACCAAACAACCCGCATCGTCGAGGGTGGCATCGTGCAGGTAGGAGACGCGCTGGCCGGGCAGATCAGCGTTCCACACCACGCCCGCATGCACGCCGTGCAGGTCCAAACCTTCGAAGGCACCGTCGGCCGATTGGACATCGACCGCGGGCAATGCAGCACCGCTTCCGTCCGTGGCGTTGGCCCACACGGTGACGTTCATGAATCGGAAGCGCCCACCCAGCTGTCCAGTGTTCAGGTTGCTGTTGTCCACGGAAATAGGCACGGTGCCTGGGGCGACGTCTTCGACGAGCAAGTCCTCGATCCAGAGGTCCACAGAGTCCTCGATGAACAGCGCATGTCCAGTGTTTCCACGCACCTCGCAGTGGAGGCAACGGACGTCGCCAGAATTGGATTCAACGTCGTTTGAGCGAAGGTAGTGAAGGCCGGCCTGCTGTCCGGGCAGGACACCGCTTTGTCCGTTGTTTGAGGCGGTCAAGTTGCTCAATTCCACGCTCCGGCCGTCCTCGATGAAGGCACCCGCAAAGCCGTTCCCGTCCAGCAACAGGCCATCGACAATCACTTCGGCGGTGTCCACCCTCAGGCCGTACTCGGAATTGCCGCTAAGGTTCCATGTGTGGCCTTGCATTGAGCCACCACCGGAGGCGTGAACACCGGAACCTGGCGCTCCGGTCACCGACAGTCCGTCGAAGGTCGGGGCGAAGTACGAGGAGCGAACCGCCACACCGGAGGCGTGAGGCCCCGCTCCTGCTCCTGCGTCTCCGGCGTCCTTGACGGTCATGTTCCGAACGGTGGTTGAAGCGTCGGTGAAGTACATGCGAAGGCCGACGTCGGTGCACCCGTCGATGAACACGTCCTCCAACCAAGCGCCTGTGGCGTTGATTTCGACCGCAGCTTCGGCAATGTTGGGCGTTTTTGCGCCGGGTCCGCCCGTGCCCGACACCGTCAATCCAGTGATGTCGGCCGATTCGTAATTCGTGTAGTTTGTGCGGTTCTCCTTGTCGATGAGCACGCCACGGTACATGCTGTTGCTCACGTCGAGGTCCTTGACGACCGCCCTGGTTCGAAGGGTGTCGTCAACGTGGCGGACGACCAATCCGGTATCCGCTCGGTCAATGCTCATCCGCTGGAGCAAGGGAACGCTGTCTTCCACCCAAACCCCGGCAACGTAGGCCCACGATGAGCCGGTGATGTTGTCCATGCTGATGTCTTGGAAGACGCCTCCGGAACCGCCCCAGATGTTCAGTCCACGTGTCGTGACGCCACTGAACGTCGCTCGCTTCACGACGGGAGCCGAACCCGAACCTACCGAGAGCCCCAAGCCAAAGCGCCAATCGGTTTGGAAGGCGTTTTGTCCCGCATCGTTGACGGTCAAATCCTCGAACACAGGCGTGGCCCCAAACAGGTCGATGCCCACCCGGTCAGGAGCCTCAATCGTGAGGTTGTGGAAGCGCGCATCGCCGCCAAACATTGTGATGCCATACACCGAATCCAACAGGGTGAGGTTGTCGATGCGTGAACCACGTCCGAACGACGACGCGTTGAATTGGATGCCTTCGTGGTCCAAGGAGCCGGCGGCTTCGAACACGACCGGGCACGTTGCGGTTCCTTGGACCGTGAGGCGACCGTCGATCACCAAGCGCACCCCGGCGCCGAGCTGAACGGTGGTGCAGGCAGCGATGACCAACTCGTCGCTGACCGCGACCGTGGTGGTGCTGGAGAGCAACACCGTCCCACTCCACGTCGTCTGAGCGCGCCCGCTTGTGGCCTGCTCAGCGGTCATGGGCGAAAGGTCCGATGACTCATGGAGAGCCATTGGCGAAGCCACAGCGGTGAGCATCAAAGCAACCAAAATGATGCTACGGAGGATGGAGTGAAGCCGCTGCATCGTTCCTATACCACGAACGTTGCCTGTTCAACCTTGCCCACTCATGTGAGATGGACACGAGAGCAGCGAAACGGACTTGAGCGACGGGACTTACCTCCATCCGTGCTGCCCGAGGCGCAAGCCAGGATCCTCCGCTGGTTGGGTCCATTTCCCGATGGCCTACGCGAGGCATGGGATGTGCCGAGAGAGCTGAGTTTGCCGGGCATGGCAGAAGGTTTGGGCCTCGTGCGCTCCGCGCTCCACGTGCCCTTGAACCATCTTGTTGAGAACGGCTTGGTGGTTGTGCGAAGCGCTCACGTCATCGGCGGTGGTCGAAGGCGAAGAAGCGTTCACCACCTCACCGAAGAAGGGCGTCATGCCCTCAATTCCCTGGAGCCTCTGAAGCAAGAACCCCCCCCTCAAGGGCAGTGGATCGGCCATCGTGCACCGACCGGCCCCGCCTTCGGCCGAGCCTCAGACGTGGCGGCCATCCAACGCCTGCTCGAGGAACACAAAGCAGCCGCCTTGACCGGCTTGGCAGGCGTTGGGAAGTCCACAGTGGCGCGTTGCGTGGCCGAAGCATGGTGCGCCAACGGAGGCGATGTTCGATGGGCGAATGTCGATGCTTACGCTGGACTAAGCGACTTGGCAACGGTGTTGCATGGATCCACAACTTTTGCTGACGATGTCTCTGCAGCAGGCTGGTTGGAAGGTTGCTCGTCGAATGACCTGCTCGTGCTCGACGGATGTGAACACATGCATGCCTTGCATGCTCCGCACATCTGGAAAGCGGCCGCTGCTTCCGACACGGGGCCATCGTGGCTTATCGTGGGCCGGGCGCCCCTTGAATCGCCTGCAGCCGTCCCTCGTAACGTGCTTAACCCTCTGGACGAAGAAGCAGCCAAGCACATCCTTGGTGACATCGAAAATGCAGAGGCCGTCCTTTCGCGGCTTGGTGGCCATCCACTCGCCCTCCACCTGCACCGCCCCGGGATGGCGTTACCCGGTCAAGGAGAAGGCATCGAGGCCTTCGTGAACAACGCTGTTCTGTCCAGCTTGTCCAACGACGAGCAGAAGGCGGTGGAAGAATTGGCCCTCATGCCCTTTGCCGTCCCGGGAGACGACCTCGCTCAGGCGGAATCCGTGGCGGATCTTGACGACCGCGCCCTCTTGTTGTGGTGGACCACCGGAGGGCTGCAAGTCCACACTCTTGTCCGACACGTCGTGTTGGACACCATGGGTGAAGCAGCGATTCAGTGCGCGGCTCAGGAGGGCGTTGAACATTGGTCAAACAGCACCAGCGGCCTCGCCCCGTTGATGCTCTTGCACCACCGCATGTTGAGCGGCGAGGATGGAATGGCCGATACGGCTGGCGCCGTTATGGCCGCGACCACAGATGGCTTAGGGAGGCTCAGTGCGCTGCTTTCGGATGCCCTCGAGCGAGTCAAAGAACACGAACGTGAGGCCCTTTTGGGGGTCGCTGCTGAGGTCGCGGTCCGCCGTGGCAACGTCGAGCGTGCAAGGTCCCACCTCGACCAGATGGACGCCCCTGACGCAACCGCTCTGGCCGGAGTGCTGCGTCTGGAAGGTCGAGGCGAAGAGGCCGAAGCGCTGTTGAAGGACGCGATGCAGGCAAGCGAGTCATTGCGTCCGCGGATGGCCATGATCACCGCACGCATCGAGGATCGTTTGCCCGGACAAAACGAGGACATCTCCGACGTCATGGACATGGTCCAAGCCCTGGACCCGGCGACGTTGCCTCATGAGGTGCGACGAACGGCCGTGGTGGCCAAAGCCTTGTTGCGCTACAGCCTGCTCGTCATCGACGGCCGCTTCGACGAAGCGACCGATCTGCTGGCCGATGTGGGTTCAACGGGTGCTTTGTCCAGCGAGGAATTGACGGACCTGCGATGGCGGCACGCGGTCGCCAACGATGCCCTCGACAGCACGCTTCTTGGTGGACTTGAGCACCACCTTGGCGAGCGCCGTGACCTGCGAGCCAACGCCCTGAGGATGTCCTTGCTCGAACGCATGGTTCTCGAGGGCCACGACATGGCGGCTGAAACGGCCTTCAAAATGCACCTCCCTGACGCCGTGGACATCGGAGCGCGTCGCCTCCAAGCGCGACTCGCCACATGCCTTGGGCGCTTGAGCACGGATGTCTCACGCCGTGCAAAACTGCTCCACGCGGCCGCCATGCACCGTCACGCGGGTTCGACCCGTGCCGCCAAGGCCCTCGTCGACGAAGCCCACGCCATCCGGAGGGGCTGAGATGCCTGTCGATGCGAACCGTGTGGACCTCCCGGCACGCCCCGGGGTCTATCTGTTCAAAACCGCTCAAGGTCGGGTGCTGTACGTCGGCAAAGCCACGCGTCTCTCAGAACGGGTTCGCGCTTATTTCGCCACGACGCCCGATCGCGCCATGATCCCAGAGTTGGTGTCCCGTGCAGACGACATCGAGTGCATCGTCACCCCCACGCCGCAAGAGGCGCTCATTCTCGAGCGTCAACTCATCCGAGAACACAAACCAAGGTTCAACTCGATGCTCAAAGACGACAAATCCTACCCCTATCTTGTCCTCACACACGAGGAGTTCCCTCGAATCATGTACACCCGTCACCCTCCAGCAAAATCACAGCGTTGGGGCCCTTTTCCAAACGCTGGTGCTGCCAAGCAAGTCATGCAACTGCTGAGGCGTTATTTTGGGATCCGAGACAAAGACTGTCGTGGCGAGGATGGATGTCTTGCAAGCCACATCGGGCTCTGTCGGGGACCTTGTGTGGACCCAGAAGGGTACCCACAACGGGTGGAAACGGCGCGGAAAATCCTCAATGGCCACGCCACAGAGTTGCTGGAGGAGTTGGCCGTCGAAATGGACAGCGCGTCCAAAGCGCATGCCTACGAACATGCAGCGGTGGTCCGTGACCGCATTCGTGCTGTCCGAGAGGTGATTTCTCAGCACGTGGTGTCCAGCCGCTTGTACCGAGACAGCGACGCCATCGGTGTGGCCGTTCAAGGTGACCTCGCCGCGGTGGTCGTGCTGCATGCGGACGAGGGCATCGTCCAAGCGCAGGACGTCTGGCCGATGGTGCATCGAGGCGACCTGGGCGAGACCGTCTCGGCCTTCGTGGCCGAGCATTACGAGGCGCGGCGGCCGCCACGCTTGCTGCTCACGCCGGTGCCCCTGCTCGACGGGGTCGAAGCTTGGCTTGAACAGCGCCGAGGATCGAAAGTGGACTGCAGGGTGCCGATGCGTGGCGATTTGGCCACACTTCGACGCTTGGCCGATCAAAACGCTGAGGTGCAGGTCGGCCGCCTCGCTCGGCGGAGTTCGGGCAGTTTAGAGCAACGCGCCGCAGACGATGGGGCGGTCTTGCTTGGCCTGGACCGTTTGGACCACGTTGTCTGTTTTGACATGGCGCAACTGCAAGGCGAGGAACGGGTGGGCGCCAGCGTCGTGCTACGAAACGGCCGACCGGCCAAGAAAGAGTACCGCACATACACGGTCAAAGGCGACGCCATGGACGACCTTCGCATGATGCAAGAGGTCGTGCAACGGTGGCTGAAGCGGCAGGACGAGTGGCCCGATCTGTTGCTGCTTGACGGTGGCCAAACCCACCTTGACGCAATCAAGCGTACCCTGGAAGACGAGAATGTGTGGGGTCGTTTCGAGGTAGCAGCGCTAGCAAAACGCGAAGAGACCGTGTTCCGAGAAGGTCATGATCCCCTCGTTCTGGACCGTAACGGACGTGTCTTGGTGCACGCGCGAGACGAAGCGCACCGCTTCGTGAACCGCTTCCATCGAAAGCGTCGCGGACGAAGCACAATGGAGGACCCTCTGGAGTCCGTTGAAGGCCTTGGAGCAAAGAAAATGCAGGCCCTGCTGCGGCATTTTGGAGGTCGAAAAGGCATTGAACACGCCAGCCTTGCGGATTTGCAGACGGTTCCTGGCATTGGAAAGGCGCTGGCAGAGCGTCTGCATGAACGCCTTCACGGTACGCCGACGTGATCACGTGAAACGACCGTCATCGTCCAGATAATCCGGTATTGGTCCGAGGTCATCCACATCGCCCACCATCATCCCGAGGCTGTTGACGCCCGCGTAGCCTGCAAAGGCCGCATCGCTCATCGCCATCTTTTGGGCTGCTGCTCCACTGGCCGCGGCCTTCAGGGCAGCCTTTCGCGCCTTCCGGCGACGTCGACGCCTTCGCCACCCGATGAACATCAGGCTGAGGATGATGAGGAACGTGGTGGGGTAGACCCAGATTTGCCGCCAGATGTAGGCCCAGCCGATCTCAAAACGCAACTCGAGGTCATCGTCCAGTTCCCCGTGCGGGAGCATGTAGGTGATCTCGTCCCGACCATCGACCTCCGTGATGGTCAGGAGGTTGTCAGAGGAGGTCCCGCTGACCTTCAGGCCCTTTGGCAACGTGACGGTCATCGGACCGCTGAGCGTGAGGTCGAACTCTTCGGCCACGGTCGTGTCAACTTGGCCGGTGGACACGGGGAGCGGGTCGTCCTCTGGGGGCGGGAAGCTGAGGCCGTTTGAATTGACGAAACCACCTGCAAGGGAGCGTGCAAAACCCTCCATGAACGCGGCCATAGGGTCCAACACGGGCGCTGTCAGGGCGGTCGCCGATTCGCTGATGATTTGGAATTCAGGATCTGCACCGTCGTTGACCAAGGGCCAGATGCCGGTGGTCAAGCCCAACTCAATGCGGACCTTGGGAATCGAGACCGAGAAGGACACGGGTTCAGCGTCGGACACCACCGCACCAGGAGCACCAATGCCAGAGAGCGCGAACTGCACCTCGAAGGCATCCATGTTCACGTTGGAGAAGGCGATGCCTGCCTCCTCGGGGTCGATGTCCTCCAAGCCCTTCACACCCGCATGGATGAGACCTGTAAGCATCTCTCCGGCACCGCTGACAAAGGACGTGAGGCCTTCTTCTGTGGCCTCAAACGGCAAGGATTGGTTGCAAACCTCGTAGTCCCACTCGAAATCATCGCAAGGGATGGTCAAAGGTTCCTCCAAGGCCAATGGGTCGTCCATGCTGCTTGAGACGTCCACCGCCAACCGAATCAGGTCGGATGGAATCACCTCGAATTGCACGTGCACGGGGTCGTCTGGGTCGGTGATGTTCTCGAGGAAGGCCAGCCTGTGCATGTCCACACGTACCTCAAGCCCAAACTCGACGGACACGGCCTGCCGCCACTCGTGGAGGTCGAAGGTCTCGAAATCCAACTCAACGCTGCTGAGCACACACGTACGCTGGGTGGCGGCGCACAGGACCTGCTCGCCGTCTTTGATCTCATGGTCCCACTGCCAAGGCACCGGGCCTCGCACAGAAATGTCGACCTCGTTTTGGCCGTTCGCCCGCAGGGTCAGGGAAATCCGGTCATCACCGGATTCCGTCACCACCCAACTTGGCAGCACCACGGTGACCTGTAGGTCAGTGCCTCCGAGTTGCTCCGGCACGATTGAATTCAAGACGTCGTCAGGTGGATTCAACGAAGCGGCGAAGCCCGCTTCCATGATGCGACGGAGGTCATCGTCCTGCACGGTGGTGAGGAAATCGTTGACCATCGGGTCATCGACGTTGGCCGCCAAAAGGTCGAGGAATCGGAGGTTGACCGGGTCGCTGACCGTGCGCAACACGACCGGGTGGTCGTAGCCCATGGCTGCGTCACCCGTGAGGCAGTAGTGACGGTGCACCCCGGTCACGCCAGTTTCGGTGCACCCATCACCATGCGTGTAGTTCAGACCACCCGATGGACCGGCGACGCCTTCGGCCACGGAGTCGCCGACCCATGCCAATTCGCTCATCGTGAGGTCAATGCCAGGTATGCCGTCGGTCACGCCCGTGATGATGTCGTCCACAGGGAAGGCATCGGTGAAGAGGTTCAGGTCGACCAGACCGTTGTGATGCGCCAAGCGAAGGCCGTCAGCCGTCAGCAACGGCACATCCGCCAATTCACTGAATTGAACGACCTGAATGCCCCAGTCTTCGAGCAGGTCGGTCTCAAGGTAATGCAGGCTTGCCCGCAAGTCGAGGACGGCATTCCGCTCGTCCGAGAGGTCCAGCGTGACGTCAAGGGTGAATCCTGGGTCGCCTTCAGCGACGGTCACCATCGTGGTTTCCGAGGTGTTCCTGAATCCCATGGTCAAGGAAGTGGTGCGCGTGATGCTTGAGTTTCCTGCCTCGGCTTGCGTGTTGTCCAACGACCACTCGCCGGCGAAATGATCCCCCATCACGACACGGGTACCGTTGGCATCGACCGCGCGTACATCAGCAAATGGAGGAGGTTCAATCAGGAAGGTTGAGCGGTGGCCGGGCTCAGCGAAGATGGCGAAGTCCGTGCGGATTTCGCTGCCCATCACCAAGAGGCCTTGATAGGCCCGTTCCACGTTCATCTCGGCGCCTCCAGCGAGGTTGAATTTCGCCACGTCAAGGGTCACTGTGGCTTGGGTGCCAAAGCAAATTGGAGGCTCGAACACGTTGTTGTCGCCCGAGCCTTCCGACTGAGCGTCGATGGCCGAGTTGGTGGTGCACGCCGTGGTTTGTCCCTCCGCAGTGAAAGTGCTGGTGAAGTCGGTGGTCATGTCCGCCACGGTTCCGAATCCTTGCGTCAACAAGGAATTCACCGAATTGTTGACCGAAGCCATCAGCTCCTCGCCCACGGTGTTGGAACCAGGTCCTGCGGTCTCTACGTCGAGGAAACTGCGGATCAGGTCGGCTGGCGCCCCATCGTTCTCTTCAAGACCGTCAAATTCCAGAGAATCAGCAACCACGCCCTGGTCAAGACCAAGCGCCGAGCGGTTGAACTCACGCACCATCCACGTCAACTCCATCTGGATGGTGGAGGTGTCCTGCATCTCGAAGTGGTACTGGCCTTCGATCCACTCTTGCTGCTCAGGCGTGCCGTCTTGGGTTCCATCGTAGGTATCACACGTTTCCGAGATGTTGGTGCACGTGGTCATGCCCGTGGCTGCCGCCAAAGGTGCCATCGATTGCAAGAGGAGCATGGCCAAAAGCAGGCTCCAGACCGCGGTGCGTGACCGACCCATGCGGTAAAACACACCTGACTCCTTGAAGAGCGTTCCTCCATCAGAAGGCATGGGCAGTGCCGCACCGTCCTCCGGCGTTCGCGTATCCCTTGCGGACGCAGAGGGCGTTCGAGCACTGTTGGACGCGGCAGGATGCCTGGACCGTGCGTGGCGCCCCGTGGTCGATGGTGAGCACCTCGTGTGGCCGGTGCGCAAGGGCGTGTCCTTGCCTGCAAACATCGACATTGAGCGCATTGACGTCACGCCTGAAACCTGGACCGCAGCCCCACCACCCATCGATCCGCATCATCGGCTCCGTGAGGCGGTGGAGCGTTGGCTGCAGACGCACGCCCCAAATCGTGCCGAGGATCATGAGGCCCTCCTCAACGACCTGCCTCAGCGCTGGGAACGCCTCGGCGACCTGGTGCTTTTGCCGAGGTCCGCCTTCGCTTCACCAACGTGGAAGCAAGCCTTCAGCGCCAGTGAGCAGCGTCCATGGGCAGCGGTCGCGGCCGCGTTGCGCGCAGAACGATTGGGTCAACAAGCCTTCATCGCCCCAGACGTCATCCGTAGTTCGAACGCCACGATGCTTCTCGGAGCGAGCGGAGAGGTGGAAGTGACTGACCATGGCGTGTGTTTCCATTTCGATGTTACGCGGCAGATGTATTCGTCAGGAAACGTGACTGAACGACACCGCATGGGGGGCCTCGATTTACGCGGTGAAACAGTGGTGGATGCCTTCAGCGGTATCGGCTACTACACCCTCCCTATGCTTGTTCGAGGTGGGGCTAAGCACGTCCATGCATGTGACATCAACCCTGATGCAGCGGCATGGTTGCTCAAGGGTGCACAAGCGAACGGCGTCGTGGGACGCTTGACCCAACATGTGGGCGACAACCGCACCACACTCCCCGCCCTCCGGGGGGTCGCCGACCGGGTCGTGCTGGGCTTGTTGCCAACCTCTGAGCACGCATGGGAGCACGCCGTGGGCTGCCTCAAGCCAGGTGGCGGGTGGCTTCACGTGCACATGAACGTCGAAGAGGAGCACATCGAGACGTGGGCAGAAAAAACCGCTGCGAGACTCGGCGGAACCGTGGGTCACGTCGAGCGGGTGAAATGGTATGCCCCAAGGGTTCGCCATGTCGTGCTTGATGTGCACGTCTCATGAGGCCTCTGAGTCCTGCCCTGTTTCAGATTCCAGCGGGGGCAAAAGGACCGCAGGGATGGGCGTGTTCTTTTGGTTCGTCAGCGAACCCGGTTTGCCTGTGGTGGGGAAGAACACGCTCCACAAGCTCCCGCTCCAATAGCCTCCACACAAGAAAACAACAATCCCGAGAACGAAATAGATGGTGTAGAAGGACCAATCAAACCCGGTCTCATTCGTCGTGCTGACCGACCCCTCGATTTGCCCCGTGGCGTGCTCCTCGGCGATCACGCCGAGCATGCGCACGCTGCTGATATGGACCTCGTACATCGGGCGACCAGCGGAGGCAAAGGGGTTCTGAAGACCGGTCCCGGTGGGCTCGTCACTGGTCGGCACCTCAGCGATTGCGCGCACGTGGCTCATCCCGTCCCGAACGACGCCAAAGGTGGCATAGCCCTCATCGTCCCGGTTCTCTGGATCGAGACCGTGGGCTTCGGTTTCAGCAATGTACCACTGTGAATCGGCCGAATCAGGATCTTGGCTTCGCGCCATGCCGATGGCTCCGTCCACGTGGCTGAGGTTCGCATCATGCTCAAGCGGGATGGTCTCGCCGGTTCCGCCGCTCCCGCATGAAAGGAAGGTGGCGGGGTACACACCGACGGTGGTGCAGGTCGGGTCACCGGCTTGGGTGACGAAATCATCGATGACCCTGTGGAAAAATATGCCATCATAGAGGTCATCCTCCACGTGCTGGATCATGTTTTCAACCGTTATCGGCGCCCACATCGGGAACATCTCGATGATGATTTGGCCCTGCTCGTTGCTCTGGAAGTGGCCGGGTTGGTAGTCCACATCGATCACGAGTACCGGATTTCCAGCGTACGAGTAATCCATCGGTGAGCCTTCCAACTCAGGGCCATCGTCCCACACCGAAGGGTCCAGTTCCGTCGAGCGCCAATCCTCTTGTGCACCAATGCTTCCTGGTGTGGTCAGCACCCCGAGCAACAGCACGACGAGAAGCGCCGCCTCGGTTTGTTGCCGCTGGCCCACATGCCGCACAGGATGCACCTCCACATGAAGCACCCGCCGAAGGTGGCAGCAGCGCGGTGATGAAATACCTCCGCGACCAACGCGCACCATGGAACAACCCTACACCTTCCTTGGCTTCGAAATCCCGCGACTCACCCAGATTGTCGGTGGCGCCCTCGTCCTCGAAGGCTTGGGCTTCTATGTCGGTACGGGCATGGAACACACCACGTCGCTTATTCCCAGTTTTATCGGAATGCCCCTCGTGATTCTTGGCTTCTTGGCAGGTGGCATGCCTGAGCGCAGAAAATTGCTCATGCACATCGCGGTCACCTTCGGACTCATCTGTGCCCTTGGCGGCCTCATGGGCATCTCAAGCCTCATTCAAGGCGAAGTGGACGGGTCAACGTATGCTCAACTCATCATGCTCGTGATCGGGTCCGTTTACACCTTCGCCTGTGTGCAGTCTTTCATCCACGCCCGCAAAGCGCGCGAAGCAGCGTGAACACAGACCAGAGCGAACGTCTCCGAGCGACGTGACGCAACGCCGGTGCGCGAAGCGTCAGGCTGATGAGGGGCACGTCAGGTCCAACCATCATGACGGAGGAAGTGCTCGAAGCCGAGCTCCTTCCTGACGTGGTGCCGATTCCCTTCCAATACGAGGAAGGACTCAACCAATCTCGACGGCGCATGCAACTTGGGATTGGCGTCGGTGCCGTTTTTGCGCTCTTCGTGTTCGGCCTTCTGGTCTCGACCACGGTGCAAACCTACAACGAAGTCACCGCTGAGGAGTTAACCCCCTGGTGGGCCACGCCCCTGAGCGAGCGAGCGGACATGGATTTGCCCATGGACACCCTGCGTGCCCAACTTCCGGTCAACGGGACGTACGATGTGCTACCGTTCACCGAACATTTTGTCGAGGTTGACCTTCCGGCGAGCGAAGATGACCTCGGTACGCCGGGTCCGGATTTGATGCATGTGGCCCTGTGGCTGCCTGACGTTCCCGAGGGCACGACGGTCCCGGTCATCATGACCATCCACCCCTACTACGACTTCGGTGGCGAAGGCATCGTTGGGGACGACAGCGCGCCAAACACCGTCCCGGATGGAGGCGTCGGCAAGTGGGTGTACGACACCTTCGTGCCCCACGGGTATGCCCTTGCTCAAGCCTCCACCTTCGGCACCGGACAATCCACTCACTGCCAAGACGTCAAGGGCCTCGGTGAGCAAATTGGCATCCAGGCCGTGGTCCAGTGGCTCGGCGAACAGAATTGGTCCAACGGCAACGTCGGACTGATGGGCAAATCCTACGCAGGCACCACCAACTGGGAGGCGGCACAAAACCCCTCGGAGCATCTGAAAACCATCGTCCCAATTTCTGGCTCCATCGGCGTCCAAGAGATGTTCTACCGAAACGGCTCCTCGGAAAGCCGTGCCATGCTCTACGACGCCCTCTACGAGGGAGCCACGGCGGACGCAACGGACGACGACATGCGGATGTGTCAGGACGACGCCATCGGCCCGTTGAACCCCTTCACCACATGGGCCGGCGCCGACTTCGGTGGCGCGGAGTGGAACGATTACTGGGACGAGCGACGGCACCTCCCCGACGTGCTCGAAAACTACAACGGCAGCGTCTACCTTGTGTGGGGACTCCAAGATTGGAACGTCGATCCATACCACGCCTTCCCGACCTACCAGATGCTGAAGGACGCAGGCATCCACACCCGAGCGATTGCGGGGCAGTGGGCTCACAACTATCCCGACCAACCGGACCGGCACGGTGAGCTTGGCAGCGGCTATGGGGCCGAGGCTTATCCCAACACGAGCCGCATGGACTGGGCGGTGGAACTCTATGCGTGGTTCGAATGGTTCCTCAAGGGGCTAGGGGAGGAGCCTGAGCCTCACGTCCAGATCCAAACCCAAGACGGACGATGGCACGTCGAAGACACGTGGCCGCCTGAGGACATGACCTGGTGGTCGAAAGGCTTCGACCAGGCGGCGGTGAACGGACGATTGGTGACCGCCACCCAATCCGTGACCGTCGATTTCGGCATGCTCAACGACACCATCCACATCTCTGGCATGCCGACGCTGCACATCACTGCGACCACGCGCACCTGCCAGGGCGGTCAGGTCTTTGCCACCATGTA
>CEWH01021548.1_pt1 | contig 14768 bp, 10 predicted proteins | sample 531231 | NCBI WGS metagenome assembly CEWH01 (sample SAMEA2622316, study PRJEB7988) | marine metagenome | biome: marine biome (ENVO:00000447); feature: surface water layer (ENVO:00002042); material: "saline water (ENVO:00002010), including plankton (ENVO:xxxxxxxx)" | depth 5 m | reverse complement strand
CCCTGTCTAAACTCGTTCCTGAAATTAAAACTGAACACCTCAAAAAGGCACCTGCTGGCGTCAGAGCTCAAGCCGTTAGCCTGGACGGTTCAATGGTTGATGATTTTTATTTTTCTAGAAATGGAAATATTCTCAATGTTTGTAACGCTCCTTCACCAGCGGCAACGGCTTCTTTAAACATTGCCAAAGTCATTACTGAGAAAATAGATAATGGTTAATTTTATTCATTAGAAAATTATGTCAGAGGTAAAAACAGTTAAATACCCTGCTGAAAAGTTGAGGGACTTTTCTCAGAAAACTTTTGAATTCTTTGATGTTCCTAAAGAAGATGCAAAGTTAGCCTCTGAGGTATTATCAATGAGTGATATCCGAGGTATTGATTCGCATGGAGTTGCTAGACTTCATACCTATTTTGACATGTTAGAAAACAAAAGGATAAACCCTAAACCTAACATAAAAATAATAAGAGAATCTTTATCAACTGCCACAATAGACGGTGACAATGGATTAGGGCTTGTGGTGGGGCCTAAGGCAAATGAGATCGCAATGAACAAGGCCTCGGAAGTAGGTACGGGTTGGGTAAGCGTTTCAAATACTAATCATTATGGAATCGCAGGATACTACGTTATTAGAGCCTTAGAAAAAGACTTAATAGGATGGTCTATGACCAATACAACAAAGTTAGTCGCCCCATTATGGGGAGCTGAGAGAATGCTCGGAACAAATCCAATTGCAATAGCATTTCCCGCAAAGGAGGAACCCCCCATAATTATCGATCTTGCGACTTGTGCTGCTGCTTACGGGAAAATTGAAATAGCCAACAGAAAGTCAGATAAGATTCCAGAGGGCTGGGCAATTGATAGCGAGGGAAATCAAAACATTAATCCAGAGAAAATGATTAATGGTGGCGCACTATTACCCCTAGGGTCGGACAGAGAGAGAGGTGGTCACAAAGGATACGGACTTGCGATAATGGTTGATTTTCTTTGTGCCGTTCTAAGTGGCGCTAACTGGGGACCGTTTACGCCTCCCTTTGCATTACGCCAGGAAATTCCTGAGAAAAGTGTCGGCAAAGGGATTGGTCATTTCTTCGGAGCCATGCGAGTAGACGCTTTTATTGACCTAGATGAATTTAAAATGCAAACCGATGATTACATCAGAACAATGCGTTCAACAAAACCGGCACAAGGAACTAATGGGCCAATCATTCCAGGTGATCCAGAGAGGGAAGCTGAAGAAATTCGGTCAAAAGAAGGCATCCCTCTAGTTGAGCCAGTGATTGAGGAATTAAATGACATCTCCAGAAAAACAGGAATCCCTTTTGATTAATTTTATTGGAACATCGTTAAATTTTCTTCATAAAAGATTTACCAGAGCAACCGCCATTCAATACTGTATCATTTTTAACCTTTAGATAAAATTTTCAAATGTCTGATATTCCTAATATTCTAGCTGATAGATATGCAACTCAAAGTATGAAGTCCATTTGGTCTCAAGAAGGCAAAGTCATTCTTGAACGCGAGTTATGGATAGCCGTCATGAAGGCTCAGTCCGAACTAGGTCTAAACATTTCAAGTAATGACATTGAGAATTACGAGAAGGTTAAAAATGATGTGGATATGAATTCTATAATGTCTCGTGAAAAAATTACTAGGCATGACGTAAAGGCTCGCATTGAAGAATTTTGTGATCTCGCAGGCCAAGAACATATCCACAAAGGCATGACAAGTCGTGACCTCACAGAAAATGTCGAACAAATTCAAATATTCAAATCTCTAGAAGTCATTAGGACTAAAGTTTCCGCAGCTCTAATTGAGTTAGCCAGGAAAGCTGAAGAATGGAAAGACGTCTATATAACCGCTCGAACGCATAACGTGGCAGCACAAACCACAACAATGGGAAAAAGAATCGCCATGTTTGGAGAGGAGCTGTTAGGAGCATTTAATGCATTAGAGGGAACCATTAACAATTATCCAGCGCGAGGTATTAAGGGCGCAGTAGGCACCCAATTGGATCAACTGGCTTTGTTCGGTGACGATCCATCAAAGGTCTCAGAACTTGAAAACAAAATATCAAAACATCTCGGTATGCCGAAAACGGCTCAGAATGTCGGTCAGGTATATCCCCGGTCACTTGATCTTAGAGTCGTATCCATACTAACCGAAATATGTTCAGCACCTTCTAGTTTTTGTAAAACACTAAGACTTATGGCAGGCCATGAACTTGCTGGCGAAGGGTTTGCTAAAGGCCAAGTCGGCTCATCAGCCATGCCACATAAAATGAATGCACGCTCGTGTGAAAGAGTTAATGGCTTTCACGTCATCATGAGAGGATACCTAACTATGGCTAGCTCAATTTCAGGAGATCAATGGAATGAAGGCGATGTCTCATGTTCGGTAGTTAGAAGAGTAATGCTACCTGATTCATTTTTTGCAGCAGATGGCTTGCTAGAAACTTTTTTAACAATCCTCAATCAAATGGATATCTATCCAGAGGTTATACATAAGGAAAATAAAAGGTATTTACCTTTTTTAACAACTACCACCTTCTTAATGGAGTGCGTACAAAGTGGGACTGGTAGAGAAGAAGCACACGAAGTCATAAAAGAGCATGCGGTTGCAGCACTAAAAGCACTGCGGTCTGGCGAAGCTATTGAAAATGATCTGATCGAAAGATTATCTAATGACAATCGATCTGGTATAACAAAAGAAAGATTAGACGAACTTATTACAATTGCAGCAACCAGAGCAGGGTCTGCAAGTTCTCAAATTGATGATTTTTTGGAAAAAGTAAATATAGTTAAAAACAGCTATCCTGAAGGAGCAAATTATTCTCCTGGTTCAATTTTATAAAGAGAATTAATTAGAGCTTTCTTCTCTAAAGTCAAAACACATTAAACGAGGCATGGTATCATTAACGAACCCTCTAGTATGTTGAGAAATATAGAGTAAACCTTTGTGAATCACTGGAAGAGCCCAAGACTGTTCGGCTACGAAGAGTTGAGATTGAGAGGATATTTTCACACCCTTTGGGGAAAGCATAAATTCTGCGAAAACTCCATCCTCACCAAGTCCAAAAACTCTATTCTCACATCTAAGTAAACTGCCTCTAAAGAAGCTTAGAGTTAAATCTCTACCATTTAACTCAAACTGATAGCGCATGTCGTCCTGCCAAAGTATAGAACCGTCGCTCACTTTTGCGCATTTAAATTGCACGTCAGGCTTATTCCTGCCAGAAAATCCATAAATGTGATCATTCATAACTAATGGTGTCATCCAATGCATTCCAAATTTTCTTTCTTCCCATTGAACTGAAATTTTATAATTTTCATCAAATTTCAGTAGAGCCCCTCCCTTACCGTAACATTCAGATATAAAAACTTTGTCCTCACCAATCACCACTGGAACAGAAGCGTTGACTGACTCGTAGCTGTCGGCACGCCAAGAAAATCTGTCGTACAATTTTCCTGAACTTGGATCCAAGGCAAGCAATCCACCATGCGCAGGCCTACTCTCACCTCCGGCAAAAACTAAAAGAACTTCCTTGCCTCTTATCTTTTTTACGATTGGAGACGAATAACTAGCCCCCCACGAATCTTTATAAACCCAAACTTCTTTTCCCGTCTTACGGTCAAATGCAGCAACACAAACCCCTTTACTCTTGTCTTTACCAACTCCTCCGACGTTAACTAAAACAAGATCTTTCCATATAAATGGGGCAGGACCATAACCAAAAAAGCCCAGTTCATGCCCATATTTTTTCTGCAAATCAATATGCCACAATTCTTTAGCTGTATTAATTTCAATAGCTCGCAACTGAGCTGTAACGCCAGCAAGTATTAAGATGTCATCATCAAGAACAGGTGATGCTCTGGGTCCGCTAGAATAACCAAAACGGTCTCTATATTTGACAGCATATTTATAATCCCAAATCAACTTACCACTTTCAGGGTCTCTGCATTCGAGTCTTTCATTCCCATCGGCCAAGTCAAAACTAAATAATTTTCCTTTAGCTAGGGTTGGAGATGCATACGTCTCTCCCCTTTTTAATTCCCATATTAACTTGGGCCCTTCCTTCCCCCAGCTCTTTAACAAATTAGTTTCTTTAGATGTACCATCATTGTGAAGACCAAGAAAGCGAGGCCAATTTTCTGTTATCGCATCCTTGGACAAAGGTTTTGGCTTCGCATGAATCTGCAATCTTTCACCGCAAAGACCATTACCAACAGAAATAAAAAATATAAAAAATCTAAAATACAAGTTCATCAAGTTTATTTTCAAACTTACATACAATCAATCAAGTAGGTAAGCTTGCAAGTCTACACTAGAGGGTCCATTCTTGCCCAAGTGAAAGCAATTATTTGTAATAAACCAGGCGAGTTTGAAAAAATTGAACTAGAAGATCCGATTCCGTTGGATGGTGAAATAATAGTAAGAATAAAAAAAATTGGCATCTGCGGCACTGATTATCATGCTTACAAAGGAAGACAGCCATTTTTTACTTACCCTAGAATTCTTGGACACGAATTAGCCGCTGAAGTTATTCACGGTAACGAAAAATTTAAAGCAGGTGAGGCAGTTGTGCCGATACCTTATCTTCACTGCGGAAACTGCAAAACTTGTCGTTCTGGAAAAACAAATTGTTGCCCACAAATAAAAACGATGGGAGTTCATGTTGACGGAGGCATGAGGGAATACACCTCAATCCCCTCTTCAAACCTTGTAAAAGCCCATGATTTGACAGATGAGAAAATCGCAACCGTTGAATGTCTCTCGATAGGGGCACACGCTGTTCGAAGGTCTGCACTTAAAGAAAATCAGTGGACTGCTGTTGTAGGTACTGGCCCGATAGGAATTGGGACTTTACATTTTGCTCGTCTAGTTGGTGCCAAAACAATAGCCATTGATATAAATGAAGAAAGGCTCAACCACTGTCGTGATGTATTAGGTGTCGACCATTGCGTTAATGCACTAGAAAATCCAGTAGAAGCCTTGAGTGACATTACCAAAGGGGAACTCCCTGACATAGTTTTCGAAGCGACTGGCGTACCTAGCGCCATGGAGAATGCATTCAGTTACGTCGGCCATGGAGGACGACTAGTACTTGTGAGTATTGTAAAAGGCAAAATTGCATTTGAAGACCCATTATTCCATTCTCGTGAGATGACAGTCATGAGTAGCCGAAATGCTACTGAGCATGATTTCATAACAGTCATGCACGCCTTGAGAAATCAGGAAATCAATATGGAAGAATTTATCACTCATCGCTGTCAATTTGATGAACTCGCTTCTTGCTTCGAAAATTGGAGCCTTCCCGAATCAAAAGTAATAAAAGGGATTGTCAGTTTTTAGTAAAATCTCTCAATTTTTTTAGTTATCGATCAAATAAATGGAAAAATAAAGATGCCTGAGGACTATTAAAATAATCTAATAGGTATTAAAAAATTCAAAAACTGCCTCTTTTAGTTAATAAATGGATATATTTTTGACATTTTAATGACTTTTAGACCACTTTATCTATGGAAAAAGGCCATTTTTGGGCTATCTTAAGGATCCCACTATTTTAGGAGACTTCATATTTAGATTCTCCTTCAATCATTGTATGCCCCCTCAAACAAAACCGACAACTAGTGATGTGTCTAGCGAGTCAGCTACGGCAATGCCACGTCTTCAAGTTGATGCGGGTCCATCTAGAAAAGAGGTCAAAGATAAAATAATTGAACGATTTGAGCAAAAATACATCATACATCCTGCTCTAGTCCCCAAGATTAGAGAGTATATAAAACCATTTTGTATTGCTGATCCCAACGGCAAGGGGAAAATTCCCGAATATGCAGTAACCACTCTTCAATTGGACACTCCAACAATGGACTTAGCACTTGCGAAAGAGCGTAAAACATTTGCTAGATTCAAATTAAGAATTCGTACCTATGGAGAAGGAGGCTCTGCTCCAGTTTTCCTTGAGCTTAAAAGAAAAGTTGGAGGAGTAATTATCAAGAGCCGAGCAAAAATGAAAATGGAGCAATACATGGGTGACAACGATGGAAAACCTATCGTACTCAATCCTGAAGAATGTGATGTTCTTAACAATCCGGTAGATAATAATTATTTTCTAGAATTTTCTCGCATTGCAAGAAGAGTTGGAGCAAGGCCTAAAATGCTAATCCGTTACATTAGAGAAAGCTATTTTGGAGCTAATGACGATTATGCCCGATTAACTTTCGATAGAAGAATATGCTACCGACCAACTCGAAGTTGGACAATCCCTGGAATCGAAGACACAAATGGTTGGAGAGCAATGGACACTCAAACCGGACTCAACAGACCATTTGCTGGATACATATTTGAATTGAAAGCCATGAGAGATTCCCCTCGTTGGATGCTGGAGCTGGTTGAAAGATTTAACTTAACAACCACTGGTTTTTGTAAATACGCAACGGCATGGAGACTGGAAACTTTATTCAGAGGATTCGAGTATGATGCGGCCTCTCAAAACACCACTGCAACAAATAACAGCATCTAAAAAAAATATAACCAAGTATGGAATCTTTTTTAACAGCGCTCGGGCCAACTCAATCATTGGAGACAATGGAGGTCCTGTTCTCATTAAGTGTCAGTTTCGTTTTAGGGTTAGTATTAGCAACTGTATATCGATGGACCCATCAAGGCTTCTCTTATGGAAGGTCTTTTTTACATACTATGGTTTTGGCCACCATTGTAATCACCGTCATGATTATGGCTATTGGTAATAATATGGCCAGAGGTCTTGGAATTTTAGGCGCCATGGCGTTCGTAAGATTTAGAACACCCATCAGAGATCCAAGAGATATTATATTCCTTTTTGCCGCACTTTCGATTGGCATTGCATCTGGAGCACAAGTCTTTGGAGTTGCTATTATCGGAACTTTTTACTTTTGCTTTACTGCCATTTTTCTTAGTTGGTCACCTTTTGCTTCAAGGCGTGAATTTGAAGGGCTACTACGCTTTATGTTGCCCCCAGATTCCCCTTCCCATGACAATCTTCAGGCTATTTTCACGCGATATACCAGTTCAACAGAAATGGTCGCAATGCGAGAAGCGATACAAGGTGAAGTTCAGGAATATTCATACCAAATCCGTTTAATAGATCCTTCATATAAGACAGATTTAGTGGATTCCTTGTCAAAATTGGATGACATTTCAGAAGTTAGTCTTGTAATGCAGAGAACAACAGTAGAAATTTAAGATTACATGAGTGCCGAGGTTCCAAATCAACCAAATAACCGAAAAGGATCTTCCTTTAGGACACGTAGATTGCTAGATCATTGGCCACTAATGGTTTGGGCAGCCATTTTAGCCATGGTCCTATTCATGTATTCAAAGCGTGGTGTTCAAGTTCGTATTAATGGAATGATAGCTGTACACACTGAAGAAATCTCAGCATCTGAAGATGGTGTCATCATTGAAATCCTTGTCAAAGAGGGTGAAAAAGTAGCTAAAGGACAAGAGTTAGTAAAGTTAGATACCTCTTTAGTTGAGAGAGAGATTGAGGATTACAAGGCTAACCTACCCTTCATCAAAGCGGATATGCAGAGAAAGTTTAAAGCCACTAAGTTCGATATCAACGCTGACCTACAAAGAGCTAAATCGCAAAAAGCAAGCGCTCAATCCAGATTAGAAGCAGCCAGACAAAACGTTGAACTGATCAAGAAAAACCTCGAGCAGCAACTCAGCCTACAAAGCGAATTGGACAACGCTATCATCCGATCAGAGGCGATTCAAAATGAATTGGCAATCCATGTTGAATCAATCAATTCTTTGTCAAAAGATCTAGATGAAGCCGATAAGCTTTTACGCAAGTTGGATGAGATTACGATTCCAGAAGAACTATTTGTGCTTAACGAGAGGTTAAAGAATAAGATTCTGACCGCACCTGGAGAAGGTACTATTCATAGAATCAATAAGCTTGGAGGCGTCACAAAACTTGGAGAACCAATTCTTAGTATTAATCTCACCTCACCGAATAATGCAAAGTCCAAGACCATACGAGCTCTCATCCCTCAGGATCAGGACCCTCAAAGTCTTAGCCAAGATGGTCATTTATGGATAAGCCTAAGACAAAAAAATCCTGTAGCTCACAAGGCTAAGATTATAACTATTTCTCCAAGCATTGAGGCATTACCTAATTATAATACTCCAATACGTGGACAATACATCAGAGGAAGAATAGTAGTTTGTGAACTGCCTAATGATTTTGAAGACCAATTACCCGGCACAGGCGTACATGTTCATCTGACCGAGCCAGGTAATTTTAATATCTGGGATTTTGGTAAAACACCCGTAAAGGCGGCAAGTAATTAGCCTCATTTATTGTTGTAACTGAACCCAAGAGACTATAAATATTATTATACCTTATAGAAGATCCACTCCCCTACTTCTATTAAGTATCAAAGGCCACTCAAAGAATCGCCAAAAAATTGAAACCTATCATTACAAACCTCCAATTTACCAAGGCGCTTTTGTTATGCGCCGTCATATTTGGATCTTTTCAATTTGAGGTTATCAGTGAAGAAGAAAAAGAAATTGGATTGTCCGAACTCATCGCTTTAGGGGTAAAAAACAATCCCCGTTTAATTTCTCTCAGAGGTGCAATTACAATTGCCGAAGCAAGAAAAAAGACAGCCGGAGCTTGGAGAGATCCTCAAATTAGATTTCGTAAAAACTGGGGTACTAATGTAATACCTGAACCTTTTACTGAAACAAGAACTGAATCATTCACTGAACAGGTTAATAGGACTGAAGTTAATGCCGACGGACAAGAAAGAAATACCATATCTGAGGAGACCATCACTAGAAACATCAATAGAAAAGTTATAGAAGGTAGAACCAAAACTGTTACTGAAGAAACCATTGAAGAGCAGTCTAGAGAAAATATCACTATACTTCCAAACGCAGAAATATTTGAACCAGGCGGACAGAAAACAGATAACCGCGATTCTGTAAGAACTGGAACTCGAACAGACTTTCACGAAGCCGATCCATACGCTGATGAAAGTGATATGGAACTACAGTTCAGACTTTATGTTCCCCATCCGGCAATAAGGAAGGCAAGAATTAAAAAAGCTGAACACGAAATTAAACTTGCTAAAGAAGCTGCCTCAACTGAGGAGAACGCTGTGATTCTAAGAATAAGAGAAGAGTACGAACAGCTTCAATATTTGAAAGCAAAAATTGAAATATTGAAAAAAGAGAACACCGCTGCTCTATCGTATTCTCAAAATCAAAGCAAGATGTTAGACAATGGACTCATCACCATTGATAAAATTGAATATGTCGATAGCGATGGAATATCAGTTGATGCAGCAGAACTAGAGTATTTATCACAATTGGACAAAATTGCAGCAATGGTGGGGCTACGAGCATCAACTCAAATAAGAGTAACAGATAATATCATCAGCCCATCAATAAATCTGGATGAAACTCATCTGGAATACTTAATTAGGATGGCACTCGCTAATCGAGGTGAACTGTTAGTTTTGAAAACAAAAGAACAAATTGCTCAATCATCACTAGATGAAACTAACGCCAGACGCATTCCTTGGTTTGATTACCTACAAGCAGGAATTGGAAGAGAAGAGGAAGCCGGAGAAAGAACTGAAAACAGTTGGGGAATCCAAGTAGCAATGTCAGTTCCCATTTTTAGCTGGATGAACAATGAGTCAAGCATTCAAGAAGCAACCATTGCCAGCTATTATGCCCAAAAAGGAGCAACACAAAAAATCATTACCTCTGAAGTCGTAGCAGGATATCAAAACTTAAAAAGAGCGAAAGTTTACCGCGAAAGAGCGAGCACTCATGCTGAAATACAAAATAAATACAATATAGAATTCATTGAGAGAATTGGGAATACTGAAAGGCACAGGGCAGAGAAAATTCGATTCGAGATTGCAAAAAATACAGCGAAGACAAATGAAAATCGATTAGATGCTGAAAGAGCTTATAACAAGGCGCTAATGCAACTTGAAAAAGCATTAGGTTCTCCTCTGGGAAAAGTTTTTACCACCGCGGAGCAAAAAAAAATATTATCCACAGAAGATCTTGGCTTACAAAAAAAGAAAAACAGTAGCCAATCATCTCAAAAAGATTCAACACTCGAGTCGAAAGAAAAATCTGTAAGGAAAAAATGGAAGTTCCCATTTTTCCAAAAAGTTCAACAAGATCTTCCTAAAGCATCTTCAAGATCCGGCAGATAAAAATCAATTCTTTGAAAATGAAAGAACTCATCTTTGTGGTCATATCAATGACTTTCACAATACTTCTCGTAAGAGGCGATTTAGCGGTTAAAGAGACTCAAGAAAAAATCATTCTTTCAGATGCAAGTAATACGGTCTTGGTCTATCACAAAAAAGAGATGAAACCACCTGAGGGAGCGGATCCAAATTACAAAAGAAGTGCATTCATTCATCCAATTAAGACACCAAAAGGTGCAGTTTTAACCTCCATACATCCTAAAGACCACATTCATCATATGGGACTTTGGAATGGTTGGGTTAAAACATCATATGAAAACAGAGAAATTGATTTTTGGAATTTAAAGAAAGCTCAAGGATCAGTTCAATACGCGGAAACATTATCCATCCACGATCACAAATCAGAAAAAGGGTTCACAGTAATTCAAAATCATGTCGCATTTGAACCAGGCTCAAAAACAAAAATTATAATCAAAGAAAGTTTTACGATTAAATTATCTAAAAAAAATAACAAATATTTTATCGACTACATTTCAAACCAAAAAAATATAACTGACACAGATTTTATTCTCCCCTCCTATCGGTACGGTGGACCAATTGCTTATAGAGGCCCAGAGCATTGGAACAGTGATAACAGCAAAGTACTCACTTCAGAGGGTAAGAATAGAAATAATGGTCATGCAACACGAGCTAACTGGTGCTCATTTACTGGTCCAACAAAATCAGGCGAAGCAACATTTTGTATACTGTCACATTCTAGTAATCATGATTCACCTCAAAGAGTTCGAATCTGGTCAAATGAGAATCATAACGGTGCTATTTTCTTTAATTATGTCCCTGCACAGGAAAAATCTTGGAATATCAAGGCCGGTATGAATGCCGATTTTAAATATAGGATAATTTTATCAGACAAAAATGTCTCCCCTAAAAAGATCAAAGATTATTGGGTTAATTACAACAAATGATAATCAACTATGGCGAAGCAAAAACCAACGGAGAAAACGTTAATAAAATTATCTCACAGCGTTTTAAAGCTATACTTTAAAATCGTATAAAGCATTAGAATAATAAGATTTTGTCTGCATGGTTTCAAAGCTAATTTTAAAGTCATTACACCAATTACTTAAACATAGTTTTTTTTTAAGTACCTATTGGTTATTAATTGAGTTCAGTTTATCTGCAATTCCAATACCACCTCAATCAATTGAAGCTAGAGCCCCATGGTTTGGGCAATTAACCATTGAATGGATTGATGATAGCATCGATGAAGAAAGCTATGCTCTTGAATATCGTACCGATCCAGAATCGGAATGGATTACTCTTTCCACAATAATCCCTACTTCAAGAAGTTCTAATTTATCTGGTGGGTCACCTGGTCAAAAATATGAATTTAGAATCCTCTCTATCAATGGTGACGGAATCACTTCTTCTCCAACATCTATAGCAACAATGCCAGATTCATTCTTAAACCCAGCATTCACGAGCATCAAATATGGCCAACCATTTCAGTTCGAACTAAAAGCCAATAATTTATCAAACTCAGAAAACATTACTTATTCAGCATCGCCATTACCAAAGGGCCTATTTATAGATCCTTTAACGGGAACAATAACAGGGACACCGGAGGAAGATGGTTTTTTTGATGTTGTTTTGAAAGCCGAATATGATTCACCTAGATCTATTGCATCTATTGCAAAACTCGCATTGAGAATACCTCCTCAATTGTCCCCACCTTTATTAATCAAAAAAATACCCGAGCAAAAAGTTTCAATAACTCAGGAAAGTATTCTTCTGGATCTAAATAATTATTTTTCTGACCCTGACACCAAAGAAGCTATTAAAATTACAACTAATAAAGGAGTCATGGTTTTTTCTTTATTTGATAAAGCCACTCCCTTACCAGTTCAAAATTTTTTGAATTATGTCAGAAATGAAACTTACAAAAACAATATTTTCCATCGATCTGTTACTAACAAAGGCATGAGTATCATACAATCTGGATCATTTTCATTATCTGAAAACCAATTGACCTCAAATTTAACTGTTAGCCCCATTATTAACGAACCTGGGATAGCAAATGGAAAAGGCACTCTAGCATATGCTAGAACTTCCAATCCAGACAGTGCAACTAGTGGTTGGTATATCAATTCCAAGGACAGCCCAGGTCTAGACGTGGGTGAGAGTTATACTGTTTTCGGAAGAGCATCACTTGGATCTTTATCCGTAATCGACATAATCCAAAATATCCCTACAGGCTCCCACAATGTTCAAATTGATAATCAAAATAATACTTTAAATGATTTTCCAACGACGGACGGATTAGCGCCAAATTTATTAACAAAAGGAAATATTGTTTCTGTCGAAAATATTGTTTCCATTAATTCACTTAATCATAATATTATTTCTGTTTCAGATGATAGAATAGCATCGATTAAAAAGTCTAATCAGAACGGCAAAGAAAATATAATTATAGAACCAATAAGACTTGGATCGACAAAAGTAATTATTAGATCAACTGATATCGATGGCAATCATATAGATACTCAGTTTAAAGTCTCGGTTTTGATCTCTTTTAAGGAATGGGCTACTAAAAATCAAATCACAGCAGAACACCAGCCTGCTATTTACTCTTATGCCTTTGGTATTAAAAAGGGGCTCCCTCGATCACCAGAAATAATTGAACCCTCAGATAGTAATCCATCGTCAATATCGTTTTATCATAGAAGATTCTCAAGCGATCTACATTACACAGTTCAATGCAGCCACAACCTAAATACGTGGAAAGACATCTGGATTAGCGAGGATGGAAAGGAATCAGAAAATGTTATAGATTATAAAGAAGGCGAGGAGTTTGTTAAGATTACAATAAAAAACAATGAACAAGATCAACTAACCTCAAATCTTTTCTACAGAATATTAGTTAACTATTCCGATCAAAATTGACTAATAAAAAGTTTTGGTAAGAAACATGATCGATCTTAAAGTAGGCCTGAGGAGAAACGAAGTGTCGAAAGAAAAAAATCCTAAAGTAAAGAACTTGAGGGTAATCCATTTTCTTAACTATCTAATATTTTTTGGAATTATTGTATTTTTTTCAGCCAGTTGCACCAAAGAAGAAAAGGGTGATGAAATAAATAGAAATCAACAAATTGAAGAAGAGGAAACGAAAAGATCATCAGAAGCCTTTAACAAAAATAATGAACTTTGGACGACCTTGGATGATCCCATTAAAGATGGTTGGTCAACTGAAAAATTAGCAGATGACGCTCAATTAAAACTAAAAGAAATTGAAAAGTTTATTATTGGAAAAACAAAAAATGAAAAAGTAACAATTTTATCTCCAAATTTTTTATTTATCGGATTCGAGGAAAAAACGTTAGAAAAATGTTTGGAATCTGAAACCTTTCAGACTTGGAAACAATCAGAGAAAACTCGAAGAGTAAATTTAGTAAAGGATGAATTTTTAGACTACCTTAAAAATAATTACACGTCTCAGGCACAAGAAGTTATAACAAAGTTTAAAATCATCTCAGTATCTGGCGACGATAAAAGATTTGCTACTCGAGTGTTAACCTCAATTTCTTTTAAATCAAAAAGTCATATAATCGATGAAAGATCGGAATGGCTGATTAATTGGGAAAACAAAAAACAAGGTTCAAATATTACAAAAATTGAAGTTCAAAAACTAGAAAAAACAAAGAAAGATGGTCCTGAAAAAGTATTTGTGGATTGTACCGAATCGCTCTTTTCCTCTAACCAGTCTTATGAAAATCAGTTAACTAAAGGTGTTAACTACTGGCTGGAACGACTTCCAGCCTACGCAATGCTGAACCGTTTTGGGACACCCGGAATCACTATAGCAGATGTAAATAACGACGGATTAGAAGATCTATACCTCTGCCAAGAACCAGGCATACCGAATAAACTCTTCATTCAAATGAATGATGGCAAACTGAAAGATTATTCGGCAAAATTCGGTGTAAACTGGCTAGAGGATTCAAGAAGCTCATTGATCATCGATTTAGACAATGACGGATATCGTGATCTTGTAGTCGCCATGTATGGATATGTATTAATTGCCAAAAATCGTGGCTTAAACAATGGCTTTCAAGTCATTGATATTATCCCTACTAATGAATCTAATACTTCATTAGCATCCGCAGATTTTGATCTGGATGGAAAATTAGATATTTACGTTTGCTGCTATGCACCCAATAAAAGTTCAGACTCAACTGCAAACCTTGTCATGGGAGGTGCCTCTCGTCGTTTTATTTATCATGATGACAATAACGGACCAAATAACTTCATGTTAAAAAATGTGACGAGTAAAGGTGGAGAAATATCATTTATAAATGTTACTGAAGAAGTCGGTTTAAATTCCAATAACAATAAATGGTCTTTCGCTGCGAGTTGGGAAGATTTTGATAATGATGGAGACCCAGACCTATATGTCGCAAATGATTATGGGAAAAATAATCTTTATCAGAACGAATACGGGAAGTTTAAAGATATCGCTTCTAATTTAGATGTAGAAGATAGC
>CEWH01028166.1_pt1 | contig 14786 bp, 12 predicted proteins | sample 531231 | NCBI WGS metagenome assembly CEWH01 (sample SAMEA2622316, study PRJEB7988) | marine metagenome | biome: marine biome (ENVO:00000447); feature: surface water layer (ENVO:00002042); material: "saline water (ENVO:00002010), including plankton (ENVO:xxxxxxxx)" | depth 5 m | reverse complement strand
CAAACAAGAAGCCCGAGTCAGACAAGGAGCCCGAGTCAGACAAGGCGTGAGATCGACGGCCGGACTACCAGCAGTAAGCTGCTGTTTACTTAGTATCTGTTTACTATTTGACTTATTTAAAAGTAGTTGCTAGCACTTGGGCTGCTGTTCTCATGTCCCCCCCTCACCACATTCGGTTCACGGTGGTGGCGGCCCTGATGCTTCTGTGCTCGGGTTCCGTCCTATTGGGTGGTGTTCACACGATTCGCAAGGGGGAGACTCTCTATGGGCTCTCCCGGAAGTATAAGACGTCTGTTTCAAAGCTGATGTCGCACAACGGCATCAAGGATCATCGGAAGCTTCAGATCGGGCAAAAGATCAGGATTCCGGGGGCCACTTCCACGGGTTCCAGCAGGACGACTGCAAAAGCAGCGACCCAAGCCAAGTCCACGAGCTCGGTATCAACCGTCGGCCGGGGGAAGACTGTGATCATTGATCCGGGTCACGGCGGGAAGGACTGGGGAGCATACCGGGCCGGTGTCCGTGAGTCGTCTCTGAATATGAAAGTCGCCAGCAAGCTTGAGTATTATCTCAAGCAGAACGGCTTCCGGGTCGTAATGACTCGGAGAAGCGATTCCTTCCTATCGTTGTCACGTCGCGCATCGATCGCAAACCGCTACCGTAACGCGATATTCGTAAGTATACACTTCAATGCTACTCGGAATACAATGGTGCGGGGAGCCGAGACCTTTTATGCAGGCGCGGCTGGGAGGCAGCTGGCTTCGTCAATTCACCGTGAACTTGCAGGTAAGTGCAGGATGAAAAATCGCGGTGTCCGCTTTGCTCGCTATGCAGTTCTGGTGCAGACGAAGTGCCCCGCGGTGCTAGTTGAATGCGGGTTCATCAGCAACTCCAGTGAGCGTGCGCGTTGCGTGACGAGCTCTTTTCAGACTACCGCGGCGCGTGCGATTGCCGACGGTATCCGCAAGTATCGATGGCGCTAGCCTGAGACGGGGGTCTTGTCGGTAGCGGAGAGGGCGTGCCAGCCGAAGTCAGAGTGTGGAATGAATGGCCTCGGCGGCGTCGATAAAGGAGGGGTAATTGGGCTCCCATCCCGTGCCCCGTAATTTTTCGTTACTGACCCGTTTGTGCGTCCACGCTCTTTTGCGATGTTGTGGACGTGGGCCATTTGGCGGCTGAGGAAGACCAAAGAGAGCAGCGAGGGCTTGGTAACAGTCTCCCTGGTGAAGGGGTGAAGAGTCGCAGACATTGTAGATCTGAGCAGTAGACTGTGGGAAGGTTACAAGGTGGAGCAGAGCCTTGGAGGCATCATCGCGATGAATTTGGTTGAGGAAGCGCCTTCCGTCTTCTTCGATAACGGCATCACCACGGAGTAGGCTGCGAAGAATAGCGCTTCGACCGGGGCCATAAATGCCGGCGAGGCGTGCCACGGTTCCGTTGTTGGAGAGAACCTGCGATTCCGCCTCCAAAAGGATCTCACTCGTCTCGCGTTCAGGCTCTGTGGGTGAATCTTCTGTCACCAGAGATCCGTCCGTCTGATGATAGACGGATGTGCTCGAGGTGAAAAAAAGACGAGCATCAGGGAACGTTGCGAAGAGGTTGTGTGTGCCTTCAAGAAAGACCTTCCGGTAGGCTTCCAGACCTCCTCTGCCAGAGGAGGCGGTGAATACGATGGAGGAAGGTGGAGGGATTTGGGATCGCAGATCTGTGAGGTCAGAGGACTTTGAGAGATCACACGTGAGCGAGCCGTTATCGCCGGACTTGGAGAGACGAGTAACCTGCCAACCGGAGTTGCTCGCATGCTGGGCTACTTGTTCACCAAGGTAACCACAGCCGGCGATAAGAAGATGATCTTTCATGCGCAGTGCGGGAAAATCTTAGCCGTCCCACTTGGAGCAGGGAAGGAGGAATCCGCTCTAGTGGGGCCCTCTTCATTTTGTTGGTCTCCGGAATTCATAGTATGTTCTCAGTCCGGTGAGGACAGCATCTCGATATTCCCGGTAGATCGATCGCCTTCTAGATCCGGCTACCTCACGCTCCCCCTCATAGTCTCCCAATTGGATACGTTCATAGACCTCGTTGTTGTTCATGACATAGGGTTCCAAAAAGAGAACTGGGCACTGGTAAAGACGATTGGCTAGAAGATTGCGGGCCCACAAGGCCGGGCCAATGCGTTTCGTTGGCCTGCCGATGCTGTAGAGGTAGGCGGGAAGCCCTGTCTCCTTGAGGAAGGAGGTGGCCATTACTTCTGCCAGAGCGGCTTCTTCCTCGTGGGTGCCCTGGAAAACCTTGTGCATCAGTTCGAAGCGCTCGTCTTCATGTGCGATTTCACTGTCGAGATAGGCACCGTGCAGAATGATGTGGAAATGGTTTCTCGGTGACAATCGTGGCTTCCTCGGCGTGGGGCCCCAGTTCTCCGCATTGAAGTGAAGGCATAGCACGAGGTCGGGCCTGATCGTATTGTTGATCAGCCGGGCGCGGGCCCGGATCTCTGCGGTCCGGTAGAACAATCTCTCGGAGAGGGAGATAATCTTCTCCTCCGGGGCTCCGCTAAGGAGCCGCTCCGCATAGCCCCGTAGGTCATCTGGGCGCAGTTCAGTGACGGGATCAGGGCTTGACCGCACCAGAGTGACGGCCGCTCCAAGTGCCTCGAGGTCGGGAGCAAGAAGCTTGGCGGTTAAAAGAGTCATATCTCCTTCCGTGACAGGTGTCGTTTCTTCAATTTGATACCAACGCTCTTCCATTTGCGCCCACTCTCCTCCGATATGACCCGGATCAATTGCGATGCGCACCCCGTCGAGGGGACGGCCTTCAGGAGCGAGGGGAAGCTCGGATGCCGGTCGCCAGTAGCGAGGCGGGCTGGTTCGGCTTTCTCCCTGTGCAAAAGCGACTCGAGGGACGTGTTGCGAAATAGCTGAGGCTACCCTGACCCCTTCATTGGTAATATCGAAATGCCTGTTAGGCCCGAGGAGGTAGATGTCCTGCAGGGCGGTATCGAATTCATCCCTGGACAAGACCCCGTCGTAGCGCTTCAAGGCACTCCAGTCTGAAGCCTTGCCGAGATCTGCAAGTCTGGGATCAGGGTCGGGGACGAGGGAGTGTTCAGAGAGCCTTGGGAACTGCTGAAGCCAGAGGTAGACACAGCCAATGATCAGCGCCGCTCCAAGGGAGCAGAGAATCGAGGTCTTACGCAGACTGCATGGCATAGAGACAAGTAAATCCTGTTGTCGTCCGGCAGGGACCTGATTGAATTCCCCAGGTGGCTGCCGGCCGGGTATTCTATAACATAGATTTATTAAAATGATCAGGATCCTGTTTTTGGGCGACATCGTCGGTGAACCCGGTCGAAAGGCCGTCATCGCCCGGTTGGCCGCACTGAAGGAGCAAGAGAATATCGATTTTATTGTCGTTAATGGAGAAAATGCTGCGGGGGGCAGAGGAATCACCTCAAAGATTTCCATTGATCTGCTCCGAGCAGGCGTAGCGGTGATTACCACGGGCGACCACGTCTGGGACCAAAGGGAAATTGTGGATTATTTTCCCACGGAACCGCGGCTTCTCCGACCCGTCAACTATCCCAAGGGAGCTCCTGGCTCTGGGAGCGTGGTCCTTGATACCCCTAAGGGTAAGATTGGAGTGATCAATGCGCAGGGTCGGGTATTCATGAATCCTCCACTAGAAAGTCCGCTGGAGGGCGTCGAGAAGGCAGTGGAATCCATGCGAGACGAGGGGGTTCGTGTCATTATGCTCGATTTCCATGCTGAGGCGACCAGTGAGAAAATCGCGATGGGCCGTGCCATGGACGGGAAAGTATCTCTTGTAGTGGGAACTCACACCCATGTTCAGACCTCCGATGAGCAGATTTTTCCGGGGGGAACGGCTTATTTAACGGATGCAGGTATGTGTGGCCCCGCTGAGTCGGTCCTTGGCCGCGAGATTGCTTCTGTGGTTTGGCGGTTACGAACTGGAATGCCCACAAGGTTTCCGGTAGCCAAGGGGCCTGTGCGAATTTGCGGGGTGATCGTCGGGGTGGACGAGCAAAGTGGTAAGGCGATGGAGGTAAAACGGGTTGATGAAATACAATCTGGGACCGATAAAGCGCCCGAAATAGAGGAAATTGTCGAGAAAACGGGCCCTCATTGAGGTCCTGAGGGTGGGCGTAGAGGCCCCTCAGGGGGCGGTATCGTATAAATACCTAGATTTGGGGTGGTTTTGACGAATTTCTTTCCATTCTACTTTTTTTTTGACAGCGTAGAGGGCTCTGATAGGTTCCGCCCGCTTTTGGCGGCGCTGGCCATTTCCTTCTGGGGCAATAAACCTATTAACCTAGGGTGAACTGTCCACGCGTCGCAGGGAGCAAAATACCTCGCTCATGTAGCTCAGGGGTAGAGCGCGTCCTTGGTAAGGACGAGGTCGCGGGTTCAATTCCCGCCATGAGCTTTGAGCGAAGAGAATAAAAGATCCACAGGAATCAAGCATATGGCCAAAGAACAGTTTGAACGGACCAAGCCTCACGTGAACGTCGGCACGATCGGTCACGTCGATCATGGAAAAACCACCCTCACCGCAGCCATTACGATGGTGCTAGCAGAAAAAATGGGGGGTGGAGACGTCAAGGCTTACGACGAAATCGACGCCGCTCCGGAAGAGAAAGAGCGGGGTATTACCATCTCGACAGCTCACGTCGAGTATGAAACCGATAATCGTCACTACGCCCATGTCGACTGCCCCGGGCACGCCGACTACGTGAAGAACATGATTACAGGAGCAGCCCAGATGGACGGAGCGATCCTCGTTGTGTCTGCTGCGGACGGACCAATGCCTCAGACCAGAGAGCACATTCTTCTCGCCCGTCAGGTGGGTGTTCCCGCGATTTGTGTCTACCTCAACAAGACTGACCAGGTTGACGATGAAGAGCTTCTTGAGCTTGTTGAAATGGAGATTCGCGAACTGCTCGGACAATACGAGTTTCCTGGCGACGACATCCCGATCGTGAAGGGCTCAGCCCTTAAGGCGATTGAGGGCGACGACGGACATAAGGAGTCGATCCTTAAGCTCATGGAAGCAGTCGACTCGTATATCCCGGAGCCAGAGCGGCCGATTGACAAGGATTTCCTTATGCCTGTTGAGGACGTGTTCTCGATTGAAGGACGGGGAACAGTGGCTACTGGCCGTGTAGAGCGGGGAATCATCAAGAAGATGGAAGAGGTTGAGATCATCGGCATCAAGGACACCCAGAAAACCACGATCACTGACATCGAAATGTTCCGCAAGTTGCTTGATGAAGGTCGTGCGGGCGACAACGTTGGCCTGCTCGTGCGGGGTATCAAGAAGGAGGAGATCGAGCGTGGTCAGGTTATTGCGAAGCCGGGATCGGTAAAACCCCACACCAATTTCGAAGCTGAGGTCTACGTTCTGTCCAAGGATGAGGGAGGGCGTCACACTCCCTTCTTCAGTAATTACCGCCCTCAGTTCTACTTCAGAACCACCGATGTGACAGGCAGTATTTCCCTTCCCGATGGAGTGGACATGGTGATGCCTGGCGATAACATTACACTGAACGTTGAGCTGATTACACCTATCGCGATGGAAGAGACCATGCGTTTCGCTATCCGGGAGGGTGGTCGCACGGTTGGTGCCGGACGGGTAGCTAAGATCATCAAGTAACGCTTTCCCTATTACGCAATCAAAACCGATTTTACCAAGGGGGCACTCGGGCGTCTTGCCGGGGTGCCCCTGACGCGCCAAAAGGACAGTAGCTCAATTGGTAGAGCATCGGTTTCCAAAACCGAGGGTTGTGAGTTCGAGTCTCGCCTGTCCTGCCAGCTCCCGCCCCCGTAATCAGCCATCATGCTTAAATCTCTTAAAAAGTTTCCTCGGAAAACTTCGACCTTCGTCGGCGAGGTCAAAGGAGAGCTGCGCAAGGCCTCATGGCCCTGGGATCCAGATCCCAAAGTCAAGGGCTTCAAGAAATACAAGGAGCTCGTTGACTCCACAGTGGTTATTCTGATCGCTATCCTGCTCCTCGCTGCCTACGTGGGGCTCTGGGATCTGGTGCACCGCGAAGTCGTTGATTTTCTCACCCAGATCGGCCGAGGCTGATAGACCCAATGCCTACCATCCCCCCATCTAAGCAGCAGTGGTACGTAGTGCACGTACTCTCCGGACAGGAGCAGAAGGTCGCCAAGAGGCTTCGTGCTCTGACGGAGCAGGAAGAGCTGAAAGACAAAATTTTCGAAGTCCTCGTTCCTACCGAGATGGTGTCCGAGGTGCGCCGTGGAAAAAAAACCGAAACAAAGCGGAAGTTCTATCCGGGTTACATCATTGTTAACATGAGTCTTTTCACGGAGGACAACAAACTGGTTGAGGATACGTGGTATTTCGTCAAGGAGATGGACGGAGTGATTGGTTTTGCCGGAACCAAGGATCAGCCGATACCGATGCGCCAGCGGGAGGTGGACAGTATGCTCGCTCAGATTAAAGAGCGCGAAGATAGCGTTCGGCCTGCGATCAGCTTTGAAGTTGGAGACACTGTGAAAGTTGCAGATGGCCCCTTCGAAAGCCAGAATGGGGTGGTCGAAGAGATTGACGAGGAAAAGGGCAAGCTTCGCGTAGCTGTCACGATTTTCGGTCGCTCGACACCGGTAGAACTCGAATTCTGGCAGGTGGAGCCCGGCTAGGCCGCTGTTCCCTCCAGTGACAGCCCAATCAAGACAAAGGGAAAAATTCACGCACGTAGTCAAAACATTCACATTCAGACACCACTCATTCCATGGCAAAAGAAGTCAAAGGCACCCTCAAGCTTCAGATCCTGGCAGGACAGGCGAATCCCTCACCTCCGGTCGGACCCGCTCTGGGTCAGGCAGGCGTGAACATCATGCAGTTTTGCAAGGATTTCAACGCAGCCACGCAGCAACAGGCCGGGGATCTGCTTCCCACAATTATTACCGTTTACGCCGACAGTAGCTTTGATTTCGTCACGAAGCAGCCCCCGGCGGCTGTTTTGCTGAAAAAAGCTGCGAACATCGCATCCGGGTCCGGAGAGCCCAACAAGCAAAAGGTTGGCAAGATTACCAAGGACAAACTGATGGAAGTCGTTAAGGTGAAGATGCCAGACCTAAACACCGACGATCCTGCGCAGGCGGCAAAGATCCTGGCCGGCACAGCGATGCAAATGGGCATCGAGGTTGAGGGAATGTGAAGCAGGTAGGATCAGAAGATTTTTACGAAAGAAGATAAGACAGACAACCGCAGGAGGATCCAGCCAGGTCCGCTCGAACTGCAATTAAGCTAATGCCAAAAAAACGAAGTAAAAGATACGAGAAGGCCGCGGAGGTGGTTGAAGATCGCCCCTACGCTCTTGCGGAGGCTGTGGAGACCCTTAAAAAGTTCCCGGCTCCAAAGTTTGATCCCACTGTTACTCTGTCGTTCCGGATTGGGGTAGATGCGAAGAAAAGTGATCAGATGGTCCGGGGTAGCGTAAGTCTTCCTCATGGGACAGGCAGAAATGTCCGTGTGGTAGTCTTCGCTCAGGGAGAGGCTGCGAAAGCAGCTACCGAGGCAGGAGCAGATCATGTAGGATTTGAGGACATGATTAAGAAAGTCCAGGATGGGTTTACCGATTTTGACGCTGCAATTGCTACTCCTGACGCGATGGGCGAGGTGAGGAAGATTGCCCGTGTGCTTGGGCCTCGTGGGCTCATGCCCAATCCCAAAACTGGCACTGTAACGGATGACACGGCAAGTGCGGTCCAGGCGGTGAAGGCTGGTAAAGTGGATTACAAGCTCGATAAGAACGCAAATATTTCGGCAGGAATCGGGAAAGCCTCGTTTTCAGAGGACCAGCTAAGGGAGAATGCTGAGGCCCTCATCGAGAGTGTGGTCAAGGCAAAGCCGGCGTCTGCCAAGGGCAACTATATTGAGAATATCACTATTGCAGCGACAATGCTACCCGGCCTGAAGCTGGAGAACAATGCAGCACTTACCGAATAAGAGCATGAATCCTGACAAACAGATTATCGTAGATGAATTACTCAGCAGGGTAAATGCTTCTCCCTTCCTCCTCGTCGTGGATTATACCGGAATGACGGTGCCTCAGTTCGACGAGCTCCGGACTCGTCTGAGTGAGGGTGGGGCTGAGTGTCATGTGGCTAAGAACAGCCACATGAAGCGCGCTCTCGAATCCGCGGGAATGCCCGGGCTGGATGAGGCTTTGCAGGGCCAGACAGCGTTTATCACCGGAACGGAAGATGTATGCGGAGCCGCTAAGTCCGTTAAAAACTTTCAAAAGGAATTTAAAAAGCCCGAGGTAAAGGGCGGTCTCCTCGACGGGGCTCTCCTTGACGAAGCGCAGATCAAGGCCCTCGCCGACCTGCCGCCTCGGGAAGTTCTCCTCGCAACCTTGCTTGGGGTCATCAACCAGCCTGCATCGATGCTGGCTCGGGTACTCAATGAGCCAGGTGCCGCCATTGCGCGCGTGCTCAAGGCCAAGCATGATGGCGATAATTAAGATTCCCGCAGGGGAATGAGTCTATTTTCAATCACTTAACTTACTGAAAAAATTTGAAGGGATAGTCGGATCCGCTCAGGTGGCGAAGACTTGTAAACACAGATGGTTCCTCGTCGGGCCGCCGGCTGGTGGTCTGAAACGACACGGAGCTCCGTAAACGACGATACCGAAAATAAAAATACAATGGCTGATATCAATACAATCGCAGAAGAACTCGGCAAGCTTACCGTTCTGGAAGCCTCCGAGTTGGTAAAAAAACTGGAAGAGGACTGGGGCGTAAGCGCTGCAGCTCCCGCTGCCGCTGTCGCGGTCGCTGCACCAGCAGAGGCTGAGGCAGCAGAAGAGAAAACAAGCTTCGACGTGTCTCTTGAGAGCGCCGGGAGTAACAAGATCCAGGTCATCAAGGCCGTGCGTGAAGTTGCCAGCGGACTGGGACTCGCCGATGCCAAGAAGCTCGTCGAGAGTGCCCCGGTCAATGTGCTGGAGGGTGCTTCCAAAGACGACGCCGAGGCTGCCAAGTCCAAGCTCGAAGAGGCTGGAGCCACGGTCGAGTTGAAGTAACCGGCTTTCTTCTGCCGGGGCCTTTGATCGGGCCCCGGCAGAACCGCCTGGTTCGACTTCAGGTTCAACTTCCACGAAACAAGAGGGAGAGGAATCTGAAGTCGGAGCAGAAGCTCCGGACTCACGAACATTTAGATATCCCGACTCCCCGAAACCCTGCTAGCGCTGGGTGGAGTGGAAGGGTTCCTGCCGACAACATAGAAAATCGTCATCCCGCAAGGATGGCGCCATCCCATCAACGAGAAAGACCACCATGGCCGACCGTCGTTACTTCGGAAACATCGAAGAAGTTATTGAACCGCCCAACCTCATCGAGGTTCAAAGTAAATCCTACGAGGACTTTCTGCAGCAGGACATCGCCCCGTCCCAGCGCACGGAGACCGGCCTGCAGGCTGTTTTCAAGGAGGTGTTCCCGATTACTAGTTACGATGAAACCATCGAGTTGGATTTCATCGCCTACGATATAGAGGAGTCCAAGATCACGGCTCTCGAGGCCCTTCGCACGGGCGAGACCTTCAGCGCGGCCCTCTACGTGACGTTCAAGCTCAAGGACGAAACAGGGACCAAGAAAGAGCGAGTCTACATGGGCGAATTACCTATGATGACCCGCCGGGGAACCTTCGTCATCAATGGCGCAGAGCGCGTTATCGTTTCCCAGTTGCACCGCTCTCCCGGTATTTGCTTCGAGAAGTCTGTTCACCTTAACGGAAAGATTCTTCACTCTTTCCGTATTATTCCGGACCGGGGATCCTGGCTGGAGGTCCAATTTGATACGAACGACCTTCTTTACGTCTACCTCGACCGTCGTCGTCGTCGTCGTAAGTTCCTCGCAACGACCTTCCTGCGAGCCCTTGGGTATCCCAGCGAGCGGGAACTCATTGAACAGTTCTACAAGGTTAAGAAGCTGAAGCTGAGTGAGTCAATGGATGAGGAGGAACTCAGTCCAATGGTTCTGTTCGAGGATATTAAGGACGGAGACCTCGTCGTGGCTCGCGCCTACGACCCTCTGACGATCGGGGTGGTACGACAGTTGCTTGCCCTTAAGATCAAGACGATCGAAGTGGTTGATTCCCGGGATGATGAAATCCTGCTTAAATCTCTCCGGAAAGATCCGGCTGAAGATGAGGAAAGTGCACTCAAGGATATTTACAAGAAGCTGCGGCCCGGTGACCCGCCGACTGCGGCGAATGCTAGGGCTCTCCTGAAGCGCCTGTTCTTCGACCCGAAGAAGTACGACCTCACACGCGTAGGTCGCTACAAGATCAATCAGAAGCTCAAGATCGATGTGGATTCTTCGGAACGCATCATGGTAGCGGAGGATTTCCTCAACGCCGTGAAGTATCTCCTCAACCTCAAGAAGGGAGACGGGACAATTGACGACATCGATCACCTTGGGAGCCGGCGTGTGCGCGCGGTTGGCGAGCTGCTGGCGAATCAATGCCGGGTTGGACTGGCCAGAACGGAACGTCTGGTCAAGGAGCGGATGACCCTTTTCGATGTGAATATCGAGGGGATGACACCGCAGAAACTGATTAACCCAAAGGCTCTCAGCGCGGTCGTACGGGATTTCTTTGGCCGTAGCCAGTTGAGCCAGTTCATGGACCAGACCAACCCTCTGGCGGAGCTCACTCACAAGAGGCGTCTTTCGGCACTCGGGCCGGGTGGTCTCAACCGTGATCGCGCCGGTTTTGAGGTTCGGGATGTGCACCCCTCACACTACGGACGAATCTGCCCGATTGAGACTCCAGAGGGACCTAACATCGGACTCATCAATTCGATGTGTACCTACGCGCGGATCAATGAATTTGGATTCATTGAAACACCATATCGCAAGGTTAAAAAAGGGAAGGTCAGCAACCAGATCGAATACGTCACAGCGGATCAGGAGGAGACATTCATTATCGCCCAGGCCAACAACCCGATCAATAAGGATGGCACCTTCGCCAACAAGCGTGTCACTGCGAGGGAACGGGGCGAGTTCCTCGAGATGGAACCTGAAAAGGTCGACTATATGGACGTTTCTCCGAAGCAGCTTGTTTCGGTGGCGGCAGGGATGATTCCGTTCCTAGAGCATGACGATGCAAACCGGGCCCTCATGGGGTCGAACATGCAACGTCAGGGAGTACCCCTGCTGGTTTCAGAGGCTCCCTTCGTGGGCACCGGTCTGGAGGAGAAAGCTGCCCGGGATTCACGATCCGTGATTGTTTCGGAAGCGGATGGGGTCGTTGCAGCTGCAACAGCGGAATACATCGTTACAACCAAGGACGGAACCTTGCCGGTTTCGGACGAGCGCTTTCTCAGTGATCCGGAATCGGTGAAGACGAAGCCGGAAAAGGGCACCTACGTGTACCCTCTTAGGAAATTTATGCGCTCAAACGCTGGAACCTGTATCAATCAGAAGCCTCTGGTCAGATCTGGTGATAAAATCAAAAACGGTCAGATCATAGCAGATGGGCCCAACACTGATGATGGAGAACTGGCTCTTGGACGGAACGTGCTTGTGGCCTTCATGCCCTGGAATGGATACAACTTTGAGGATGCGATTGTCATTTCGGAACGTCTCGTTAAAGAAGACGTCTACACCTCGATTCACATCAGTGAGTTCGAAGTTGCCGCTCGAGATACCAAGTTAGGCCCCGAGGAAATTACCCGGGATATCCCGAACGTTGGGGAAGAGGCGCTCAAGAACCTCGATCATGACGGTATCGTGCGAGTGGGTGCGGAAGTCAAACCCGGTGACATTCTAGTAGGAAAAATCACGCCAAAGAGCGAGACGGAACTGGCTCCCGAAGAGAGACTTCTTCGCGCGATTTTCGGGGAAAAAGCTGCCGACGTGAAGGACACCTCCCTCCGGGTGCCCTCTGGGTGCACAGGGATCGTCCAGGATATTCGTATTGCGACCCATGGGATGGCCCGGAGGCGTTCGGAAGAAGTCAATCCGGCTGAAATGAAAAAGCAGCTGAAGAAAATTAACGACGATTACAAGAAGAAGAAGGACCAGCTCACGGACCAGCTGACCGAAAAGCTTTCCGACATTCTGCTTGGGGAGAAAATACCCTTGGACGTCGTCAATGCCCAGAGCGGGGAAATCATCATTCCTGCGAACCGGAAGATCACTAAGACTCTTCTTCGGAAATTAGCCGCAGTTTACGATCATATCGAAATTGACCCGAGCCCGATACGTAACAAGATTCTCGAGATCATAAGCTCTTTCGAAGGTCGATTTGGAGAGCTTGACGCTGACCGTGAGCGGCGTCTTGACCAGATTGAGAGCGGCGATGAAATTGACCCCGGCGTTATCAAAGAGGTCAAAGTCTTTGTCAGCGCAAAGCGGAAACTCTCCGTCGGTGATAAGATGGCAGGGCGTCACGGAAACAAGGGAGTAGTTGCTGTGATCGTTCCTGAGATGGACATGCCTTATCTTCATGATGGAACTCCGGTTGATATCTGCCTCAATCCTCTGGGGGTTCCTTCCCGAATGAATGTTGGTCAGGTTCTTGAAACTCACCTCGGAGTCGCTGCCAAGGCCCTCGGGTTTACGGTCGCCACACCCATTTTCGATGGAATTCCGGAAGACAAGATCTGGGAATACATGTCCGAAGCCAAGAAGGTTGATGGAACGAAAATGATTGGCGATGGAACTGAAAAGGCTCGTGAAAGAAAAGCTGATGAGCAGCCTGGGCCTGGGTTTACCTGGATCGGTGACGGCAAGGATGGCTCGACCGGAGGGAAGAGTAATCTTTTCGATGGCCGAACAGGTGATGCGATCGACCAGCCAGTTGTGGTTGGACAGATTTACATGCTGAAGCTCGGTCACCTCGTGGCTGATAAGATCCACGCTCGGGCGGTTGGCCCCTACAGCCTTGTTACCCAGCAGCCGTTGGGAGGAAAGGCTCAGTATGGAGGACAGCGGTTCGGAGAGATGGAGGTCTGGGCTCTCGAAGCCTATGGTGCAGCTTACACCCTTCAGGAACTATTGACCGTGAAGTCCGATGATGTGCAGGGCAGGACTCGGATTTACGAGGCCATCGTCAAGGGAGATAATACTCTCGAAGCCGGCACTCCGGAATCCTTCAATGTGTTGATTAAGGAAATGCAATCTCTCGGACTCGATGTGCGGCCCGGCCGTCGTGGAGCAGAGGTTGCCGATGGCGGGGACTTCAACCTTGATGACCTCACTCTCTGAGACCCGGCTAATGAAACTGAAACCAGCGATTTTACAAAATAATGAGTGTTGAAACCAATCTGCGTGAGCTCTACGGGGTAGACGAAAAGGCCGAAGCCTTTGATCAGGTATCCATAACAGTCTCCTCCCCGGATGTGATCCGGTCATGGAGCCGGGGCGAGGTCAAGAATCCGGAGACGATTAACTACAGGACGTTCAAGCCTGAGAAGGGAGGGCTCTTTTGCGAGAGGATCTTCGGGCCAACCCGAGACTGGGAGTGTGCTTGTGGAAAGTACAAGAGAATCAAGCACAAGGGCGTCATTTGTGACCGGTGCGGGGTTGAGGTCACTCTTTCCCGTGTACGGCGTGAGCGGATGGGTCATATCGAGCTCGCAGTTCCGGTGACCCATATCTGGTTCTATAAGTGCATGCCCAGCCGTATTGGCCTCATGCTTGATATGAGTGCGCGGGATCTCGAGCGGGTGATCTATTACGAAGATTATATGGTCACCGACCCGGGGAAGACTCCGCTCGAGCGGGGCCAGTTACTCCCGGAGGCCGACCTGCGTGACGCGGAGGAAGATTACGGCGAGGATAGTTTCCGGGCCGCCATGGGCGCCGAAGCGATCCGTGATCTCCTCAGCCAGTGCGTGCTTGATGATATCATTGTGGAGCTTGAGGAAGCGATGGAGAACACCCGCTCAAAGCAGACCCGCAAAAAGCTGGCCAAGCGGCTCAGGCTTGCGGGAGGCTTCAGGGACTCCAATTCCCGGCCTGAGTGGATGATTATGACGGTCTTACCCGTGATTCCACCGGATCTACGACCACTTGTTCCCTTGGAGGGTGGCCGCTTTGCTACCTCGGACCTTAACGATCTCTACCGCAGAGTCATCAACCGGAATAATCGTCTGAAGAATCTTCTTCAGTTGAAAACTCCCGAGGTGATTATCCGGAACGAGAAAAGAATGCTCCAAGAGGCTGTAGATGCGCTCTTCGATAACGGGCGGCATGGTCGCGCGGTAACGGGCGCAGGTAATCGCCCGCTTAAGTCTCTCTCTGACATGCTTAAGGGAAAAGGAGGACGTTTCCGCCAGAACCTGCTTGGGAAGCGAGTAGATTACTCCGGCCGTTCCGTGATCGTGATCGGGCCTGAGCTCAAGATGCACCAGTGTGGCTTGCCAAAGAAGATGGCACTGGCTCTATTTGAGCCCTTTATTATCCGCCGTCTGAAGGAGTTGGGGCACTGTCATACGGTGCGCTCGGCGAAAAAGATGATCGACCGCAAGACAACGGATGTGTGGGACATTCTTGAGGAAGTGACCAAGGGGCATCCCGTGATGCTAAACCGGGCTCCGACCCTTCACCGTCTCTCAATCCAAGCTTTCGAGCCAGTATTGATCGAGGGATCGGCCATCCGGTTGCACCCTCTTACATGCTCAGCATACAACGCTGACTTTGATGGCGACCAGATGGCGGTGCACGTTCCTTTGTCAGTAGAAGCGCAGCTGGAAGCCCGGCAGCTCATGCTGGCTCCGAACAATATCTTCTCTC
>CEWH01107945.1_pt1 | contig 14937 bp, 14 predicted proteins | sample 531231 | NCBI WGS metagenome assembly CEWH01 (sample SAMEA2622316, study PRJEB7988) | marine metagenome | biome: marine biome (ENVO:00000447); feature: surface water layer (ENVO:00002042); material: "saline water (ENVO:00002010), including plankton (ENVO:xxxxxxxx)" | depth 5 m | reverse complement strand
CAACCAACTTGTTGAGAAGAGAAAAGTTGCCATTGACTTTAGACCATTTATTCACGTAGAAGGAGTTGCTGCAAGAGAGGTTCGCAAGCAAAAAATTGACCTGAGTAAATTTTCAGCAATTATTTTGACAAGTCGAAATTCGGTAGATCATTTTTTCAGGCTTGCAGAAGAGATGCGCTACCCTGTTCCCTCCACCTTAAAGTATTTCTGTCAATCAGAAGCTGTTGCTTATTATCTTCAGAAATATGTGGTTTATCGCAAGAGAAAAGTCTATGTTGGCACACGAACGTTTCAAGATTTGATCGAGCTGATTGCCAAGCACAAAAGTGAAAACTTTTTACTACCCTGTTCAGATGTACTAAAACCAAGTGTTCCTGAGGCACTTGATAAGCTCGAAATAAACTGGACAAAGGGTGTGTTTTACAACACTGTTATCAGCGATTTATCAGATTTGCGTGATGTGTATTATGATATTTTGGTGTTTTTTAGTCCTTCAGGGATTGAGTCTTTGTTTCACAATTTCCCAGACTTTCAACAAAACAATACACGTATTGCTGTGTTTGGCAATAGTACAGTCAAAGCTGCTGAAGCTGCCAATTTGCGAATCGATATCCTCGCACCAACCCCTGCCAACCCTTCAATGACCAAAGCACTCGATGAGTATATTGCCAAAGCAAATAAGCGATAGTCTACTGCATTTATTGACTGCGTAAAATATAAAACCCTTAACTGATTGTAGTTAAGGGTTTTTTTGTGCGGGTGAAGGGACTCGAACCCCCACGCCGTGAAGCACTAGATCCTAAATCTAGCGTGTCTACCAATTTCACCACACCCGCTAGTAATGGGTTGCAAATATAAACACATTTAGCGATTTTTTATCTCTAAATTATGCGATATATTCGTATTCAATTCAACATTATGTCAGCACAAGCTACCTACATCGAAAAAAACAAAAAACGCTTCCTAGAAGAACTGTTTTCGCTCATACGTATACCCTCTATTAGTGCAGATTCGAACTATGCCTCGCATATGCAAACTGCTGCACAAGCAGTGGCAGATGCCCTCTCTACTGCAGGATGCACACACACCGAACTCTGTCCAACTGCAGGTTATCCGATCGTCTATGGCGAGAAAATCATTGACTCTTCCCTACCCACTGTGCTCGTTTATGGGCATTATGACGTGCAACCACCCGATCCGCTAGACCTGTGGGACACCCCTCCTTTTGAACCAGAAATAAGAACAACAGATATCCATCCAGAAGGAGCCATTTTTGCGCGTGGTGCTTGTGATGACAAAGGGCAAATGTTTATGCATATCAAAGCACTTGAAGTGATGGAGCAAAATGGTGGCATTCCTTGTAATGTCAAATTTATGATTGAAGGTGAAGAAGAAGTGGGCAGCGACAACCTAGAAACCTTTGTGCGTGAAAATACTGACAAACTCGCCAATGATGTAATACTGATTTCCGATACTGGTATGCTTGCCAACGACATTCCTTCCATCACTACTGGTCTACGTGGCATGAGCTATGTAGAAGTGGAAATCACTGGTCCGAATCGTGACTTGCATTCAGGTCTTTATGGTGGGGCAGTTGCCAATCCGATCAATATCCTGACCAAAATGGTGGCGTCCCTCCACGACGAAAACAATCGAGTGACAATTCCAGGCTTTTACGATAAAGTGGAAGAACTCAATGCTGCAGAACGCGAGCAATTCAAACAAATCCCATTTTCCTTAGAAAACTATCAAAACGCACTTGACATTGAATCGGTTTATGGAGAAAAAGGCTATTCTACTCTAGAACGCAAGTCCATTCGCCCAACCCTTGACGTCAATGGTATTTGGGGAGGATATATTGGTGAAGGTGCAAAAACAGTTATTGCATCAAAGGCCTATGCAAAAATATCGATGCGATTGGTGCCAAATCAAAAGTCGGAAGAGATTACAAAACTATTTATGGATCATTTTGTTTCAATCGCTGCCAAAGGAGTGACAGTAAAAGTTACGCCTCATCACGGAGGAGAAGCCTATGTCATGCATCCCAATGGTTTGGAATTTCAAGCAGCGTCAAAAGCATACGTTGAAACGTTTGGTAAAGCCCCCATCCCAGTACGCGATGGAGGGAGTATTCCAATCGTAGCATTATTTGAAGAAACCCTGCAAAGCAAGACCGTATTGATGGGCTTTGGTCTCGATAGTGATGCAATTCACTCCCCCAATGAGCATTTTGGTGTGTTTAACTTTTTAAAAGGGATAGAGACAATTCCGCACTTTTACAAACACTTCACGACGATGCACCAAGCTAGTCAATAAGAAATAAGTCTGCAGAAATTCCGTCAGCTAAAAATGCACCACTTCGAGTGGCTTTTAAAGCATTGTTTTCAATATGCAACAATCCTTCTTCTATAAATCGATTGGCTTGCTCCTCCAGATGCTGCCGATAACGCAGTCCCAAATTACTTTCCATTTGCTGTAAAGACACCCCCCAAGATGCGCGTAACCCAATCATAATCGATTCGTTGTATCGATCAATTAAACTCAACTTTTCTATCGTTTGTGGCAGTTCGCCCTGAGTTATCTTTTGCATATAATTTGCATTATTACTCACATTCCAATATCGATGAACACCATCAAACCCATGTGCTGAGGGACCAATACCCAAGTAGGTTTTACCTTGCCAATAACCAGTATTGTTGCGCGAATGATACCCCGGTTTTCCAAAACTTGATAATTCATAATGATCATAACCCTTGGCAGTTAGGGTGTCAACCAAATAATTGAACTGCGCCTCCACAAGCTGTTCGTCCAAAAGAGAAACAACCCCCTTGTGTACAAAACGTTCAAGAGCTGTTTTAGGCTCAAGGGTGAGTGCGTATGATGAGATGTGTGGCACATCTAGTTGAAGGGCATAATCAAGATTTTGTTTCCAATCATCTAGCGTGGTATTCGGATTGCCAAAAAGCAGGTCAATCGACAGGTTGTTAAAAATTGCTTTTGCATCCTGCACTGATGAAATCGCTTGACTGCCATTGTGCGCGCGATTCATCAGGGTTAACTCATCATCCAAAAACGATTGCACGCCTATCGATAGGCGATTGATGCCTAGCTTTTCAATGTCACTCATATACGCTTTGGTTAAATCATCGGGGTTGGCTTCAAGGGTGATTTCGGGGTTTTTCACAAGGTCATAACACTGATTCACTTCATCGATCAATAATTGGAGTTGTGCAGGGCTAAGCACAGATGGTGTACCACCACCAAAATAGATTGTCTCAATAGGGATTTTAGCATCTTGTTTTCGCAGTCGAATTTCTTGTTGAATTGCAGCCACCATATCGTCAGCATAGCGCATCGAGGTCGAAAAATGGAAGTTACAATAATGACATGCCTTTTTACAAAAAGGGATATGTAGATATAGTCCCGACATGCTATTTTTTAATGCGATGAGCCTCTTGTTTGACAAAAGAGCCCCAACCAGAATAGGTTTTTCCAGATTCCTGAGCAGGGTTGAAAAAGTGACAGACTGCAGCTGCCAACCCATCTGTAGCATCAAGGTTTTTGGGTAGGGTTTTGAGATCCACCAGTTGTTGAAGCATTCGAGCAACCTGCTCCTTGGAGGCGTTCCCATTGCCTGTGATAGCCATTTTTATTTTTCTGGGAGAATACTCGGTTATTGCCAACTCTCGGGATAATCCAGCAGCCATAGCAACCCCTTGTGCACGACCCAACTTCAACATCGACTGAACATTTTTTCCAAAAAAAGGTGCTTCCAAAGCCATTTCATCTGGATGAAATTTGTCAATGATCTCGATAGTCTTTTCAAAAATCTTTTGCAAACGCAAATAGTGATTTTCTTTTGAATTCATCACCAGTTCATCCATGTGAAGGAGCTCCATTTTTTTTCCGTCGACTGTGATAAGACCATACCCCATTATCGTTGTTCCTGGGTCAACGCCAAGAATGATGCGTTTCGAGCTAGAGATTGTCTCTTTCATTGTTTGATCATATCAGTTTTGAAGTAGAATAGGTATGCTAAACTGCACTTGGGCAGTAACCCCTACATTGGTTTTTGTTGCTGGGCTTACAATTGGTAGTTCATCAATGGCTGTTTGCATGGCTTGAAGAATTGCCTTGTCTGTGTCAGGTTCAATTCCTTTGAACAGCACTTTTCCACTTTGATCAACTTCTACATAAAGAATCACAGATTTTGGCGCATTGGCTTGAAGTGGTAAAGGATTTTCTGTAAAAGCCATGCTAATCGATCGAGAAATCGATGCCTGAAAACAATCCCATTGATCGGCAGTCGTTTCTCTACTCTCGCATCCAGGATATACAGGCGGTTGATCTGTTGATTGCCAAGCAGTGTTGGGCTTTCGAATTTGCTCTGCATCAGTTTGGTTGCAGGAATTCGCCAATATCAGTATCCCAATAAATAATGCCCTCAACATTGGTTATGAAAAGTACAAAAAAAATTATGGAATCATTTGCATACTACTCCCACTTCGCTAATTTAGCATCTCCTATTTTATAACATGGACATTATACTACTCATTTTTGGTGGTCTGCTAATATTGTTAGGCGTAGCAGGCAGTTTTTTACCCATCATCCCAGGGCCCGTTTGCAGTTGGTTGGGCTTGCTTGTACTCCATCTAACAGACAGTGTTCCATCAAACACAACCTTTTTGACACTCACATTCATTATCGCTCTTGTCATTTTTTTACTAGATGCTTTACTTCCTGTATGGGGTACAAAAAAACTAGGTGGTACACGAATGGGTACCATTGGTTCAGGCATTGGTCTTCTCATCGGATTTTTCTTTGGGCCAATCGGACTGGTTTTTGGCCCTTTTGTAGGAGCATTAGCTGGTGAGCTAACGCAAAATTCAGATCTCAAAAAAGCTGTTCGTGCTGCCTTTGGTTCCTTGATGGGATTTTTAGCCGGGACAATGGTGAAGTTTACCCTTGCAGTCGTTTATTTAGTTCTGTTTGTCAATATTTTTTGGAAGCACAAAGAGGTGTTTTTTTAAAAAAGCCCCGGCAATCTAAAGTTCCTATCAAATCACAATACTATACTTAAAAAAAGAACTTTTCAATGCGTGGAATTGTTAATTGCTACCTTTAAAAAATCAAATCACAATAAATTTTAACTTCACGAAACTTATGAAATTGGTAGCTTATTCCTATCAATCTATGATTGCCTTTGGGGCTGTTTATCTATCCATATCTCTTTCATTTTTTTGATACCTCCTAGGTTATCAACATATACTTTCTTTGGGTTATAGGTCAACCAACCTGTTTTACGCTGTCCAAAATTCAACACTCGAATATGCTACAAAAATGATTTAGAAAAATCGTTTTGCCGTGAAACAACTATATAAGAAGAAAACACCCCCCAAAAATAAAAGTGAATTCAATGATTATAAAAAAATGGTGTGTAAGAAAATACTTATTATGGTGTAGTATTATACCTTAAAAATAGTCGAATCTATTATCAACCACTTCATAATGATCGCGAATGACCTCGTCTATCAATGGTCGAAGACGGCTCAAAACGTTTTCATTTAACGAACTCGAGTAACCATCGTAAGAGAGCAATGGTGTTGATTCTTCATATAAATCAACTTCTAACACAAATATTCCTTGTTTTCCCTGTATCAATGCCGAGGTCTGATTCATTTCAAGTGAAAAACCTGACCCCACTACTAATGGCTCTGTCCCTGCACCAGCTATTGAGCCTGCTGCTGCATTGATCGCTGATGAGGTTAAAATACTTTGTCCATAATCCTCTGCAAGTGTTGCAAGTGATACATCACTGCCATATTTCGAACGGAGAAGATCATACTTTTTGTCTTGGATTAACTTAGCTTGTACAGCGTTTCTTGCATCTTCTACACTTGAAGTTCCAGCAGATGATTTTTCTATCAACTCAGCAACAACATATCCACCCCCAAGAAGGTCAAATCGTTTGATATCACTCACGCTTGTTTCTTCCTCAAAAGACCATTTCACAATGGTACGCTGAGCACCAAGACCTGGGATGCTCTCATCCATAAGCTTCAAATTGGATCCATTACGTAAATCGTAACCTAATGACTCTGATGCAGTTGAAAATCCATTTTTCTTACTCTCTATTTCAAACTCTGTAGCCAATCGAAAAACTTCGTTGCTCGTAGATTCAGATGGTACAATTTTTTTGACAACAGATGCAATTAAGACTACATCTTCTTTTTCCTGTACATCAATCACATGATAACCAAAATCTGTTTCAACGACGCCTATTGAGCCAGTTGGTTTTGAAAACACAAAATCATTAAACGTCTCAACCATATCACCACGTCTAAAAAATCCAAGATCACCTCCTCTATTTTTGGATGGCCCATCAGAATAAGTTCTTGCCAACTCGGCGAAGTCAGAACCATTGGCACGCACCAAACGAAGCACGCGATAAGCCTCTTTTCTTGCTTCGTTTTTTGTTCTAGTCACATCGCTTGATGCACTCTGTGACCCTTCATAAGCAATCAATATATGGCGTGCTTTCACTGAACCTCCTCGATCGAAATCCATCATGCGAGAAAGCTTAAACTGATTTCCATCTTTATATGGTCCGAAAACCTCTCCTTCTTTTAGGTCGAAAAGTGTATTTGCGTAGGTGCCTAGTTGGGCTCTGGTTTTATATGTCTCATCATATGGTGTTTCTGAATATTCGGCAATAAACTCATTTACATTATCTGTCTGGGAGAATGATGGTAAAGTTTCTTCAGCCTCACTAACTTCATTAAATATGACCTGAGGTTCGAGTAATTTTTTAAGCCCGTTTTCGATTTCCAAATTATCTTCAACAGAGGCTTTTTCATCAAAAACAACATACTGAATCGATCGGCTTTCTTCCACTTCAAACTCTTCTTCGTTAGCATCGATGTATTTTTTGATGTCTCGATCTGAAATCGCTACCAAACTATCTGGAATAGAGTTGTATGGTACTTTTACAAAAGATATGCTAATCTTATCATTTTCGAGTTTGTGTTCTGTTTTTCCATCAAATGCAGTGTGATAAATACCAGCTTGAATCATAGTGTTGTACAACTGTCTGCTGATGGTGCTTCGTATTGATTCTTCCTGTAGCTGCCATTGGTTATATACCGCAGGATTGTTTCTTTTACTGTCATTGATAAAATCAGTAAAAGCAACAACATCAAATTCTCCTAAAGCGTTTTGAAAACGGCTGTCTTGTCTAAATCCAGGAGAATTGGCAAGAAAATTTTCAACATGGCTTCGACCCACTTCAAGACCAAGCTCCTTCTGCAACTGGTTGAAGGAATATTCGGTTAGAATTTGATTCCAAACAGTATTGACTGCCTGCACATTACTCATCCCTGTATTTCGTTCAACAGCATCCACGCGCCTGCTAAACTGTTCGATGGTTATTTCCTCATCTCCAACAATAGCGACTGGTTCTTGACTGATGGTTCCAGCGCCGTCAAAAACACCTGAAATAACAAACGCAAATAGTGCCATTCCAATAACTAGTATTAGTACGATTGATTTTTCTCGAATTTTACCTAAAATCGCCATGAGTTATTTTTTTGATAGATGGCGAAAATACAATTTCTTTGGTTGAAAAAAAAGATGTTTACAGGCTCTTATTTGGCAAGGATTTTAATAAGTTCAATTTTGCTTGCTGTTACCTTTTGGATTTCAAATTCGTATTCTCCAATTTCTACGATTTCGCCTTTTTTAGGGATACTTTGCGTGTGATGAACGACATAACCCCCTAAAGTTTCATATTGATCATCTTCGATCAAGTCGAGCTTGTATTTGTCGTTGAGGTAATCGACCTCTAGTCTTGCTGAAAGCAGATAATCGCCAGATTCCAGCTTTAACTCGATTAAATCGACCTGATCGTATTCATCTTCTATTTCTCCAAACAACTCCTCAACGATGTCTTCTAAGGTGATCATTCCGGCTGTACCACCATATTCGTCAAGCACAATGGCAATGCTTTTTCGCTTTTTGGTAAGAGAATTTAAAATATCCTTAATCAACATCGATTCTGGCACAAATTCAACAGGATGTGTGATCGAGCGAATATTTTTTGGTTTCTTAAACAAGTCAAATGCATGAACATATCCAACCACATTGTCTAGGTTTCCCTTATAGACCAAAATTTTTGAAAAACCAGTACTTGAAAAAAGGCTGATAAGTTCCTTATTGGACACATAGCGATCGACAGCAGTTACTTCAGCTCGAGGAACCATAATTTCTCTCGCTTTTCGGTCGTTGAATGTCAATGCATTGTGGAAAATTTGTACCTCACTGTCGAGCTCTTCATCATCTGTTGATTCGACCTGTTCACTCACATATTCTTCGAGATCAACTCTGGAAAAAGCTGTTGGGATATGATCCTCACTCGTTTTAAAAAACCGTTTTAGTATGACATTGGAAAACCACAAAAATGCATCTGTCAAAGGGCTCAATATATGATAAAAGAAGACTGTTGGGATTGCAAAAAATTGCAGCAAAGCATTGGCATAAATCTGAAACACAACTTTGGGTAAAAATTCTGCAGTAATCAAAATTACCACCGCAGAAATAACAGTTTGTATAAAAACGATCGAAAGCGTTAAATCATCAACCCCCACCATATCAGGGTAGATTTTGGAGATGATGAAGTCTCCCATAAACAATCCATAAATGACCAACGCGATATTGTTTCCAACCAAAGTGGTTGCAATGAATTTTGAAGGGTTTTTGGTGATGTTTGCCAAGGCAGTGGATACTAGCCCAGGTTGTTTGATTTGCAATGCCAAGCGCACTCTATTTGAGGATACAAAAGCAATTTCCATACCTGAAAAAAAGGCAGAGAGCATCAAGCAACCAAAAATGACAAACAGCTCAGAGGTCATTTCAGATTTTGATTTCTACTTTCAAATTTTTTACGATACTTACGTCGGAAGAAAAACATTCCAAAAGCAGCAGCTCCCAATATACAGGAGATATAAAAACGCTGATTCATACTTTGAATGTTTACAATGGCCTCGATGATAAATACGAAACCAAAAAACAAATACATTTTTTCTGAAAATCTGTGAAACTTATTCATTTAATCTATGTTTTCGTCTTTCACTAGAATATTACCCCTTATCATTCCTGTCATCAGTTTTTGAAATGAGCGATTGGCATCCAATCGAACTGCTTTGATGTCATATGAACTGTTGGTAAAAGTAAAATTTTTTTCTGTGAACAACCACTCTTTGCCCGCATCCCAGTACAATTGACTTGTGTTCAACTTTGTTCCTGTTGTATCAGAAATGACGACGTTGCCTCTCAGGTCAATGATTTCTGTTTTGGGATAATAGATACCATAATCAGATCGAATAAAAGTGATTTCACCTCGATCTCCATACAAAGTGGCATCTAAACCCTCAGGGAACTCCGAATAAGGGAATTTTTGATTTGTAAAATCAATATTTATAGGGGCAATGAGCTCTGCTTCCTTGCGAGCAGAGTCAGAGTAAATCAAGTGAAGATCTTCTGTAATACCAACTGGAATCTCATCAAATTTATTCATCTGTTGCACAGCTGAAAACTGATCTGTGCAACTTGCAAACATCACTGCAACCAAAAGAACAAGATACCTCCCGGTAGTCATGTGCTTATAAGTTGGGAACAGTAACAGATGATCGAATCCAACAGTCAAACGTGATCACCTCACCAGCCTTTCCTTGTGTAAAGATATCGGTTTTGGAAGGTGCTCGTCCACTATAACTCGCTTCGAGTTTTTGGGATGTTTTCTTTAATGATGGATCAACAGATGCTGCTCGACGTGCGGTTTGGGCTGCCAACCAATAAACTGCTTGTTTTTCAAACTGATTGTTCCCACAGTCATTGGCACTGTCGGCATACAAACCTGCTATCAAAATATATGCTTTACCCATCGATGGTTTGTTCGACAAGGCTTGGTTTGCATATTTTCTCGCTTGGCTTTTCAAACCTCTTTTCTTGAGTTTTGAAGCGATTTTGTACATTATCTCTGCCTTTCTGTAAGTATCTGTTTCTAGTTTGAGGGACTCCTCATAGAAGGTAATTGCTTCGGTAGTGTTTCCAGCCTTATCCTTTAAGATACCCAAATAATAAGCAGAATCTGCAGAGGGGCTTAGACTGTGAAGAGCTTCGACAAGCTCAACAAACAATGGATCGTCTGAACACTCTTTGGCATCCATACGACTTGCTGCACGTTTGAGCCATTTCTCATCCGATTTGTTTTTATCAAAGTTTGATCGATACAGTGGAATTAGGTTTTCACATGACGCTTCTTGCGAAATCATGGTATCTAGATTGTTGGCATAAGTTGAGTTGGCGCGTGAGTTGATCTCAGCAACACGTTTACTTCGTTTATCTCTCGAACTCAAGCTTTCGCCAGCATCTTCCTTTTTTATGATTCGATCAAGTGTTTTGGAGAGTTTTTGATTTTCAACATTAAATTTTTCAGATACATCCTCATACTTTGAAAACAAAACATCCATGGTCACATTGTCTTCTCCATTTTTATACATGGTGTATAAAGTCTTAAAATAATTGTAGAGTGCTTTTGGATTGTTAAAACTCTCAACATCGGAGATGTATGCTTGGTCAAAAATTGCATATATCTCTGCCAGCGGAGCTGTTTCATGCTCAAACATAGACTGTGCTTTGGCAGCCAAAATTTTCCCTTGTTGCGATTTACCTCTTCTGTCTGTAGGGAAATATGTTAGCCAATCATCGTAGAGAGACGTTAACATTGTTTTGAATTCTGCGTTATCCTCAGTGTTTTTGATTTTGTGGTTGAGGATGCGTTCTCCATAAATATATGTTGCCTCGTTCAACTCTGGGCAATGGGTTTTTACTTCCAACCAAGGTGCGTAGGCTGAATCGTAATTTTTGACTTTTGCAAACTCGGCAAAAATGCTGAGGTTGGCTGGACAGTCTGCTGGGGATTGTGCAGATAGTGTTACAAATGAATAAGAGAGTAATATGATTAAACTAAATTTTTTCATTTTAATTGTATTTACGTTTGATAAACCAACGATCATTGAGCGAAAACCCAATGCGTGTGTTTAAATAATTTTCTTGAATAAGGGTTTCGCCATCAGCACCTAATTTTCCAAATTCGATTCCGATGTTCAAATTTGAAAAACCAGCAACTGGGATTCCAACCCCAAAAGTTATGCCAGTATTAACGATTGCTTTGTCATTTAAAATCATTCCTGTTTTGGATGATACAAAACCAGCGCGATAAACAATGCGTTTCCAATAAGATGAAAAAGAGTCATATTCAGGGATAAAATAACCCCCGAGTGATAACTTTGTGGCAGGTTCATATCGAACAGATCCTGTCGAGTAGAATGCATTATCGATAGACTCTTCTGATGAGGACCATTGTCCTCCAATAAACCATTTTTTAGGCTCTCCAATCCCTCCCCCAAATGTTTGTTTGGATGGTAATCTACTGATCGTTTCATCGAGACCATCGTTGGAGAGGTTTACATCTTGTGAGTCACGTGATTCACCAAGTGATGTAAATGTTGATATCGTTCGAGAATTGAAAGATTCTAGGTCTGCACTAGGTTGATATGCATAGTGCAATTGCATCTGAAGACGATTTGAAAGATCAATCTTATAATATGATGAAAGATTCAACTCAACTCCTCTTATTTCTGATTCACTGGCCAATTGTGAGAGCAAATCAATGCCTTCGTCTTGACGGGTATGAAATCGTGAGATTGACCCAAAATTATAATGTACCGCCAGTCCGATTCCTGCATTTTTTATCGGAGAGAAGCCCAATGAAAAGAAAACTTGGTTTATTCCTCCACTTCCTTCATAATTCGAATTGGAGTTCACGCCATCAGCCTGATCATCAACACTCAATCGATAACCAACTGCTGTTTTGGGGATTAAACCAAATCCAAAACCAAAGTATTTGGTCGGAATGGCCACTGACATATAATCAATCCCAGCAGTGACATTGTTCGTAGAATTGTCTTCAGAGCTAAATTTTCGGCTTGAATGATTTGCCCCTACTGCGTAATTGACAAGTTTTAGATCGGCCAACGATGCAGGCGACGAGATGTTGAAGTGAATACTATCGACGTGTGCGACCAAACCACCCATAGATCTTTGGTCTATGGTTCCTTCAAACAAGGGTTCTCCCAAACCATAAAAAGAGTAAGGGGACAATGTGCCCTTTTGAGCTGACACAAGAGGTGTAATGAAAAGAAATGTGATGATAAAATAGCGAGTCATTTATGACTTATTCGTTTCGAGCAAAAGATTTAAACCAAATGCTAAAAAATTTGCGTTCGCTAAGATGCTATTTTTTACTCGTTTAGACAAGAAACCAGCGTCTCCACCTGTTAAAATTGTCATAAAATTTGGTGTATGAGCCTCAAATCTCTTGATAAATGCCTCTATTTCAGCTGTAACACCAGAGATAACCCCATGATGCATGGCTTCATTGGTATTTGTAGGTGGAAATGCAGCGGGCTGCTGTATATCCAAGTTTGGCAATTGATGCGTGTTTTTGTGCATGGCTTGATATCTCATGGCGAGACCAGCACTGATGATACCTCCTAGATGATTTGCACTTGCAGTGATAAAATCATAGGTGATACAAGTCCCTGCATCGATAATCAGGGCATTTGTCTTGGGAAACAAGTATGTTGCAGCTGCTAATCCCACAACTCGATCAATCCCCAAATTCGTAAAGGGCTCATATGCAGATGTAAATGGAAGTTGAAGCTGATGATGCACCTCCAAACATTGGGTGTTGGCGTAGAGGTCATCTAGTGCTAACTGTTGATTTCCAACCTGTGAAACAATGGCATGGGAGACCTTATTTGTCGAGACAATCGATTTCCATTCGATTGGTTTGTTGGTTTTATACTTCTCTGTAGATTTCAACTCCAAACCTTCAAAAAAACCAAGCTTGGTATTTGTGTTTCCGATATCTATTGTGAGGTTCAAAACGATACTTTGTTAGTGCTAATGTAATTCAATTTTCAATAGTCCCTTGTCAATTCTATAAAGGGTTTTATATTTGCATCTGCCAAAGTGCATGGTACCTTAGCTCAGTTGGTAGAGCAAAGGACTGAAAATCCTTGTGTCCCTGGTTCGATTCCTGGAGGTACCACAAACTCCGAGTTTTATCAAACTCGGAGTTTTTTTTATAACATTTTCAAATAATCTATTTCTTGTTTCGACAGATGACGCCAATTGCCTCTTGGAAGATCTTTTTTGGTTAAACCTGCAAAAACAACACGATCTAGCGCTATAACTTCATATCCCATATGCTCAAATATACGCCTCACGATCCTGTTGCGACCCGAGTGAATTTCCAATCCAATCTCTCTTTTACTCGCACCTTTGACATAGCTGACCTCATCCACTTGAACAGGGCCATCATCGAGTGTAAGTCCCCGCCGAATCTGTGCCAAATCATTTGGTTTTAAACTTTTGGAAAGCACCACGTGATAAAGCTTTTTCACCATCGAAGAAGGATGTGTGAGTTTTTTTGCCAAATCTCCATCATTAGTAAAGAGGAGTAAGCCCGTCGTAGGGCGATCTAAACGCCCAACTGGCACAACTCTCGATGGGGTCGATTTTGCAATCAAATCCATTACAGTTTTTCGACCTTTTTCATCTTTTGTTGTTGTGATAAATCCTTTTGGTTTGTTCAAAAGTACATAGGCCTTTTTCTCTGGGGTTATGCGTTTGCCATCAAAATGAACTACATCACCTTCCTTGACCTGATAACCAAGCTCAGTCATAACTTTGTTATTGACCTTCACCACACCCAAACTGATGTGCATGTCAGCCTCTCTACGAGAGCAAATACCAGCGTGAGCGATATATTTATTGAGTCGAGTTGTGTTCGAGGAAATTGATTTCTTTGCAGTTGGTTTTTTTCTTCTCATCATTTGGTAAAGGTATGATAACTATATTGAGATTTTCAACAATGGTAAGCAGATGATCCCAAGTACGATAAGTGCTTTTATGCCAAACAAAAGCAATACCAATTGTTTGGGTTTTGAGGATACCCACAACAGTACTGTGAAGAACACTAGAAAACCTAAGCTAGCCAGAAAATAATAGACCATACTCTGCAAGGAAAAAAAGAAATACAACAAGAGAAAAACACCAAAACAAAAAACGACTAGAAGGGAAATGAGTCGTTTGGCCCTGTTTTCGCCATAAACAGTGGGTATGGTTTTATAATTGTTTGATAAATCTCCCTTGATATTACAGAGGTCTTTAAGCAATTCTTTGATAGAGATGAGCAACAATAGATAGGAGGCGAGAGTAAACATTTCGACTGAAAAGTTCTTGAAATAGACAGTTATGGCAAAAAATGGAAGTATTGTTAGCAGTGCAGAACCAATATTTCCAATGAACAAATATCTCTTCAAAAAAGCAGAGTAAAACGCCATTGAAGCGATATATGCGCAAAAGAACAAAGCAGACCTTTGCGAGACACTACTCGCCACCAACACAGCAGTCCCGTTCAAGAAAATATATCCAATCATCTTTGATCGTATAGGTATGTTTGTTTCCAACAGGGTTTTTTGTGGTCGATTAATCAAATCTTTTTCCTGATCAAAAAATGCATTGATGATATACCCAGCTGCAACAGAGAGCATGGATGCACAAACAATCAACCAAAGATTGATGTCCAAAATTGTTTCTCTAGGACTTGTGGCAGATGAAAAAATAAAAGCAGCTGAGAGGAGCTGGGCAATGACCAAAACCATAAGATTTTGACCTCTTACCAATGATAGCAAGCTTATTGATTTTAGAATTATGCCTTTTCTAGTGGGCATAGCAAAAAAATTAGAAGGTATATACCACTTCCAGACGATGATCTTTCAATACATCTCTAGCCTTGGAAATATCCTCAGC
>CEWH01093033.1_pt1 | contig 15003 bp, 10 predicted proteins | sample 531231 | NCBI WGS metagenome assembly CEWH01 (sample SAMEA2622316, study PRJEB7988) | marine metagenome | biome: marine biome (ENVO:00000447); feature: surface water layer (ENVO:00002042); material: "saline water (ENVO:00002010), including plankton (ENVO:xxxxxxxx)" | depth 5 m | reverse complement strand
GTTCTGGTTGAGGTTCAGGTTCTGGTTGAGGTTCAGGTTCTGGTTCTGGTTGAGGTTCAGGTTCTGAAACAGGTGGTGATTCTAATTTAGATTGTGCTAAAGAATGAGATTTTTTATTAGATTTATTAGCCATTATTATATATATATATATATATATATATCTTAATAATAAGAATATTATTTATTATAAAATAATTAATAAATAATAAAAATTTATGAACGAACTTTTTTAATAGCAGATTGTGACTGTGAATTATTAGCACCGCCATAAGAAGTATCATTAAAATTTTTATTAACAGCCATTAATTTTTTAAATCTAGTATAATCAGAACCATCATGTATAAATTTTGGATTACCAGAATAACTAGCATTTCCATTTCTTGAAACGCCATCACCTACATTTTGAATTTTAGATAAATTATTACCGCCAACTTGATTAGGAGCTACTCCATATTTAGAATTAGTAGCACTATATCCATTACTAGTAACATCACCAGCATTATAAGCAGTTCTAAATGGCCCTAAGATATTTTTATTATATAATGCAGGTGAACTACCAAGACCAGAATTATGTAAATTTCCAAAAGCTTTTGCTAAATATTTTCGTGAAGTAGCACGTTCATTACCACCATCCATATTTCCAAATAAAAGTGGTTGACTTCCTTTTTTTCCTCCTCCTAAAGTAGTTTGAACAAATGTGGACATAACTAATTAATATAATAATATATTATTTTTTTTTAATAAATAAAATATAAAAATAGTGTTTATTTAATATATTGTATATGGATTTTTATATTTTTTTGAGTGAATAGCTTGTAAAATTAATATTTTTTAGATTTTTTGGATTTTTTGATTTTTTTACTACCATTTTATTGTAAGGATAAGGTATTTCCTGAACCATCCATATGTATAAAAAAATCATTGCATAAATAAATTAATTCATCATTATTGTCATTTATATTAGTATAATAAAAATTCCAATATAACCTATCTCTTATTGTTCTCGTGAACTCAGCATAGTTTTTACTATTTGTTCTTGGACCAGATATATTTTTATATTTTTGTAAAATTTTATTGGATTTTATTCACAAATAATTCTGGGTGCTATATTCATAGTTAGTAATTCTTGAAACATTAATTTACAAGCATATGGAATTTCTACATATTTAAAATCTGTTCTATTTTCACAAGTATTACAAATATGAATTTGATGATTTTTATTATATGCAGCAATTAGACCGCATTTATTACAAATATGAACACTGTAACAATCAGATGCATCATAAAGTCTTCCTTTTGTAAAGCGAGAAGCACCATGAGAAATCATACAATCACGTTCCATTTCTCCAAAACGAAGACCACCATCGCGTGCTCTACCTTCAGCAGGTTGTCTAGTGAGATTAACCATTGGTCCAATAGATCTACTATGTTGTTTATCATTAACCATATGTTTGAGACGCTGATAAAATGCAGGTCCAATAAATATACTAGTATGCATTTGTTCACCTGTAAGAGCATTATACATGACTTCATTACCATTAGATTCATAACCAAGTTTTTGTAATTCTTTTGTAATATCTGAAATTTTAAATTTACTAAAACTAGTTCCATCACCAAAAAGTCCTAACTGAAGTAATACTTTACCTAATAGAGTTTCTTTAAGTTGGGCAATAGTCATACGACTAGGAATAGCATGAGGATTAATAATAATATCAGGTTTTAATCCATCAGCTGTAAATGGTATATCTTGTTCGGGTATAATATTACCAATAGTTCCTTTTTGTCCATGGCGACTACTAAATTTATCTCCGATGACAGGTTTACGATAATTTCTTAAACGCACCTTACAAAAATTATAACCATCACCATTACATTCAATATAGTTTTTATCAATGTATGTTTCTTCATTAGTTCTATAAACATGGCTTTCATCGGTATATTTAATAGTTTTAGTATAATCATTTTTATTTTCTTTAATTGGAAGAACTTTAGCAATAATAATATCACGGTCTTTGATTAATGTATTTTCGGGAACAACACCTTGATTATTAACTTTATCATAATTAGCAAATTTCATATTTTTGGTTTTAGTTTTATCGGGTTTGCAACGTATTTCTTCATTACCATATAATTTTTTATCTTCATCTTTTTCAGTATGATAAATTGTTGCTAAAAATAGTCCTCTATCAATTGAGCCTTTATTAAATAAAATACTATCTTCTTGATTATAACCAGAATGACTCATAATAGCAACAATAACTTGTTCCCCAGAAGGAATAGTATTGAGTTGAATAATATTCATAAGTCTAGTATCAACAAGAGGTCTCATAGGATATGATAAAACATAAGCTGTTTTATCCATTCTATTATCATAATTGGTAACATACATACCGATAGCCTGTTTACCCATAGCACTTTGATATGTATTTCTAGGAGATTGATTATTTTCAGGAAAAGGAATACATGATGCTAAGACACCAAAAATGGTGCTAGGATGAATTTCACAATGAGTATAATGGAAAATATATTTAGAATCTTTGGATTTAAGTTGTTCGGGTTCCATAGCAATCATAGAATTATTTTGTTCATATGAATCAATATATTCAATAATTGATTCTTTAATTTTACCACTATATAAAAGGTCATTCCAAGAAAGTTCTTCATTTTGAACTTTATTGATTATATCTTTAGTATAAATGATATTATTATTTTTAATTTTAAGTAATGGTCTACTTAGTCTTCCCGCATCATTACAAATTTTAATTTCTTGTAATTTATAATCAAATATAATTGAAGTATAAATATTAATAATTCCTTTATATTTTTTATCTTTTAAATTATTGTAAAGTTCAAGTGGTTGATTGGTAATACCAACCCATGCACCATTAATAAATACTTTTACTTTATCATATAATTCTTTAGGTTTATCGGCCAATGTATCAATAAGAATAATAAGTGGTAATATATAGTCATATAATCCAACTGAGTTAGAAGGAATAGTAATATGGGTCATATAACTTAAATTTTTAACAATACCAACAGATCCTCCTTCTGGAGTTTCAGCAGGACAAAGAAATCCCCATGATGAATTATGTAAACGTCGTGGTGGAACTAATTTACCACTTTTATCAATGGGAGTATTAACACGTCGTAAATGACTAATACTAGAAATATAAGTAAGACGATTTAAAACTTGGGCAACGCCAACTTTATTACTATTGATTTGTTTAATTCCAAAATCCCCAGTAGCAAGAGCTCTTTTAATACCATTTTCAATAGTAGTTGATTTAATAATTTTATAAATATTTGTATTATTAATTATATTTTCATAATCTTCATTGGATTTCCAAGAACCGGAATTAATTTCTCTGACAACTTGTTTTTGCATATCTTTTACAACTTTATTAAGATAATTACGAAGAAGATTATTAATAAGTGAACCTGTTAAATCAATTCGTTTATTAAGATATGAATCACGATCAGATTGTTCAATCCATTCAAATGATGTTTGAAGTAATCTATTGGTCATATATCCCAACATATAAATTTTCTGTTCATTAGATTTACAATGAGGAAATATATCATTATTAATTACTTCAAAAGCAAATTCATTTTTACGTTTATATCCAGTTTCTTTATCAACATTTAGAGGAGTATATATAACATTAGAAGTGATATATCTAATTGCATCATCATATGTAATACAATTATTAGCATCAACAATTGAACCTTGAAGACCATAGAGCAATTTTTTATACTTATTATCATCTATATTAAGAATAATTTTCTCACAAATATCTTTATCACCAATAATATTAAAGGCACGAAAGATAATAAAAAGAGGAATAGGATTTTTAAGTCTAGGAATTTGTAAATAAATAGCATTACCAAAACCATTATTTTTAGAAGAAATCATAATATTAATTTGTTTAGGAGAAATACATTTCCAATCAGGAATACATTTCATTTCAGCAATCCAAGTCCATTTGGTATTATTTTTAGATACATTAAAACAATAAATTTGATTTTCAGCAGCACGTTCTTGTCCTAAACAGGTTTTTTCAGAGCCGTTAATAATAAAATAGCCACCAGGGTCCATTTTACATTCACCAGTAAGATTAGTATTTAAATGTTTATATTGATTGAGAACACAAATATCAGAGCGAAGCATAATTGGTAGTTTTCCAATATGAATATTTTTAAGAATTTTTTGATAATTTAAAACATTTTTATAATTTTCACCATTTCTGACAGTATATTTTATATTGACATCTACGGTCATAGCTCCTGCATATGTAAAATTACGAAGACGTGATTCTTGTGGAAACATAATTTTAGTGGCTCCATTATTTTCATATACTTGTGGTCTATGTATATTAAAATTTTCAAATGTAATATGTATTTCTAGACGATAAAGATTCAATTCTTTAATATAATCATGGTCAGAACATATATGAACAGGATTAAACATTTCAATTGTATTTTCAATTTGTGTATTAACAAAATAATTATAACTTTCAAGTTGATGACGAATTAGTTGTTTAAGATGTTGATTTCTAAAATAAGATTCAATTAAAACCCATGGTTCTTCAGAAGTATTAATTTTATTATACATATTTTTTTCATCTAAATCAGCATCCATACTAATATAGTAAGTTTTGTATATTCTTAAATAGTTTTAATAAATATTTAAATCAATTTTAAAAAAAATTAAGTATAAATTAATTATTATAAATAAGGAGTTATAATAATATGTCTGGAAATAATAGAACTTTGAAAATAAATCCTGATTTATTTAAATTAAATGGTAAATCAAAAAAAGAAAATAAAGCAAAGTCTTTAAAAAATAGACAAAAACCTGAAGTTGATGAAGAAAATTCATCAAAAGCTTTAAAAATAAAAAAAGAAATGATGAAAAAAGTAAAAGATTACCAAAAAAATAAAGAAGAAGAAGTAATCAAAGAAGAAAAAGAGAGAAATAAATTACAAAATAATAATTTATTTGAAAAAAATACATTTGAAAATAATGATTTTGAGAGAGAATTTAATAAATCTCTCAATTTTCTTCAAGATTTAGCAAAAAAAAATAAAGATAAAAAGAAAAAAAATAACACACAAAAAACCAATAATATATCATCATTAGAAATTAATTTGAATTTACCTGAAAATCTTAATAAAAATAATGAAACAATATCAAATGATTATGGATGTTTAAAAAATGGTTCTAAACCAACATACAGACAACTTAATAAGACTCAAAAAAATAACACTGATTTAAAACCTAAAGTCAAAATTGTTTTAGAAAATAATATTTATGATGATGAAAAAGATAAAATTGAATGTGTTCCTAAAATAAAACCTGAAGTAACAAGTGAAGTAAAATGTGAAGTAAAATCAGAAGAAAAAGATGAACCTAAATCAGAATTTATTGAAATATTTGATAATAAAATAAAAAATCTTGAAGAAAATTTAGGTGATAATAAAGAAATTAATAACTTTAAAGAAGAAACAGACAAAATATATGAAAAAAATCAAATAATAGAATTATCTGATAAACCTTTTACTGATGAAATTACTGACAATAATATTTTAGAACCTTTTCAGTTAAAAAAAGAAGAAAATATTATTTTACAAAATATACCAAAAATAAAAAAAATTACTAAAAAATCTACATATAAATTAGGTAAAATTAAAGGTAAAAATAGAATAGGAGTTTTAATTAAAAATAGAGATACTCAAAAAAATATTAAACAAGAAATATCTATTTTAAAACAAAAATCTATACAAGATATTAAATCTTATTTAAGAAATAAAAATTTAATTAAAATAGGCAGTGATGCACCAAATGATATATTAAGAAAAATATATGAAGATTCAATATTATCAGGTGAAATAACAAATATAAACAATAATAATATGGTTTATAATTATTTAAATGAATGATTAAAGTTTAATTATTTGATTTTAAACTTATTTTTTATGTATAATTTTAAATAGTAGAAATAATAAAAATACTGTTAAAAATAAATAATATAAATTAGAAATTAAATCTTCTTCATTTTCATTTTCATTTTCATTTATCTCTAAATTTTTACTAGGTATTAAATAGGGATTATTATCTAAATAATCATAAATTGATTCATGTAAATTTGTATATGTTTCACCATTATCATTTTTTTTTAAATTTTCTCTAAAAGCTCGTTGTTGTGCTGTTGGTATTATATGATCATTACTTATTAAATCATCATATTGTTTTACTGTAATTGGTACATCATTTACATCTCCACTATAGTTATTTGCGGAATCATTTTTATCAACTAGATGACATGGTAAATTTACTTTAATACAATCTTGTTTAGGATCTTCATATAATGCTTGTATTAATGGTAATCCATTAATTTGAAGAGCAGAACTTACTGTTGCTGGTATAATACCTATTTTACTATCTTTTCTCTGAGTTAAGAAATTATAATCTGCTACATTATTTATATAAACATGCACATTTTCATCCATATTTTTACATTTTAATTTACTTTTTAATACATATCTATTTCCTAATTTTCCCCCACATTCATTTGCAATAGCATTTTTAGGATCAGAAACTAAAGCAGTTGCATAATTTACAATACCTTGAGCTCCTTCTGAAATTCCAATCATATTAAATGCTCCACTTTGTCTTTCTATTTTATCATAATCAATCATCTGATCTAATGGTTTTATACAATATCCATATGGATGTTTTTCTCCTCCAAAATCATCAACAATACATCTATGATTTGACATAGTAATTATAATATGATGATATTAAAATTTACTAAATAAATATAATAATATTAATTTATAATATTTATTTATTTTTAAAATGATGTAGTTTCAGTTTCATGATCAGCTGGGGGTAAAACTTCATTGGTAATTGTATATTGTGCTTCAGATTCTTCTTTAGCACCTGATTCATTTTTTCCTTTATCTTTTAATGTATTTCCTTCAATTAATTTGAAATTATTATTAAAAAATATTATTCTTCTAATTGATGAACCATATGGAATATAATAGCTTAAAAAAATTAAGCTAGCTATAAAAATTATAATGAGTAAAATTATATGTGGTTTAATATAATGTTTAATGATTTTGTTTAAATTCATAATTATAAATAAATATATATTAAAATATTATATTATGTTATTATAATAATGAAATTATATTTAAGAAACGGTAATCAACAAAATGCATATAATAAATGGATACCAGGTGGAAAACCATATGTATCATGGAAAAATAATAGTAATAATAAATCAATTGTAATTCCTAAAAATATAAAAAATGATATTCCAGATACAGTAAAAGATTGTAATAACAACTGTGGGTTTATTGCTAATCCTATTAAACATTATAGAAAGCAATACACTAATTTAAATACTGGTGTAAATGGATTTAGTAATCAATCTTATATTGGAAGTTTAGATAAACCCGGCGGAACAAATATAACATCAGTAGAATGTAATAATAAATATCAAAAAGGATATGATTACATATTAAATTTAAATGATGTAACATGCAAAGATAATTGTTTTATAATAAAATCTTCTACAACAATAATAGATAATAATTATTGCGTTTCAAATAAAGAATTATTAAGAAAAAAATGTAAAACATTTAATCAAAATTTACCTTTAACATCATTTAATACTAATCTAACATCTTATCCTGATTGTTCTGTAATTAATAATTGCACTCCAGTTTTTGAACCATCAAATAAAAAATATAAAGTTCAAGGTTCTATTTCAAGCTCAGCAAGAACTGCAGCTATTAAATATTGTGCACAAGACGTAGATTCTAGAAGATGTTACTTACCTACAACTGACTATAATAGATTTGGCACAAATGCACACAATAAATCATCAAGTTTAGATACTTTTAATAATTTAGCAACTATGCCTGGTTGTGTAAATTGTCGCCCAGGAAATGAAGGGAATAAAAGTAAAAAATATTCAAATATTAGAATTCTTAAATAATTATTTATATAAATTATTTTTATTAATAATATATATAAATGGCTGGAAAAAAAAGAAATGGAGGTACTAGAAAAAGACTACCTGCTTTCAAAGCTCTTACTAGCACTCTTAATCCCGAAGCAAAAATTTTTTCTCCAAAAAAAGGAAAAAAAAGGTTACCGGTATTTAAACTTTTAACTAGTGGTTTAAGTCCTGCTACTAGAGTTCTTTTAAGAAAACCAAAATCTAGCAAAAGACATCTTAATATTTTAGAATTAGCAAGCAGACTACGTTTAAATGCAAATGCAAAATCATTTAGTCCAAAAAAAAAAGGAAAAGGAACTCGTAAAAAAAGAAAAGCAAAAAAAGGAAAAAAACACTAATTATTTAAAAAATGTTTATTAATTGAGAAATTATATTTATTACACCAATTTAGACTTTTTTGGATATTAATACTTTTTAAAATATTTATTTTATTATTAAATTTTTCATAATTTGAAACATTAGTCAATTTAATATTTTTTAAATTAGTATATAAAATTTCTTCTTCATCATTATTGGAAGAACTTTTATTATCATTACAATTATCATAATTGTTATCATTATAATTATAATTATAATTATCATTATCATTATCGTTATCCTTATCCTTATCATTTTTATCACTTAAATGATTATTTGATAAGTTTTCATTTAATATAAAATTCATATCTTTTTTTATATAACTTAATTTTGTTTCTGGATAAAAAATTGGACTGCTATATAAAATATTATTTGAATCTAATTTAAACATTTCATTGAGTAATTCTGTATCTCTAGAATTTTCTATTGGTATTGAAATAATTATATTACTTGATTCCAATATATTATTTTCTGATTTTCTATCTGATTCTTTATCTTCCATAATATAATCATTTTCACTATCTGAAGTATAATAATTATTATGTTTGATATTTATATATTCTCTAATATAATTTAAAGTAGTATTGATATTCTCTATTTGTTGTTGACCATATATTGCATTAATTTCTTCTATTTTCTTTAAAAACAACTTAGGTAATGTAATATTGAATAAAGAATATATATTATCAATATTGTTTAATAGATAATCAAAATTATTTATAATTTCATTATTTATATTTTGATTATTATTTTTATAATTTTTACAGATTACATATTTTTCTGAATTAGCTACTCTACTTGTATAAGGTTTATAAATATAAACATATTCATATAAATTTGATAATAAAAAAATAATTTCAACTGTTTTTAACTGAAATATATCAAATATTTTTAATACAAAATTTCCACCTACTTTTTGCATAATTATTGCAAAAGATATTTGTGCAATTATTAATTTCATAGATAATTCCTCTTGTTTATTAAAATCTACCGAAAAATCAAAGCCTCCATCTGCTGTTATGTAATCCATATTGTTACCATAATTATTATTACAATAAAGTAAATTTTCTTTCATAAATAAATCACCAGTATTTGTTGAACCATATTCTATAATTACATTATTATTATTATTAATGAAATGTGAACTTTTTTTCCAAGATGGTATATTTATATCATCTGAAATTAAAGTCATTCCATAATATTTATCATTTTTATTATTACGTTTATAATTAAATGCTTCAATAAAACCTCCCGGACCTTCAGCTAAATGAAAACAATTAAGTGTATTTTTTTCACATAAAAAAGAAAATGTGTTTATAATTTCTATCATTTTAAAAAAAGAACGAGATAATGGTTTATATTTACATATTGAAATTTTAATTTCAGGAACCTGAGTATGAATAAATTCATATGGATTAGTTAATTTTTTATAATAATCCCAATAATTACTATATTCATGTATTTGTTGTTTGATATTACATAAATAATGATTTAAAGAATTAGACATAAAAATTTCTTCTTTATTATTACAATCATTTTTTAATAGAAAATTAAATTTTAAATCACTAAAATTTAAAGATGGAATATTAATATATGCCATATTATGTTATTATTAACTATTATTATTAACATAATAATTTTAGATTGTTTTATAAATTTATTTATTTCTTAGATTTTAGATTTTAGATTTTAGTGTTTTTTTCTCCTTTTTTAATATTTCTTTTTCTTCTTTTTCTTTTGCTTTTTTCATAGCTTTTTCTTGTTTTTCTTTTTGTTTTAGTAATTCTCTCTCTTTTTTCTTATCTTCTGCTATTTTTAGTTTCTCATCAATAGTCAATTCATTTTTTTTAATATTTTCTTTTTTTACTTGTGATTCAGTATTATCCAATTCACCTAATAATTTTTCTGCTAATTTCTTTGATTTTTCTTCAGCTGTATCTTTTTCAACATCATTTAATGTTTTATCAATTTCATTAAATTCTTCTGCATATTCTTTTTGACTTTTTGGATCTGTTTCTTTTAGAGAAACTAAAGTATCAGTAGTAATATTTCTTACTTTTTTAAATATAAAATATTTATTTAAAAATGATATCTGTTTTTCTTCTTTCGACATATTTAAAGAATTTCCAATTCTATTAGCTAATCGTTTATCTTTTTTTAACTCTTCATCCATATTTTCAAATAACTCATCAAAATATCCTATTGAATTTGGTAAATCTAATGATTTAATTTCTTCTTTTGTTAGTAAAACAAATCCATAATTTTCTAACAATCTTGTTAAATAATTAAAATTTACCAAATATTCTCTAAATGTTTTATTTATACTTTCTTGATATACATCAATAGCATAACCTATACATGATTCATCATCATTATAAGATTGATTACTATATTTTTTAGTTACTTCCCATATTTTTTTATTATTTTTCATTAAACTAATTGAATTATTTATTTCTACATCACTTAATAAATTAAATACTTTATTTCCATCATAACAAGTTCCAATAAAATACCCTTCTAATGCAGTACATTCAGTTACATTTTTTAAAAATTCATTTAATATAGTTTCATTTTCAAACATATAATGTAATGCAAATTGTATTGAACTAATATTAAATCCATTTTGAGCAATACCATAATTATTATAAACACCTTTGCCTAAAACTATTTCATTTTTTGCTCCTTGACCAAACAAGGCTTGAATTATTTGCTTATTTTTTTCTGTTGCAAATGCATCACCATTTTTAATATTAATAAAACTATTCCCATTAATAAATATAGCTTTTGGTATTGTGGAATATTTTTTAGCATAATTTAAATATCTTGCACAAGCTCCATCTAATCTATTCTCAATATTATCTTTATTTAAATCTAAACCTAATACAAATGCTAATTTTGCATTTATCCATTTTGGTAAATCACCAGCTTTACCGCATGCAAAGTCAATTAAAGTGCTTCCACTATTAGATAATTTACCTATCAACATGTTTTTTACATATAAATTATGAAAATCTCTCAATGACCGAGTTTCTGATTGAGTATTTACTTTATTATAATAAACATCATCATCATTATTATCAATTTTAATATGATTACCAGTTGTAATAATTTCATTTGTAATTGGATTATGAATAGACTGCCAATTTGAATTTGCTACATGATAAGCATTACCAAAATTTTTACCTCCACTTCTTAATTCAGATGTTTTATCATATCTAACCCTTAAAGGAATCCATTTCCATTGTGATTCTCTTGTATTATCATATTTAAATTCGACAATTGTATTATCTTCAATTTCTTCACCTTCTTCTGTAAAAATTTTTAAATTATTTGATTCATCTACATTACCAATAATATTACATAATCCAGCATTTTCATCTGAAGGATTTGTAGGATAAAAACGAGCAGGTTTATATGTTGATTTATGTGAATCATGATTATCTTTTTTAATAATATAATCATTTAAAACATCATTACATGGATTAATATATCCATGTTTTTTTTCATCAAAACCAACATGTAAGATTAAAGTATAATATTTTTGAAATTGACTAGATTTAGTTAAATTTACACCACTACTATGAATATAGCTTTCTTTATATCCACCATAATCATTTTTTTGAAATTTAACTAAGAAATCAATTGTATTAAATTCTGGTGGTTTCCATTTAAATGATTCATTCCAGGTAATTTTAAAATTTGGCGCAGAAAATCCAACTTTATTACTAGCAACGCCAGTATTAGATGGTGTAAATATTAATCCATCTGTATTATATTCAAATAAACCTTCTTTGACATTATTTAAAATTGTAGCAGAACCACCAAATATATTATTTGCATAAAATTTTTTTGTTACAATACTTATAGGAGATTTAGACTTTGAAACAACCGATAATGGATTTAATTTTTTAATTACAGTTTTTAAAATAACTAATCTTGAATTATCTTTTTTATATTTTGTTTTCTGTTGTTCTTCTTTTTTATCATCATCATCATCATCACCTACATCCTGTGTTTTTGAAATTTCTAAATTAACAAAAGGTAAACCAGTTACATTTTTATTATTGATATAATAAATATCAAATGCAGCAAATAAATTAATATACTCTCCATTTTTATCATGACTAATATGTTCACCGTCAATAACACTATTAAATAATTCATCTTCTTCAGTAAATGCACCAGTAAATTCAACATTCATCAAAGTATTTATTAAATAAATTTTACCATTTTCATTAATAAATAATAGTTTTCTTGAACCATCGGCTTTGTCTGTTACAGTATAATTTTTACGAATATTTGGGATCATTTTGTTTGTTTCATTTATATCACTTTCATTAATTAAATTAATCATTTGTAATGTAGATGATGAAGGTCCTATAAAATCACTATTATTAGGTTTTTTTGTTTCATCATAATCTTTATTTTTAGTAATTTTTAAATAATTAGTAATAATTTGATTTTGTTCAAGTAAAGAAATAGGATAATTAGTTTGTTGAATTCCAATTAATACATATTTTATAAGTTGTCTTAATTTTTGATAAATAATCAAACCAGTCGAAAATTTAGTATCAATGCCTACAATTGAATTATTTAATTCAATTTCAATTTCATATTGTTCAGAAGAATTAAATACACCTGAATCATTTATATAAAATTGTGGAATAAGTTTACCTCCATTTGTTCTAGATGTTTTAACAATACTACAATGTATTAAAAATGGATAGTCAGGATGAGTAAACTCAAATCTTTTAATATAACGAAAAATTTTTTTTGTAGAATTCCATTTATCATAAATATTGTTAATAGTTTCATTATTTTTATTATAGATTTTTTCAATTTGATATGAAATACGAAAATTGTAGTCATCAAAATCCAAAGGATAAATTTTTGTTCCTTCATTTACATAATAATCTTTTTCAATAAATTCAACATTATAAGGATCGGGTAAATTTTGAATAGTATTATATTTACAATAATGTTGAATATTTGGAAAACCATTAATTTGTGTTCTTATATTGGATAATTCATTATCAGTTATAATTTTTAAATAATAATTTTCAAGTGTATTAGTAAAATTATGATTTAATAAACTCTTTATAACATTATAAAAATCTATTTTACTTAAAGATTTAATTTTTTTTGTTCCAAATCTTACTTCTAATTCAGGAACCATATTATCAGCTAATTTAGACATATTAACTAAATACATGTTTATTAGTCGTTTTAATTTTTTAGTATTATCTGAATCATCTTCAGACTCAATCACAGTTTTAAACTTTTTTTGAGAAATTACATCTGTTGAGGTTTCTTTTAATATTTCTTTTGATTTTATTGTTTCTTTTGATTTAGACATAATATATATATTGGTTTATTATTTTTATTACTTTTAAATAATAAATCAATTTTAAATTAATTTATGATAATTTTTTGAGAGAATCAGAATAAAGTTCCATTTTCGTTTTCTTTTTACCGCTTTCATGACAAATTTTAATTTCTAATTTTTTCGCTACTTCAATAATTTCATCTAACTTATAGCTACTAAACGATTTTAATGGTTTTTCAAGATTTCTTACATAAAAATATTTAGTTAATACATTTTCTACTTCTAATTTATTAATATTCATTATAATTTCAAAATTAGTATTAATTGAAGATGAATTTTTATATAATAATTTTATTGTTTTATAGTTATCTAAATTATCAATACAACTTTCTAAACTATCATTTGTAAATCGTGTATATGTATTATTATCTTTAATAACTATAATATTAACATTATATAATATACACAAAGTTTTAAATGAATTAAGAGAGATTTGTTTATCATTTGTAATCTCACTTTCAACATTATTTTTTTGAATTTTGTGTTTTTTTAGCAAATCTTTATTTTTTTTTAATTTATCAATTACTGCAAGCTTAAATTCTTTTTCAACTGTAAATGTATTTAAATATTCTAAATCTGAATCTTTTATATTATTATATAATTTATAAAAACACCAAAATAATTTATCATGTAAAATTAAATTTTTCTTTACAGGTTTTTCATAATATTTTGATTTTAATTTATTATAATTTACAAAAATATTATTTCGTGGAATGTAAGGTTTTTCATTTTTTATTTTTTTTATTTTATCATTAACTATTTCAAGACAACCAGTTTTTATTGAATTTAACATATAAATCTCTAAATCATGAATTATTTTATCGTTGTTAATATTTAAAGAATACATAATTAAATATTATCATTATAATTAAAATTAAATCTTTAATATGTTTTAAAATATTATATTTCACATTCATCAACAGATTCTTGTTTATCTTTAAAATAAATATTTTCTAATGTTTCTTTTTTTGATTCATCTATTTTTATTAAATTTTCTTGTGTTTTTATAAACTCCATATAATTTTTTATTTCTTTTATTATACTTAATGGAATTTTATTTAGATTAATAAAAATACCATTATTATTTTCAGTTAATTTAATGTTATTTAATTTGAATATTTTTGCAATTTCTAAATGATGACTAGTATTTAAATTTTCTATTGTTTTTCTTAACTTTTCTAATTCATCATAATTTTTATTTTTTTCTTCAAATAAATTATTTTC
>CEWH01140296.1_pt1 | contig 15112 bp, 10 predicted proteins | sample 531231 | NCBI WGS metagenome assembly CEWH01 (sample SAMEA2622316, study PRJEB7988) | marine metagenome | biome: marine biome (ENVO:00000447); feature: surface water layer (ENVO:00002042); material: "saline water (ENVO:00002010), including plankton (ENVO:xxxxxxxx)" | depth 5 m | reverse complement strand
CCCTGAAAATACCTTTGGTCCAAGAGCAAGGCTTTTAGGGGACGCTTGGCATGCTTTTTGAGGGTATGAGCTAAAAAGTTCGGGTTGAAGCGGCCGTCCGTCATGGAAGGAGGCAGATTCTTCCACCAATCGGGCTCGGTATTGATGACTTCCAAGCGCAAACGCCCAAATTGCCGGGGGTCACGGAAGACGAGAGTCTGCTTGTTTTGGCGCAGGAGCAGGGCGTCATGCTTGGAAATTTGGTAATCGGAGGCTTCGACCGAAAGAGAACCGGTCATGCCAAGGTGCACTCCAAGCCAACGACCCTGAGAAAAGCCAAAGAGCATCTGCTTCCCATGAGTGGCAAGTTTGGAAAAAGTCTTACGATACAATTCATTCCTGAAATCCGCTTGGTTTCCTTCACGATATACGCGTGACTTTTCGTTCGTCAGCACCTGTACCACTCTTTGTCTCAGACCTTTTTTCCAAAGACTGGATGCATAGGCAACTTCCGCGAGTTCGGGCATTTTGTAGGCTAATTTAGGTTTTTATTCGGGACCTAATCCAAGCAACCGATTTCTGATTTGAGGATCGGACTTTCGGTCCGTTGAAATTTCAAAGATGCGAAGCCCGTCGGCTGGATTGGAGACGACCTCTGCGATTTCCCTCTCACCTTGAATTTTTCGGTATTCCAAACCATGAGCCTTGCTCAGGGCCTCAAGGTCGACCGTTTGGGGAGTGGCAAAACATTTCTCGAATTCGACTCTCTTCGAAATGGGCAAGTGTTCGAAGATGCCTCCCCCGTTGTTGTTGATGACAAGGACGGTGAGACTGCCTTTCAAATCCTTGGCGAAAAGCATGGCGTTGGAATCGTGAAGAAAAGCAAGTTCTCCGGTAAGTAGGTAGGTCGGTTTTTTTGCATGATGAGCCAAACCGAGTGCGGTTCCGAGGGTGCCGTCAATTCCGTTGACTCCACGGTTTCCAAAGAGACGGCGTTTGCCTTCGCTTGGCTTCCAAAACCATTCAATATCACGAATCGGCATGCTGTTGGAAACTTGCAGGTGTGACTGGGGAGGAAGGAATTCGGATAAGGTTCTTGCAATGGTGCCTTCGAACGCATGCAAGCCCTTCTCGAAGACTTGAGTAAGTTTTTCTTCAATCGAGTTTTCAGCCTTGAGCCAAGAATCAAGCCAATTGGCTTCACTTTGCGGAATCGGCATTTTGCGAATGAAAGAGTAGGGCAAGTCAAGAGCGTAACTTGGGCTTTTCAGGGGGTCGACGCATAGGCCTCGAGGCTCGATGACAAATCGCTTGGCTTGACTTCGATCGATCCAAGACCGAAGTGTTTTGGAAGTGGGTAAGGGCCCTAGGTTAAGGATCAGATCGGGAGTGTGCTTTTGAGAGAAAATAGGATCGCGAAGAAGGTTTTCAAATCGCAGAACCCGACAGGGTACAGGGGTTTCTCTCAATTCTGATAAGGCATCGCAGACAATGGGTACGGGAGCTTTTTCAATCCATCCCTTAAGATCTTCATGGGTAGCCCGTTCTCCTGCGATAAGAAGTGGACGTTTGCAGGAACTCAGCAATTCCGAAATCACCGAGAGGTATTTTGGATCGGATTGATTTTCCTTTGGGATAATTGGCTCGAAGGATAAATCCGGGACTTGAGGAGTCTGTTCGGGCAGGAATGGTTCACGAAATGGGAAGTTGAGATGAACGGGTCCGGGATTCGAGCCCAACGTCTGAGCGTAGGCGGTGGTCAGTATCTTTTGCAGTGAATTGATTGCTGCGGATGAATTTTCAGGGAGCCCGACGGAATGATAGGCGCGTGTGAATGACCCGAACAAATGCTCTTGGTCAATGGTTTGTCCTGCTCCGCAATTCTGAAGTTCAGGTGGGCGGTCAGCCGACATCAAAAGCAAAGGCACGCTCGAGTGATGGGCCTCCGTCACGCCTGGGAACCAGTGGGTGAGAGCTGAACCCGAGGTACAAAGCAAAGCAGTTGGAGATTTGGTGCGTTTGCTGGAACCTAAAGCGAGAAATGCTGCCGTGCGTTCGTCCAGAACGGGGATGGCTTTGATCTTTGGCTGGTTTTCAAACCCGATTACCAATGGGGTGGAACGCGAACCCGGTGAAAAGAAAACTTGCCGAATACCGAGTTCGGCCAAGGTGTCAGCGACCACAATTCCCCAAAGGTAGTTGGCTTGAGCAGTAACTTCGGGATTTGATTCATTCACGAGAACCTTTGCTTCTCCCGGTAATGACTTCGAGCATTGCCTGCAGTTTCCAGTCCGTTTCAATCTTCTCTTGAGCGGGAATCGAACCTTCCACAAGACCCGCACCGGCATACAGAGTGAGAGTCGAAGGCGTGATTTTGCCACAGCGGATCGGAACCACGAATTCACCCCGTCCTCTCGAGTCAAGCCATCCGGTTACACCAGAATACCATCCTCGAGCGGTCTTTTCCAGTTTGCCAACCAAAGGCAGAGCAACCTCTCTTGGTGTTCCACCCATAGCTGGGGTCGGATGTAAGGCGGACAAGGCATCAAATGGGTGAATGCCTTCGGTCATCTTCGCTTGAACCGGGGTTCGGACGTGTTGAAGGTTGGCCAAGCGAAGCAGGCGAGCCCGACCTTCGCGGCAATCGGTAAGTCCAATGGATCTAAGTCTTCGAAGAATGCTCTCTATGACAAGACGGTGTTCGAGTACTTCCTTTTCGCGACCCAAGAGAGTTTTACCCCATTGCGCATCCTTGCCGGCCGAGGGCCCGCGTGGAGCGGAACCGGCAATGGCTTCGGTTTCGAAAATCGAACCGGAAGCTCGAAGCAAGGTTTCCGGGGTGGCTCCGACCATGATTTCGTTTTTTGCGAGAGATAGGCAAAAAGTGAAACAGTCAGGGAATTTTTCGCGAAGATCATGAGCGATCGAGAAGGCCGGCAGTTCTTCGGAAGTATTGTAGCGAAGTTGACGGGAAAGTACGATTTTGGACAGATTTTCCCTTGAAATCTTTTGCAAGGCGACCTTGACCGCTTCCTCATAGTCGTATTGTTCCGTAGGTGGGCCAACTTTGATTGATCTCGGACTGCACGCAACGCTGGTATCGTAACGCATCCCTTTGATGCGGTTTGTGGCGCTTTTGAATTCTTCCAAGATGGATGCCGGGGAGGACACCGCATTCATTTCTGTGTTGTAGATGATGAAGTTTTGCCCACCTTTACGTAAAACTTGCCATCTCGGCAGAAAGACTTGCAAAGGCTTTGGGGAACCCTCACGAGTGGATTCGGATTCGAAGGTGGCGGCAATGAAAAGGGTGGGTCCGGTGCCCGGAAACTTGTGGTTGCCTACGATGTGGGTCATTTCGAAGATTGAATTGGCCCAATTTTTTGCTTGTGAGAATCGTTTCTCCCCGGAAAAGGCGGCTTCGGCAACAAGTCCTCCACAGGCTATTGAAAATTCAGTTGCAGGACGTTCGAGGTAGCAAACCGCCTGACCCGGTCGATGAATCTCCTCGAGGATGGCAAGCGGGTCCGAATATCCGGTTTCAAGAGTTATGGAGAGGAAGCGGGTGCAACCGGACTTTTTGATTTCACCAATCATTCCCTGCAAATAGGGCAATAGATCAGTTGTGTCGTCGCAATGAAAGGGCGGAGCAGGAACCGAATTGTTCGAATTCATGGTTCGGTCTTGGGCGAAATGGATTTTATGGGAGTGGGAACTGGGTCAACCCCGCCGGGATGCATGGGGTTGCAGCGGGCTATGCGTGAAAGGGTTTTGCACAAGGCTTCGAGGAGGGAAAATGAACGAAAGCATTCCAATGCGTACTCGGAACAAGTGGGGTGGAAGCGGCATCGGGCATAGGGTCCGAAAACCAGCTGCTTAAGGGGAGAAATGAGTTGGTAGAGACGAATCAAGGAAATGAAAGGGAATGCCAATAAGTTTCTCAAGGTAATATTGTGGAGTGCGTATTTCACTTATCGAACATCCTATTGTTTTGTGCTTCTTAGGCAAAATATCACACAGTTCCCTTTTAAGTTCCCTTTTATTATGTATATTATCGATTTTGAGAGTTGGAGTCTCTTGCTTGAGGGAGTGACTTGTCTTTGATTTCCTCCGCAATTGTATTGGCGCATTCGTTGAGTTCGCAGATACCGTCGAGGCTTGGTTTGTTTCGGGAGCGAACGGACACTTTCCCTTCCTCCGCTTCCCTTTTGCCAAGAATGATCATATGAGGAATCTTGTCGGTTTCCGCTTTGCGTATTTTTGCTCCCAATTTCGAGGATTGGTCATCCACGTCCGCTCGAATTCCTAGGTTCTTGAACGTCTTCAGGCATTCGTCAGCATAGCCAATGAGATCATCGTTCATGGGGAGGATTCGGACTTGTTCAGGGGCCAACCAAGTGGGGAAATTCCCCGCAAAGTGCTCGATAAGCACACCACAAAATCTTTCCATGGAACCGAAGGGAGCCCGATGAATCATAACGGGGCGATGGTTTTGATTGTCCGACCCAACATAGGAAAGATCGAAGCGTTCGGGGAGGTTGTAGTCGACTTGCACGGTTCCCAATTGCCACTCTCGTCCGATCACGTCCTTCACCACGAAGTCGATTTTAGGCCCATAAAATGCGGCTTCACCGATTTCTTCCTGATAGTCCACGTCGAGGGACTTGACCGCTTGACGAAGGGCATTCTCAGCTTTGTTCCAGGATTCGGGGTTTCCTACGTATTTATCCGATTGAGGGTCTCGCAAACTGACGCGGACTCGATAATCCTTCATCCCCAAAACGGAGAAGACGAGCTTGACCAAACCCAGGCATCCTTGGATTTCCTCCTGAAGCTGGTCTTCTCTTATAAAGAGATGGGCATCGTCTTGCGTAAAGCCGCGGACCCGAGTCATTCCATTCAATTCCCCTGATTGCTCCCAGCGATAGACCGTACCAAATTCGGCTAGACGAATGGGTAAATCCCGATAGGAACGCTGTTCTGATCGAAAGATGCGAATGTGCATCGGACAATTCATGGGTTTCAGGAGATAACCGTCGATTTCCCCCTCTTCCAACTGGTTCGACAATTCGGAACAACTGCATCCTTCGTTGGCCAAGTTCGTGAGGCAGTCTCGGTGAATGATGGGTGGATATTGGGAGTCTTGGTAATAAGGAAAGTGACCGGAGGTTCGATACAGGTCAAGTTTGCCGATGTGGGGAGTGTAGACTTGAGAGTATCCCTGCTTGGCAAGTTCGCTGGAAATAAAGCTCTCCAGTTCCTGACGGATGATGGCTCCATTGGGTTTCCAAAGTACCAGGCCCTGGCCAACCATCTCGTCGATGTGAAAGAGCCCCAAGTCCCTTCCTAAATTGCGGTGGTCTCTTTTTTTCGCTTCTTCGATCTGTTCGAGATGTTGCGCCAATTCATCCTTGGTTGCGAATGCGGTTCCGTAAATCCTTTGCAATTGCTTGTTGTTGGAGTCTCCACGGTGATAGGAACCGGCAATCTGCAAAAGTTTGAAAGCCTTGATTTTCTTGGTGTAATTGACGTGAGAGCCTGCGCAAAGATCCAAAAACTCTCCGTTTTGATAAAAGGATACCTCCTCATCATCAGGGATATCGTTCAACCGCCCTAACTTGTAGGTTTCCTGTTTCATTTCAAGGATCATGGCTTTGGCTTCGTCGCGGCTCACTTCGATGCGCTCGAAGCGTTGGTTTTCCTTGATGATTTTTCTCATCTCCGCCTCGATGTCTTCGAGGATTTCCGGAGTGAAGGCGATTTCGGAATCGAAATCATAGTAAAAACCCGCATCGGTGGGGGGACCAATGTCCAATTTGGTATTCGGATACAACCGAAGCACCGCGGCGGCCAAAACATGCGCAGTCGAATGGCGAATTTCCTCCAATGGAGTCATTTCCTTCATGATTTCATCTTATTAGTTTTGAAGGATGTTTTCTGCAACGCCAAAGGGACATGGCAGTTATGGGTCAAAGGCCAAATTCGGACCCAACCACTTGAGGGCTTTTTCACGGGACCATCCTTTTCGCCTGGCGTAGTCTTCGACTTGATCTTGATCGATGCCCCCTACGTTGAAATAAGCTGCCTTGGGGTGAGAGAAATATAATCCTGAAACGGAACAACCCGGAGTCATGGCACGCGATTCGGTTAGTTCTAACCCAATTTTCTCGCTAACGGATAATAATTCCCAAATAAGGTCCTTTTCCGTATGATCGGGTTGGCAAGGGTATCCGGAGGCGGGCCTGATGCCTTGGTATTCTTCTCGAATAAGAGCTTGGTTATCTAGATTCTCGTTGATTCCATATTGCCACCATTCGCGTACTTTTTTGTGGGTGTATTCCGCCATGGCTTCGGCAAAACGATCCCCGAGAGCCTTGATCATAATCGCGGAATAGTCGTCATGTTTGTCTTCGTATTCCTGAGCGAGGTCTTCCACTCCTTTTCCGGCGCAAACCGCAAAGGCTCCGAGGTAATCCATGACCTTGGAATCCTTTGGAGCAACGAAATCGGCGAGGCAATGATGAGGTTGATTGGGCAGAGGTTGCTGGCGACGCAGAAAACGAAAAGTCCCCAATGGCTTATCCTTTTCAATGTCTTGGAAAACTTCAATGTCATCGCCTACTGAATGAGCGGGCCACAAGCCGACGACCGCATCGCATTGAAAGGACTTTTCCTTCAGAATCCGATCGAGGAGTTCTTGGGCGCAATCATACAATTTCTTGGCTTCATCCCCAAACTTTTTGTGATTGAAGATATCCGGATACTTGCCCCGTAATTCCCAAGCCCAGAAAAAAGGCGACCAATCAAAGAATTGCAGCACCTCCTTAAGTTCGGCTTTGATTTGGCTTAGCCCCAATCGCTCGGGAAGCGGTTCCGCAATCTCCTGTTCGTTCCAATCGAACGAGATTCCCTTGGCCCGCGAATCGGCCAAGGGGAGAATCAGTTTGCTTTCCTTATTTTCGTGCTTGATCCGTATTTTTTCCTGCTTGTCCTTGAGTTCCTTTACGAAATTTTCACGCTTTCCCTCTTGCATGAGATCATTGCAGACGTTGACGACCAAAGACGCATCCGCGACCTGAACGACCCCATGCTCATAATGAGGAGCAATCTTGATGGCAGTGTGAGCCCGGCTCGTGGTTGCTCCACCAATGAGTAGAGGGATTTTCAATTCGCCCTTTTGCATCTCTTGGGCGTTGTGTATCATTTCGTCGAGAGAAGGAGTAATCAAGCCGCTTAATCCAAGTACGTCCGCGTTGTGTTTTCGCACCGCTTCCAAAATTTTGTCGCAAGATACCATGACTCCAAGATCAATCACTTCCCAGTTGTTGCAGGCGAGAACCACACCAACAATGTTTTTGCCAATGTCATGAACGTCCCCTTTGACAGTTGCAATGACCATCGTCCCTCGTTTACCCGAATCCGAACCTTCCTTCTCCGCCTCCATGAAAGGTTCGAGATACGCCACCGCCTTTTTCATAACTCGAGCGCTCTTGACCACTTGTGGCAAAAACATCTTCCCTTCTCCGAATAGATTGCCCACCACTTTCATTCCGTCCATCAGAGGACCTTCGATCACTTCAAGTGGGCGACCTAGTTCCCGGCGAGCTTCCTCCGCATCTTCTTCAGCATAGTCACTGATCCCCTTGACCAAGGCGAAGCTCAATCTTTCGGCAACGGGCTTTTCCCTCCAGGCCAAATCCGCTCCGCTTTGCTTGCGGTTTTCGTTTTGATCCTTGATGCTTTCAGCGTAAGCGAGGAGTTCTTCGCCGGCTTCCGGATTTGCGTTTAAGATCACGGCTTCCACCCGATCTCTTAGTTTGGCTTCTATCTCATCGTAGACTCCAAGCATGCCCGCATTGACAATGCCCATATCCAGACCTGCTTGGCAGGCGTGGTAGAGGAAACAGGAATGCATTGCCTCCCGGACAAGGTTGTTTCCCCGAAAGGAAAAGGAAACGTTGCTGATACCGCCACTCGTTCGGGCATGTGGGCATCGCTTCTTGATTTCACGCACTGAGTTTATGAAGTCTATGCCGTAGCTGTTATGTTCCTCCATCCCGGTGGCAAGAGTGAGAACGTTGGGATCGAAAATGATATCCGCCGGTTGAAACCCAACTTCATCCACCAAAATTCCATAAGCCCGCTCACAAATGCGCACCTTGTCTTCGAAGGTGGCGGCTTGACCGTTTTCATCAAAGGCCATGACCACAACCGCTGCTCCGTATCGCATGGCTAGGCGGGCATGCTCCTTGAAGGTTTCCTCACCTTCCTTAAGGCTAATGGAGTTGATGATGCATTTGCCTTGAATGACCTTAAGACCGGCTTCGATCACTGACCACTTCGAACTGTCGATCATAATCGGAACTTTTGAAATATCAGGTTCGGAGACGACTAAATTGAGAAATTTGGTCATGCAACTTTCGCCGTCGAGAAGGGCCGCATCGAAATTCACGTCGATGACGTTGGCGCCATTCTCGACTTGTTGTTTGGCGATCTTCAGCGCGGAATCATAATCTTCGGCTTCGATCAGTTTTCGGAATCTCGGAGATCCTGTCACGTTCGTACGTTCCCCAACGCTCATTAAGGATTTGGGGGCTCCTTTGAGCTCAAAGGGTTCGAGCCCACTCAGACGTAGCGCCGGATCGATTTCAACCCGTTCCCTAGGAGCAGCCTCTGCAAGCTTCTCGCCAATCGCATGGATATGGTCAGGGGTAGTTCCGCAACATCCTCCTGCCATGTTGAGCAAGCCCTCGTCAGCGAATTTGAAAAGAGCGTTTGCAGTATCTTCGGGCTTTTCATCGTATCCGGTCGGAGCGAGGGGATTGGGGAGACCGGCATTGGGGTAACAATGGACGAAACAGTCAGCGTTTTTGGATAACGCTTGCAGGTAGGGTCGCATGGCATCCGCTCCCAATGCGCAATTCAATCCTACCCCTAAGGGTTTGGCATGGGCGATTGAATTCCAACAAGCTTCGGTGGTTTGGCCGGAGAGTGTTCTACCCGATGCATCCGTAATGGTGATGGACATGATCACGGGCAACCTTTTCCCATACGAGGAAAAAAATTCTTCCATGGCGAATATGGCAGCCTTTAGGTTGAGCGTATCAAAGGTGGTTTCGGGAAGCAGGACGTCAACCCCTCCTTCAACCAAAGCGCGTACTTGAGATAAGTAGGATTCCACCAGTTGATCAAAGGTTACGTTTCGAAGAGAAGGGTCATTGACGTCAGGGGAAAGAGAAGCCGTTCGGTTGGTTGGGCCAATGGCTCCCGCGACGAATCGAGGGCGCTTCGGATCTCTCTTCATGGCTAGGTCGGCCGCTTTTCTGGCCAAGCGAGCGGACGCGACGTTCAAATCATAAACGACGTCTTCCAAGTTGTAGTCCGCCATGGCAATGCTCGTTGCGCTAAAGGTGTTCGTTTCCACAAGATCGCTGCCCGCATCAAAATAGGAGGAATGAATCTTTTCGATGATATCGGGTCTGGTGAGACTCAGTAAGTCATTGTTGCCTTTGAGCTCACCCTCATGCTTTTGAAACAAGTCACCTCTGAAATCATGTTCTTCGAGTTTCTCCTGTTGGATCATGGTTCCCATGGCGCCGTCCATGATCAGGATGCGTTGATCCAAGATGTTCTTCAAATCAATTTCGGTCGGTTTGTCTTTGGAAAAGTCTTTCATTAACGCATCAAGATATCATGATACGATGATGCGTTAATTTCGCAACATGAAAAGGCTTAAAGCAGTCGATTGGCAATTACGTTGAATTTGCTTTGCCAAACAGACCCGTTTTCTGTAGTGGTTTTTATTTTGACGGGACGTAGCGTAGTCTGGTTAGCGCGCCTGCTTTGGGAGCAGGAGGCCGTGAGTTCGAATCTCACCGTCCCGACCATTTCCGATCGCAATCACTCATTGTATTTTCCGAATGAAATCCGATGATCGAATAATTATGGAACTCTCATTGGTTCCTCATCCAGAGGGTGGTTGGTACAGAAGAACCTACGAGTCCCGAGAGAGTGTTTCGCTTCAAAGAGGAGAGCGAGCCTGCTCCAGTTCCATTCTCTATTTTCTAAAAACCAATGAACGATCCTGCCTCCACCAACTTAAATCCGATGAGATTTGGTATTTTCATTGGGGAAGCCCGGTCAGAATTCATCAATTTAATTCGGGAAAATATACCCAAGTTGTTCTGGGAACTGATTTTGATCTGCAAAACAAACCCCAACATATTCTTTCTGCAGGTACCGTTTTTGGGGCCGAATGCATGGGGCAGGGGAGTGGTTCGCTGATCAGTTGCATGGTCAGTCCCGGCTATGAGGATGAAGACTTTTCCTGGGCGCAAGTCGATCAACTTTTGCGGATCTATCCGGAACAGAGATCGATTATTGAAAAACTGAGTAGGAATGGTTCGGATTGAGGATTAATGGAGTTCGAGGAATTTAAGGTTGGGTACGAAAGGGTGATTGTTGCTCAAGTTCCCGAATACGAGGACTGGGTGCCTGCCTTGCTGTTCCAAATGAGAACGAACGAATCAAAATTCGAGAACTCTCACAAAATCAATAACCGTTGGGAAAATTCCTATCTTGAAATTGATCTGGTGCCCGAGGTTAGGACGCCAATGAGATTTGCCAGAGATCTTGGGATGCAAGTTCTGGGAATTCGATCAGTGATTCTTTTCGAACCCCCAAATCGTTCGGCTCATCCATACCCACCCTTTTGGTTCAATATTGCCGGTCCCAAGCAAAGTACGGGATTGCATGATCACACCCAGGCTGCTGCTCTTTCTGCGGTTTCTTATTTGCAAGCTGAAAAAAATTGCGGAAACCTTTACTTTTGCAGCGAAAAGCAAGAGGAGCTTGAGATCGAACCGACAGTTGGATCTGTGGTTATCTTTCCTCCTCAACTGAGGCATGGAGTCCGGGATAATTTGTCAGAGGAAGACCGAGTTTCCTTAGCCTTTAATTTGCATTCCTTTCCTTTGAGGGACGATTATTTGTGAAAGATTTACCAAATATATTTTGGAATTGTTCGACGAAAGCGATAATTATGAATTTTTATTTTCGATTATCGTTGAGATTCATGGAATTACGATACAATGATTATGTGTTGCAAAACTGCAACTATGCCCGAATCAAACATTTTTCATGACACCACCCACCGATTCTTTCAAGGAAATCGAATCCGCAGTCGTGCGTTTTGCAGGAGACTCTGGAGACGGCATGCAAACTGTGGGCGAGCGTTTCACGGATTCCAGCGCATTTGCAGGCAATGACATTGCCACCCTGCCCGACTTTCCGGCGGAGATTCGTGCCCCGGCGGGCACTCTTGCAGGTGTTTCTGGCTTTCAGTTGCAGTTTGGCAGTCACAGAATTCTAACGCCCGGCGATCAGCCTGACGCCTTGGTTGCGATGAACCCGGCTGCCCTGAAGTCCAACATTGATGACCTTCCCGAAGGAGGTATGCTTGTGGTTAACGTCGATTCATTCAAAAAGATGAATCTCGTAAAAGCCGGATATGAAAGCAATCCCTTGGAGGATGAAGAGTTTCGAAAGAAATACCACCTAGTTGAATTGGATCTCACCAACTTAACCAAGGATGCCTTAGCCGAAAGCCCCTTGAAACCTGCTGAAAAGGCTCGTTGTAAGAATTTCTTCGCTTTGGGTTTCATGTATTACGTTTACGGTCGTCCGCTGGAGCCCACTCTGAAATTTTTCAGTGAGAAATGGGCGAAGAAATTACCCGATGTTGCGGATGCAAATTCCTCGGCATTAAAGGCCGGCTTCAACTTGGGTGATACGATGGAAACCGCTCGCAATCGTTATCAAGTTGCCAAAGCTCCGGTTAGCCCAGGTTTGTACAGAAAAATTTCGGGTAACGAAGCCTTGGTTTATGGACTTGTTGCGGGAGCGAAAAAAGCGAATCGAGAATTATTGTATGCCGGGTATCCAATCACTCCCGCCTCTCCCATCCTCGAAGGTTTGTCGGCCCTCAAAAAATACGGTGTCAAGACCCTCCAAGCGGAGGATGAGATAGCGGCCATGGGAATGGCCATTGGGGCCAGTTTTGCCGGAGACTTGGCGGTTGTCGCTACGAGCGGACCTGGCATGTGTCTCAAGAGCGAATTCATTGGGCTTGCATCGATCACTGAACTCCCCGTGATCATCGTTAACGTCCAAAGGGGAGGCCCAAGTACAGGTCTTCCCACTAAGACCGAACAGAGTGACCTTTTGCAAAGCCTGTTTGCTCGGCATGGAGATTGTCCCTTGCCGATCATCGCCGCTCATTCCCCTTCCGATTGTTTTGAATGTTCCATGGAGGCTGCTCGTATTGCTCTCACCTACATGACTCCCGTTATTTTTCTGAGCGATCTCTACGTTGCGAACGGAGCCGAACCTTGGAAAATACCCAATGTTTCGAAATTGCCGGAAATCAAAACTCAATTCGCTCAAGACCCGGATGATTTCGTCGTTTATCGGAGAAACTCCGAGACTCTTGCCCGAACCCAAGCCATTCCTGGGCAGGCAGGCTTTGAGCACCGTATCGGTGGTCTGGAAAAGTCAGAAGATGGCTCGGTCAGCTATGATCCTGAAAACCATGAGCAAATGACTCACTTGCGAATGGAAAAAATAAACGGAATTGCCAAAACTTATGATCCAATAAAGGTACAGGGTGATGATGAGGGTGACTTGTTGGTCATAGGGTGGGGCGGCACTTATGGCGCGATCTCTTCCGCCACTAAAGTTCTGCAGAATGAGGGATATTCAATTAGCAGTATTCATCTTCGCCATCTCAACCCTTTACCCAACGATCTTGGACCCCTGTTGGCCCGTTTTAAAAGAGTGATTGTACCGGAATTGAATCTTGGACAACTCAGTATGATATTGAAAGCCCAATTCGTAACGGAAATCATTTCCTACAATAAGGTGCAGGGTAAGCCATTTAAAGTGGCGGAACTCCGTGATCGTTTTGTTAAACTTCTCTCATAAATTATAAATAGGATCTTATCATGAGTTCGACGACCATAGAGGAAGACAAGTTGACTAAAAAAGATTTCGTTACCCCAAATGACGTTCGGTGGTGTCCTGGTTGCGGAGATTATTCGATTCTAAATGCGGTGCAACGAACGATGCCTGATCTTGGAATTCCAAAGGAAAAGTTCGTCGTGGTCAGCGGTATTGGTTGTTCCAGCCGTTTCCCTTACTACATGAATACCTATGGATTTCATACGATTCACGGAAGAGCTCCCACTGTTGCCACTGGTGTTAAAGTTGCGAATCCTGACTTATCGGTGTGGATGATCACCGGTGATGGCGATGGTTTGTCCATCGGTGGAAATCACTTACTCCACTTATTGCGCAGAAATCTGGATATCAACGTGTTGCTTTTCAATAACCGAATCTACGGATTGACGAAAGGGCAATACAGCCCCACCTCCGAAGTTGGCAAGAAAACCAAAAGCACCCCGGCGGGCTCCGTGGATTATCCAGTGAATCCTTTGTTGTTCGCATTAGGAAGCGAAGCCACCTTCATCGCCCGAACAGTCGATACGGACCAGAAGCATATGGTGGAAACCTTCAAAGCCGCTCATGAGCACAAGGGTACCTCCTTTGTGGAAGTTTTTCAAAATTGTGTAATTTTCAACAACAAGACATTTGAAACAGTGACAGCCCGTGAGGTAAGGAGTGATCAGATGATCTCCCTTGAAAAAGACAAACCTCTGGTTTTCGGTCAGGATATGGATAAGGGAATTCGTTTGAATGGGCTTGATCCCGAGGTGGTTGATCTCAAGGACGGTATCACTGAGGATGATTTGCTTGTACATGATCCCAACAACCCAAATCCCGCATATGCAACTTTGTTAGCACAGATGACATACCCGACTTTTCCTACTCCCGTTGGTGTTCTGAGGCAGTTGGAGGGTAGGGAGACTTATGAGGATTCCGTCACTGGGCAAATAAAAGCCTCTCAAGCGGACGGTGAAGGTTCTCTGCAGGAACTCCTGACCGGTAAAAGTTCTTGGGTCGTTGAAGATTAGTGACTAAACGCAGTTGACCCTTATTTGAGTCAGATTTAAAAAGAAGAATGGAATTTATCGACGACCCTCAATTCGGGCACAAAAAGAATCGCTTGCCCATCTTCCTCGTGCCTGTGGTTATGTTTGCCGTTCTGATTTTAGGAATTTTCGTATCCAAGCTCTATGTTGACAGCGTTCTGGATCAACCTCACGGAGAGGCCCACGAATAGAAACTTATAGTTTCAGGGAAATCACTTATTTGGTTTTGTGAACCAGGGGTTTTCCTCTAATCCAAGCTCCCTCAAAGGTAAGTAACCCCTTTTGATCAAAGGCTTGTCCGTACCCATGCGGGAGTCCATTTTCAAAACAGCCGAAATAGGATGCCCCATTTTGTTTCGACTTTCGACCAAAACCGTGGGCCAAACCATTTTGGGTTTGTCCCTCGTATTCAGCCCCATTCGGTAAAGTCAATCGCTCAATGCGAGACTGCTTGAGCAAGGGGTATTCCTTGCTGAAGTTTGGTAGCTCCTGTAGAGCGTCTTTCAGATGGGAGACTTCCGTTTCCATATCCGCCATTTCACTAATGGAAAGATTGTTCGTCAATTTATCAAGAATCGCCTTCCACCTTTGATTATTCTTTTGTTTGAGAGCCAGTGATAGGGCCGCTCCCGCTTTGGCAAGAGCCTCGTTTTCCTTATGAAGCAAGTACAAGCTAAAGAGCGAATCAGGACTACCCGCTTTTGCTCCGCGTTGATACCAATGAACTGCACGGGAGAGATTCCGAGGGGTTCCGAAACCAAGGGAGAAGGCACGGCCGAGTTGCTTGCAGGCAACGGCGTTTCCCTGCTTGGCCGCCTTGGTCAGCCAAATAAGAGCCTCTTGGTAGTCAGGTTCGTCTCCGAATAGATGGATTTGACCTAACAAAAATTGAGCGTTTTCATCGCCCCTTAACGCTTGAATGGAAAGTTTTTCGTGAGCGAACGATTCAAGTGCGGAATGGAAGAGAAAAAGGATAAGAAAAAAAGTTTTTGTAAAATACGGAATGGTGGGGAAGGGAATTCTCTTGAAGTTTTTCAAAATGACTGGAGGGTTCTTGAAATCAAAGATTGAATTTAGTTGGCTTC
>CEWH01148297.1_pt1 | contig 15125 bp, 10 predicted proteins | sample 531231 | NCBI WGS metagenome assembly CEWH01 (sample SAMEA2622316, study PRJEB7988) | marine metagenome | biome: marine biome (ENVO:00000447); feature: surface water layer (ENVO:00002042); material: "saline water (ENVO:00002010), including plankton (ENVO:xxxxxxxx)" | depth 5 m | reverse complement strand
CCAGAATTCAAGTAACGTATCAAAGAACATATCCAATGAGCCAAAAAGTAGCATTTGTCGGAGTGGGACGCATGGGAGCCAATATGGCTCGCCACCTGCAACTTGACTGTGGTCACGATGTGACCGCGGTCTACGACATCAACAAGGAAATCTCTGCCGCACTGGCGGAGGAATTATCGGCAGAGAACTGCAGCACGCTGGCAGGAGTTACCGCCGCCGCCGATGTCATCATCACCGTAATAACGAATGATGATGCGATGCGGGCAATTTACTTTTCTGAGGGAGACAATCTTCTGCAGGAAGCAAGTGGTAAGACCTTTATCAATTGTGCAACCCTTTCGCCCGCGGCACATCAGGAGGCCTACGAAGCCGGGAAACAAGCGGGGGCCGCTGTTCTTGAGGGAGCCATGGCGTCAAGTATCAGTCACGCCAGAGAAGGAAATCTCTACCTCATGATTGGTGGGGATGAGGAGGTTTTTGATTCCAACAGGGCACTGCTGGATGATCTGTCCCTCAATCTCCGATATTGTGGCGCGGCAGGGCAGGCAGCGAAGGTTAAGGCTCTTGTGAACATGGTGATGAATATAAACACGGCTGGCTTGGCTGAAGGACTCGGTCTTGCCTCAGCACTCGGATTGGATTTGCCCATGATGTGCGAGATATTCTCCCAGACGGGGGCCAACTCACGGGTTCTGGAGACAGACTCCGAGGACATGATTGACCGGGATCATGAGTGCTGGTTCTCAGCAGAGCATGCCGCGAAGGATTCGGGCATTGCCCAAGCGCTTGCTGCGGATGCCGGGCTGAGCTTGCCAGTCAATGACGCGACCAAGAAGCAGTATGACAAGATGACAGCCGAAGGGCTGGGTGACCTCGATAAATCCGGTATCGCTGAACTGACGTTTCCCGGGCGTCACGGAGGTTAGAACCTTCAGTCTGGCATTAGCTTGCCAAGAAAAGAGCCCCGCCATAAGCGGGGCTCTTTGTGATTATCTTAAGAAGAATCTAAAGGACTTAACCGGCGATCTCTGAGCCGTGAAAGTCATTCCAGTCCTCGAGGTTGTTGAGATTTACAGCATCGAGAATTCCCGCGTCAGCCGAGAGGCCCACTGCGCTGAGAATACCGTTGCGAGTGTCGTCATCATGGTTGTAGCCATTGACTGCTGCGTTGTGAGCGGCAACCTTGTCGGCGTCGAAATTTCCGTTGGCCTGACACCATGCCTCGCATGCGACGTAGTTTGGCTTTTCGGCTGCGACGTAGTCGAGGAAGGCTTGACGCTCGATTCCGAGGGCGTCGAGTGTCATCTGGTCAAAGCCGGCACCCGCTGCGGGATAATCGGAATGAAGCTTGCCTGCGGCATCAAGCGAAGCTTTCTGCCAGAGGCGCGGAAGATGCTGAACACCGAGAGGACCTGCGGTGCCTGAACTGATAGTTGGGATAATGCTCATAGTTTTTTTGTACGTTGGACGATCCCACGGATAGCGCCCGTTACGCTTTCTTGGCAATAGCAATCGGAGCAGAGCAGAGAATTTTCGAGGGAAACAGCTGTGATTAGCCCGCCACGGGGTTCCCGTTTCAGACAGAGGTGGTGATATCCAGGTAACGATCTTCTTTGTCGCCCGCTTCGTTGGTCCGTTCTACAGATGGATTAGCGGATCGTTTCTGGCTGGCTTTGAGGAGAGTTTCGGGGCCGAACTGGCTGATTGACAGCTCAGAAACGGTTGCTAAGGTGCGCGCCCGCGAGCGCCGGCCTGCGCAATTCTGTCCCACCGGCAATCGCCTATGTAACGATATCAAATCCCTTCTCAAGATGGCAACCAAACGTAAGACAGCCCGCAAAAAGGCTCCTGCTCGTCGCAAAGCTACCACTCGTAAGAAGAACCAGAATGTCTATTACTTCGGCGCAGGAAAGTGCGACGGAGATGGATCGATGAAAGCTCTTCTTGGGGGTAAGGGTGCAAACCTCGCCGAAATGAGCAGTATCGGAGTTCCCGTTCCCGCTGGTTTCACCATCACGACGGAAGTTTGCACCTATTACTACGATAACGGTAAGAAGTATCCCAAGACTCTGGATGCCGAAATCGAGGCGAATATTACCAAGGTCGAAAAGGCCATGGGAAAGAAGTTTGGGGATCTCGAGAATCCGCTTCTCCTGTCCGTTCGCTCCGGGGCGCGTGAGTCGATGCCCGGCATGATGGACACCATCCTCAATCTCGGGATTAACGACGAAGTCGTTGAAGCACTCGCCAAGAAGACCGGTAACGCAAAGTTCGCTTGGGACTCCTACCGCCGTTTCCTTCAGATGTATGGAAGCGTTGTAATGGAAGTAGAAGCCGAAGCCAATGAGCACCACGACCCCTACGAGGTTATCCTCGATAAAGCTAAGGCTAAAGCGAAGGTGAAGGACGACTCTGGTCTCAAGGAAAAGGATCTCCGCGAAGTAGTTGCTGCTTTTAAGGCGCTTATTAAGAAACGGTCGGGTAAAAATTTCCCCGAAGATCCACGCGAGCAGCTCAAGGGAGCCGTGAACGCCGTATTCAACTCCTGGCAGAATGATCGGGCGATCGTTTACCGCCAGAAGTATGGAATTCCCGCTGCCTGGGGAACCGCGGTCAACGTCCAGGCCATGGTCTTTGGTAACACAGGTAAGAGTTCTGGAACCGGCGTTGCGTTCACTCGTGATCCAGCCACCGGCGAAAATGTGTTCTACGGTGAGTATCTCATTGATGCACAGGGTGAGGACGTTGTTGCCGGTGTGCGTACTCCGAAGCCCATCGCCAAGATGGCCAAAGATCTACCTAAATCTCATAAAGAACTCCTCGTAACCCGTAAGAAGCTTGAGAAGCACTTTCGCGATGTGCAGGACGTTGAATTCACTATCGAGGAAGGAAAACTGTGGATGCTACAGACCCGCAACGGAAAGCGCACTGGCTTCGCTGCGGTCAACATCGCCCTTGATATGGTCAAGGAGCGGCTCATCAAGAAGGAAGAAGCGATTCTCCGGATTCCGGCCGATGATCTGGGTCACCTCCTTGCTCCAATCTTCGACTCGAAGGCTGAAAAAGCTGCCAAGAAAGTTGGTAATGGCCTTCCCGCCGGGCCTGGCGCCGCTTCCGGAAAGATCTATTTTTCGGCTGAAGACTCGGTGAAGGCAGCGGCTAAAGGTCAGAACGTGATCCTTGTCCGCCAAGCTACTTCTCCGGAGGATTTGCGTGGAATGATTGCCGCTGACGGAATTCTTACCACTGAGGGTGGTGCCTCCTCACATGCTGCTCTCGTTGCCCGCCAGATGGGGAAGGTCTGTGTTTGTGGTGCCCACGGCATGACAATCGACTACTCCAAGAAGACCCTCTCCGGGAATGGTGTGACTCTGAAGGAAGGCGATGACCTTTCGCTGAATGGATTTGTTGGGAATGTCTACAAGGGCGGTATCAAGTCTTCTCCATCTCAGGTCATCCAGGGTCTCATCGAGAACAAGGCTGCTGCCAAGCGCTCCGACACCTATAAGAAGTTCATGGAGCTCATGAGCTGGACCGACAAGCTTCGTAAGCTGGGTGTCCGCACCAACTCGGACACTCCAGAGCAGGTACAGCAAGCCATCAAGTTTGGTGCTGAAGGCATTGGCCTTACCCGCGCCGAGCACATGTTCTTTGAGGGCAACCGAATCGATGCCGTTCGTGAGATGATCCTCGCTGATGACGACGCCGGCCGCGCCAAGGCGCTCAGAAAGATCAAGGTCTTCATGAAGAAAGACTTTATCGGCATCTTTAAGTCACTCGAAGGTCGCCCAGCCACCATTCGTCTTCTGGACCCCCCTCTTCACGAATTCATCGGTACTATGGATGCCGCTCAGAAGAAGGATCTGTCCAAGAAGATCGGTATGAGCGCTCCTGCTATCACGAAGCGTATCCACGCTCTTCATGAGGAGAATCCTATGCTTGGTCACCGTGGCTGCCGTCTCGGTATCAGCTATCCGGCTGTCACCGCGATGCAGGTCGAGGCTATCCTCGAGGCGGCTCATGAGGTGCAGAAGAAGGGCACGAAGGTTCTCCCTGAGATCATGGTTCCACTGGTTGCCTATGCACGGGAGCTTGAACTTCAGAAGAACGTCATCGACACCACCGCTGCTGAAGTTCGCAAGAAGCTTGGGCTCAAGAAAAGTGAGCTTAAATACACCGTTGGAACCATGATTGAGATTCCTCGTGCGGCCATCACCGCTGACGAAGTGGCCAAGCATGCTGAGTTCTTCTCCTTTGGAACGAACGATCTCACGCAGACTGGGCTTGGTCTCTCCCGTGACGACTCTTCCAGCTTCCTCCCAACTTATCAGGATGCAGAAGTTCTCAACAACAACCCATTCGCTGGTCTTGACCAGGAAGGCGTGGGCAAGCTTGTTGAAATGGGTGTAAAAGGTGGTCGTAAGACCGATAAGAAACTCAAGATCGGCATCTGCGGTGAGCACGGTGGAGATCCTGATTCGGTGAAGTTCTTCCACCGCACCGGACTCAACTATGTGTCCTGTTCACCATTCCGTATCCCAGTTGCTCGCCTTGCCCTTGCGCAAGCCGCCCTCGAGGAACAGGGAATGGCTCGTGGTGAAGTCAGCTAAATGCGTCCGAAAGGAAAAACTTCAAAGCCCCGTTCGTGAAAGCGAGCGGGGTTTTTTTGACGTGGCCCGTTCTTTCTCTCGTGTTGGATTTGAGGGGCACTTCAGATGATTTGGGGAAGGTTTCTATTTCACGGGTGAATTCGCTTTCACTTCTTCGAGAAACTCCCAGCGGTTAATGAGCTCGTCAGCGACCTTTTTAGCAGCCTCAAGCTCAGCAATGATCACGGGGATTTGTTCGAAGTCGGTTTGGATATCGGGTGAAGAGAGTTTTTCTTGCAGAGTAGTGACTACCTCGTCGGCTTCCATGGCCTTGTCCTCCAGTGTTTCGAGCTCTTTGGCTTCAGCCATAGTGAGCTTTCTCGGTTTTTCTTTTTTCTTAGAGGCTCGTTTTTTAGCCGCACGGTTGGCGGCGGTGGCCTGTGCTCGTGCAGCGTTTTCCCGCGCTTGTCGTTTCTCAAGGTAGTAGGAGAAGTTGCCGGGGGTGACTTTCACCCCATCGTCCTCGAAGGCGATAATTTGATCGCAAATACGGTCGAGGAAGTAGCGGTCGTGGGAGACTACAAGGATGGTTCCTGGAAAGGAAGCAAGGGCCTCTTCGAGCATCCGGAGCGATTGTAAGTCGAGATCGTTGGTGGGTTCGTCAAGAACGATGAGGTTGCCTCCGGTCTTGAGGACCTTGGCGAGCATGAGACGGGCGCGTTCACCTCCTGAGAGTAGGTCGACGCGTTCGTTGATACGTTCATCAGAAAAAAGAAAGCGGCGCAGGTAGGCGCGAGCACCGAGAGTCTCGTTGCCAAATTCGATTTTTTCGTTTCCGTCCGAGATTTCATCGAGAAGTGAACCGGTGCCATCCAGCTGCATTCGGGACTGGTCGATGTAGTTGATTTTGACTTTTTTCCCGAGGATGGCCTTGCCAGAAGTGGGCTCGAGTTGTTGGAGGCAAATTTTGAGGAGGGTCGATTTACCAACTCCGTTTTTACCTACGATGCCTGTGCATTGTCCTTCTTCAAGAGAGAGGGTCAAGTGCCGGAACAGGGTGCGGTCTCCCAAGGTAATAGCGACGTCTTCGAGATCTACAATGGTGTTGCCGAGTCTTGGTGGAGGTGGGATGAGGAGATCAATTTCACCCTCAGGAACGTGAGCGCCCTGATCTTTGACTTCGTAGAATGCATTAAGGCGGGATCGAGATTTGGTGGTGCGGGCTTTAACGCCTGCCTTGACCCACTTCAGTTCTTCCTTAAGAAATTTTTGACGCTTCTTTTCGGTGTTTTCTGCGATTTCCTGTCGCGCTGCCTTGGACTCGAGAAAGGCGGTGTAGTTTCCGGGATGGGAGTAGGCTTTGCCCTCGGAAATTTCGATGATGCGAGTCGCGATGACGTTGAGGAAATATCTGTCGTGGGTGACGAAGATGACGGCTCCGGTGTAGGTTTTGAGGAAGTCTTCCAACCAGCGGATGGATTCGGAATCGAGGTGGTTGGTGGGTTCGTCGAGGAGAAGAAGGTCAGGCTGTGAAGCGAGGGCGCTACAAAGAGCGACTCGGCGTTTCTCTCCGCCGGAAAGGGGACCGGTCTCGGATTCAAGTGGAGGAGTAAAGAGGGCATTGGAGAGGGATTTGATGCGGGCGTCGAGGTTCCAGCCGTCAGTGTGCTCAATAAGAGTGAGGAGGTCGGCGAGTTCAGACTCACTGCCGTCGCCAGTTTCATAGCGCGTTACGGCAGAGGCCACATCGGCGGCACCGGCTGCGATGTTTTCGTGAACGGAGAGGTCAGGATCGAGTTCGAATTCCTGGGGTAGATAGCCGACGCGGAGGCCGCGACGGGCCGAGAGTTCTCCGGAGTCAGCTTGGTTCTCATTTGCGAGAATTTTAAGGAGAGAGGTTTTTCCGCATCCGTTCCGACCGACGAGACCGACTTTTTCACCGGATGAAATGGCGACTGTGACACCATCGAGGAGGGTCTGGTGGCCGTAAGCGAGACGGAGTTCGTTTGCGGAGAAAAGAGTCATAGGCTGGGGGGTGGAGGGGTAGCGAAGCAGTTAGAAATGTCGAGCGTTGGAAATAATGGCCAGGCGAGGTGGGTAGTTCTCCTTTAGAACCGACGATCTTGCCCAAAGTGGCCCCATATGATCCCGCTATGGATTCCTTCAGCTTCCCCCTCAACTTATCAGGATGCGGAAGTTCTCAACAACACCTCATACGCTGATCTTGAGCAGAAAGGTGTGGGTAAAAATGGTTGGAGTCTATGTTGAAGGCGGGCGTTCTTGCGCGAAGAAGCTCAAGATCGAGGTCTACGGCATCTGCGGCCGAGAGCCTGCTGGGAAGAGGTCTCCCAACGGGGTGGACGCGACTCCCTCTGCTGATCCTCGCTCCATGCCCGATCGCCAAAGGTAGCTCTAGCGGAGGGCGTTCTTTTTGGGGCAGGGTTTGGCGTGACGCATGATGCCTTCGCGCTTACGTGCTGAACTATTTACCGGTTTTTCGGTTTTTGCGGGAGCGGATTATCGTTTTTGAGGTAGATGGCGACCTCTCGCAGGGGATATCATCCGGTAGAAATTGGCTTTTCGGGGGATGAGCATATTTTTGTAATATGTTCAAAATGAGGGGTTTATAGTAAAATAATGACTGGGATTTGAGGATTCGGGATTTATTTACACGTAAAAGATAAAAAAGGTTGAAAGTTTAGTTAAGCTCTATTAGAAGAAAACAACGGATGAGTTCTTGTCACCCCGAACCATCGTGCTGTTGCCAATTCGGCCCCTCCTTGGAGGCCTCGTTACCGCAGCCCTTTGATTTCGGGGAACACAGGTCGGTTCAACCGGGTTCGCACTACCACAGGATCCCAGAAGGATCAGAAGACATTTAAAACCGGAAGACGGGAAGCGCCCAGCTCAGTGAATGGGTCTCATCTTACCGAAGCCGCGGCGCTCTTAAACACGTGACATAGCGATACTCAACAGAACTGACAACTAGCTGATGCAGCCCCTCTGGTTTCACCCTTACCCAGACGGCGGAGCGCAGGCCCTGACAATATATCAGAGTCCTCGTTTCCGTGCGTTAACGCTCACGCTCTGATAACGATGAGTGCGATTGAGCAACCTCCTGCCCATCTCGAGGCCCCGCAGCTACGGGTCTTTCAGCCGGGCATGTCTGGGGAAGAACTGCTCGCAGTCTCGCTGGAGGCTTGCGAGGGACGCGGTGTGTCGGACATTCAGTTCCGTGCAAAGCGGCCAATTTACGTTGAGACCAACCATGGAATGGAGTGTCTAGACTTTCTGGGCTTCCTCTCCGATCGAGATCTGCTGGAAGTTTACAAGGCTCTCGTTCTTCGGCAGGAAGAGTCTGGCCATGGTTTTGGGGGGAGTAGTGTGGGAGTCACTTCTGATGAGAAAGTAGAGCGATCACTTCAGCGGTTTCAAGAGACGCATGTTGACGATTTTTCAGCAGACGGTGTCGTCTATGCAGGCGGGACAAAAATTTCAGGGCGTCTGCGTATTCAAGCTCATCTCTCGGCTTCCGGACTGGGAATCACGTGCCGGATCCTTAGCGATACGATACCAGCTCTCGATGTCCTGGGAATTGATCCTGATACCTCAACCGCACTTCAGGATGCAGTGCGTCGGAGAGCAGGGCTCTGTTTGGTGACAGGTCCGACCGGTTCGGGAAAGTCCACGACTCTGGCTTCACTGATGGACTGGCTGAGGCAGTCTTCTTCCAAGCATATAGTTACGATCGAGGACCCCGTTGAATATCGTTACCAGGCAGACATGGAGCATCCCAATTATCCTGATCACCGAGCGATGTCTCCCAGTATCATTACTCAGCAGGAGGTTGGGCGTGACGTAGCGAGCTACCGACAGGGACTGAAGGATGTTCTAAGAAAAGCGCCTCATATCATACTTCTTGGAGAGATTCGTGATCGTGACGCGATGGATACCTGCCTGGAAGCGGCTCAGACAGGGCATCTCGTTCTCTCGACGCTTCACACTACCGGTGCGGTCAAGACGATGGGGCGGATTCTTGAAATGTACCCCCACGAGAAGTTCGGGTCAGTACTTAGTCGGCTCAGCGAAATGCTCATCTTTATTCATTCGCAGGGCCTCTTGAGGGGACTGAATGGCAAGAGAGTGCTGACCTACGAGTTTCTCCAGAACAGCAACGATGCAGTCTCCAGCGCGATCGCGAACTACTCTTCCGGATCGAATGCACTCGAGGACGTCATTCGTCGAGCTGGTAATATTTCATGGGACGACAGCCTGCGTAAACTGCTGCAGCGCGGTGCTATCGACCAACAAACTTTTGAAAGCGCCCGGATGAATCGGAACGATGAAGATGAAATCTGACCGGTAAATCCAAGTGCCAAAAGCACGTGCCCTGTGCGCGTCATCAACCAAAACAGACAAAACCATGACACTGACAAACACCCAGAAGACAGTGAAGTCCGGGATGACCCTCATTGAGTTGACGGTCGTAATTCTCGTCCTTCTATCATTGATCAGCATTCTTTTCGTTGGCGCGCGCGCCTGGAAAAGAGGCTCTGATCGCGCAGGATGCATCATGAACATTCGTAACGTTCAACAAGGTATGCGCTCCTACCAGAACATGAATGGCTATAATGCCGGAGAAGTGGTTTCCGGTGCATACCGAGAGATTGTTGGGCCTGGCAAATTCGTTGAAAGTAGCCCTGATTGCCCCGGCACAGGAACATACTCCAACAAAGGTGACACTCTCCCGCAACAAGGAGTGCTTTATATGACCTGTTCACTTGCAACTGCTGAGAAGCACGTGCCAAGTGATTTTGGAGACTGGTAATCACTTTTCGACCCGGAGGTCGGCGCCAGAATACTCTGGCGCCGACTCCGGTGCGGCTTTCGCCTCACCATTTGCTGCCGGGGAGTGCACCGTGGCGGCTTATTACATAGCGACATCTTCCCCTCGTTCCCTCAATGGAAGTATTGGTGCATCCAGCCCAGTTAACAACCTGGCAACGGTTCCTGCAGGCGCGGCGTCTCCACCGTGAGACTACTCGTTCGAGAAATCTTGACTGGTATCGTGAGGCTCTCGACCTTGAGTGCCAATTGCACCTTTTCTTAGAAGGAGAAGATATCTCGGCGGCACACATTTGTTACGGGAAGGACGACAGAAAGACCTGGGCCCGCGTAGCTCTGCCCTCGTTACAGGCTGGAGAGCAGGAGGTAATGGAATATCTTGCAGGAATTCGCTCCCATTTTGATGGCCGAATGAAGTCACTGGCAGTGATTCTCCATGTTGCCGACGAGTTTGCCATATCCGAGCTCAGAGGGGCCAGTGAACGCCCCGAGGATCTTGGTGTTCTAAGTGAGAAGCTTGTGCATGAACCCAAGGCCGTCCTTGAGGATCATAGCGATTCTGTGGAGGACTTCTCGTTCCGCCTGTTTCCCTATCCCGGTGCTAGGCCCGGGCAGCAGTTTGGATCAGCGATAACAATTTCAAGAAGATGCCACACCTATCTAAGACAGATCAGAAATGTTGGGCAGGTTCTGAACTTTCCTATTCGGACCTGCGCGTTGAGTGCTCCTTTGGTCACCCTTGCTGCTCTGCGGCGACTGGATGAGGAGCTGCCGGATCAAGCCTTCGCTATCTTTTTTCCCTATTCATCTTTTTCTGTCATTGCCTTTTTTTCCGAGGGACGAGAGCTCGTCATGCTCAGGTCAGTAAGACACCATGAGGGGGTCACTCCGTCTCACGTAGGGCGGATAGTGCAGACTATGGCGGCAGCTCTCGAATTGCCCGATCCGCCCATTTACACTCTTCCGCTGGCCTGCTCCGGGCGGGATCCAGTTGCCCCACAGCTTCCCGGGGCAGTGGTGGTTGACTGGCGTAAGAATCGCTGGTTTGACTCCGCGGTTCCGCTCGAGTTCCAAGGGCCTTCCAGCTTGAGATCTCGGAATGAAGAAGTGGTTGTGAGAGGTGCTCAGACTTTTCAGGGTATGATCGAATCCGGGTGGGCGACTCAGGATTTTCTTCCGGAATCAAGGGATGAAGTGGACCTACTTCCGTCCCGTACGGAAATGAGAATCCTGAGGTTTGGTTCTGCTGCTCTGCGCCTTGGAGCGGCAGCGATTCTCCTCTTTGTTGGATGGACCGCGGTCCGCGGCATTAAGATTATTAACGACGAATCCTGGCATCAGACCGGCGAAGTTTCCCGGGAAGGAAACAAGATTCTTTCCTCAGAAATCCATCGTTATGAACAATGGAGTTCCTTGCTCGCTGACCGATCTAAGGCGTGGGTTTCGATGGAGCTGATTAATCAGCTTTTTCCGGATCCAGAGAGTGTGATCTTGTCAGAAGCCAGTCACCGGGTGAGGCCTGAAGTGGCTCAGAATAAGGATCCCAGTGCAGGAGTCGTCAAAGATTGGACGATTAGCGGATTCTCTAACACGGATGCTCTGAATCACCTTACGGTGATCAGCACGACAGAGGGAATGGGAAAGGTGTTTGAGAGCATTCGTGAACAAACCGGTAATGAGTCCTTTCGCACCGATTTGGGATCCCGAACGCTCCTGGTGAATCTTCTGACCTCTGAGAACAAGCGATTCAAGCCGCTTATTGGAAAGAAGCCAGAAGAGCGGTTCGCTCATAATTTTAGATTGACGATCACTCAGCGTATTACTGCTGAGGACCCTATCGCCATCCCGATCACTGCCGCGCAATGAATCCTTATTACAAAGATCCTATTATCGTTTTCGGGCTGGTAGTGCCGGTTTTTCTTGTGGTCGCTACTTTGGGGCTGGGAGTGCATTTCCGCGGGAAACTGGAAACTACCTATGAGTCCAGGAAGAAGCATCATCAGGCCTTTAAGACTGTGGAAAAGGAGCGGCGAATGCTCGAGCGTAAGGTGCAGTCACAGGCGCCGCACATGCACCGGTGGATGTCCCTGTTCGAGCAACCAGCAGCTACCTCCGTCAACACCTTTTTCCGTGACTTTCAGAAAGACTACGACGCTACCCACTTCCAACAGACCGCCTTTCGGCCGACCACTGTAGCGGGCGGAATCGGAGGTGCGAGTCAGCAGCCATCTATCCAACTTCACTTCGCCTTCCGCGGCACTTACAGGGCCCTCCAAACTGCTTTTCTTGAGCTAGAAACAAAAATGCCTCAGCTCCAGCTGGACAGTATCAAGCTCTCCAGGGCGGCGAACCAGAATGTTCTGAATGCGGCAGTTGTTTACACTACGTGGCAAAAATAATGAAGACGACCTTCCTTATACTTCTTCTCTTCTCTGCAGTGGCGGTAGCCAGAGAGCCTGCTTCCGGGGCCAACTCGTATTCCGCCAGTGCGACCCCCGCAAGATTTCTGTCGGATACAGTTGATGACCGAATCGCGGAGTTAAAGAGACGGCTTTCCATTGCCGGGCGGGAGCGAGGTCCTTTCGGATTGTATCAGAATCCTGGGAAGGCTCCGGTGATAAGCCGTTCCTCACGAGAGATTCCGAAAACCTCATTCCGAGATTTCATCAAAGACATCAAAATTTCTCTCATAAACTCGCGCGAAAGGGAGTTTCTTGTTGGTGCTCGCCTTTTCCGTCTGGGGCAGGTCTTTCCCATCGTTCGAGATGGAGAGAAAATATCGGTCAGGGTCGAAGCTGTTGGTCCCTCAAGGGTGACATTCAGGAATCTGCAAAGTGGTGAGATAGCGATCCGTCGTCTTGATACGCTTCCTGAAGGAGTCACCGCAGCCGGGCAGCCCCTGCGATTGCAGGGAGTCACACTCCGAAAGAAGAGCGAGGCTGAGCCTCTGCGAATTGAATCAAATTCTCCTCCTCCATTGCCGTAGGGAGCTCCAGATCCATCAAGAATACTCCATGAAAAATCACGATTTTTTGTTCTGCCTTCTGCTGCTCAGTGCTGCTGTTGCTTTTGGTCAACAGGTGCCCGAGCAAGTGTTTCCCGATGAGCCAATCCAGCCCCTTCCGGTTGTCGGGCCACCTGCGTTCGATCCTACTGCTCCGGCGTTGGCCGACCCTCCTGTTGACCCGGTGGAGCCAATTCCTGAGGTGGTGCCGATTGCAGCTGCCGCTTCGCCAGCGCCTGTATCTCCGGTTGGAAAGGATCTTTCGGAACTCCCTCCTCCTCCCCCTCCTGAGGAGAGCGACGGGGAGGTCGGTGTTCCGGGTGACAGCGCCGGGCAGATCGATGAAAGTAATGGTGAATACCTGATTCGCGATGCTGCGATCAACGACATCTTTCAGATGTTGGCCAAGCGTGCCAAGAAACAGTACTTTCACAACGTCAGTATCGCCGGACCGGATTTCAACGTGAGTGGTCATCTCAACAGTGGAAATCCACTGGAGCAGATGGAGGAGTTGGCCTTTCAATATGGGCTGACCCTATACACCAAGGGGAACACGGTTTACGCCTTGAACAATGAGCAGCTCAATCGGTTGCCTGCAGAGGAGTGGCATTATCAACTTCGCTACCTGCGGCCGACTGATATCGAGCAGATCAAGGGTCTGATTCAGCCGATGCTTTCTCCTACGGGCATCGCAAACTACGAACCCAAGACCAATACGATCATCGTCGTGGACACAGCTCACCAAGTAGAGCGTGCGAGGAACCTTCTCACCTCGGTAGATAAGGCAAAGGGCCAAGTCGTTATTGAAGTTAAAATCCTCAGTGTCAATAGTAGCGCGGGGGAGAAGCAGGGTGTGAACTGGTCATCCAGTCTTGGTGCGAACGGAATTCCTCTTGAGACTATTACGAGCCTGAATTCTCTATTCGGTATCGACAATGCGCTTTCTGCGTCGGGCACTCTGGGGTCAGGTTCTGTTCTTCGTGGTACTGATACACCAAGCAATAATACGATTGTCCTCTCTCCTATTCAGATGGGTGGCGTTCTTCGTGCCTTGCAGCAGGGGGGGCTTGTTACCCAGACCTCCAATCCTACGCTTATCACCGAGGATAATGAGAAAGCGACAATCTCACTCATTGACCGTGTTCCCATTATTACAACCACAATCAGTGAGACAGAAGTCAGTAATCAGGTGACCGAGGAGGTCAGGTATTCCGTCGACTCAAAAGACCCAACTGGAGACCCTTCCACTACAAGAGAAATAGGAGTGACGGTTGCGGTTACCCCGACGCTCCTTCCTGATGGTACAATTCGCATGCAGATGCGCCCACGCTCTGCACAGGTTGTCGATGAAATCGTTGGCCAGAGCGGGAACAGATATCCCCGAGTGTCGGAATCGATGATCGAGAGTGTCGCCCGTATTCCCGATGGACACTCTCTCGTTGTGGGAGGGTTTTACGGACAGGTCAAAACTAAGGATAGGAACAAGGTTCCGATCCTTGGTGATATTCCAGGTATCAATTTTTTCTTTAAGAGCAAGGAAGCTGCGAAGGAAACTTCCAGTCTTGTCTTTGTGGTAACACCAACCTCCTACAATCCGGGGAGTGCTGTGGAGAATGGTATCACGAGCAGAGCGATTCGAGATCATGTAAGCCTCAAGCCTGGCCACGACTGGATCGAGCCTGCTCTTCCGGGCCCGGCCCATGAGCCTAACTGGCAGAGAGCAATCGACGATCTCCATCCCGGCCAGAGGGATCACCAGCCTACGGCTGAAGATCTCAAGGCAGACCTTGGTGGGTCTTTCGAGAAAAAGACGAAGAGTGGACTTCAACATGGACGCTTGAAATTTCTCCGTAAGCGCTAAAACGCATGCAGGCCCAAGCTGAAAATCAAACTGAAGTGAACAGTGTGCCGTCTGGCGCAACTGTCTCAATGGCAACCGACCCTGAATGCCTCAGCCAGACCTGCACGCTTCTCGAAGATCATGGACTGGCAACCCCAGCGGAGCTGAAAGAGCTACGGCATCATGGGCAGGGTTCACTGCGGGGTCCGAGACCATGGGATCCTCTTGAGTTCCTCGCAGCTCTGAGAATTCGTGAGCCTGACGCCCGTCCATTGGAAGTTGAGCGCCTCGGAAGGTCCCTGTCCCAGTCACTGGGGCAGCCTTTGACGCTGGTTCCCTTTGCCAGCAAGATGCCAACACCGTCCGTGTTTTATGACATGAACGAAAGTCTTCTTCTTGAATGTCGGAAGTTGATGACTCCCGTGCTCTTTGCGGAAGAGTCAGAAGTTATTGGTATAGGATCCATTAATCCGGCGGCCCTGCGGATTTCTGCACGAACAATAATGCAGTTCATCGCAGATAAGACCGGAACCACTCCCATGGTTTCAAGTGTCCTCCTCCATCATGAGGGATGGATCTCACTCTGCCAGCAGCAGTTCGGAATATGATCGAGTTTGATGGCATCCAATTTAATGATTTTATCAGTGGCCGGATCATGGCCGCGCTGATTGAGCACGATGCTTCGCTGGCCGAACTTGGCCATGATCAGGTCCCCAACCGAGTTTCCCGGCCCCTCTTCATGTCGGCTATAGCTCAGGTCAACAGTCTTCCCTTCCTCCCGAAGGTTGCTGAATTTTGCGATGCATCGCTACTCGACGCGTGCGATCCCGCTTTGATGACCCGGGGA
>CEWH01148155.1_pt1 | contig 15357 bp, 18 predicted proteins | sample 531231 | NCBI WGS metagenome assembly CEWH01 (sample SAMEA2622316, study PRJEB7988) | marine metagenome | biome: marine biome (ENVO:00000447); feature: surface water layer (ENVO:00002042); material: "saline water (ENVO:00002010), including plankton (ENVO:xxxxxxxx)" | depth 5 m | reverse complement strand
AGATACCCGGCAACCCAAGAGTTGCCCTCCAGAAATCTTCCTAGGCAGAGCCATGAAATCAAACCGGGGCCCTCCCTCAGCCCGAATCCAATCCTGATAGCCATAAAGGCCATTCCCCTGAAGTTCGAATGGCAACTCTTGGCTAACCACAACGAGGGCCTCCCGGCCGAGGGCCTGCAAAGTCATTGGTTCCCTCCCACTGGCCATGGAATCGGGGTTACTGGAGGTTAACTCGAAGGCGGCAAAGGCACCGACCACAAGCAACCCCGTCAGAAGAACGACCTTCATCATTCCTTCCTTTCGCTCCCCGGAACTCGTGTAGTCCAGAGAATATCCCGGACTTGTAAGACCACTGGCCCTACCTGCGACTTCCACTTTTAATACCGTCATCTGCTTCTCATCAGATGCCCCTACCTGCACAGGAGACCGCACCTCTCGGAGGCCTGCCTGATCCGCCGCAAGGTCTTCGGAAGAAGCTCTCGACCCTTTCTCCAATCTTACTGCAGCCAGAATGTCTTCCGGTAGGGACGCAGGAACCGGGATATCCTCAAAAGTTGCTGCGATCGCGGCGTCCCGCTTGCGCTCAGCTGATAGCCACGCCCCGAGGGCTGCATCCTCTGACGCAACGCCCAAGGCTTCCTCAAAATCCGCACTCTCTTCGTCCGTTCCATCAGGACGAAGGCTCTGAAGAATGAAGCGTGCCTGCTCCCTATCCATTCTTTCCCCCTCTGGCTTTTTCCTGAAGCTGATCCTTACCGCTGGCAATGCGCGACATCACAGTCCCGATCGGAAGGTCAAGAATAGTAGCTATCTCTCTATAATTGTGTCGCTGAAGATAGAATAATGTCAGGGCAGGAAGCAGGTCGGCGTCGAGAGAACCAAGCGGTTCGACGAGGTCCCCCGGCACCTTCGCAACTACAGCGGGGGAGAGCATCGCCTTTCCGACATTATCAACTCTCGAGCCAAAACGACCTAAGTGTTCCCGGTAAAGAGTTGAGAAGAGCCCCTCATTTGCCTTCACGCACTTTACCCCCTCTCCTTGCCGTAGACTCCAGATCACGAACGTCCGGGTTACCAGATCGACAGCACGGTCCAAGTCCCGCACAAGTGAAAGAGCAAACCTGTACAAGGGTTGATTGTAGGCATCGACGAGCTCCTCAAATTGGTTCATAGCTCCACAGGCTTTGACTCTCTGCTTCTCTAAATTGCGGAGAGGGCTCACCTTTTCAACATTCTGTGATTAGCAGCAGATGCAAAAATTCAGACGCCTTTAACGCTCTTTAGGGGAACAAGTTGGCCCGGATCGAGCCGCGAAGCAATCTGCATTCCTCCTTCCCCCCGGCAAGTCTCCCTGCTTCACTTCTGCCCTGACGACATGCGCACTCTCAACCTTACTCTCGCCCTCGCACTGCTCTCGGCTGCTTCTATTTCCGCCGACATAAAGATTAGTCTTAAACAGGATAATACAAACCTGAAGGTGCTCGTAGACGGGAAGCTCTTCACCGAATATCACGGAGATACCCGGGTTCCATGCCTCTACCCCCTGATGAGCCCCTCCGGCACCCATCTCACAAGGCAGTATCCCTTCGTGAAGGAAGTAGCAGGGGAGAAATCAGATCACCCTCATCACACCGGTTTCTGGTTCACTCACGGAAATGTGAATGGCCATGACTTCTGGCATAAGGACGATTGCAAGATCGTGACACGCAGTGTCGGCGAGACCAAGGTGAGCTCAAGCAAAGATCAAGCCACCGTTAGCTTTACCACCGAGCTCGCCTGGGAAGCAAAAGGGAATCCCATCCTCCTGGAGAACCGCCGCTATGAAATCACACTTGCAGCAACCGCCCGCTACATTGATGTCACCTCCACCATGAAGCCCGCTGAGGGCAAGGTGACCTTTGGCGACACCAAGGAAGGGAGTTTCGCCATCAGGACGGCTCCTTCTCTGCGCCTTGTGGGTGAAGTGGCCAAGGGAAAAATTACGAACAGCGAAGGAGTAAAGGATAACGACGCATGGGGAAAAAGGGCTCGCTGGGTTGCCTATCACGGCCCTGACTCAGCTGGTACACCCCAGGTGATCGCCATTCTTGATCATAACAAGAATTTACGCCATCCCACTTGGTGGCATGCCCGGAACTACGGTCTCCTGACCGCAAACCCCTTTGGAATCCGGGCCTTTCGAGACAACTCGGTAAAAGGTAGCGGCGACTTTCACCTCAACGAGGGCCAGAGCCTGACACAACGCTATCAACTTCTCCTTCACGAAGGTAGCTTGGAGAGCGCAAAGATCGAAGAGGCTTGGGCCTCATTTGCTGCAGACGAGTAATCTTTGCGGCGGTATTTGCTAAGTCCGCCGCCATTTGGTCAGAAGTGCTACAGTCCATTGGAACTTGCGTGCAGTCTCCCTGATTAGAAAAGGTTCATCGTGCTCTTCCAGAAGGTCGAAGGACCCACCCAGTTCCATTTTGAGCCACTCCAAAGTCTTGCCCGGCGGCCAGTGATTCCTCGGGGTAAATTCCTCCAGCCAAGTGCAGGGCGTAGTCAAAACTAATTCCCCACCCGCCCTGACAAGACTCGGCAGGCGCGCAATCAAAAGGGACGGGTCCCTCAGGCGACACAAGAGATTGGCTGCCAGAACCCGGTCAAAATCTCCAAGGTCTGCTCTAAGGTTCATAGCGTCCCCCTGTTCGAACGAAATACATTCGGGCCGCGCATCTGCAGGTGCGTGGACATCAACAGACTCCAAAAGACTGCCCTCAGTAAGACGGGACACCTGGCATCTCCCTCGCTTCTGCATATCTATCCCCGCTTCGACGAAGGAGTGTGAATAGTCGATGGCTACCACCTCTCCAGCCAACCGGGACATTTCGAAAGCAGATCGACCCACTGCACACCCAAGGTCCAAGGCCCTATGCACAAGTCCCGACGAGAACTTTTCAACGATTCTCTTTGGAAAATCGAGGGCCCGGTCAGGGCCACCTTCCCAACCATGAATCTGTTCAGGTCTCCCATAATGGAAGAGCAGATACTCGTCCCTCAGACGCTCTGACTCGTATATGTTCGCCATTCTTGTTCAAATTGACTCATTCCATCCACAGGGTCTCAGTGGACGGGCTTAACTCCCTCTACGGCCACGTCATTTTGATCGTAGTAGAAATCATCAGGATCGAATTTGGGCACGGAGATATTAAACAACCTCAGCTTTCCTATTCCCCGGTGCCGACACCCAGGTTTGATCATGACCGCTGAGAGAGGTTTCACCGGAATCAACTCACCGTCCAACTCTAGGTAGCCCTCCCCTTCGAGGACAACATAGATCTCTGTGGTCTTCCGATGGTAGTGGCTCGTTGGCTCGTCCGCGAGGTCCAACAGGTGCACCGATGCAGGACCGTCCTGACCATCCGCAAATGCCCTCCGGACGACCCCACAGCAGCAATCCTGCTCGGCAAGGCCGGCAAAATTGACTTCCTCGTACCTTTTCACGGGCATTATCCGCCAGCCAGAGCCTCCATGATATACTTGCTTGGCCTGAAGTTTTCGATGATCACATGCCATTCGCCCCCCCTCTTCATCCGCACTTCTTTCAGGTTGAAATTCGGGGTCTTATGGGGAGCAAAAAGAATGTCGTCATGAGTACTGTTTTCGTGCTTCTTGAACATTTCCGGCACGATATCACCACCAAGGTGATCATCTCTTCCCGTGGCGAGGTGACAGGTTCCTAGCACCTTCTCATCCTGAATATCTTGATACGACACTGGGAGAACTTGCGTCCCAAACCCAAGTTCTCCAAGGGTTCCCGTCATAGGGTCGTCCGCGAGACGTCTGTTGTGTTGGTCGATGGTATCCTGGTTCCCCTCGATCAGGGTCGCTTTGACGACATCTCGGTTCACCACATCGAGAATTCCAAGCGTGCCATCTTCATACTTCATGGGGAACTGACCTTGGGCGTCCTCTGGAACGAAATACACCTCTCCCGCGGGAAGATTCGCAATATCCGGGGTTGTTCCCTTACACAACCCGTGGGACTTCTGAGCCTCCTGCTCTCCAAGGTCAAGGGAGGCTTCAAGAACACGGCCATCTTCGAGGCCGAACTCAATCTCAACTTTTTCAGCACGGGTCATCGCCAGACGGATCCTTTCGGCATCTGCTGACACCTCATCGTAATCAACCGCAAGTCCAGAACTGAGAATGATTTCATTCATCCCGTGCATGGTTGCTCCCCTGAACCCATATTCTTTGCATTTGGCGGTGAGAGGAGCCGTTGCAGAATACGTGGAAACGCAGAGAATCAGATCGTAATTTGCATAGATATCCCGGTCCAGGGAGAGCTCTTCTCCCTGCGTGTTCCAAACCTCGTCGTCAAGATCAAGATTCGACCCCTTGGTGCACCGATAGGCAAACATTTCTCCCCCAGTCATCCCAAGCTGGTCCATGACCCCCGCGTGAAGTGTCTCGTAGAAGTACTTGTGAGCGTTTTTCTGCACTTCAAATCCTTCCTGCTCGAGAAAAGCAAAGTTTCGTATCAATTCTTGCGGCTCCTGAAAATCGGTGAGGATACAGACCCGGCACCCCTGCGTCGGCTCGAAAACAGTCGATAGGAGCCGCGCTGGGTCAAAGGGAGGAAACTTTCTCCTCGAGGGATTCTGCAAAATTGCCTCGTCGAGGTAGGGCGGGAGCATTCGGGTGATGGATTGCATGGCAGGGCACATTACGAGCATTCGAAAATCGGGCAAGAGAAGAAGGAGACCACAAATGCTATTATCTCTTCAGGAATCCCCTCCCTCCATCTCCATCCCCTTGTCCCTCAGCTCCTCAAGGACGCTGGTCATATCTTTCAAGCCCTCCCAAACCTCTCTCAGGACATACAACGGGGCCTGCTGGCGAACGGCCAATGCGATCGAATCGCTTGGGCGGGCATCGAGCTCAACAATCAGCTTCTCGCTGATTTCATTTTCTGCCTCGATAAACAGTCGCGCGAAGAATACGTCATTTTCGACCCTCACGATGACGACCCTCTGCACCACGGCCCCAAAGGCCCTCAGTGCATCATTGAAGAGGTCATGGGTAAGAGGACGCGGCGGCTTACGATCGGAAAGCGCATCATTGATGGAAGCCCCAATCGCTGGTTCGATGTAAAAGACGATCGACTTCTTCCCGTCACCCAGAAATACCGCACAACCTGCCTGCGTGGGCAAGAGCGCCACGGGGTCCACTTTCACTAGATCAGGCACGACGAAAGGTTACCGACGATCCAGGTTTCGGGCGAGGAACTTCCGCCTATTTTCGACATATTTCTCGGCCCACACCTTAACCCCAGCCTGCTCCTCGACACTCAATCGGCGAACCACTTTTCCAGGAGAACCAAGCACAAGAGAACCCGGTGGAATCTTCATACCCATAGTGATAAGAGTGTTGGCTCCAATGATGCATCGCTCTCCAATGATTGCGCCATCAAGCACGGTCGCTCCCATTCCCACAAGGACCTCATTCCCAATCTGGCAGGCATGGACAATAGCTCCATGGCCTACCGTGACGAGCTCTCCTAGATAACAGCCCTGGTTGCTCTCGACGTGCAGAACCGCGTTATCCTGGACATTTGACCGCGGGCCCACCTCGATTTCATGAATATCTCCCCGGAGGGTCGAATTATACCAGACACTCGCTTCCTCACCAACTTTCACTCTGCCGATGAGATCAGCACTCGATGCCACAAAGGCGCTCTCATCAATTTGTGGCCAGTGGTCCTCAAACGGCTCAATCATCTCTGGATCTTAAGAAGACCTCTCGAAAACCCAAGGAACGAAACCTCTAGAATTGGCTGGGAACACTCCGAGGAAAGACTGGCGGGACAAGAAAGCGAGAGGTCAAGCTGGTCAGGCCGGGGCGTTCACTGCTAAGTGGGACCGTGGAATTGATTACAATCGCCCAGCTCAGGCAAACCGCCAGTGAGACCCCCAAGGAAGCGTTTTTCTACGCCCAGATCCAAGACCGCTCGGATAAGACGACCAAAAGCGGTTCTCCCTACATGGAACTTACCCTCGCCGATGCTACCAGCAACTTTACCCTCAAGGTATGGAGCAACCACTCTCAATTCACAGAGCTGAGTGAACTCCCCTCTGGATCCTCTATCCGGGCGGAGGGTCATTGGAGTCAGAATCAATACGGAATCGATGGCAAAAACTGGCGATGGCGCTCTCTCAACGAATCAGAAACCGAGGACTTCCTCCGGGGCGATCCCGCCACTGCGCGTAAACAGCAGGAGGACTGGGATCATATCATCGCTGCTTGTGCCGCATTGAAGGACCCTCGCCTGCTCGCACTCGCCAACAAGTTTCTGGAGGACTTTGGCGAGCGCTTCCGCCGCGCCGCCGCAGCTCGCCGGAACCACCACGCCCGCCGTGGTGGCCTCATCGAGCATGTGTCACAGATGATGCGCACGGCCTCTGCGATCTCAAGCGCATACCCGGACCTCAACAAAGACCTTCTTCTCTCCGGTGTCCTTTTTCACGATTGTGGCAAGCTATGGGAAAACAACTACCCGGAAGCAGGATTTGCTCAAAACATCAACCTACACGGCGAGATGATGGGGCACATCGCACTCGGTATTGAGCTCGTTAACAAGCTCTGGCGAGATCTTCTAGAATCGCCTCTTTCCAGCTCCTGGGGAACACTTGACCCTCCCAGCGACCTCGTTCGCCTTCACCTTCTTCATCTCATTGCCAGCCACCATGGCACCCGCGAGTTTGGCTCACCAACTCTACCCTCAACACCAGAGGCCTTCGCCCTCCATTATATCGATAACCTCGATGCAAAATACGAAATGCTCGCCATGGCCTACGAGGCCAATAACGAGCTCGCCCCCGGCATTCTCGCCCGACAATTTCCATTGCCGGCTAACCCCATTACCCCCCTTCGGGCCTTCGACTAACTCTCCTCATTGGGGCACAAAGCCAAGCCCTTTTTAAATCCTCTCACCCGAATCGATCCGCTCCTGAACCTGTTGGAGAAGCACTTCCAGTTCGTTGGCCCGCCGCACAGTCACCGAGTATTTTATCCCCACTCCAACCGCCCCAACGAGGCAACACAGCAAACCCACCCCTGCCAGTACGACCCCTCCAAAGACGTAGTAAAGTCCTTCCCACCTCGGTGAGGAACTGATGCCGGCTGCTACCGCCGCAATCAGAGGGGCAAGAGTCAGACAGGAAGCTCCTACCGTAAGCGTGATCGTCGCCCAATTCTTGACCGCCCGCACCAGGAGAAAGGCCCCTACCAGAAACGGGATCTGGATCACGGCATAGCTAAGGCAGTGAATGAGAAATTCTGAACGCATCCGGTGATCTTGCCTCGGAGATGACGAGAGCGCGATCTAATTGCCGGCGTAGTTCTGGCGCCTCCTGAAGATCTCGTGCACGTGAGAGCCCTTATCCTGCTGCCTTCACCGCCGCTAAAACCTTCACCGCCTGCCACGTGGCATCCACATTGTGCACCCGGAAGATTTGGGCTCCCTCTGCCATCCCAGCGGCCAGAAGCCCGATCGTTCCGGCATCCCGCGCGACCGGGTCCTCAAGGCCCAGGACGTCCCCGATCACCGTCTTTCTTGAGACCGGCAGTAAAATCGGCCGATTGAATTGGTGGAGCCGCCCCAGCTCGCGAATTAGACGCAGGTTGTCTTCTCGCTGTTTGGCAAAATCAATTCCCGGATCGAGAACAAGATGGTCCCCGGAAAGGCCCGCGGACGTGGCTAGGTTCATCTTCTCACCGAAAAATCGCTCCAGCTCGCCCATGATGTCCTCCCATTGCTGGCCGGTCCGCTCCTCCTTGGGAGGACCTGCCGTGTGCATCACTAAAAGGGCCGCTCCATAATCTGCAACGAGGCGAGCATTCTCGTCATCGGGCAATCCACTCATGTCATTGATCAATTCTCCCCCCAGCTCCAGCGCAACCTTGATCACTTCCGGCCGCCACGTATTCACTGAAAGAACGGGTGGCCACACCTGCTCAGAATCCCGAGGCTGCATCCTCGCGAGAGCCTCCTTCCATTTCCCGAGGACTCCCCGGAGCCGTTCGCATTCCTCCTCCACAGATATCGCAGCCCGGTTCGTCCGCGCACTCTCCGCCCCGACGTCCACAATATCAGCTCCTGCTGCAACCTGAAGGCAGGCCTGATCGAGAGCCTCGGTGGCATCAAGCGTGCCGTCACCTGAGAAAGAATCATCGTTCACATTAACGATCCCCATCAACAGCGAGCGTCTTGGAAATCTCAAGTTTCGCTCGGGGAGACACAGGTTCATATCGCTAGCGATAGTTATTTCTGACAAAGGGCCTTTTTTAAAGCCTTGATCATACAGAGAGGGAACGACCGTTGTCTCCAGCGTCAAGTTTCTCCAGAATCGGCAAGGCGCTCTCTGCCCACTGCTGCGGGTCCGGGCACTCGGATGCGCCCCCACCCCATACGGTTCTCAGCATATCCGTATCGATGACTCCAGGGTTGAATGCTACTGCTGCGAGATTCTCAGGCAACTCGCTGGACAGAGCCTGAGTCATCCCCTCAATCGCCCACTTGGTCGCGCAGTAAGGAGCTACCTCTGGCGAGGTAGACCGACCCCACCCAGAACTGAAATTCACGATCACCCCCTTATTCTGGTCAATCATGATCGGAACTGCGTGACGCAAGACATTCGCTACCCCTTTGATGTTCACATCAATCACCTGCCCGAATTCATCGCTCTGAATCTCCCATAGCGGAGCCGGCTCATGAATGAGAGCCGCATTGTTGAGGAGAAGCCGTGGCGGACCAACCTCGCGCAGGGCAGCCCCGCAGAAGGCTTTCACCTCGTCTTCTTCCACCACGTCAACCGAAGCTAAAAAGTGCCCCTCTCCAAGGCGCTCTGCCACCTCCTTCACGGCGCCGGCACTCCTTGCCAGCCCGGCAACAACCCATCCTCTTTCAGCAAGGCCAACAGCCATTGCCCGCCCCAACCCGCGTGAGCACCCCGTAATCCATGCAACTCTCTGATCGAGCATGGCGCACGATTAGAGCCTGTCCCTCCGCCCCACGAGACAATTCTGCATTCCCGTCACAGTTGGAAGACTGGGTGGAAATGAAGAAAATCACGGTTTGCCCTTATCACTACACGCTCCCATGCCTATGGGAGGACATGTCTGAGCAGAAAAGAAAACGCTCTTGGTGGAAATGGCTTCTTTCTCTGACACTTCTTGCACTCCTGACCCCCGTGATTGTTCTCCTTGTGTTCAAGGCCAGCACCGAGAAAGCCTGGGAGCAATACGAGGCCGAGTGGCACTCTCGTGATCCGTTCTCTGTAAGCCATTACCTACCCGCTCCTGTCCCGAAATCGCAGAATCTCGCCTTCCACCCCCTCTTCGAGAATCTCGAAAAGCGCGGATCTCCCGCACACACTTGGTTTGCCTCATTTCGCGCAAACCCTGCCTGCCCCGGCGCCCAAGATGACTTCAGGGCCAATCCCGCCACAATGCAGCGATCTGATCTATCCAGAATCGCCTCGGTAGCTCTCTTAGACTCCAAGGAAGAACGTATTGCCGAACTCGTTCGCCTCAATCAGCCCGTGAGCGAACAACTCGACCAACTCTCGGAGGCCCTTGCCCAGCGGCCGCACTACCACGTCCCACATCCATGGCATGACTCCCTCCTTCTATTAGAGACGGAGAGCTCTGGTCTGCAGATCCTGAGTGCAGCCCATGGCTATCTCCTTCGCGCAACCCTGCATCTCCATTCCGAGAACCCATCGGGAGCAGCTGCCGATATCACGAGCTGCCTTCGCCTCTCCTCCGTGGTGGGACAGGATCCCTTGCTGATGAACCTCCTTGCTGAATGCAAACTCCGCTCACTCGCTCTCAGCGCTCTGTGGGACGGCCTCGCAGGTAAGAGCTGGAGTGAAGAAGACCTTCGAAAGTTGGGCAAGAAGCTCTCGACTATTCCCCCAGCACACGACCGACTTCTTAATGTCATCCGAGTATCCCGGGCACAGGTTCTAGGACTTATTGATCAACTTCAGGATTTCTCCGCGGGAGGTGGCAGTGGGAAGGCCCCCGCACTCACTCGTTTTTTTCTCGCCGCGAATCGACTTTCCTACTGCCGGGATCTTCAAGAATGCATTCTGGCACCAGGAGGAGAGCTCGCCCAACAAACCACCCGTTCCGGCCTCAGGCATTATGAGGAACGACTTCAGGATCGGGCCCAAGGGCTCTCGAAATATATCAACGCCCCAAGCCTGATGATGGCTACCAGTTTCAGCGGCCCGTTCTCCAGCACTCTTGAATCGGACGGAGAAGTCCTCGCCGCACGGTGGGCCATCGAGATTGAGCTTCATCGCGCGATCCATGGATCCTACCCCTCCACGCTGGAAGCCCTGACGCCAACAGCCTTGAAAACTCTGGAGGCGGCCGTAACGAAGGGGCAGAAGACCGTCTATCAGCTGAAAAAGGATGGAACCCCGGTGATCTCAATCGAGTGGCCGGCTGGCACCGGGCCTGCAAAAGACATTGTATGGAGCTACCCACCCTCAAATCCCTGAACTTTCCCAGACTGAACTGGCCCTCCCCTAGGCTTGATCTGATAGGTTTTGGTGCTCCCGGGCCCTCGAAATTCCTTGACCGGCTGGCGAATCACCGCTTTCCTCCCCGCCCCGCAACCCAGATCCCCCTACACAATGTCACGAGTCTGCAGCATTAGAGGTTCCCGCGTCCGCATGGGGCGTAGAATCCACCGTTCCGGATTGGCCAAGAAAAAGGGCGGGATCGGTCGTCACGTGACGAAAACGGTTAAGCGCTCCGTGTCGCCAAACTTGAAAACCAAGAGGGTCTGGGTCCCGGAACTTGGGCGCTACGTCAAGGTAAAGGCAAGCTGCAAGGCCTTCAAGACCATCAACAAGAATGGCGCCTACTCCACCCTCAAGAAGGCTGGATTGATTAAGTAAAGGCCATCTGGTCCTCTTCCCTCTAGGGACAGTCCGCTTCCCTCAGAGGCTCTTTCATTCGCCTACCTCGCAGACGGTAAGGATCGCATCCCGCATCCCGTGGATCTTCTTCTTGTCAGCAGGAACGATGGCTGCAAGGCAGCCCCCCAACTTAATGCCTCCCTTTTCGTCAACGAAGTAGTAAGGACAGAGCCTCGCTCGACCCCTCATCATTTTCCGAGAACCAGTCACGGGGTCGAAGTAGGGATGCTCCAATAGTTTTGCCTCCCTGAATTCCTGTAGAAGATGCGGTTGGTTTTCAAATCCCTCGCACGCCGCACTCAAGGCCTCAACCCACTCTTCCCGGGAGACGTCGTGACCAATCACCACTCCCCGGCTACCCCAGGCGAGTTCACTGAAACCGCTGACCTTGAGAACCAGCCTCCGCTGTTTCTGGCTGAAATCTCCCAGCTGCTGCCACGAATGTATATCGAGACGGGGCAGGCTTGCGTGAGGGGGCAGCGGGATCGGGTCGACAACCCAACCGTAAGGCACGAGCTCCTTGATCCTCTGCAAATGGCTCCCTCTCATCTCTGCATCCCATACCTCTCGCAAACTCGGCGACCAAAGGAGGGCCAACCAGAGTTTTTCCTCAAAGTGAGGCTTGCAGGGTGGAGTAAGATTCCGACACCTCGCAAGGGAGGGCAGAGCAGGAATCGCCTCCCAGTCAAACAGCTCAAAGAAGCGGTAAAGTTTTTCCGATGAGTCACTTTCCTGAAAGGCCTCTGCCGATGCAATTCCCCAAGGTCCCTCTGCGGACTCATTAAGAGCTTTAACCAGCCATTCCATCTCGGGGCGGTAATCCACAGACTCTGCCGAAATAAGAACCTCTCCGCCACTTGGCATGAGAGAGCGGAAGCCCTCCACCATTCCCACCGCCCCCCCCACTAGCCTGTAACCCTCTGCTCCATAACGCTGCGACAGCCACCCTGTGATTCCCATTCCCCCCGGCACTGCGTCTAATTCCGTCAGGGCGAATCCATTTTCGGTCATCAGCAGATCGGGGCGAATAACCCGGGGGGCCACATCTCGCAGTTCGTCAGACTGCTGAGCCTTTACCAACCACTCAGGCTTCCCGCTATCCAGTAATCCGGCAATCCAGCCTGGCAAGGTCCCCTTTACACTCCGCCGATAAATTCGATCGCACCCCTGCTGAAACATCCGCAAGGGATGGCCCAGTCGCTCCAACTGAGAAACTTCGGCGGGAGCCAGCTTCAAAGGCTCAGGCGAAAAGAGCCAGCCACGGTCGTCACGGAAGCCCACCGCTCCGGCATCACTCATGAAGTCATCAAGACCCAGCCCCATCGGGGAGCAATCTGACCGAGGACCGGCTAGGACTGCAAACAGGAAAGCCTCCTCATTCAAGTCCCATGGATCGGCAAGGGCCCTAGCTTAGCTCTCGCAATCCCTCTCGGATAAGGTCCTCCGCAGCCATTCCGGGATTTCGCTCCAGAACCACTTTTATTGCTTTCCGGGCCTCCGCCTGTTTGAAGCCAAGCGCGAGGAGCGCGAGTTCCGCGTCCCGGGACGCAACCCCTGCTTCGTTCCCCTCCCCCTCTACTTGCCAAGTCTCGGCGACCCCCACCTTATCCTTGAGCTCAAGAACGATGCGCTCCGCGGTCTTCTTGCCGAGTCCTTTTATTGCCGCGAGCGCCTTCGCATCTTCATCCACGACAGCACGCTTGAAACGCTCGACGGCCATGCCACTCAGAACCGCCATAGCGATAGTTGGTCCGATGCCACTGACCCTGTCTACCAGCAGGAGAAAAATGTCCCTCTCTTCCTGACTCGCAAATCCATAGAGAGTATGGGCGTTTTCACGGACATGGAGGTGTGTCAGGAGGGTAATTTCCTGACCTTGCCTTGGACTCAGGCGGTCGAAGGATGAAATCGGAACAAGGACCTGATAGCCAACTCCGGCAACATCCACCACCAATCGGCTGGGAAGAGCCTCTACCACCTCGCCTCGCAAACGCGCGATCACATGAATACCCTTATGGCGCCAAAAAATGCCCTCCAAGCCAAAAACCCAAAGAAAACGAGACGTCTTGAGGTTTATTTCTAATATAAATGAACATTTTACTTGTAAGGAATTTGAAAAAAATATGAGCTACTCCCTTTTTCGTATCGCATTTTTGCCTGATCGCTGCTAAAATGTCTTCGCTATGGCTACCACAAAAAGAACGCGATTTTCACGTCGGCTCCCTGATCACGTCACTGATGAATTGGTGAATGTGCTCGGAGATGACGACAAGTTCTTCGGCTTTAACGACCTTTTTGAGCTGGTTTATGATCGGCTGAAGGAGCGAAATGCGGTGAGCGGCGGTGAAGAAATGCTCCGGCTCCGCGCTTACGAGAAGCTGCAAAACCTTGTCACCCGGGGTCTCGTTGAGAAGAGCGGTAAGGAATACAAAGGCCTTGACCGTATCGAGGAGGCCCACAGCGACAACATTGCTGCTCAGCAGCAGCAGGCCTGAGCTGCTGCCATCATTTCATCAGCTGGACAGGTTCCCGCTAGTAATTTTCTAAAACCTGCGCCAGTCTCTGGCGCAGGTTTATTGTTTCATAATTAGTCCATGCTTCCTGACTATCTTCCAGTCCTGATGCAGATCCTGGTCGCGATCGGGTTTTGTGCTTCCATGCTGATTGCGAGCGTCGTCTTCGGTAAACTCGGGCGAAAGACAGGAGTAAAGGACGTGCCCTATGAATGTGGCATGCTTCCGATCGGGGAAGGAGCTCCGCGCTTCAGTGTGAAGTTCTATCTGGTCGCCATGCTTTTCGTCATCTTCGATATCGAAGTTGTCTTCATGTATCCATGGGCGGTCCAATTCAAAGAGCTTATCCTCACAAACTCCATGGCTCTACTGTCTATGGCTTCATTCGTTGGGATTCTCGGAGTAGCCTACCTCTACGTCCTCAAGAAAGGAGCCCTGAACTGGAAAGCGTGACCGTAAGCGCAGGGCCTCGCCTGTCCACCCTCGCACATTCTTCTTGGGGGCGCGATATCACTTCTCGGAGCCATCTCCCTGAGGCCCAGACCTCCCAGTTGACCGCACAATGCCATGTTTAGGCACCGATCAGTAGCAGCCCGGCCCATACCGAGGAAGCAGCCAATATGAGGAGCCCGGTCACTCCCAGCGCCGTATCCCGCTTACTCGCCCGGGGGCGCCGGTTGGAACCCGAACAAGGGAAGGCTATTCCGGCGTAAAGCATACCAGCCAGTAATCCTCCACCATGCGCAAAGTTGTCGATAAACTGATATCCGATAAATCCGACAAGCAATGTTACCCCCAGAGCGCCCAGCAAGCGCCGTCTGGAAGACCGGGGAACAAGCCCCCTATGCAGGGTCTCGAAAACAAGTAGGAACCCCAGCAGGCCCAATACTCCCCCCGACGCCCCAATCGATGCCTTCTCCGGCATCAAGTGACTCGTAGCTAACCCTCCGGCGAGCATGGAAAACACCATCACGGAAGAAAGATGAGGCCAGCCGGCCAAGGACTCCACGCGTCTGCCAAGATACCATATGCCCCATACGTTCAGCGCCCAGTGCAGCGGGTGCCCATGCAAAAATGGCGCAGTCAGGAGGCGGTAGGACTCCGCCGCAACGAAACCACCCGCTCGAAGTCCTGCAGCATCCACGGCAGTCTCTAAACCAACCCATGGCTGGATGACTCCGCATACCGCCAAGAGGCAGATAAGAACCCGTGTGAACCAAATCCGATGATTCTTCAACCAGTAATCGAAACGTGCCTCCTGCTCTTCCATTGCCATCGCCTGCTTGTTCAAGGCTTTCGCCGATCTGCGTTCACGGCAGGCATCATACCAAGGCACTAGACCAAGAACTGTAAGCAGAATTCCCGCGAGACCCACTTCGAATGACTCGGTAGGTGCGGTGCCATTTGCTACATTCGCGTAGAGCGCCCAAAGAACAAGAAGCGCAAATATGAGGGTATTACGCCGGGCGTTATAGGCGTCTAATCTGGCTTGTTCAAGAAGCCTTGCCCGTAAAGGTTCCACAAACTCTGAGACTGCCTCCGGAGGCATGAGCTGCTCTTGCCCTGGCATCCACACCGCCTCTACTCCGTCACGGCCATGATGGATATGATGTGTCAGCTCCTCCAGGGTCTGGAACTCAACTTGCCTGCCTCTTGGCGAAACGGCACCGTAAGGTGCGGCTTTAGGTTTGCCCGGAAACACTTCCGGGCGAGACCAAACTGTCTGTTCAGAATCGCTAGTCATGCCCTTTCAGCAGGGCCCTTGCGAGGCGGACGCCACGAAAGGAAGTCCCAGAGAGCTCAAAAAGAAGCTATCAAGGCTACTCGGTAGCAGGCTCGGTAGCAGGCTCGGTAGCAGGCTCGGTAGC
>CEWH01006436.1_pt1 | contig 15379 bp, 12 predicted proteins | sample 531231 | NCBI WGS metagenome assembly CEWH01 (sample SAMEA2622316, study PRJEB7988) | marine metagenome | biome: marine biome (ENVO:00000447); feature: surface water layer (ENVO:00002042); material: "saline water (ENVO:00002010), including plankton (ENVO:xxxxxxxx)" | depth 5 m | reverse complement strand
CAAGACTGAGCTTTGCCATCGCCATATCATGCTTCATATTGAGACCAAGTGAAATGGCTTTTCGAAAGTATTTTTCAGCTTGTGTGAGATTGGATTGAGAAGTGATGACTCCTCTTATGAAATTATAATAGCCAACTTGCTTTGTCGTCAAAGCGCTTTCTGGATTTTTGATTCTGTTCAACCATCTTTCGGTTCCCTGAAAATCTTGTTTTCGCATACGCAGAAAAGCCAATAATAAAATTTCGTTTTTGTAGTATAAGAAAACAAACATACCAGCGAGAAAAATCAATGCAATTCCATTGCCGATAAATTCTTCAGTAAATTGATAAACAGCATAGCCCAAAGTGAGAGTGGCTAGAACGATTTTGATAAATTTTGGAAACATCTTATTGATTTGCGAGTCAAAAATAGATAATTCTTACGGAATGCTTCTTGAAATCGCCATTTTATATTGTATATTTGCAGTCGTTTGAGTAAGAGATACGCATAACATTATGAAAAGAACATTTCAACCCTCTAAGAGAAAGCGCCGCAACAAGCATGGTTTCATGGAAAGAATGTCGTCTGTTGGTGGTCAAAAAGTACTTGCCGCACGTCGTGCCAAAGGCAGAAAGAAATTGTCTGTATCCTCTGAACTCAGACATAAGAAATAAGTGAATAAATCGTTGAAAAACAAAGGTGTTTCTATTTGTAGTAACACCTTTTTTTTATATATATTTCAGCCAAAATTAACACACCACACAACTTATGCCAAAGCGACCTGATTTAAACTCTATTCTCATAATAGGTTCAGGCCCCATCATCATTGGTCAAGCATGTGAATTCGATTATTCTGGAAGTCAGGCACTTCGTTCGCTACGTGAAGATGGAATTGAAACAATTTTGATCAACTCCAACCCTGCTACGATTATGACTGACCCCTCTATGGCGGATCACATCTACCTAAAACCTCTCACAACAAAGTCTATTCGTGATATCCTTAAAAAACACAAAGTCGATGCTGTCCTACCCACTATGGGTGGTCAGACGGCTTTAAACCTCTGTATCGAAGCAGATGAAAAAGGCGTTTGGGAAGAGTTCGGTGTTGAGATTATTGGCGTCGATATCGATGCAATTCATATCACTGAAGATCGAGATCAATTCAAAAAATTATTGAAAACCATTGACATTCCTGTGGCTCCTGCCAAAACAGCAACTTCGTTTCTAAAAGGAAAAGAAATTGCACAAGAGTTTGGTTTTCCACTTGTGATCCGACCATCATTTACCCTTGGTGGTACAGGGGCATCTTTTGTACACTCTGCCGATCAATTTGAAACCTTATTGACAAGAGGATTAGAGGCCTCACCTATTCATGAAGTTTTGATTGATAAAGCACTTCTGGGGTGGAAAGAGTATGAGCTGGAATTGTTGCGTGACAAAAACGATAACGTCGTCATTATATGTACCATCGAAAATATGGATCCGATGGGAATCCATACAGGAGACTCAATCACAGTTGCTCCTGCGATGACCTTGTCTGACACTGCCTATCAGCGTATGCGTGACATGGCCATCAAAATGATGAGAAGCATTGGTGACTTTGCAGGTGGTTGTAATGTGCAATTTGCTGTTAGCCCAGACGAGAAAGAAGAAATTATAGCCATTGAGATCAATCCTCGTGTTTCTCGATCTTCAGCATTGGCCTCCAAAGCAACAGGATATCCCATTGCTAAAATCGCTGCCAAACTAGCAATCGGTTACTCTCTTGATGAGCTGAGCAATCAAATCACAGGTTCAACTTCAGCATTGTTTGAGCCAACCCTCGACTATGTGATTGTGAAAATCCCCCGATGGAATTTTGACAAGTTTGAAGGCTCTGAACGAGAGCTGGGCTTACAAATGAAATCTGTTGGTGAAGTGATGGGCATTGGAAGGTCTTTTCAAGAGGCACTTCACAAAGCAACACAATCCTTAGAGATCAAACGAAATGGCCTTGGTGCCGATGGCAAGGGTTACACTGATTATGAAAAGGTGATATCCAAACTCACTCATGCGACTTGGGATCGAGTATTTGTGCTGTATGACGCAATTCAAATGGGAATCTCTCTAGATCGCATTCACGAAATCACTAAAATTGATATGTGGTTTTTGTGTCAGTATGAGGAATTATATAACCTTGAATTAAAAATTTCTGAGCACAGCATCAAGGATATTTCAAAACCATTGTTGTTGGAAGCCAAACAAAAAGGGTTTGCAGATCGTCAAATCGCTCATATGTTGCAATGCTTGGAGAGTGAGGTTTATAATTTAAGAAATGAAATGGGCGTGAAGCGAGTGTATAAACTCGTTGATACCTGTGCGGCAGAGTTTCAGGCACAAACGCCTTACTACTATTCTACGTTTGAAGATGAAGTTCAAATCAAGGGAGGAGAAGCATTTGTCGCCAACGAAAGTGTTGACTCTAAGCGAGATAAAATAGTTGTCCTAGGCTCAGGTCCCAATCGAATTGGGCAGGGAATCGAGTTTGACTACTGTTGTGTGCATGGTGTTTTGGCTGCTGCTGAATGTGGCTATGAAACGATTATGATTAACTGCAACCCTGAAACAGTATCTACTGATTTTGATACAGCAGACAAGCTCTATTTCGAACCTGTTTTTTGGGAGCATATTTATGACATCATTCAGCATGAAAATCCAGTGGGAGTCATCGTACAGCTGGGTGGTCAGACTGCCTTGAAACTCGCTGAAAAACTCAGTCGTTATGGCATCAAAATCATGGGGACTTCTTTCGAGTCTTTAGACTTGGCAGAAGATCGAGGAAGCTTTTCGACTTTACTCAAAAAGAATAAGATTCCTTATCCAGAGTTTGGTGTTGCTGAAACGCCTGAGCAAGCCTTACAGTTGGCAGAAAAACTTGACTTTCCAATTCTTGTTCGACCATCCTATGTTCTTGGCGGACAAGGGATGAAGATTGTAATCAACAGAGAAGAATTGGAAGCGCATGTAGTCGATTTATTGCAAAAGATTCCCAACAATAAATTGCTTTTAGACCACTATTTAGATGGAGCGATTGAAGCCGAGGCAGATGCAATTTGTGATGGCGAAACAGTCGAAATCATCGGGATAATGGAGCATATCGAGCCTTGTGGAATTCACTCTGGAGATTCCAACGCCACCCTACCACCATTTAATCTTGGAGACTTTGTGATGCAACAAATCAAAGATCACACCAAAAAAATAGCTGTTGCATTGAACACGGTAGGTCTTATCAATGTTCAGTTTGCGATCAAAGACGACGTGGTATATATCATAGAAGCCAACCCTCGTGCATCGAGAACAGTTCCTTTTATTGCCAAAGCAAAGCAGCAACCATTCGTAAATTATGCAGCAAAAATCATGCTTGGCAAACATAAAGTAGGGGATTTTGATTACACCTCACACTTGGATGGATTTGCGATTAAGCAACCTGTTTTCTCCTTCAATAAGTTTCCAAATGTCAATAAGTCATTGGGTCCAGAAATGAAGAGCACAGGCGAAAGTATCTTGTTTATTGACAGTCTGAAAGATGATGATTTCTACGAGTTGTATGCTCGCAGAAAAATGTATTTGAGCAAGTAGGTTTTTTTGTACATTCGTTTTATGTCATTAGAATCCATTTTACTACTCGTCATTTTGGGTGTTGTGCTCACAATGTTTTTTTTAAGAAATCGAAATACTTCAGGTTCTAATTCCCTTTTGGTTCAGCTGAACGAAGCATTGCGTAACGAAATTCAAGAAATCAGAAAGGATGTAGCGCAAAACGCGCAAAGCTCAAGGATTGAAATTGAAGGGAAACTCAAAACCATCAATCAGGGGATTAGTGAGTTTCAGAAAAGTACCAAACAAAACATGCAATTGCAGTTTTCTCAATCGAATAAAATCGTGAAGGAAGTCACTTCAGAATTAGAGAAAATTAAGGGTACAAACGAACAGGTGCTGAATTTTGCGACACAAATGAAATCGCTAGAGAAGATTTTAGGCAACTCCAAACAACGAGGGATTTTGGGTGAGATTCAACTCGAGAATCTACTGGCCAACGTCTTGCCTCCTGACTTGTTTAGTATGCAGCACAAATTTTCGAATGGTGAGATGGTGGATGCTGTTGTGAAAGTGGGTCAATTCATCATTCCGATTGATGCAAAGTTTACATTGGATAACTACAATAAAATGATTGAAAGCAGCGATCCGAATGAGATTAAAAATTTAGAGACACAGTTTCGCAAAGACATACGATCTCGAATAGATGAAACTGCTAAATACATCAGACCAAACGAACAAACAACGGATTATGCCTATATGTTTATTCCAGCAGATGGGTTGTATCAGGATCTTCTCAACAGTCGAGTGGGAAGTTTACAGATCAATTCACGTGATTTGGTAAGTTATGCTTATGATAAAAAGGTGATGATTGTATCTCCGATGAGTTTGTTTCCAATGCTTCAAATCACAGTGAAGGCTTTACACAATTTAAAGATTGAAAAGTCTGTTCAGGAAATACTTGCCAATGTCGATAAACTCAGCAAACATTTAAATGCCTATCAAACCTATCACAACAAACTGGGAAAAACCTTAGGTACAGCTGTCAACCATTACAATGACTTGTCGGGTGAATTTCGTAAAATCGATAAGGATATTATAAAGCTTTCCCCAGACAAAAAGCGTTTAGACATAGCTGAGGAGGTTTCCAAACCGAATGTGCAGGAAGGGGATTAGTAGAGTTGTAATCGTTTGCTTGCCACAGAAAAACCATAGACCAGAACGATGCTGTATATGATATCACCAAGAAGGGATGTCGCAAAAAATGGTATAGCTAGGGTGAAACAGGCAATAAGACCCTCAATCGTTTTTGGATAATATAAAAGCCATACACCAAAATTACTGATGATAAAAAACGAAATGCTACCAAGCAATACGAGTTTTGGGGTAACCTTATTTTTTTGTTGTCCGAACCAAGTAATGAGGGCAAACGCTAGGTAAACAAAAATTGAAATGGTATAAAACCCTAAAAATAAATCAGAGATTACCATCGCTAGAATAGGCACCAAATAGGCAAGATGTTTTCTCGTAAAGTAAGCCCCAGCAAAGAGCGACATTGCTGTGATCGGAGCGAAGTTTGGCGGATGAGGAATGAGTCTTGTCAGTGCAGCAATCAAAACAAAACTGACGAGTACTTTTTCCTTTTTTGAGAGCGTGAACATCATTCTAGCAATTTGAATCAAAAATAGCTATTTTTTTAATACCCAATAATTTGTTTTTGCTTCACTATCTTTGTTGTTGGACAACGGTTTTACGAGTCACATTCGTGAGTCGTAAATAATAGGGAAGAAAGTGCAAAGCTTTCGCTGTTCCCGCAACTGTAAACGTGCATAGTCATTTCTCTACAAACCACTGACAAATCGTTGGGAAGGTTGAAATGAACGTGAGCCAGGAGACCTGCCGCTGTTATTACATGTTGTTGCTACTCGGGATAAGTAGGAATACTTAATTTAATTTTTCAAAATGATAAAAAACTTAGTGGCACAATTTGTGTGCTTGTTGGGCTGCTTTTTCGCAATCGCTCAAAACAATAATGTTGATCTCAAGGAAGTTACTGTGACAGACTCTCGCTTTGAAAGACCAGCATCTAAAAAAAGTCGTTCGGTAACCTTGCTCACAACCAAAGACATCGAACCTTATGTTGGCAGTACTCTTGCCGCCTTACTCAACGATCAGGTCGGCATTCATATCAATGGCTCAAATTCTCACCCTGGGTCAGAGTTGAGCTATTTTATACGAGGGGGAAACAATCGTCAGGTTTTATTCCTAATCGATGGCGTGCCTGTGAGCGATCCAACTCAAATTGAAAATGATTTCGATTTGAGAACAATCGATATTTCAACAATCGAATCTATTGAAATCATTCGTGGGGCTGCCAGTAGTTTATATGGAAGCGCAGCAGCAACGGCAGTCATCAAAATCACCACCAAACGACTCAATACCCAAGGACTGCATGGGTCGATTCGTACGATTTTTGGCACAAACAACGACCAAAAGAAATTTAGTGCATCACCCAATCATCAAAATCGACAAGTCCAACTTTCGCTTGGGAATGAATACAATGCTGGTTCTATTTCCTTACTCGATCAAAGAACACTGGGCATGTCATCTGTTGTTGGGGATGAGAATGACGCCACAAAAAAGCAAAATCTAGGTTTGCGTTATCAGTTACAACTATTACCTCAGTTTACTGTTAACGCCTTTTTTAATCAGAACTTTTTTTCCTCCCAATACGATGATAGTTTCCCTTCATTGATGGATGCAGATAATACATTTACAAGCGAAAGCCAACGCATCATCATTCAACCCAAATGGATGGATAGTTCCAGTTCGTTCAATGGGCGAGTATCTTGGTCTTCAAACAGTCGTGACTTTGATTCATCATTTCCCATGTATTTTGAAGGAGATGTCACAGATATAGAGGGTGTTTTTTCTACCAATTTATCGCCTCAGTTGAAGGGGTTGGTTGGGGTGAATTATAAAAAACAAGAAGCCAAATTCAGCGATACAGTAAACATAGATTTCATGGACTATTTTGTCAATGTATTATACGATAGCAACAGTCGATTGGAGGCGCAAGCAGGCGCACGTATGAGTGAGCACAGTACCTTCGGATCTCATTTGACTTACCATGTCAATCCCTCAGTAAACTTTGCGTTCAATTCTTTTGACCTTCGTTTTTATGCCAATCTAAGCACTGCTTTCATTGCTCCTTCACTTTATAAATTATATGATTTATACGCAGGAAATGAAGCCTTACAACCTGAAACCAATCAAAGTTTTGAAATAGGGGGTTCTGCACTGTTCAATAATGATGGGCAGATCCAATTTGCCTATTTCAATAGAGATCATAAGAATTTTGTTGCCTATGACTTAAGCACCTATCGTTATTTGAACGATGCGAGAGATTTTAGTGTTTATGGCTTAGAATTTTTATTGGAATATCCATTCTCCGATAGGCTTCGTGTGCAGACCAACTACGCATACACCCAGCATGAGGAAGGGGAGGGCTTGCGTATTCCCAAACATAAGATGAATACAAATTTGCGCTATGATGTAAAGACAAAGACACAATTGCTCGCCAACATTCAATTTGTTGGAGATCGCGATGATTTGGCTGGACAAGGATTGGTGGAACTGTCATCCTATTGGTTGTTTGATTTTCGTGTTTCACATCAACTTTCCCAATCTGGGATGTCACTATTTGGCTCGATCGAAAATATGTTTAACGCTGACTATGAGGAAGTAAGTGGATACACTACTCGAGGTCGAAATCTTTCGATTGGCGTATCGTATGTATTTTAGTTGGGGTGTCGAAATGCATCAATGCTTTTTGCAAAGGAGCAAATTGTTTGAAATGAATGTTATCTGAGTCAATCGCTTTCTTTTCTAACCTCGCTGGGAGTGCACCCATGGTTTCTAGGGTTTTTTCTAAAAGGGGTTCATCGATCTCTCCAAGGGATCCCAAATTAGCAATGTCTTCCCTTACAATATGATCTGCCTGAAGGCCATCTTCAAAGTCTGCAAACCCATCGGCATTGGAAATTTTTAGTGTGATTGGCTGCATTGCCCAAGTATGTCGAGGGTTGACAGTCCGATTGCTGTCAATCCAGTCATAGATAGTGTAGGAGCCAACATTCTTTCCTGTTGTGTGATCTCCAACCATTATCACATCAATATAGGGTGATAGGCCATTGATCAAAAGTTCGCTTGCCGATGCAGTGCTGGAAGAACTTATAACATACAATTGAGTCATTCCCAATTGAACTGGATACGATTCAAATACTTGGCTTTCGTTCAAGGAAGAAAGTTTTTCATTATGTTTTGTTTGGGCAAATAATTCCCCTGAAAATTGACCAGTAATCATACTTGCAAGTTTGATCGATGAGCTGGTCCGTCCACCACGATTGTAACGCAAATCGATAATGAAATCACTCACGCCTTGGGTTTGAAATCCAGCCAAAACACTTTCGAGTTCTGCATCAAAATCAGCTACAAACCCATTGTACATCAAATACCCAATTTTTTTGTTGTTAAGCTCTATTACCTTCTGTATATGGATTGGATTTTCTTGTATCTCTGCTTTCACCAAATCGATACTTTTGGATGTTGGGGTTACAGTTCCTTCATTGATTTCGGCGAGTTGAATGCTATAGGATTCTTCATCACTATTCAGCAATTCAGTGTAATTGTTTATCGTCAACTGCTCGTTGTTGACACTCAGAAAAACATCTCCTCGTTTTATGTTTTTTGCAGCTGCATCAGACCCAGGCAATACATAACGAACATAGGCAATCAAGTCATCAGAGTCTCCTATCGTTGCCAACCCAATCATCACCCCACTTGTTTTATAAATTCGACTCAACTGGTTTTCGAGTGCTTTGTAGTCACTCACAATCCAGCTAAACCGATCCTTGTCAAACAGTAGCGATTCAAACAATAGCTCTTGATTTCCATTGGATTGGGATAAAAACGCTGCATATGATTTTTGTGAGCTAAAACGATTATCAGCCAAATCGGGAACTGTATCTTGCCAATAGTAATATGTATTTAATTCTTCCCAAATAAAGTCCTCAATTTCAAAGTCATACTCACGAAATGATATGCTATCATCTTCGTCTTTGCATGAAATAAAGGTTATTAAAAGAAGCCCGGTTAAAAATAAATAACGCATAATTGTATCTGTAAAATTCGTAGCGGATGCAAAGTAATGATTTTATCGCAAATTCATTTTCAGCAGAGGGATCGATCAAAATCTTTATTGTATTTTCGTAGGATAACCATATTCTTTAGGACATGAAAAAAACCTTTTTATTTTTAATGATTGCTCCGTTGATGATGGCACAATCTGTTTTTGACAGCTACAAATCCAATGAAAGAGTTACCTATGCATCGATTAGTCCACAGATGTTTTCGATGCTTGCCAAGCTCAACATTGATGATGCAGACCCTGAAGCAAAGGAGTTTTTAGAGTTAATTTCTCAAATCAATACTTTTAAACTCTTGCGAACCGATGAGCCTTCAATCTCTGATAACTTTTCCGACTGGACACAAGAGTATGCAAAAACGAACCAGCTTACTGAGTTGATGCAAGTTCGTGAGGACCAAACGACTGTGTATTTTTATGCAGCACTCTCTGAAAAGGAGAATATTGTGGATCAACTTGTAATGCTGGCACAAGAGGACAACGACAATGCTGCCCTTGATGATCGTAATCAAACTGTATTGCTGTACATCGACGGAAAAATTGATTTGGCGAGAATCGCTTCATTGGTACAAAAACTTGATATCCCAGCTGGGGAGGAGCTCAATAAATTAAAAGGTCAGGTAAAAATCTAAACTCTAGATTCCAGTGTAGTTTTGAGGGCCAATCTGAAGCAGCTCTGCTTTGAGTTCATCACTGATATCCAATTCGTTGATAAATTGCTGGATACTCTCTTTGGTGATTTCACTATTGGTTCTTGTCAGTCCTTTTAGTTCTTCGTAGGGCTTAGGAAAGCCTTCTCGCCGAAGTATGGTTTGTATGGCTTCAGCAACCACAGCCCAGTTCCTATTGAGATCCTCACCGATAGCAGCTTCATTCACTTCCAATTTACCAAGCCCTTTATGTAGAGATGCAAAAGCAATCAGCATATGACTGAATGGAACACCAATGTTACGAAGAACAGTACTGTCTGTCAGGTCTCGTTGGAGACGGGAAATGGGGAGCTTTGAGGACAGAAATGAAAAGACAGCATTGGCAATCCCCAAGTTTCCTTCTGCATTTTCAAAATCAATAGGGTTGACTTTATGCGGCATCGCAGATGAACCAACCTCATTGTCATTGATTTTCTGTTTGAAATAGTCCATGGAAATATAAGTCCAAAAGTCCCGATTCAGATCAATCAAAATGGTGTTGATTCTTGAAAAGGCATCACACAAGGCAGCCACGTGATCGTAATGCTCAATCTGTGTTGTTGGAAAAGAGTGATGAAGACCTAGGGTTTTCACAACAAAGTTTTTACCAAAAGTACGCCAATCAATGTTGGGATAAGCAATCTGATGTGCATTAAAATTTCCAGTAGCACCTCCAAATTTTGCAGCATGCGGTATTTGATGCAAAAGACTCATTTGTTGTTTAACTCGTTCGCTAAACACCTGTATTTCTTTTCCCAATCGTGTTGGCGAAGCAGCCTGACCATGGGTTCGCGCCAGCATAGGGATGTTTTGATAGCGAGACGACATTTCGTCTAAGGTTGAAATCGTATTTTCGATTTGTGGCAGCACCACAGTTTCAATTGCATCCTTAATTGATAATGGTACTGCAGTATTGTTTACGTCTTGGGAGGTCAATCCAAAATGGATGAACTCTTTATATGCTCCTATACCCAACCTATCGAACTCATTTTTTAGAAAGTACTCTACTGCTTTCACATCGTGATTGGTTGTTTTCTCAATGTCTTTTATCGCTTTGGCATCCTCAGGTGAGAAGTGCTTGTAAAGCGATCGTAAATCCTCAAACAGTGATTGTTGAAACGATTCGAGTTGGGGAATGGGGTGGGAGCAAAGCGCAATAAAATATTCAACCTCTACTTGAACGCGATATTTGATGAGTGCTTGTTCTGAGAAAAATGCATGCAGTGGTTTTGTTTTGCCTCGATAGCGTCCGTCGATTGGCGAAATGGCGTTTAGTGTGTTGAGCAGCATGCACGTAATTTCAGTACAAATGTACTACTTTATAGACTTATCTTCGACTTAAAACCTTGTATTCCTCATAGCAACCACTGATTGCTTCTAATATCTGCAAATCATTGGCTGTACGAATAAAACTATCAGAGAAGTTACAGTTTCGTAATATTTCATCAATATCATTGATTTCCAATTGCAAAAACTCTTGAAGTGTTTCTCGATCATATTTTACAGAAAGCAAGTCACGCAGAAGGTTGTTTTCTCTCATTTTTTTGAGTTTTCGCAATTCATTGGGTTTTTTGCCAAAAAGATTATGTAAGAAGTCAAAAGGATTGAAAATTGATCCCACAACCCTTGAAAAAGCCGATGAACCTCGACTCCCAGCCTCGTATCCACCAGTCGGCAGCCCAGGGATACTATAGCGCTGATTGCGATTGATGGGAACATTTTTGGCATCAATTTCAAGGTAGCCTGTCAACTGATAGGGACGAACGATGACTTCTTCGAGTGCCAGTGCAAGTGCTGTCAATTTGAACTCTGTTTTTGGAAATTTAATCAGGTCGTTTGTAACAGTAATTTTAATCGATTTAAAGCCGAGATAGGATAGATATAAGGTATCATTGACTTCGGCATCGATGGCAAAAACACCATTGGCATCTGTGATGCTCATCAAAACCTTATTTAGATTTAACACATGAACAGTTGGAATAGGCTTGTCGTCAGAAGCATTTTTGACAACCCCAATCACCTCTTGGGCTGCAGATTGTGTATACCAACCCAAAAGTAAAACCAATAAAAAAAAATGTCTAGTCATTTTTTCTATTGTGCAAACTAAGTTGTTTCAGAGCTATGACCATATATTTTTTACTAAATTTTAACAAAAAGTTGGATTTTTTTCTAGAAAGGCAACCAATTTTTCTATCGCATTGGCTCTATGACTGATTTTATTTTTTTCATTTGATGTGAGTTCTGCAAATGTTTTTTGATATCCATTGGGGATAAAAATAGGGTCATAACCAAAGCCCTTGTCACCTTTGGGTTCATATGCTATTGCACCTTCAACAATCCCTTCAAATTGAAGGGTGTCATTTGAGCTCATCAATGTGATAACTGTTCTAAATTGTGCATTTCTGTTGGTGACCCCTTGGAGTTCATGAAGTAGTTTTTCAGTGTTTTTCTGATCATCTTTTTGCTCGCCAGCATAACGAGCTGAGTATACACCTGGTGCACCATTCAATGCCTGAACCTCAAGACCACTGTCATCCGAAACTACAATATGGCCATATTGCCTATAAATCGTATCAGCCTTCAGTAGCGAATTTCCCTCCAAGTCTGATGCTGTTTCAGCAATCTCCTGATCATAGTTGATGTCTGCGAGTGTTTGCACACGAAACTGAGGTAGAATTTGCTTAAACTCCTCTGCTTTATGTTCGTTGTGTGTGGCGAGAATTAGCTTTTTCATACGTGATGATAGGGATGATGATTGATGATCGTACAAGCTCGATAAAGCTGTTCAAGGGCAATCACTCTGGCAAGTTGGTGAGGGAAAGTCATGGGGGATAATGAAACCATCCCCTTTGCACGCTTACGTAAAGATTCGCTAAACCCATAGGCACCTCCAAGACAAAACACCAGTGTCCCACTCTGTAACATGGTCTGTTTGGAGATAAATTGAGCAAAAGCTTTTGAGTCCAGTTGCTTTCCTTTTTCATCAAAAAGAATCAAAGCATCTCGACTGCTGACATGCTTTACAATACTTTTCTCCTCAGTCAACAGTGCATTTTCTCGATTGTGTTTGTTGTGTTTGATTTCTTTGAGTTCAATGAATTCAAAAGGCATAAAATGCTGGATGCGTTTCACATAGGTTTGTACTTCTTCAAGCCCATATGAACCTACTGTTTTTCCAATGGCGATACATTTTATTTTCATGTGATAAAGATACAACCATTTGGGTGTTGACGAAGTAGAAATTTCTTACTTTAGCTATTCATACCCTCTTTGTTTTGAGAAATTTTGCAATCACAAATGGACATAAAAGTCAATTTTAAATCAGTATAAATCATATGCCATTTTTTGTTGATGTGATTCTGCCGTTGCCAATCCCAAAACTATTTACATATGCTGTAACAGAAGAAGAATACAATTTTATTCAGCCCGGTATTCGAATTGTTGTTCCCTTTGGCAACAAAAAAAAATATGCTGCTTTAAGTTATAAGACCCATACAACCATACCTGCTTATGAAGCAAAGTCAATTGAGTATATCATCGATCAAACCCCCATTGTTAGTCAAAAGCAAATTGAGCTATGGGAGTGGATTTCAACCTATTATATGAGTCCCTTTGGCAGTGTTTATCGTGCTGCCATGCCAAGTATTCTTTTGCTTGAAAGCGAGACAGAACTTCACTTTCATAAACTTCCTTCTTCTGACGTCAAGCTTAGTCCTAATGCCGAACAACTTCTTGCTTCTTTACAAGAATATGGAAACCTAACTCTCTCAGAGACTGTCAAATTGGAGCTGTCTAAAAACACCTATAAACTCGCTCAAGAGTTGCTCAGCCATGACTTGATTCAAGTACGTGAGGAGGTCTACACGAAATTCAAACCCAAGCAAGAACAACTGTTGGTGCTTTCTCACAAATATAAAAAGGATGAGAACCTTCAAGCCCTATTGAATGATGTGGTTCGTTATCCCAAACAACGTGAAACGCTATTGCAGTTTATGCAACAAAAACCACCTGTTCAAAAAGCTTCATTTTTAAAAATCTCAGGGGTATCTTCATCTTCTGTCAAAACACTTATCAAAAATGGGGTGCTGGATCAGCAGTCAGTTATTGTCGATCGTTTGGCAGTCAAAACAGCACCCGAAACACCTCCCCAAGTGCTTACAGATCCCCAACAAAAAGCATTGCAATCGATTCGAGATGATACCAATGAAACCAATCGAATTTTATTGCATGGCGTCACAGCCTCGGGAAAAACGGAAGTGTACATTCATCTTGTGCAGGAGATGATCGACAAGGGAAAACAAGTTCTTTTTCTTCTCCCAGAAATAGCATTGACAACACAAATTATCAAGCGTTTATATGTTCATTTTGGTCAATGTATGTCTGTTTATCATTCTCGCTACACACCCAGCGAACGTGCTGAGGTTTGGAACAAGGTGATCCAGCAACACCCCAGTGCACAATTGATCGTTGGCGCTCGATCGGCAGTGCTATTGCCATTTTCGAATCTTGGGCTTATCATCGTTGATGAATCGCATGAAGTGGCGTTCAAACAGTTTGAATCGAACCCTCGTTATCATGCCAGGGATGTGGCTGTAGTACTTGCTGGCTTGCATCAGGCCAAAATTGTGATGGGGTCTGCTTCTCCATCGATCGAGTCCACTCATAACAGTCATATCCGAAAATACTCTCTTGTCGAAATAAAAAAGAGATACAAGGGTTTTTCGATGCCAACAATTGAAGTCATCGACCTAAAGGCTTTTCATAAAAAAAAGCAGATGAGAGGTCACTTTTCGGCGGCAATGATCGAAGCGATTTCAAAAACTTTAGAGGCAAAAGAGCAGGTGATATTGTTTCAAAATAGAAGAGGGTTTTCTTCTTTTGTTAACTGTACAGCCTGTGGTCATGTACCCCAATGCCCCAATTGTGATGTGAGTCTGACCTATCACAAACACAATGAGAAACTCAAATGTCATTATTGTGGTTATGCAGTTTTGAGTCATGCACATTGTGTAGCATGTGGCACAGCCCATCCAAGGCCTATGGGTCTTGGAACCCAACAAATCGAAACTGAAATAAAGGGATTGTTCCCTGAAGCTCGCGTTGCACGAATGGATTCTGATACGACCAAAGGAAAGTATGGACACAGAGATTTGATTCAGCGTTTTGAGCAGCATGAATTGGATATCTTGATTGGTACGCAGATGCTGACAAAGGGGTTGGATTTTAATAAAGTTACTCTTGTTGGTGTTGTTTTGGCAGATTCACTACTCAATTTTCAGGACTTTCGAGCACACGAACGAGCGTTCCAAATTTTGTTACAGGTTTCAGGTCGGGCAGGTCGCAAAGATCTTCAAGGAAGGGTGTTGATTCAGACCTATGACAGTAATCATCAAACCCTTCAGCAACTGCAGCAATATGATTATGAAGGTATGTTCTCAACCCAATGCAAGCAGCGAAAAGAGTTTTCATATCCACCATTTGTTCGTCTGATTCGTTTTGAACTTAAGCATAAAAATTTTGCAACGTTGCAGCAGTCAGCAGACTGGTTTACACAAGCGTTAAGGAATCAGTTTTCAATTGTTTTGGGGCCACAGTCGCCTCCAATAGGTCGGATACGCAACCAATTTTTGATGCAGGTATTGCTCAAACTACCTGTCAATCAATCTGCTGCATCAGCCAAAGAGCAGCTCAATCGCATCATCAAAAGGTTTGAGCAAATACCCAACTTTCGATCTGTAAAACTATTGGTTGACGTCGATCCGATCTAGTAAAGCAGTCAATAATAGTAAGGTCGTTGCACTTCTTCATATCTCCATTTCAGGTAAAAAATTATAAAAGGATTGGAATTGATAAACAAAAGTGATAATTTCGCTGCCCAATTTATAAATATGAATCATTACGAAACTGTTTTCATTTTAAATCCCGTTTT
>CEWH01046000.1_pt1 | contig 15434 bp, 17 predicted proteins | sample 531231 | NCBI WGS metagenome assembly CEWH01 (sample SAMEA2622316, study PRJEB7988) | marine metagenome | biome: marine biome (ENVO:00000447); feature: surface water layer (ENVO:00002042); material: "saline water (ENVO:00002010), including plankton (ENVO:xxxxxxxx)" | depth 5 m | reverse complement strand
AAGGCTTCAAACGGACTTGCTACACAAGTGCAACGTGGACGGATTCCGGACCCCCTTGGACCGCCTGTCAGAGATCTGCTGGAGGCTTGGGTACATCGCCGACCGGGATGCTTCTGTCCTGGATATCGAAGATTGGCCGTTCCGAGAACGGGAAGGAAGCCTGCTGATTGACATCGCGAACCACGTCTTCGAAGCGTACGGCATCGGCGACTCGGATGAAATCATCATCCTGCGGATGGTCTTGCCCGTTCACCCATTGGTGCGGAAAGTCTTCATGAACATCGATGAACTTGCAGCGAATCAGATTTCATTCGATTTCTTCACCAATGCCATCGACGGCACACAACGAACAGGGTTCCTTCCTGACCCTGCCGATGCGACCACGGTGGACCAGGCGGACGCGCTGGTTGTCCGGCAAAAACTCCTGCTCCCGCACACGGACAACCTCGTTATGCAGCGGGTTATGGATGCCATCCAGGAGATTTTGTCCCGTCATCGCTACCTCGATCGGGAACTCTTCAGGGCCTTCATGGCGGCGTGTACGCACCTGCCTGAGGACGAAGATGCGGACGCATCAGAGGACGATGATGGCCATGGGTTCGATGGTTTCGACGACTTCGAACCGGGCTGGCAGCACCGGTTGAGTTAGGCTCAAAGCAGTGCTGCAAGGTCCACCCCATTGGTCAGCAATCGGATGAGGAAGAGCAGCACGCCACCAAGCAAGACGGCTCTGACCGGAACGGGCATGTCTTCTCCATCCTTCACGGTGTAAAGCAGCAAACCTGCAGCCACGGCGAGTTGCCCAAGCGTTGCGAAAAACAGCGTGAACGCCCCGTAGACGGCTTGGCGTCGGTCGTAACGGTCCTGGGCTTGAGTCAAGTCTTCATCGGCCTGCTGAAGGTCATCGAACGTTGCATCATCACCGACGGGGAAATCAAGCGCGGAAGGTGGGTCGGCAAGGTTGGCGAACAGGGTCAACATGGCCGTGAGGAAAAGCAATCCGAATCCAGCCATCACGACCATGTGGGTCAACGGCGGCCATTCACGTGGTTCTTTCACCACAGGAACGGGCACCTGCATGACGGTCGCTGCCTGCGCCGGCACCATGCCGGCTTGCATCATAACCTGCTGGCCTCCGAGGTTCGTGGTCATGGGTTGGGCTGTAACCGGAACGGTTTGCGGCACCGCCGCACCCTGTGCGGCGACGGCCTGAGCTGGAGCGGCCGTTGCGAGCGGTGGTTGAACCACAGGGGTCACCGGAGCCATGCCCTCAACCGATGGTGCAGGGACGGGAAGAGGCGCTGCAGATGGTGCTTGTGCCGGAGGCCCGGGCATGGGTGGTGCAACCACTGGCGCGGTGTCGAACTCATCCCACGGGTCATCGTCGGGGGGAGGGAGTGGAGCGGGTGGAGGCATCATCGGTCAAGAACCCATTCGGATGCCCTATCATCCTTGCTCGGACTTCACTCGCTCTCTGCGGTCATCTTTGCGTACTTCGCGTCCTCTTCGGCAGCAATCCGAGCGCCTTCCTCAACGTCCACGAACCACGTCAAAATCACGCCGAACACGATCAAGAGCATGATCGACAAAATGGCCGTCCGAGCGTCGGCAATGCCGCTGACACCGAAGTACAGGGCTGGGCCAATGAACGAGGCCGCACGGCCAAAGAAGCCGATGAAACCAAAGAATTCAGCGCTCCGTGATTCAGGGACCATCTGACAGAACAAAGAGCGCGCCATGCCTTGTGAACCACCCAGCAGGAAACCTGCGCCGATGCCAATGAACATCCATTGGATGGAAATGCCCATGTTGAGCGGTTCCCAAATCAGCTGCCGCGCAAACTTTGGAATGAAGTCAACAGGACCATCACCAAGGCTTGTTGGGTGATCTTCACCGACGTAGAATCCCGACATGCTGCCGTTGTGCACGCTCAAACTGAATCTTGAGCCCTCAATATGGTCCAACAAATCCTCCAGTTGAGTCGCGCTTAACGTCCGTGCCTCGCCAGTGAATTCCTCTCGGTCGCGGTCAGCGTTGTACTCCTCAAACGGGAGCAAACCTTCCGTGGTTTCTCGGAATTCTTGGTCCGAGCCGAGTGGAGCCATCATGAAACCCGTCGCGTTGACGATCGAGTACGTGCCGTCGTCTTGGAGGTCCACTTGGAAATCATGGTCCTCATGTGCGTCGAGGGGCAAAGGTGCGAACGAAATCGCCATCAGGACCACGAAGACCCAAAGCGTGCACGTGATCATCACCGTGGTTTTGGTGGAGGTCCATTTGGCCACCTTGATGAAAAACGCGGCAGAAGGAAAGGCAACGAACTGGACCAAGAGGATCACGGCCATGTTGGCCACCAGCGGCACACCGAGCACACCGGCTCCGTAGGCCCCAGCAAGGCCAGTCACGGCGTTGATGCCGTCGATGAAGAGAAGGTAGGCGAGGAGGTAGAGCCCAAGGATGCGGTAGGTCCCGAAAAATTCCCCAATGGTCGCTGTGACCTCTGAGACCGCCAATTTGGTGGCTGAGCCTAGGGTGAGTTTCTCCTCGAGTTCAATGGCAATCGGCGGCTCAGGAACCCGATTGAAGGTGTAGGTTGCGAACCCGAAGTACCACAGACCGGTGGTGGACAGCGCGAACGCAGTGGCCCAATCGGCATAGCCGGTACCGACCACAAGCCCCAGGTGGATCGCAAGGAGCAAGCCGCCGCCGATGTAACCGTACATGTAAGCCCCCGTGGAAATGCGGTCAAGCTCCTCTTCGTCCTTGCAGATGTGAGGCAAAAGCACGTTGTAGTACACGTTGCTGACGTTGGTGCCAATGTTGGCGATGAGGTACATGATGGCCAGCCATGCCCAACGAAACTCAATGGGGAGGAACAGGGCAAGGCCAAGCAGCACGGTGGCGCCACAGGCGATGATGGTCGCCCATTTCAGCATCAACTGCTTGATTGGGATACGGTCGGCGATGACCCCCAAACCTGGTGAAATGACCGCGACGAACAACGCCGCTGAGGCCGTCACCAAAGCGAAGATGCCGTCAGCGGTTTGCGTCATGCCCAAGAAAGACATCTCTTGGCCGTTGGCTGCGATGAAGAGGTACGCAAACCATGCCGGTAGCACGGCCACGACGACCGAGGTCTCGAAGCCAGACTTGGCCCAGTCGTACATCATGTAACCGCGGTGGGCGCGTGTCCGCTCCTCGTCGGTCATGGTCGCCGCTGTGGCTCCGGGAGTTGGGGCATCCATGCTTCGCATCTTTCGGGTGGGGTGATGACTGTTTTCCCGTTCCTCGTCACACAAAGCGTGGTGCCAACCCAATGAAGCGTAACGGGGCCACCTTTTTCCCCTATGGTGTGGAATTTACACCATGCGTGCGCTGCTCGTGGAAGGAGGTGGGGTCCGCGCTGCGTTCGCGGCCGGCGTGTTGGACGCGATGCTGGAAGAAGACGAGCCCTACGACATTGTGGCCGGAACCTCGGCTGGAGCCCTGTTGGCTGCAGCGTATTTGGCCGGACAGAAAGGGCGTAGTCTCCGCGTGCTGAGGGACCCTGCGTGCCGTGCTGCTTTCGGGCGTATCACAGATTTCCTTCGCGGCGGAGATCTGGTCGACCTGGAGTTGCTCCATGAAACAGCGAACCGCCTCGAGGCGTTGGACACAGAGGCCGTGATGATGCACCCTGCACGATTCTTGCTCACCGTCACAGACGTGGATACAGGGCTTGGTCACGTGCTCGAACCCTCACATGAAGAGTTGACCTCCGCCCTCAAGGCAACCTCGGCCCTTCCAATCGCCGTACGATCACCCATCAGCGTTCGAGGGATGACCTGCCTTGATGGGGGCATTGCCATCCCGCTCCCGGTTCAACCCATCATCGACCTTGGAGCCACCGAATTGGTGGTGGTTCGCACGCGTCTAGCCACGTACCGAAACAACGGGACATCTGGCCGTCTTGCTGCACCATGGTTTGAACGGAAACAGCCGGCACTCGCTGAGGCTTTGCGACGACGTGGCGACGTTTACAACGCCATGGTCGACCTGTTGGAGCACCCGCCAAAGGGTGTTGCCGTGCAACAGATTCACCCGCGTCGGGCCCCTGCTTGTCGACGCACGGGCGGTTCGGACGTGGACATCGTGCGCGACCATCTCATGGGAGTGGACGCGGGCCAAGTGTGGCGTTCCCAACGACGCGTCAGCGCCCAGAGCAGGACACGCCTGTGAGAAAGACGTGTGAGGAAATCCCATCAACGGGCCGAATCAAATACTTCGTTTGAGGATGAGCGTGTATGTCGGGTGAGGCAACACCCGACGAAGGCCACCCGCGTCGTTGGTTCATCCTCGCCATCATGGGCATGAGCCTCATCGTGGTCATGCTCAACAACGTCACCCTCAACGTCGCCTTGCCTGAACTCTCGAAGGACCTCGGAGCCGACAATGCCGATTTACAGTGGATTCTTGACGCGTATGCCCTCGTTTTTGGTGGATCTCTCTTGATGATGGGGGCCCTTGGGGACCGGTACGGTCGGCGTTCCACCTTACACATCGGGCTGGTTGTGATCGGGTCCTTCTCAGCCTGGGTTGCGTTCAGGGACAACGTCACAACAAGCGACGTGATTGCAGCACGCGCACTGATGGGACTTGGTGCAGCTTGCGTGATGCCCGCCACCCTTTCTGTGGTGGTCACGTCCTTCCCAAAGGCGGAACGCCCGCGGGCGATTGGCATCTGGGCAGCCATGGCGGGCGTTGGTGCCCCAATCGGCCTCTTCGTTGGCGGTTGGGCCGTCCAATATGTCGACTGGCAGGCGGTGTTTCTGGTCAACGTCCCAATTGCCATCCTATGCCTTGTCCTGAGCTTCATCGTGGTTCCAGAATCTCGCGACGAGCACCGAACGCCGCTGGATCCGGTTGGTGGCATGCTTTCCCTGGCTGGGTTGGGCGTGATGCTGTACACGATCATTGAAGCCCCGATCCACGGTTGGTTGTCCACGTCTACGCTTATCGGAACGCTTGCGGCGGTTGTTCTGTTGGTGTTGTTTTGGGGATGGGAACGTCAGCGTGAACATCCCATGCTGCCCATGTCGTTCTTCCGCGAGCCGGGATTTGTCACCGGCCTTCTTGCCGTGACGTTGGCGTATTACGTGATGTTCACCTTCATGTTCACACAAATGCTCAATTTCCAGCTTGTGTGGGGGGATGGAGCGTTGACTTCGGCCATGCGCGTCCTGCCTCTACCGCTTGCTCTGATGCCAGCGGCAGCCAACAGTGACCGTTTGGTGGGTTATTTTGGGCGCTCAAAAGTGGTGGGAAGTGGCTTGTTGTTGATCACTTTCGGCATGTTGTTGTTCGGCACCGTGGTGGACATCCACGCCGAATACTGGATTTTTGCAACGGTCTTCGTCGTGCTCGGTTTGGGGATGGGGTTCACCATGGCCCCTTCAACCGGGCTGGTCATGGAATCGGTCCCAGACGACAAGGCCGGTGTCGGGAGCGCCACAAACGACTCAAGCCGGGAAATCGGTGGAGCGTTGGGCATCGCAGTGGGCGGTTCGCTGTTGAACGAGTACTATCAGCGCAACTTCCGCATGCCCACCGGCCTGGAAAGTGAAGTGCTCGTCGCCGACCCCGCGACGTCCTTCCCCGCTGCCGTGCAATTAGGAGCCGATTTGGTGGCACAAGGTCACCCTGCTGGAGCAGCCCTGCTTGATGCTGCACACGAGGCTTTTGTCATTGGCATGACCACATCTGCCACGGCATCGTCGCTCATTTCCCTCGCGGCGGCCGTGATTGTGTTCCGGTTCATGCCGGGAGGCAAACCCTGCTACGCTGACGCAGAGGAATAATGCCTCAGAGCACTGCGTTTGGCGATGTTGCAGGCTTGAAGCGTGCCACACTGCCATCGACGTTGATGAGAAATTTCTCAAAGTTCCATCGAACATCTCCCCCATGACCTTCATCGTCGATTTCCTCGCAGAGGGCCGCATAGATGGGGTGGCGGTTCGGACCGTTGACATCGACCTTCGCCGTCAAGGGAAAGGTCACACCGTAGCGCTCCTCAGTAAAGGCGCATATCTCCTCGTGCGTACCGGGCTCTTGCCCGCCGAATTGGTTGCATGGAAAGCCAACTACGGTGAGATCCTTCTGCTCGGCATGGAGGCGTTGGAGATCAGCATATTGCCTCGTATTGCCACATGCGCTGGCCACGTTGACCACCAGCAGGCGTCCGCCGTCAGCCAAGGTTCGCAAGGTGGTGGTCGAGCCGTCAATCAAATTCACGTTCACATCCATCAGGTTGGTCATGATGTGTTCGAAACAAAGGGCACATTTGAACGCCTGCCTCAGAGCACGAAGCCTCAAAGGACCCCTCCTCGTGGAGCAAGCATGCAAGTCCGCATGGAAACAAGCGCCGGTGACATCCTCCTGAACCTCTACCACGGCAACGCCCCTGACACGGTGGCCAATTTCGTGAAACTCGTGAGCGAGGGGTACTACGACGGTCTGCATTTCCACCGCGTGATTGCCGACTTCATGCTTCAGGGCGGTTGTCCCCACTCCAAAGACCCGATGTCGCGTCGCGCGGGCACCGGCGGCCCGGGCTGGCAAATCCCTTGCGAGCCCTCCGCACTTGCCCTCAAGCACGACCGACCTGGCATCCTCTCAATGGCCAACGCTGGCCGCGACACCGGCGGGTCTCAGTTCTTCATCACCACCGTGGCCACGCCCTGGCTGAACGGCAACCACGCCGTGTTTGGCGAGGTCAGCGAAGGCATGGACGTGGTCAAGGCCATCGAAGCCTGTCAGAAAATGCCCGGGGACCGACCCGCCACACCGCAAAAGATCGTCCGTTGCACCCTCATCGAGTGAGGTGCTTTGGTGGCCCTTCTCGCGCTGCACGGCGGCGCGGGTGGTGACGGGCCATGGCGTGGCATGACGGCGATGGATCCGCAACGCATCGCATGCATGCAGGCCATTCTCGAAACGATTGGGCCCCGGCTTGAAGCCGGTGATCTCGATGCACTGATGGCCGTCCGAATGGCCGTTGAAGCCCTTGAGGACGAGCCGGGATTCAACGCAGGCGTGGGTTCCGTGCTCGACGCCGATGGGAAGGTGTCCATGGACGCCTCCATCATGCGAGGCGAAGACGGTGCGGCGGGATCGATCGTCGGTGTGACCAATCTTCGGCATCCAATCCACGTGGCATACGACCTTCTTGTGCAAGGTTGGCCCATCATGATGGCTGGACAAGGCGCGGAAGCATGGGCGGGCCGGCAGGGCCACGAAATCCTCGCTCCAGATGCGCTCATCACGGACCTTCGTAAAGCTCAATGGCAGAAATGGCGGGACGCACGTCTGCGTCCCGGCGCCACCGATGAGGATGATGCAGCCCTCGATCACGACCTCGGTGACGAAGTGGACGGCCCGGGTACCGTTGGTGCTGTGGCGCTCGATGCACAAGGAAACGTCGCGGCCGCCACGTCAACGGGAGGGATGACCGGCAAACCACCCGGGCGGGTTGGCGACACGCCAGTGATCGGTGCTGGCACCTGGGCTGATGCGCGAGTTGCGGTGTCGTGCACAGGCGTCGGCGAGGCCTACCTTCGCGCCTGCGCCGCACACGAGGTTGGCGTCGGTATGCGCACAGAAGAGGCAAACTTAGCCACAGTTTGCGAGCAGGTCTTGGACTTGGTCGAACCTTTGGGTGGCCGAGGTGGCTTGATCGCCGTCAGCGCTGACGGGCAAATCGCGATGCCGTTCCGTGTGACGCTCATGTACCGAGGGCTATGGAACGGGGGTCACATCAGCACCGGCATCGGACCCGACCTCACGTGATTTTTGTCTGGTCAACCCATGCGGTTCATATCCCCGGAGGCGTCCCCCGCGCTGTGAAGCGGACCAAGGCCCCGTTGCTCGAGGCTGTGTTTGAGCACACGGCCACGATGATGTCAGAGGCCCTCGAGCGGGGCACGTTGGCATGGCCGCTCCCGGCCCCGCCGCTTATCGACCCGGATTTCCCACCGATGATGCCCAACGCTCCGGCCGACGTGACCACCGCAGCGCTGTCGCTCCTTCAAGCAGACAGAGGAACCTTCGAGCGCCACTTGGACGAAGTTGTGGAACTCGTCGTGCCCCACCGCATGAGCCTGTCCGATGACCCTTACGAGATCCACGGACGATGGTTGGTGAAGCGGACCGAAGACATTGCAGGACGCATCGTCTACCGCCTGACCACTGCGTGGTTGGCACAAGCTCTCGACCGAGAAGCGCCCAACACCGACCGCTGGTGGCTCGCCGTTGGGCTCCTGAACGGTTTGGCTCAATCCGCATACGGCCAAGCTGTCCACGAAGGATACCATCTGCTCGAATCCATCGCTTTGGCGCAACGCCCGGGCATCTGGCACACGCAACCTGACGTCGGGCCTCAGCATATGGGTTGGAATCCACACGCCGTGGTGCCTCGGTCGACGGAGGTTGAGGCGCACACGGCCGGCACTGAAGCCGCAGCGTGGGTCCTCACCCGCTTGGAACAGGGTGACATCGATCGCCGTCTCCTCCTCATCCGCTGGGTCCAACTCCTGCTCGAGCGACCTGCGCTGATCGAGCCCCTGGACCTCATCGATATCCTGCTTCGTCGAGCGGCAGACCCGGAACCTGAAGTGGCTGCAAACGTCTGCACTTGCCTTGCCCGGCTGGTGGAACGCGACGCTGAACGTGGTCTTGGAGTGGTGCAATGCCTCCATGGCCGTGATGAACTCCCTGTTCGTCGAGGGCTTGCCGACGTCCTCACCCGCCTGTTCCGACGCATCACCACCAACGCCATCCCCCTGCTCCATGACATGATGAACGACGAGGATGAAAGCGTGCTTGCTGCGGCGAGCGCCACCATGCATGACCTCCGATTCTTAGACCAAGACCACTGGGTGGAGACCATGATGAAGGCCTTGGACCATCCCGTGCCCGTGGTTCGACGCAACGTGGTGATGGGGCTTCGGGATTACATCAGCGTCCGGCCCGAAGACGAGGTCGGTCTGTTGCCCAAAGCGTGGTCCGACGGGGACGAGGTCGTGCGGACGCGCCTGCGTGAACTCCTGCTCAGGATGGACGAAGTCGACCCGGATCACTTGGCGCGCGTCTTGAGCAGGGTGAACGAAGGCCGGGACCTGCTGTTCGACGCCATCGACGCACGAAGGCCCGGTCGAGCAGACGCGTGGCGATCGTGGCTTGCTTCTGAGGGCCCCATGCCCGAGGCGCTGGTGGCCGAACCGGTTGCACCCGCGCCTTCGGACGGGGAGGCTGCAGACCTTCCTGATCTCGACGAGGCCTTGGACGTCCTCGATGACGATCTTGGCTTCTTGGACTGAGGGTCACTCTTCCTCGCTCAATAGTCCGACCACAGCCCCAACATACAGGCCATTCAGGAGCACAAGCAACCCCACCAGGGACAGCACCAAGCCTGCAGGTTCAGGCATCCACGCGTCCAATGCATCACGGCCTGCCACGTAGGACAGCACAAGGAATCCGCCTCCTGCACCGACCACCTTGGGCCACGTGCCTTCAGGGTCCTTCCAGAGGTCCGAGGTGGGCAAGAGACCTGAGGACAAAAAGGTCCGGCGGAACCATGCGACGTAGAGGCAACCTACGCCAATGAGGCCAAGAAACCCGGTGCCCATGGCCGCGTTGCCCCATGGACCAGCGGGAATGACGTCGAAAAAGGTCTGGACAACAAGAAGAGCTCCGGCAATGGCCCAAGCCTCCCAACGATGCTCGGCCACGGGTTGTGTTTTGGCCGATGCTTGAAAGGCTGTCCGGCGACTTCGCACCTCATGGCTCCGGTCGAAGACGCGCTCATCGTCGCGGGCGGTCTTGGGGCACGCATGTTCCCCGCAAGCGCGATGCTGGCCAAAGAAGCACTACCTCTGGTGGACGTGCCGGTGTTGACCCACCTGATGCACGAGGCCGTGCACGCTGGAGCCACGCGCATCCACATCATTTCTCGACCCGGAAAAGACCTCGGCGCATGGCGAGAAGGGCGAAACGAATTGGCCCCGTTGCGGCCTGAGGTCCACCGCCAACACCTCGCACCCGGTCGAGGTGTGGAGGTGCTGATCCATCATCAGGTGATACAACGAGGCATGGGCGACGCGATTGCGTGTGCCCTGCACGCGGTGAAGGGGCCCTTCCTTGTCCTGTTGGGTGACAACCTTCTGATGACGTCACATCACGGCCCGGACGTGCTGGCTCCCTCCATGGCCTCACGCGATTTGGTCAAGGCATACGAGCAAACGGGACGCCCGGTGGCCGGGTTGATGCGCGTCGGGCCTGAGGAAGCCTCGTCCTTTGGCATGGTCGCGATGCGAGACGGCCGCATAACAGAGGTCGTTGAGAAGCCCGCTCCTGGTGAAGCGCCCTCGGACCTCGCCTTGTGCGGACGGTACCTGTGGACGGAGGATGCCGCTGCCCTGCTGGAGCGCTACGACGTCGACACGCATGGGGAGTTGCAAAGCATTCGCGTGCAGGAGCACTGGATGCAAGAAGGAGGAATGGTGGGCGTCGTGCACGAAGAGGCCATGTGGTACGATGCAGGGCGACCGTTACCTTGGCTCAAAGCCCAAATCGACCATGCACTGCGACGCGAAGACCTTGGCGAAGACCTCGAAACGTGGTTGAAATCCCGCCTCGCTTGAACCGTCTGTGAAGGTGATGAAAGCCCCTTTCTTGATTCGGCGCTATCGGCTGCCTGTGCGCCAGAACGAAAGCGGGTCAGGCGCTTCTCCAAGGGCGTGACGACCAGCGAGATGATCAGCACGTTCGTTCCATCGGTGTCCTCGATGCGCCCGAACGTGATCCCACGCCACTTCCCGTTGCTCGTTTACCTCCTTCCAAAGCGCCTGCACGCGGGCGACCAGCGCCCGATTCGCCTTGGCTTTCCACGAACCGTCCGCCAAATTTCCGGCATAAATTGAATCGGCTCGAATCAGCGCGTTCGCATCCGAGGTTTGGAGCAACAGCCAGCGAAGGGCTTGCGCGAACGCTGACAATTCCGCGGTGTTGTTTGAGCCCACCTCTGCTCCGAGGAACCCAGGGGCTGTTGAATCGGTTAGCACGGGCCCGGCCTCCTCATGCACAACCTCACCGGAACCTCGACCGTGAGGCAGATCGCCTTCAACGACGACAAAGGCCCATGACGCGGAGGTCGTGGCGTCGACGTCTCGGTTGCCCGGACACGAGCCGTCGACGTAAATCGTCCACGTGGGTTGGGCGTCCATCGACGCCCCTCACTCACTCACCAAGCATGGCGGCATAGGCCGCTGCATCCATGAGGCCGTCCAATGCGGACATGTCCTCGAGGCGCATGCGAACGATCCAACCGTCGCCGTAGGGGTCGCTGTTCATCAATTCGGGTGCATCCTCGAGCGCCTCGTTCACGGCGACGATTTCGCCCGCCAAAGGCGCGAAAATCGGAGACGCGGATTTGACGGATTCAACCACAGCGAATTCCCCCATGTCGCCCATCGTATCGCCTTCGGCGGGTAGTTCGATGTAGACGATGTCGGTCAGGGCGTCTTGGGCGTGGTCGGTGATGCCGATGGCGACAAGGTCGCCTTCCACGCGAAGCCACTCGTGTTCGGCGGTGTAGCGCAGGCCATCAGGAATCTCGCTCATGTGCATGCCTTGGCGTACACGGTTCAAGAACGCACCGTCGCCTTCATGCCTCTTCGTCGAGGGCCTGGCGCAACGCATCTGCCTCCAAACGTGCCCAAGCGCGGCTGCTTTGCTCTTGCTTCTCAAGCTCAGCCAATTCTTGCTTGAGGCGCCCCGTCATCGCTTCATCACCGTCGAGGGGAAAGATGCGGGTCAACTGTGGCGAGCCTTGAGCAAGCGCGACGCCAGCCGCGATCATCACGGCCCCCAACAAGAACACCATGGTTCCTGAAGAGGATGCTTCGAGGGTGGTCCGACCGGATTGGAGACCAAAAGCCCACGCTAAGAGCACGGTCAACCCTCCCCCCATGAGCAGACGTTGAGCCATCAACGCAGGCGGGAGCATGAAGCGCTGAGGAACCTCACCGTCTTGAACGTGGTGCGTTCAGTAGGTTTCGCGCATGAGCTTGTGAATCTTGTAGGGCAAAAGCGCCCGGTTGACTGGCGTCACTTCCAAAATTCGTCCGTCATCGCGGCGGCGTATGTCCTGAAGAAGCGGATGGCGACTTTTCTTGTGGAGGGTCAAGAGCGTCGGTTTGTCGACTTCCAAGACCTCGCGGACGGCCGCAACGTAGGCTTCAGACTCAACGGTGAACTTTCCAATCTCATCGATGACGATGACTTCGGATTCTTCCTTAGCCCGGTGAAGGGCGGGGATGGCGATGCGCTCCAATTCAGCAAGATCCAAACCAAGGCCAAGCACGCGAAGGCGGTCGTCGTTGCTCCGGTGTGCGATGATGCCTTCTTCGCCGCTGACGATGTCGATGATCTTGTAGCCTTGGCGTTCGCTTCCCTCAAGAATGGGTTCCATGCGAAGGCCAGCGATGATGAGGGTGTTTGGGTCCCCGCCCCGCATACGCAACTCACGTACGCGCTCGTCAACAATCATGTCCAAGACCTTGCTCATGACAGCAGACTTACCTGAGCGTGGCAAGCCGGTGATGCCGATTTTTGGGTGAAGTCCCATGATGACGTCCTCCCAATTCGAGCGTTTCAAACACCTCGGTGGGCGATATAAAGGCTGCTCCTTACACGGCTGAAATGTCCGGAATCCGGCGTTCAACCGGTTTCCTCATGCAGCGATGCCATCCAGTTCAACCCAGATTCGACCCATGCAAAGGCATCCTTGAGCACCTTCTTCTTGAGGTCAAGCGCTTCGCACATCTGCCTCAAGAGACGGACTTCAGCTTCGTCATACTCACCGTCCACAGCAGCCACATACGCAGCAAGATACACCATAATGCGAGCATGTTTGCGGTCAATTTCAGCCAAAGAGGCCGACCAAAGCGGAGGGTCAGTAAGCTGATTTCGCAAGCCTGCCCGCGCCTCAGGATGGAGCATCACGGCGCCCATGATGGATTCGACGCAAGCGGCTTCTTCAGCGACGATGGCGCCGTCTGCAGCGGCAACAGCCACAAGCACTTCCAGGAGTGCATGACGTTGCTCGACGGGGAGGTCGAGGACCGTCGAAAGCAGCACAGAATCACGCCAGGTCATTCAGAAGGGCGTATCCCTCGTTCATCCACGCGTACCCTTCTTCGGTCCACTTGAGCAAGCGATCGACGGCGTCCTCGTTCAGGCCAAGATAATCGGCGATGTCCCTCAGCGCCTCAAGTTCGTCCTCGTCAACGTTGCCGTCTGCAGCCGCCATCAAGACAGAATCGCGGAGAGCGAGGCGGCCTGCTTCCGGACCGAGTTCCTGCAGGCATTCCTCGAGGGGAGGGGGGACCTTCAGAGCAGAACGAATGGACTTCCTTTGGTTCGGCGAGAGAAGGGCCGTGCCAAGGCGCTGTTCAAACATGGCCATTTCGTCAACCGTCAATTCATCATCAACGCGCGTCATGAACGCCAAAACCTTGGCGTAGGCAAACCGTTCTTCTTGCGGCAGCTTATGCAAGGTATCAGGCAGCATGAGGGCAGATGCCGCAACGCCCCTCAAGAACCCAACGGCGAAGGAGGGGCCAGCGTGACCAACATACGAGGTGCAGGCCTTCGCCGTGGAGGATGCACGAGCATCAAAGAGGGGGCGTGACCGCTTGGCTCGCATGGAACCCTCACTAAACGTGCATGGTCACCCGCTCGAACCATGCTCTGTCGACCCACTCACGGGATGGTACCGTGATGGGTGCTGCAACACGGACGAGCACGATCGTGGGATGCACACGGTGTGTTGCATCGTGAACGAAGACTTCCTCCATTTTGCCAAGGATGCCGGCAACGATCTCATGACCGCCGCCCCGCATTTCAACTTCCCCGGCCTGAAGCCAGGCGACCAGTGGTGCGTTTGCGCAGCAACGTGGCGAGCAGCGGCCGAAGCAGGTGCAGCATGTCCAGTGGACCTCGAAGCAACGCATCAACGGACCCTCGATGTGGTCCCTCTGGAGTTGTTGGAACTCCATGCGGTCTGATCAGTCGTCGTTGGTGACCACGTCAGACGGTTTTCCAGTCAGCACCGTGCGCAACCGCTCGTTGTCGTGCTGCATCGCGTCCATGATGTCGTATTTTACCCCGAGGGACTCGGCCAACACGCCGAGAGCGAGGCTGTCCTTGGGCAGGCATTTGCCACCGAAGCCGCGGTACAACCCGAAAATCGGATCCAAATGTGAAGGGCCGATGGGTTGGGCCTGAGGTGAGGTGATGATGTCACGGATGGCGTACCAGTCCTCATCAAGCGCTTGACAAATGTCGTACAATTGATTGGCAAACGTGACCTTGAGCGCGTAGAAGGTGTTTTTGGTGTACTTCACCAATTCTGCTTGCGTGGGTGTGACCTGGAAGGTCTGGTCGGTCCTCAGCACGCCCGCTTCGCGGTGCTGTTGGAACACCATCTCGGCAACCTCGGCATGGTGCGTGCCGCACACGAGGATGTCCTGATTGGCGAAATCGTGGAGGCGCTGACGCTCCACCAAGAATTCTGGTGAATACGCGAGTTTGAGGTGTCCATAGCGCTCATGCCATGCTTGTGTGGTGCCTGGGACGACGGTCGATTTGATCACCGCCGTGAAGCCTTCAGGAAGAACGTCGAGGATGCCCTCAACGATGCTGGTGTCGCATGCACCTGTTTCGGGATGTGGAGGAGTAGGAACGGCCACGTAGGCCATGTCCACGTGATCGATAACATCGGCCAACGTGGTGCTGCGCGCCGGGTCGTGCACGTACAGATCGTGCGCGTCTGCGAAGCAATGCTCGATGGCACCGCCGACCATTCCTGCGCCAATGATGCCGACCTTCACCTTCAATCCCCCTGAGGTTCGTCCCGGTGCGGGCGTGGGTCCAACTTCCCATCTTTGGCCATGATGCTGGCCTGAAGCAGTGTCGCAGGCGTTCCGCAATCAATCCACGTTTCCTCGCCGACATTGAGCAAAGTAGCGGCACGGCGTTTGACGTACAAACGATTGATGTCGGAGATTGAGAATGCTTCACCTTTGGACGTTACCGCCTCATCAACAAAGCCCCAAAATCGTTCGTCATAGAGGTAGATACCACCAATGGCGAGGTTTGACGGCGGGACATCCGGCTTCTCCACGATGTCCACCACTTCGCCGGTTTCGTCCAAAACGGCAACACCAAAGGTGCGCGGATCAGGTTCCTCACGAGCGAGGAGAACGGCGCCCGGGGGCTCGACAGAATCCTGGAACGCAGCGACGTGATCTGCGAGTTCGACAGTGGTGATGTTGTCGGAGAAGTAGATCAAAAGACGTGCGTCTTCGTTGTGCGGACGGGCCAAGCCTAAGGCGTGT
>CEWH01031081.1_pt1 | contig 15446 bp, 12 predicted proteins | sample 531231 | NCBI WGS metagenome assembly CEWH01 (sample SAMEA2622316, study PRJEB7988) | marine metagenome | biome: marine biome (ENVO:00000447); feature: surface water layer (ENVO:00002042); material: "saline water (ENVO:00002010), including plankton (ENVO:xxxxxxxx)" | depth 5 m | reverse complement strand
AGGAACCTCATCGCCGTCATGCTCGTCATGCTCGTCATGCTCGTCGGATTCATCGTCTTCCTGAGCGGCGTGAGCTGCCTCAACTTCCTCCAGATCCACCTCTTCATCTTCGGGACGAAATTTCCGCTTTTGCTTCTCCTTGGGAAGAGGCGAAACCATCATGAGGATGTTACGATTATTGAGTTTCGGTTCTAAATCGACGTGAGCCATCGTCTCCAAGTCTTCCTTTACCCGATCCATCAACTTGAAGCCCAGATCTTTATGGGCCATCTGACGCCCCCGAAATTGAAGCTGGATGCGAACTTTGAATCCATGCGCCAGGAAATCTTCAGCATGGGTCATCTTGATGGAGTAGTCGTGGTCACCAATATTGACGCGAAACTTCACCTCTTTCTCACGCTTCTTCGGCTTATCAGTCTTCTTCTGCTTGGACTGCTCATACTTATATTTCCCGTAGTCAACAATACGACACACCGGAGGTTTCGCATGAGGAGCAATCTCGACAAGATCAAGACCGAGTTGCTTGGCCTTAGTCAAAGCTTTGTGAGTTGGCAGCACCACATTATGCTCCCCGTATATTACTCGGATTTCGGGGGATCGAATCCGGTCGTTCACCCGCGTCCTTGGCTGACGCGGTCTTCGTTTCATGGGTCTCTTAGCGATAGCGAATTACCTCCAAAGTCTGGGTGTTAGTTTGTCTTAGTTTCGCTCCCTTAGGGCAGGAACGGAAATAGTCAGTCGCAAGGGTAATACCCCGCGAAAGGGAGAATGTTTCAACTCCGGTGAATGAATGAAGCTCGCCGGGCTCGGAATAGTAATGGAAACCCAACCCAATCATAGACTGCGAGAGCGAATCTCGGCGACGATCTGATCTTTAAAATCGTCAACACCGATGGCACCAACGTCTCCCTTGTCACGGTGACGCACTGACACTTGATTCGATTCCTGTTCTTTCGCTCCGATGATTAACATATAAGGAATCCTATCCAGCTGAGCAAGTCGAATTTTGGCACCCACTTTCTCGTTGGAAGCGTCAACTTTGACCCTGACTCCCTCGGCTCGGAGTGCTGCATGGACCTCATCTGCGGCATCGACAAATTTCTCAGAAATGGGCAGGATTCGAACTTGCTCCGGCGATAGCCAAGTGGGAAACCTTCCTGCGAAATGTTCAATCAATACGCCGACGAAGCGTTCCAAGGAGCCAAATGGCGCGCGATGGATCATGACCGGCCGGTGAGAAGCATTGTCTTTTCCAACGTATTCGAGTCCGAAACGTTCCGGCAGGTTGTAATCCACCTGCACTGTTCCTAGCTGCCACTCTCGCCCTATCGCATCTTTTACAACAAAATCGATCTTCGGCCCGTAGAAGGCGGCCTCACCGGGCTCTTCTGCAAAGGCCTTGCCCAAGGAAGAAGCAGCCTCGCGCAGGGCCTCTTCTGCCTTGTCCCATTGTTCCGGCTCCCCCACATATTTGGTCGAATCCGGATCACGCAATCCCACTCTCACTCGGTATTCTTGCATACCTAGAGTTTCGAGAACGATTTTAACTAACTCGAGGCACCCCATGATTTCGCTCTTCAGCTGATCCTCGGTGCAGAAAATGTGAGCATCGTCCTGAGTGAAACCTCGAACGCGGGTCATCCCACCCAACTCCCCGGATTGCTCCCAGCGATAAACCGTTCCGAATTCGGCGAGACGAACTGGAAGATCGCGGTAGCTGTGGTGATCGCTCTGGTAAATCCTAATATGGTGCGGACAATTCATCGGCCTGAGCAGAAAACCAGTGGTTTCCCCCGACTCAAGCTGCTTCATCAGATCCCCGCAAGAACGACCCTCCGCGGCAAGCTCTTTGAGAACTTCCCTCTCGGCGAGGGGGGGGAATTGAGAATCTGCATAGTAGGGATAGTGCCCCGAGGTGCGAAATAGATCGAGCTTACCAAGGTGTGGCGTAACCACTTGGCTGTAACCCTGGCGGTTAAGATGTTCGAGGATGAAGTCCAGCAATTGCTGGCGCAAAATGGCTCCGTTGGGTTTCCAAAGAACCAACCCTTGGCCAACAGCTTCGTCGATAAGGAAGAGGTTAAGTTCTTTTCCGATCTTTCGGTGGTCACGCTGTTTGGCCTCTTCAAGTTGCTCAAGATGCTCACCGAGATCTGTCTTGTTTTTAAAAGCAGTGCCGTAAACGCGCTGCAGCTGCTGATTGCTGGCGTCACCCTTGTAAAAGGCACTAGCCACGCTCATTACCTTGAAGGCTTTGCAGTTTCCTGTTCGCGGGACATGAGGCCCGGCACAGAGATCCCAAAAGTCGCCATTCTTGTAGATAGAAATTTCTTCGTCTTCTGGAATTTCTTCGAGCAGATCAATCTTAAAAATACTCTCAACTTCGCGGTCGCCAAGAGCGGCTAATCGACCATTCTTCGCCATTTGGAGAGCTTCCTTCCGAGACACCACGACTCTCTCAAAAGGCTGATTTTCCTTCACTACCTTTTTCATCTCCGCCTCGATCTTTTCGAAATCGTCTGGAGTGATGCGGTGCTCCATCTCTACATCATAATAGAAACCCTGATCTGTCGGAGGGCCATAAGCGAACTGGGCGTCGGGCCACAATTTTGAGATGGCCGTCGCCAGAACATGGGCTGTTGAGTGCCGGAGACGTTCCAGGTCCGACATCTGATTGCGCTCATCGAGCGTTTTTCGCTGTTTCTCGTCCGTATCAGCCATTTTGCTATTTTAATTCTGAGAGGTGGTCAAGCTACCCATTTTACAGCAATTACAAACAGGAAAGCGGAGAGAAATGCGGTCAATCTCACTATCTGAGCAGAATTCACTCCCTGCAAAATACACCTTGAAACCCTTAACAAAGTGCGGAAATTACCGCCCCGATCGATCAACGGGCGGGATGTAGCACAGCTTGGTAGTGCGCCTGGTTTGGGACCAGGAGGTCGCTGGTTCGAATCCAGTCATCCCGATTCCTCCGCTACACAACCCTAGAATAATAGATAGGGAGGCGGGTAGATTCCCCAATATTTCAAATCAAAGCGGGCTTGCGAGCAGAGTTGAACAGAATAGAATAAATCCACTTCACTTATCCGCTTGCCGGGTTGGCAATACTTTCAACCAATCCGGGAGACTTACTCCGAGAATCGCCCGGAAAGAACCCACTACCTCGACGACACTTCCCCTATGAGCTCAACCCCATCTCTCCTCCACTGTATCACCTTGTTCACCACTTTTCTCGCCACTGGCCTTGTTCTTTCAGAAGAAAAATGGGAACCCCTGTTCAACGGCAAGGATCTCACCGGTTGGACACCAAAGATCCGCTACGAAGCCTACGGTGAGGACTCAAGGAACACCTTCCGCGTCGAAGACGGGTTGCTCAAAGTGCGCTACGATAACTATGAAGAATTCAACGAAACCTTTGGACACCTCTTCTACAAAACTGCCTTTTCCAATTACCGCTTCCGCGTGGAATACCGCTTCACCGGCGATCAACTGAAAGGTGGCCCCGGCTGGGCTTACCGAAACAGCGGCATCATGGTTCACGGCCAAAATCCGGAGACCATGGTCTTGGATCAAGACTTCCCTGTCTCAATTGAGGTTCAACTTCTAGGCGGTGACGGCACAGGAAAAAGAACCACTGGGAATCTTTGCACGCCCGGGACTCATGTCTTCCTCAATGGTGAGTTGTTTAAGCCCCACTGCACCAAGTCTAACTCCAAAACCTTTCATGGGGAACAGTGGGTCACTGCAGAAGTCGAAGTGAGGGGTCATGAATTGGTTCGACACATCATCAACGGAGAAACAGTGCTCGAATACGAAAAGCCAATCCTAGACGGCGCTGATGCAAAGGCAGAAAAACTGATCGAGAAAGCCGGCGGTAAAATCGAATTATCCAGCGGAACCATTTCCCTGCAGTCAGAGAGTCATCCCGTAGAGTTCCGCAAAGTAGAAATTCTAAATCTCGACAAATAGGCGCCCTGCTCTCTTCCGATTAAGGGGCACCCTAATGCGAACCATTTTCGGCTTTGGTCGGTATTGCCCCTGACACTTCAATCAGTTCCTTAACCACGGGACTGAGTCTGCTGGCGAGTGCAAAGAGACGCTCATCAGACAGATCACTTCGGGCCATCCCGTTAACGAGGCCGGTGAGCTTCCCGAGAATGGCGTGTAGTTGATCATGGTTGGGAAGATTCTCCGGCATGGAACTCGGAGAAACCGCCCACCCGGCTTCAAGAATTGCGGTCCGCTGCTTCAAAATTCCTTCACGATCTTCCTTTTCAGCGAGTCGTTTTGCACTCAGTGCAATTTGTTCAAAGGCGATCAACTCAGGCCAAAGGAGCGCTCCCATCTCCTCGGCACCAGCATCAGATCCACCTGCCCCGCCCGAATGATTCGGTTCACATGATGAGAGCACCATCGTGATTGCGAGGGCAACAAGAGACATGTGAACGGGAGTCCATTTTGATGTCATGATGCAAATTTCACCCTTTATTCCTTTATTGCAAAGTTCTTGCAATAATAGGGTCGCCTTACTAAGGATGATCATAGCCGTTCCGGAACCGGCCTCAACTATTTGGTTTTCCGCTCCTTGCTGAAGGTCTACCCGCTTGGGCTGAAGATTCAATTTCGACTTTCAAACACGAGCCATTACACAATCACCCATGCTCACTTCCACTCAGATCTTCGATCAATACTGTCTTGAAGCCCGCCGCGATCTGCTTGAAGTCGCCGCACTCCTTGATCGATACGATGCCGCTCTAGAGAGAGAGGAGGGCCGTGATGGCAATCATTCAACCCAAGAAGCCATCGAGGTCTTTCATAACAATCCCTGCCGCTTTCTCGTGCAGAATCCCAAGTGGGACATCAAACCCATTCTTATCGAAACCGATACCACCGTCTGATCGGAACCAACCCTACCCATCGCAAGACAATGAAAACTCCATCTCTCTTCCATCTTGGCGCAGACAAGCTTATCGCCCTGCCTCAGACGCTACTGAGCGTGATACTCACCTTAACCATTGTCGCGCCACTCTGCGCTGAAAGTGAGAAAAGTTCGAAGGAAATGATCCGTGTTCTGCTGATTGACGGGCAGAATAACCATGACTGGAAAGCATGCTCTCCGACGATGATCAATATTCTTGAAGCGACGGAGAGATTTAAAATTGAACGCGCCACCGTCTTGAAAGAGGAAGTCGCTAATTTTAGCCCAAGTTGGACGAACTACGATGCAGTCCTTACCAACTACAATGGCCTGCCTTGGACAGAAGAGACCAAGTCAACATTCGAGGCCTACATCAAAGGAGGAGGCAATCTCGTCGTCGTCCATGCTGCCGACAATTCTTTTCCCGACTGGAAGGAATACAACCGAATGATAGGACTCGGCGGCTGGGGTGGCCGCAACGAAAAGGATGGACCCTACGTCTACTGGAAAAACGGAGCATTTTTGCGTGATGACTCCCCCGGAAAGGGCGGTGCTCACGGAAAACCCCTCGAATATAAAGTCGTTGTTCGCGATACCGATCATCCCATCACCAAGGGATTGCCCCTCGAATTCCTGCAAGCCAAAGAAGAACTCTACGACCGGTTACGTGGTCCCGCAGAAAACATGGAGATTCTGGCAACGGCCCTTGCGACCGGGGGCTCAGAACGCCATGAACCGGTTCTCATGACTATCACTTACGGAAAAGGTCGGATCTTTCATACGGTCATGGGGCACGACGCTAAATCAATGCGGGGAGTCGCTTTTCAAGAAACCCTTATTCGAGGAACCGAATGGGCCGCCACCGGTGAGGTTACATTTCCACCGGTAACCTCAGAAGACCTCCCGGTTGATCGGGCCGCCTCTCGTCATCCAGACGAAATTAAGCCCCCCGAATAGCGACTATCACTTGGAGAAGGTATGACTCCACTCATCGTCTTCGTTGGTTTTCTTGGATCTGGCAAAACCACTTTTCTGCGTGAACTACTTCCAAATCTCTCGGCTGCCGGAGTGGAACCACAGGTCATCCTGAATGACTATCAAAATGCCGGGGTTGATTCTTTCACCCTTCAGGAGCATGCCGAAAGCGTCATCCCCATCTCCGGCAGTTGTGTCTGCTGCGGGTCTCGAGAAGAAATGTTCGACACCTTGGCTGCTGCTGAACTAAATCCGAAGACTGTTATGCTGATGGAAGCAAACGGCACAGCAGATGCAGCTCAACTGATTGATCTGCTGACCTGCGACCTTCGAGCCGTGCGCTATACTCTACCATGGCAGCTCTCTGTTATAGATGCCAAGCGATGGCAGCGACGCGATGAGCATAACAAGCTGGAAGCCCATCAACTCATTACTGCTACCCACTTTTACCTCAGCCACACTGAGAAGCAGGATAGCAAGAGAGTTAGCGAGGTAATGGCTTCGGCTAGCCATTTAAACCCCAAAGCTCGTTGGGTAAGTCGGAAAACCTTTGCTTCTGAAGTAGCCCAGTTATCTACCGAAGCACCCAACTTGCCCCCGCGGGCACTGCGCAGCAGTGACGGCCACGACCACGACCACGACCACGGGGACCACGTCACCACACACCACTTTGCTTCGATAGAATTTTCGCTTCCCGACGGCTTGGAAAAGAGTCTGCTGGAGACCTTCCTCAGATCGTTGCCTGTTGGTGTCATCCGGGCGAAGGGACTGGTTCGCCTTGCTGGGCAAGAGGGCGAATACACGGTTTTTGACTATCTGGGAGCAGATCAGAATATAAACCTGAGGAGTTATGCAGCCCGACCACATCTGGCCCCACTTTTTCTCGCTATTGGTCCGCATCTCTCTCAGCAGGACATTCAGAATTCGTTCACCAACCTCCTGCAAAACGCACTGCCTTCAGCGCAGTGACGCAACCGCTGAATTAGGTCGACAGAATTTCCTTTCACTTGCTTTAGTCAGGCCAGTTGCCTAGCCTTTGCAGCCTGCCGAACAAATCATCCTCTCTGACTGTTATCCTTCATGAATCGACGCACATTCCTCAGAAAAAGTTCCGTGACCACGACAACCGCCATTGGTGCCAGTGTCCTACCTATTGGTCTGAATAGCCGAGCAACGGAAGACCAATCCGGAGCCTCTACTCAAAATTCCTTTAAACTCAAATACGCACCTCACTTCAACATGTTTAAGAACTCGGCCGGAGAAGATCCTGTCGACCAGTTAAAGTTTGCTGCCGATCACGGTTTCACGGCGTGGGAAGACAATCGATTCAAGAGTCGTCCAGTCGAAGAGCAGGACCGGATTGCGAAGGCCATGAACGATCTCGATATGGAATGGGGAGTGCACGTCGCTCACGGATCCATTGGCCAGCAAACCTTCACGGTGAAAGACGAAGATGTATGGAGCGGAGTGCTCAAGGATATCGAGGATTCCGTTGAAGTAGCTAAACGCTGCGGCTTTAAGTGGATGACGGTCGTGCCCGGAAGCCTCGACGAAAACCCAAAAAGTCGCCTTGAGATAGGATACCAAACCGCCAATGTAATCGAGCTGCTCAAGCGTTGCGCAGGCTTGTTCGAACCACACGATCTTGTCATGGTCCTTGAGCCGCTGAACTGGCACACCAATCATGGTGGAGTCTTTCTTGAACGATCCGACCAGGCTTACGCACTCTGCAAAGCAGTCAACAGCCCGGCATGTAAGATTCTCTTCGACATTTACCACCAACAAATTACAGAAGGAAATCTTATACCTAACATTGATTTAAGCTGGGACGAGATTGCTTATTTTCAGATCGGGGACAACCCGGGGCGCAAGGAGCCCGGCACCGGCGAGATAAACTATCGGGGCATATTTAAACATATTCATGACAAGATGAAAGCCGAGGGCCGTGACTTCATCTTCGGAATGGAACATGGGAATTCCATTAAAGGCCGCGAGGGCGAAGAAGCCGTTATTGCTGCTTACGTAGACGCTGACGATTTTGAAATCTGATAAAATCAGATTTATCGGCCCGAAGGCTAGGAGCAGCTGGTATTGAAGCCTACTCAGATTGCCTATCGAGGATAATTTCAATCTGATCCATGATCGATTCCATTCGACGAATGAGGGCACGGTAGGGAGCCTCTTTGGACATGTCTAACCCTGCTTTCTCCATAAGAATATTGTGCGGATAATCAGCCCCTCCAGCCTTCAGAACATTCAGATATTTGTTTAATTCTGACTCGCCGCTCTCTTTAATCTGCTCCGTGAAGTAGGCGGCAGCAGAGATTGAGGTAGCATACTGAAAAACGTAAAAGTCGTAGTAGAAGTGCGGAATGTAGGCCCATTCAACGCAGTATTCGTCATCGATTGTCAGCACCCCTTCGTCATGGCCATGGTAGCGTCTCAACAGATCGCCATAAAGCTGCGTGAGGCGGTCACCAGTAAGGGGAGCGCCCTTCTCCACTTCTTCATGAATCGCCAGTTCAAACTCAGCAAACATGGTCTGGCGAAAATAAGTTCCACGCAATTGCTCGAGGGCCGTGCCCAGATAGAAAAGACGCTCTTGATCATTCCTGGCATTTTCCAGCACGTAGTCTTGAACCATCAACTCGTTCACGATCGCAGCAGTTTCGGCGATAAAGGTTGAATAGCCAGACTTCTCGAAGGGCTGGTTTGCCTTGGTTAAGATGGTATGGAGCGCATGCCCCACTTCATGAGCGTAGGTGCTCATGGAGTTGTAATTGTCATTGTGATTCAATAACATATAGGGGGCCGTGTCGTAGGCTGACCCTGACATGTAGGCACCCGAACGCTTTCCCTTTCGGGGATAGACGTGGGTGTGGTCGACCTGCACGTAGGATTTTAGGAGTTCACCATACTCATCCCCTAGCGGAGCCACGCCAACGATCGTTGTCTCGATCGACCGCTCATAACTGAAGACTTCGTCACTCTGCACGAGGTCAGGATAGACGTCGTAATAGCGAAGATCATCGATGCCCAACAGACGCCCTCGCAGTTTGAAATAACGGTGCAGGGTCGGAAGACTTTCATTCGTCACCTTGACCAAGGAGCGGTAAACCTCTTCCGGAAGATTATCTCCAGCCAAGGCCCAATCCAGAATGTGGTCATATTTCCGCATGCGCGACTGAAAGACATTGGCCTCGACCTCAGAAAGAAGCACCTGACCCATGGTGCTCTTGTATTCCCCAAGCTTCCCCCAGAAGGCGTCAAAGACTGCCTTGCGGTCATCACGATCGTCGACCGCACGGTATTTCGAGTAACCGGCCTGATTCAGGTAGACTTCCTCGCCATCGGACAGAGTAATGCTGGGCCAGGGAAGATCAGCATTCGCAAGGATACTGTAAATTTGTGAGGGCTGACGCCTCAGTTTTCCCGCCGCTGCCATGACCCGCTCCGCTTCTGGGCTCAAGGTGTGCGGAGCCCGAAGCAGGGTGCTGCGGAGACTGTGATCGAACGGGGCCAGACCGGGGGTCTCTGCTATGAAAGCCTCAATGTTATCGGCACCGAGAGAAATAATCTCAGGAGCCATCCACGAAGTGTTTTGTCGGAGAGTGGAACCGACGGAAGAAACGCGCTGCTTAAGCGCCCGGGGCTCAGATTCAGCAAGGTTTTCGTCAGACTTCAGGGACGCGTAGACAGAAACGCTGGCTAACTTGCGGTAGAGAGAGGATCGGATTGTTAGGGCTTCTTCAAGTGTTGCAGCACTTTCACCCAGCCTGCCTTGGAAGCTTTCCAACTTCGGTATTCCTTGAGACACCTCATCCAATGCCTCCTCCCAGGCCTCTACCGAGGGAAAAAGATCAGTCAGATCCCAGACGGTTGCGACTTCAGAGTCCGATTTTTCGTTTCCTTGGGCAAAGGCAACCAATGGGGTAAAAAGAATGAGTAGGGCAAGGCGGGACATGGCAATGAATTCTGAAGCAACTCTGATAAAAAACGAGGGAAGATCCGCTCACTGCTGCAGGAAAGCGATGAGGTCAGTTACCTGATTCTCGTTCATCGTCTGGAGAAGGCCTTCAGGCATGGTAGACTGTTCCAACTGTTCCTGCTTCACCACTTCCGAAAGCGGAATCACTTCGACCGTGGCGAGTCCAGCCAAGGTAATGGTGTGTCGGGTTTGCTCGGTAATGTTGCCACTAAGAACGCGTCCATCGTTGAGGGTAATCACCGTCATCCGATAATCCTGCGGAAGTACGGCGCTGGGATCGATCAGATTTTCGAGAAGGTAAAAGAGGTTCTTGCGATCACTGCCGTCGAGGTGCGGTCCAAGCGCTCCCCCCTCACCATAGATCATATGACAAGAAGCACAGGCCCGGTCAAACATCTGCTTTCCGTTTGAGAGATTAGCCGCAGAAAGACGCTCGGGGGTTAGCTTGGATTGCCAAGAAGCGATCTCCTCCTGCTTTTCCACAGGGCTTTGGCGCAGCTTACCCCAGACCTTTTCAAGCGTCTCCTTGAGCTGTTGATTACCCAAATTATGAATCTGACGAGCATGAAATGCGGAAATGTCTTGGCTGGGAACCTGGCCGTTTTCAACCGCATTCAAGAGCGGTCGGGCATACTCGACTCTTGAACTGAGCGTGCTGATTACCACCTCCTTGTCTTCTGTCAGATAGCGCGGGTAGGGTTTCAAAATCGTCGAAGCGATCTTGGGATCATCAAAGGCAGCAAGTTTTCGAATGGCCTGATTTCGGCGGGTCTGATTATCAATCAGTTGCAGCCAATCCTTTGCCGCCATTGGTTCCCCTTGGTCAAACACGGGTAGCAGCTTGGCTGCCTCAGAACTGACCAGCGTCTCTTGACTGCTCGCGAGGAGGTCCCAGTTCTCGGGAGGGGTCAGCCCTTTCAAGCCGTTCAAAGCCTCCTCAATTCCTTTCACGCCGGCCACGGCGATGCCGATGTGACCATCTTGAAGAGTCGCATTGATCGAGGTGATCAATCGGGGCATTAGCTCGGTATTAAGATCAAAGTCTGAAGCGATACGCCGCACGATATTCTTGTAGACCTGCGGGTCACGGCAGATTGACAAGAGTTCCAATCCGCGAACCGGATCTGCTCCCACCAGCGGGCGGAGTGCATACCAGATCATGCAGGGAAGGTTTTGATCTTCGGTGTATCCGAAATCAACGAGGAGATCCTCAGCCAGCGTCCATTGCTGCGCCTCTGTAAATCGGGAAAAGGTTGAAGCGACGTAGAGCCTGGCCAGTTTGGATTCACCGTTGGAAGCGATGTTACGGATCAGGGCAAACTGCTCCGAATTCGGCGCTCCCCCCTCGCCAATCAGGCGAACCGCCCAGCTGCGCATGTGCTCATTCTTGTGCTGTAGTAATTGGGTCAGTTTTTCCGGGACCAATCCTCCAGTGGTATGAAGCGACCAGAGAAAGCGCAGTTGTCGGTCGACCGGTTGCTCCTCATCCTCGAGGAGACGCAGCAATTCCTCACGAGCTTCCGTGAGATTTGCCCCGGCAACAAAACGTTCCTGGAGAAGGCGACGAGCGTGCCTGACATACCATTCGTTGTGATGCAACTGACAGGCGACCAACTCCAGAGAAGTTTTTTTTGACAGGTCCAATCTCCCGGGATTCCCCACTTCCCCGTAGACAACCTTGTAAATACGCCCGCTTGTTCGGTGAACGCCGTCGTTGTCGTGACATTCTCCAAAGTCCGTCCAATCCGAAAAATACACGCCACCATCGGGCCCGTAAATTTGGGTGACCCCGCGATACCACGGTTGATTGGCCTTCATGAAATCCTTTCCATGGATACCGATATAGCCGGAGCCTTTTCGTTTGAGAATGTCATGATTAACACGCCGACCATGAGTATTGCTCATAAAAATGGTATCGCGGTATTTTTCCGGCCAATTATCTCCGAGGTAAATCATGGCACCACAGTGAGAGTGACCTCCCCCCATATCATCTGTGAGCCCTGGCGCATTATCCCGAAAATTTCGGCGATCGGTCCACTCCCCCTCGTGGTGCAAATGGTCAGCTGTCATGGGAATGCGATCATAAACGTGCGCCGCCGAGCCTTGCCCATGCATACGGGGGTAAAAGGCTCCCGGGATCACATGCCAGAGGTGACCATTCACATTTCCGGTCATGAACATTTCCCCCATCTCGTTCCAATCGAGTCCCCAGGGATTGGTAGTTCCCCTAGCCACGATTTCAAACTGATGCGTCACGGGGTGAAGCCGCCAGATGCCACAACTCACATCGACCCGTTCCTCGGGCGGAGTGCCCGGAATTCCCACCAACGAGGAGGCGGTGATGCCATGGCGACCATAAAGCCAACCGTCAGGCCCCCACGTCAGTCCGCTGAAGAAGTTGTGTTTTCCGTCTGTGGTGAAACCATCCAGAATAATTTCGGGTGGCCCATCCGGTATATCGTCGCCATTTCGATCCGGTATGAATTCGAGGTTGGGCGAGTTGCAGATCCAAGTTCCTCCGAATCCCGCAACGAAGCCGGACAGATGAGTGGCCCCCGAATAAAAAATCTTTCGATCATCAAATCGCCCGTCATTATCAGAATCCTCGAAAATGAGAATCCGGTCCTCCCCTTTCATTTCCCATTCTTTATAGGAATATGACTCGGCTACCCAAATTCTCCCGCGGTCATCGACCTGCATCGCGATCGGTTGGCGAACCTCAGGCTCGCCGGCAAAGAGAGTGACGGAAAAGCCGTCTGGGACCGACATAAGCTTCGCCGCTTCTTCTGGCGAAACGGGCTCTTCGCCCGGAGCCTGGGTATTCGTTGGCACATAGTTGTCAGCGACAGCAAAAGAAGCGAAGAAAAGAAAAGAAGCCAAAAACGAGATACTTGATTTCATTGGGGAACGCATTCTCGAAACAACCGCCCTTAGTGACAGCCCTGCTTCAGAACGAAGAAGTTCGATGCTATCGCACTCTTCGCGTTAGCTACCTGACGATCTTCTTCCATTCCTCGATACTGATTGGATCGGGCTTTGAGGGAACGCCTTCATTCGGAATTTCCAAGCCAGCAGTCCACGCGATTGCATTGAGCATTAGAGTGCGCCAGTCGTCACTGTTCCACGTAAAGTGGTAATGGCCCCCCGTTGTCCCGAAACCACGGCCCTTACCGTCAGGACGTTCGTAGGCCCAGCCGATATGTTGGATTTCGCCGGCTTCCATCGCCTTGCGGACGTGGGGGTTGTTAGAGTGAGGCCCATCCTTTCGGTCCATTGTTTTCATAGGGGGATGAGCGGAAAGAATGGGAGTGACACCCTCCATCTCGGGCTGAAAACGCATGTGGTAATACCATTCGTCGTCCTGAATAAAAGGATTCACACCCCGGGTGATGGGGTGCTTGGGCAGCGACTCAATCTCAGCAGTCCAGTGAGGATTGACAGACCAATGAGTCTCAAAATAGCCCCCCATCGCCTCGAGCATCAGGTCACCTGCACGACCTTTGGGAACTTCGACTGCGTAATGCAGGAAGACGAAGCCAACGCCTTCGTCGACCAGCTTTTCGAACTGATCGAGATGCTGCATGACAAGGTGCCCATTGCCACCGTTACAGTAGACAACAACGCAGTCAGCTCCTTTAAATGCGTCTGGGTCACCAGGCCAACCCTTGAATTGTGAAGTCTCGAACCCCATCCCACTCTCTTCGAGTGCCTTGGCTAGAAGCGCATTACCACTCTCATGAGCATGCTTCTCTTGATCCTTTCCTTTGTCGGCGAGGAAAACGATTTTTTTGCTCTCGGCAAAGGCCGTCGCCGAAAAAATTCCGATGAAAGTGAAAATTAAAATACGTGAGATAGAATTAAACATATCGGATTCTGACTCGTGGTTTGTTCTTACTTGAAATGAATTAGTTCAGATCAAGGTGTAATTTTGCCGCTCCTAGCTCTCAGTGCAACACCTTCGGCTGAGCTGCCTGCCACTCCTCCTCACTTACTTTTTCACGCTGCTGCAAATGAATATGAGTGCCTTTCTTGTTTCCTGAGATCACATCCATCAGGCCATCGCTATTGAGATCGGCCGCAGCGACCTGAGTGCCAACGCCCGAATCATCGTGGATTAAATGGGGCACAAAATCAACTCCGCCCGGCATCCCCTCGACACCCCGTTTAAGCTCAAACCAGTAGGTCACTGCTGCGGCATTTGGCTCGGGATCTTTCTTGGGGCCATGCGCCCAATATCGTTTTCCAACAACAAAGTCAGTGAGCCCGTCGCCATTAAAGTCCGTCATGTCGAATGCATGAGGCTGCGAAAACTTCACGCCGTAACGATTTTCTTCCGGCTTCTCGTTGATGAATCGATGCATCTCAAACTTGATAGCGCCTTCGTCAGTCTTGGTTTGTTCGAGCCAAGCAATGCCCCACCCATGGGAGGCAATCGCAGTGATGATGTCGTTATCACCGTCCCCGTCCACATCGTAGACCAGCATTTGCGCACCATCGAGTTCAAATGGCCAGACATGATGTTTCCAGAGCGGATCGCCTTCAATGGATTCAGGCTGTTCCCACCATCCCTTGGATTGAATAAAGTCGGCTCGCCCATCGCCATTAATATCTCCAAACCCGAGACCGTGAGCATACCGTTTGAGTTCGAGGTCTTCGGAGATTCGGTGAAAAGTCCATGGCTTGGTCGGGTCATCAGGATCGGGAGAGGCCCATCCCAGGTGACCGGCAAAATGAAAAATCAATTCCGGCTCCTCATCTCCTACGAGGTTGCCAAAGGTTGGCGATTCGTTATCAACCTCTTTGAACACTTCGTGCCGAGGCCAAGCGCCTTTTTTACCCTTTGGATTCTCGTGCCAAACATGCTCATGATCTTCTTTGTAACCCGGCCAACCAATGATAAGAATATCGTCCCAGCCGTCCTTATTAAAATCGTGAACAAACGTTAGAAAATTATCTGAATATTTGAGGGGATCATACTTTTTCGCTGTCCGATATTCATGTTTTGTGGAAAAACCTGGACCTTCATACCAGAATGGTCCTGAAACGACATCCACGGCCCCATCTCGATTAAAGTCGCCAAAGTATGCTCCCTCACCGTAAAAGTCGGGGGAAAGTTGTTGGGTATCCCAAGCGATGAGTTCGCGCTTCGGCTCAGCGGTCGCTGAGAAACAGATGGCGAACCCCAAGGCGAAACCTGAAAGTAATTCACGTTTGGTTGGAAAGGGAGTTGAGTGGATGGGTTTTATTTTCATAAATGTTCTCAGCAAAAGGATTACTCCGAAATCGGTCTCTAAGGAAGAGGCGCATCTCGGCTATTGAGTGCTTTACTTGGCAATCCATGCAAGTTCCACAATTAGAGGTCTTTCGCCGCTAATTGAGGTTTCCTAATTAATGAGGACTTTTACATCACAAGCGCCCCCTCACTCCCCACATGCAAGGCTGGGGACAGTGTTCGCATGTCACCTTCGAAGCATTTTCAGCTGCCTGCGGATGTCGAGGGGCCTGAATCAGCTCATGGCTTTTGCTGTAGTGGTCTCAGGGCATCTGCCCGCATTCGAACGG
>CEWH01019235.1_pt1 | contig 15464 bp, 11 predicted proteins | sample 531231 | NCBI WGS metagenome assembly CEWH01 (sample SAMEA2622316, study PRJEB7988) | marine metagenome | biome: marine biome (ENVO:00000447); feature: surface water layer (ENVO:00002042); material: "saline water (ENVO:00002010), including plankton (ENVO:xxxxxxxx)" | depth 5 m | reverse complement strand
TGGCCGCATTCCGCTCGTTAGTGCGACCGGAAGCACGCGAATGGGTAAAGCCGTTGGTGCTACAGTCGGCGCTCGATTGGGCCGTGCCTTGCTCGAATTGGGCGGAAACAACGCCATCATCATCACACCGGACGCCGACCTCGACATGGTGGTGCCCGCAGCGGTGTTCGGTGCTGTCGGTACATGCGGCCAGCGTTGTACCTCAACGCGCCGTTTGATCATCCACCGGTCCATCTACGACCAGGTCAAAAACGTATTAGCCAGTGCCTACCAGCAATTGAGCATCGGCAACCCGCTCGACCAAAACAACCACGTCGGACCACTGACCGACCAAGATGCTGTCCAGATGTACCTGGATGCGCTTCAAGCTGTCGAAGACCAAGGAGGAAAATTTGTTGTGAAAGGAGGGAAGCTCGAGGGCGCTGGATACGAAAGCGGTTGCTACGTCAGCCCATCCATCGCTGAAGCGTCCAATGACCTCGCGATTGTCCAACACGAAACCTTCGCACCGCTGTTGTACATCATGCCATACGACGAATTGGATGAGGCCATTGCCATGCAAAACAACGTCGCACAAGGGTTGTCCTCAGCCATCATGACCAACAACGTCCGTGAAGCCGAAGCCTTCCTGTGTGCAAGCGGTTCCGATTGCGGCATTGCGAACGTCAACATTGGTACTTCCGGTGCAGAGATCGGCGGTGCCTTTGGCGGCGAGAAGGAAACAGGCGGTGGCCGCGAGTCAGGCTCTGATGCGTGGAAAGCATACATGCGCCGACAAACCAATACCGTCAATTACGGCCGAACCTTGCCGTTGGCTCAAGGCATCAAATTCGACCTTAGTTGATGCGCCGAGCCTTACTGGTTCTTGCAGCTGCCTCGTTCGCAGCGTGTGGAACATCCCCAACACAAGCCCCGACATATGACCGCGTGGTCTTCACGTTGAATGATTCGATTGAAGCTGGTTTTCCGGTTTCGATCAGCGACGCAGTGTGGGTGATTGACAATGGGGGAGAGGCCATTCAACTCAACCGCATCGGCCACAACGCATTCCGAGTCCCTGTGTTCAATGGTTCCCTCACCCTGAATACTGAAACCGCGGGGCAGTGGACCGATTCCCTGCGTCTAGCCCCCGAAAACGGGGCTTACCAAGTGCCGTTCACCCTGAGAGAAACTGCTTCATCTCCAGCCAGCCAGCACATTGCAGGTTGTTGGGATGTTTGGTTCGGTGAAGGCAGCGCTCAACAAGAAGGGGTGGCCAGCGCGCAGCTCGACCTACGATTCTCGGATGGGCAGACGGAAGGCACGATGCGCACACCCACAGGTGATTACCGCTACCTCTCAGGCCAGTTTGATGGCAACGAGTTAAATCTTCAAACGTTTGACGGCGCCCACCTGTTTTACTTCAGCGCCACGCGTTCCAATAATGCGTGGAGTAATGGTCATTTCTACAGTGGCAACCACTACCACACCACGTGGTCAGCAGCCCCTGCTGAACCGTGGGGTTCCAGTGTCGCGTTGAACCAATTGAGCCCTCCTGCGGACTCCTTGCTTGTTCGCCTCATCGATGAAGACGGCAACCCTTACGAGCGCACCTTGTTACCGAAAAAGGGTCGCGTGACCGTATTGGATGTCCTGGGCACGTGGTGTCCTAACTGCATGGACGAGGTGCGGTTACTGTCGGCCCTTCCTATGGAACATGCTGATCAACTTTCCGTGGCATTCGAACGGCCCGATTCAGCCGCAGAGGCCCATGACCGGTTGAATGATTTTCGTGCGGAAATGGGGGTGGATTGGGATGTCGTGTTGGGTGGAAAAGCGAGCAAACAAGTGGCGGCTGATGCGTTCCCATTTTTGGACCGCATCATCAGTTTTCCCACCACGCTGTTTATCCAGCACGACGGCACCGTTCACGTCCACTCAGGATTCAATGGTCCCGCGACCGGCGCGGCTTACGAAGAAGAAGTTGCCGCATTTAAGCGGTATGCTGCGCCTGTTATTTCGTTGGAAAGTCGTTGACCCGGTCGACTTCGATGCGTTTTGTTTGGTTCGCCAACTGCCAAGCCGTGTAAAACACGAGCTGGCCAATTTCAGCCGTCTTATCGTAATGGATTTTCTCCGGATCGTCTCCGGGGCGATGGTAATCCTCATGGACGCCGCTGAAGTAGAAAATCACCGGGATGTTGTTCTTCGCAAAGTTGTAGTGATCGGAACGGTAGTAAAACCGGTTGGGGTCATCTGGGGCATTGAAGGTGTAATCCAACGCTAGGTTGGTGTAGGTCGCGTTGGCGGTTTCGCTGATGTCGTGGAGCTCTGAGGAGAGTTTGTCTGAGCCAATGAGGTAGACGTAGCGGTCGTCGTCCGGGTGCGCTTCGTCTACACGACCGATCATGTCAATATTCAAGTTGGCCACGGTTTGTTCCAATGGCCAAATCGGGTGGTCAGCATACCATTCACTCCCCAACAATCCCTTTTCCTCACCAACAACCGTCATCAACAATACGCTGCGCTTGGGGCCTTTGCCTGCTTTTACCGCTTCTTGAAAAGCCTGTGCAAGTTCCAATACCGTGACGGTACCCGATCCATCATCGTCTGCGCCATTGTGGATTTCACTGTCGATGATTCCCACGTGGTCGTAATGGGCTGTGATTACAATCAATTCTTCACGCAACAGGGAATCCGAACCTGGGATGTAGCCGAGAACGTTCTGACCAAAGACCGCTTCTTCGGTGCGTTCCAACGAAAACGTCCACGATGCCTCGACCAAATCAACCGCGTCGGGTGCTTTCCCTTTCGCCAGTTTTTTGCTCCACTTCTTCCATGATTTCACATCCGCGGCACTCCACCATCCGTCGGTAGCGGCGGCATCCACCATGAAAGTCGGTATGCGCGTTCCCTCACGCTCTTTTGGTTCTTCACGGTCCAAACGCAACGACTTGCGCATCAACCACGGCTTCATGCGGCTGCGCAGTGTGCTGATGTCTTCGCTTACCACAACGACAGCGGCAGCAGCCCCGGCGTTTGCCATTTCACGTACTTCACTCAATCCATCGGTTCCAGCCACCACAACCGCTTTCCCGGCAACATCGGTGGAAGCAAGCGCCGATGCACTGCTCACCGCTACCATGGATACGTCCTCGAGTACCGATACCTTCAGCCCAGGGTAGAAAAGAAAGTCATCCAGAAATACAAGTGACGTGCCATTGACAGCAGCCTGACCACCGGTGATCTGCGAACGGATCAACTTAACCGGTTGGTAATAGGTGGAGCCGTCATAAGGTTCGATGCCGAGGCTGTTGAAGTGGCTTGCGATGTAGGCGGCTGCTTTCTCTGCACCGCGTTCGCCTGTCTCACGGCCTTCAAACGCGTCGCTCGCCAACACCATCAAATGATTTTCCAAATCATCAGCCATTATCGTAGCCGCATAAGGCTGTGGGTTCTCCAACTGCGCCAGCGCTTGAAGCGAAGGAACCAGCGACAACAAACAAAGGATCACAGCGCAGGCAATTTTATTGACTCGCCGCTCGTGCCTGCCGCCTTCAAATTCCTCCTCCATGTAGGCCTTCAAGATGTCCAGGCCCTCTGCTTCAGTGACAAACCGAGCGGGGATGCACAAGACATTGGCATTGTTGTGTTGCTTCACCAGTTTGGCTACCTCGCTATTCCAAGCCAGTCCAGCTCGAACCGACTGGTGTTTATTGGCTGTCATCGCAACGCCGTTGGCCGAACCACAGATCAGGATGCCGAAGTTGGCCGATGCGCTCGCAACATCCTCCGAAACGGCGTGTGCATGATCGGGGTAATCCACACTTTCCTCTGAATCAGTGCCGCGATTGATAACTTCGATGCCCTGGGATTCCAGGTACGTGGTTAGGACCTTTTTCAAGGCAGGTCCAGCATGATCACCTCCAATTGAAACGCGCATTTTTTCGAATTTGAGCGGTAAGTTAATTCACAACTTCACGGTTGATAGTGCGTTTATCATGTGAAGAACTCCACAACAACTTCACTTTCGAATTCATCGTTTTCGTCTAAGCCAATTCATCCCCCACAATTCAAAATTTTCACCCTCGAATTTTCACCTTCATTTTTCCGGATGCTTTTGAAGGTTATCGACGATTCACGTTGGCATAAATTATCCGAACCACGTGCTGTACACAGGGTGTTTAAAACCATCTTTAAGCTTTGAAAATCAATGGTTCATTTTGCACCACCCTGTTCAGAACTGGAACGTATGTCGTGAACAAGATGGAAATCAAAGCAAAATCCATGTGGCTTACCAACAGAATCAACATCCCTATTACGATGGATTTATTTTCTAAGAAAGAGAATATTTTATTGTTGTGTCTGTGGATGACAACTTGCTGCCTTTCGCAAGAATCTGTCGGTGAATGCAGCTGGACGGTGTATACCTTTCCGAATGGAAAAACAGCGAGCGAAGGATGTTTAATCAATGGTCAACCCGAAGGGATTTGGACGGCGTTCCATGAAAATGGCAACGTCAAGAGCAGGGGCAATCGCCGGGACTTTTTGCTCGATGGGACCTGGGATTTTTTTGATTCAACCGGGGTCAAGTTGCGATCGGTGGAGTATGCAGCGGATTTGAAGTCGGGATGGGAACGCAGCTATTTTCCGAGTGGAAGGGTGAAAATAGAGCAGCACTACGAAGCCAACCAACGTTCCGGTTGGACGTATGAATACGACCAGGAAGGCCAACGGCGGAAAGCGATTCCGTATCGCAGCAATCTGGAGGATGGGAAGGGCCGGGAATACGCGGCAGACGGACGCACAATCGCGCTGCTCGAATACGACAAAGGGTATTTGCGCACCATCGAAAAAGTCAACCGATACGATTCATTTGGGCAGAAGACGGGGGTTTGGATGGAGTGGACAGGCAATGGAATTTTGCAGGAACAAGGACCGTGGGAATCGGGCAAGAGGAACGGATTGTTTCGGTTTTACGATCAGTGGGGACAGCTCGAAGATGTGGTGAAGTATTTGGAGGGTGAAGTGGTTTCGGATGCGGTGGAGACCCAAGAAATTGACATTAGAACAACCACCCATGCCAACGGAACCATTGCGACGCGCTCGACCTACGAGAACGGGGTGCGGGTCGGAGTGTACACCGAGTACGACGAAGCTGGAAATATTACTGCTGGCGCCCTCTATGAACAGGGACTGAAGATTGGCGAAGGGGTGACCAACGCCGAGGGCAAGCGCATCGGGGAATGGAAGCAATTTTATCCGGATGGTGCACTCAAATCTGAAGGGGCTTTTGCTGAAGGCAAACGTGAGGGGCGTTGGAGGTTTTACGCGGAGACGGGTCAATTGATGCAGGAGGGTACATACCGAGACGGCGCCTTTCACGGAAACTGGCGTTGGTATTACATCGATGGCTCCCTGCACCGCGATGAATCGTACCGGAAAGGCAAGGCCGATGGTAACTTTTTGGAATTGGATCGCGCAGGCAAAACACTGGTGGAGGGCCGGTATGATTACGGGTTGAAACAAGGCCCTTGGATCATGGATGTGAATGATCACAGGGAAGAAGGCCAATACGTTGATGGTGAACGACACGGTACCTGGATCCATACCTTTCCGAATGGCACAGAGCAATTCAAAGGCGAATTTGAAATGGGCCTGCCCATTGGCAAGCACGTCTACAAGGATTACAACGGCTCTACTGAACGGGTGGAACGTTACAACCTCGGACAACGCGAGGGCAAATGGCTCTATTACGGACCCAATCAGATGCTTCAACAAACCTTGGAATACAAGCGCGGTGAACTGGTGCGAATTGATGGTAAGCGAATCAAACCCGCTGAGGGTTAACTTAGAGGGATAGCATGGAAACCCGGGAACAAATGGTGGCGTGGACGGATGTGTGGACAGACCCCACATTGGTCTTCAGTGAAGCAGGTGAGTTGCTGCACACCAACGCTGCTGCGCTTCGGGTTTTTTCGGATTCAGAACGGGAAGAGGCTGGAGGCGTTTGGAACCACATTCAGGCACACCCCGAACACCATCCATTCCCCTGGTCCAATGCGGCAGGATTAGCTGCCTACACCGTTCACCCAGGGCAGGTCGACGGATGTTATTTCGCCGTGTTTAAGGATGCCCGTGAGCACGGTGAGTTGGTGGCAGCATTGAACCATAATAAATTGCTCTACAGCGGTTTAGCCAATGGTACAATCGAAGGTTTGGCGTTGGTAAACAAGGGTAAAGTCATCGATTCAAACCCGCAACTATGGCGCGTAATTGGTGTTTCCAATGCAGTTGAATTAGCAGAAATCAACCTTGAAACCTTGCTTGGGATGCGCAATTGGAAGCGATTGGCAGTTCGCCTGGGTGAGGTGATTGAATTTGAATTTGTCAACCTACTGGGTCAACAGTTGGTGGTGGAAGGAAAGATGACCCAAGTGGGACAGGACAGTGAAAGTTTTGCTTTGGCGCTGTTGGACATTACTGAGAAACGGAAAATTTCACAAGACCTTCTTCAAACAAAAGAGCGGTTCCGTTTGCTCGTGGAGACCAATCCCTTCGGGTTGTTTTTGGTGGTACAGGGCAACATCCGTTATACCAACCAAGCAGGTTTGGAAATCCTCGCCATTCAAGATGAGGAGGAAGTGTACAACCAGCGGCTCACGAATTTTTTCGAGGACGGCGACCAAGTGCGGATCACGGAGGACATGGATCGCATCTTATCGGGTGAGAAGACGACTTACTTGGAGGTGTCCATTTTGCAGGCCAATGGGAAGGCGAGGGAAGTTGGTGTTCAGATGGTCTTGAGCTTCTTTGATAACCAACCAGCGGTCCAGGTAACAGTCAATGACTTGTCCACGCGTATGCAGTTGGTGCGGGAGCAGATGCGGCGATCCTCGGCAGAGGAGGCCAACACCCTGCTCAAGGAGGAAATCAATCAACACCGCAAAACGCAGAAACAGTTGATGCGGGCTGAACGTTTCAACCGCTCCATCATCGAAAGCTCCATCGATATGATCATGGCGTTCGATGCGGAGGGGAACATCATTCAGTTCAACCACGCAGCATCCGTGGAATTTGGAATGACAGCGGAGGATGCGATGCAACTGAAAGGGCACGACTTCCTCGAGGACCCGGCGGATTTTGAAATCATTCTAAAAGATCTGCGCAAGCAGGGTTATTACGCCGGAGAAGTGGCGGGACGTCGGGCAAGCGAAGAGGTGTTCCAGATGCTGATTTCCATTGCGGCCTTGCAAAACGAAGAGGGAGAGGAAACAGGATTTGTAATGGTGGGCCGGGACATCACGGACATTCGTTTGGCGGAGCAAGAATTGCGCCGAAGCGAGGAGCGTTACCGGGACATCCTGGACAACGCAAGCGACCTGGTTTTTTTGGTGGATGAGGAAGGACGAATTACGTACGCCAATCCGGCATTTTTCTCCACGCTGGGGTACGACGCTAAATCACTCAAAGCGATTAAAATCCAAGAAATTGCCTCACCCCCAGAAGGCCAAAGCACCGAGGATTGGAAGCACTGGTTGGTGGGCGATCGCAATGAACTAACCTTTACAGGCAAGGACGGTTCGGAGTTGAGAGTGCTCGGTGGGGGCTCGGTTCAAACCAACCCAAAAGGACAACTCATTGGCCTGCGCTGTATCTACCTGAATGTTTCGGAGGTGCGGGCGTACCAGCGTTCTGCGCTCGTGCAGTCGGCCAAGCTGGAATCGATATTCAACTCGACCCGCTACCTGCTCATGTTCACCATTGATCAGAAATTCAATGTGACCTCGGTGAACCAAAACATCGTGGAGGTACTCAATGAGCAGTTTGGTTTTGAGACCATCGTGGGAACACCCATCCTCGAATTGTTGAAGGAGGTGGTCTCCGAGGAGTTTTATAGAGGGCAGTTTCAGCTGTTTGTCCGAGCTGCGCAAGGGGTGCAACAGCAGTTTGAGCTGCCGTTGGTGAATCAGCAAGGTGAGGTGGTCTGGTACCAACTGTTCGTCAATCCGGTGCAGTACGACGAAGGCACCAAGGAACTCAGTTGCATCGCCTACGACATCACCGAGCGGAAAGAGATTGACAACCAAATCCGGGAAGCCCTCAAGGAGAAGGAAATCCTGCTTCAAGAGGTGCATCACCGGGTCAAAAACAACTTGCAGGTCATCTCCAGTATGTTGAATTTGCAGCGACGGTTTGTGGATGATGCCAAGATGTTGGAGGTGTTGGATGAAAGTCAAAACCGCATCTCAACCATGAGTTTCATCCACGAGAGTCTCTACAAGAATTCGGACTTCAGTTCGATTGGTTTCTCGGACTACCTCGAGCGGCTGACGCAAAACTTGATCCACAGCTACTCCAATGTGACGACAGGGGTGGAGCTAATCACAAAGCTCGATGACGTCCACATCAACCTGAAGCAGGCCATCCCGTGCGGCCTGATCGTGAACGAGCTGGTTTCGAACTGCTTGAAGTATGCGTTTAAGGGCATGTCATCTGGTAAAATCTACCTGCGTGTCCAGCGCGTGGAGGAAAATCTTGAAATCCAAGTGGCCGATAATGGGGTAGGCCTTCCAGAGGATTTTGATTTTGAAACCAACGAGAGCTTGGGGGTTTACTTGGTTCAGGCGTTGACGGACCAACTCGACGGAACCCTTACTGTGGATAACAAACACAGCGATAATGCGTTAGAATGGACAACCGGGGCCTCATTTTTGGTTAGTTTTACCCCATTGACCGACTAAGATTCACTTGACATGCCAATCAACATTCTCGTAACCGAAGACGAAAGCATCGTTCGCAAAGACATCGAACGCTGCCTCGGCAACCTGGGCTACAACGTTGTAGCTTCTGCCGACAACGGCGAAGACGCCATCAACATGGCCATGAAGCACAAGCCGGATTTGGCGTTGATGGACATCATGATCAAGGGCGACATGAACGGCATTGCTGCTGCAGAAGAAATCAAGCGCAACATGGACATTCCGGTGGTTTTCTTGACGGCGTACGCCGATGAAAGCACGCTGAACGAAGCCAAAATGGCCGAGCCCCATGGCTACATCTTGAAGCCGTTTAAGGACGTGGACATCCAGACCGCCATCGAAATGGCGCTGCACAAGCACGGCAAGGAACAAGAGGTTCGCCAGGAAACGGAGTTTTTGAGAAGTTTGGCCGAACACAAGGAGGACACGAACATCATCTTTGTGAAGAACCGCAGCCGCCTCATCCGTGTCAAAAACGACGACCTGTTGTTTGTTGAGGCCCTCAAAGATTATGTAGTGGTGCACACCACAACGGAGAGCTACACCATCCACTCCACCATGAAGGATGTGGAAACCAAACTCAGCGGCTCCGACTTCATGCGTGTACACCGCAGCTACATCATCAACATCGAAGCAATCGAAAGCATCAAGTACTCGATGATTACGATTCGCGGCATGGAGAAGGAAATCCCTGTGGGCGGAAGCTACAAGGACGCGCTGGCACAACGCATTAACCTGCTGTAACCCCCCCAACCCGAAACAGAATGAAACGGCGGCAAGATTGGCTGCCGTTTCTGTTGGGAGCCAATCATCCCGAACGCAGTGCACATTCACATGAATCCATCACCGATCATCGCCGGCACCATGAAATGGGGGGTGTGGGGTTCAAACTTCACCGCCAACCAATTTGCCCGCGCCATCGAAGTGGCAGTGGCTGCGGGTGTGACCACCTTTGATCACGCGGATATCTACGGAGGTTATACAACCGAGGCAGCGTTTGGCGCTGGTTTTGAAGCGTCGGGATTGGACCGGGAAGCAGTGCAATTCATTTCAAAATGCGGCATCAAGTACCCGCCTGAGGGCAGCACGCACGCTGTGAAGCACTACGACTATTCTGCAGCGCACATTCGGCAATCCGTAGAGAACAGCTTGCGCAACCTGCGCACGGAGTACATCGACGTGTACCTGCTGCACCGGCCGAGCCCTCTGCTCGACGCGCAGGAAGCGGTTGCAACATTGGAGACCTTACGCGATGAAGGCAAAATCAAGTCCTGGGGCGTATCCAATTTCACCCCGTCACAACTGCAGCTTGTCGCAACACAACAAACCCCGGCGTGGAACCAGATTGAGTGCTCTTTGGCCCATACCACTCCCTTAACAGACGGAACACTGGATACACACCAAACACTTGGCGTTCGCACGATGGCATGGGCGCCGTTGGGCCAGTTATTGGACAACAAAAACCCCCGCGTGGCGTCCGTGCTCAACCGCCTATCCACGGAATACGGCGTAGCGCCTGAAGTGTTGCTTTTGATGTGGTTGCACAAGCACCCCGCGGGCATTGTCCCTGTGGTGGGCACCACCAAACCCGAGCGCTACGCACCACTGATGCAATCCGCTGCCACCGCGATGGAGCTCGAACATTGGTTCGAATTGTTGGAAGCGAGTTGGGGCCACAAGGTCCCCTGAATCACTCAGGCTTGATGACCAACTTCGCCGTCTGATCCCCCAAGCGGTAGACGTACACACCAGGCGCCAGCCGAGGCAATTCCATGGCGCCACTGCCTGTGATCACCTGGTTCATTACGACCTGCCCCGACAAGTTGGTGAGGGTGAAATCCACAGGAGCGCTGCACTGCACAAAAACAGACTGTCCAGCGGGCAGAATCGTGGGGTATAACAGAGCCGTTTCCGCTGCGGCAATTCCAACGGAATTGGGGTTCCCGTTGAAGGTGACGTTGTCGTAGAAATAGTCGGTGGTCCCACTCATGAAACCCTCGTTCCCGAAGTCGAAAAAGATGGACAAAATGGTGTAGGCGGTGTTGTAGTTGATGTTGGGTGTGCCCGGGACGTTCTGGGTGAAGTCGAACGTGAGGGTTTCCCATTCGTAGGCCGTGGTTGTGTTGATCTGCGTTTCAACGCTTTGGGCCATGTCGAGGTACTGCTCCGCTTTGAGGCGAACCGGAAGGCCCGCAGTGGGGCTGTAAACATCGACACTGATGGAGGTGAATCCCGGTTCAAAAGCGATGGGTGAGGCGAGCCCGAGCGGGGTGCTCATGGTGGTTCCGGCGTAGGTCAACCCCGTCCAGTGCTTGGTGGCCTTGGTGACAGTGTTGCTTGCGTCGGTGGGGTCGGCAGCGAGGTCAGCAATGTTGCCCGCGAACGATGTGGTTTGGTAGTGGACGTTTGGGTCCTCGTGCGTGATGGGCAGGTCGACTTGGATGAGGTCTCCCGCACCGTCAAACAATTCGACGTCGTCGAAGTAAATGGTGCTCAAAGTGCTTCCGTCGCCGTACAACCCGAAGTCGAGCATGAAGGCCACCTGGTTGAACACACCATCAGGCAGCCCAGTGAAATCCCACTCAAGCTCCTCCCAATCTCCTGCAACGGTGGTAATTGCGTCAATCTCAGCAGTCGAATTGCCTTCGAGTTTCAGGCGCATCAGCGACCCCTGCATTGGGGCATGCACCTTCATGCGGAAGGCGCCGATCGTCGAAAGCGGGAGGTAATCTGGGAGGGTGACAATGGAACCAGCCCATACCTGTCCCCCTTCGCCACGCACCATTTGGGCAACGTATTCACTGGGGTTGTTGTCGTTGGGATTGGGGTTGGGAACGACCGTGGTAACGGCGGCTTCGAAATCAACAAAAGCCGGTGTTGTGGCTTCGGTTTCGAAATCAAAAGGAAAATCAACCTGCGCAAACGCAACAACAGGAACGAAGATGAGGGTTAGTAAAAAACGCATTCTCCAAAGTTCACCCAAAAAAAGCCACCCCCGGAGGAATGGCTTTTTTGATTCATATCAACAAGACTTACCGATCAATCGACCCCATGACGCGCTGCATGAAGGCGTTGAGCGCGTCTTTTCGCGGTGTTCCGCTGTCCACCATTTCTTGGACTTCGATTGCGCCGTAGAGGTTGGAAATCAATTCTCCGATGACATCGAGCTCTTCGTCCTTGAGGTTTTCGCTTTCGGTGAGGTGCTCAAGCGTTTCAATGGCCTCGATCACAAAATCGCGGTCATTCTGCTCAATGAACTCACCAATGTGCTTAATCAGTGGCAACCGCATCGACCATTTCTTTGAGGACTTCGAACTTGTTCGTTTGCACCTGATTCACAAGCGCGCCGTTGCTGAACGCCGCGAACGTGGGCAGGTTATCCACCGTTGCTAATTGACGCGAAGCTGGAAACTTCTCAGCATCAACCATTACGAAGACCGCGCCTTCGTTTTCACGGGCGAGCTTCTTGAACTTCGGCTTCATGATGCGGCAATTGCCACACCACCCGGCTGAGTATTGAACGATGACCGTGGCGTTTTCCGCCACCACCGCTTGCAAGTTGTCTTCTTGTAGCTCGACCATCTCAGTGGTTGCTGAGGTAGTCGATGACCCCGCCGCGGTTTTCCTTCATTGCGTCTTTCCCCTCTTCCCAGTTGGCGGGGCATACCTCACCTTTCTCTTGGACATGGGTGTATGCATCAATCAGACGCAGGAATTCGTTCACATTTCGGCCGACAGGCATGTGGTTGATTCCCTCGTGGAACACCAAACCGTCCTCGTCGATGAGGTAAGTGGCGCGGTACGTCACGAAATCACCATCGATCAGCTCCAGCCCGGTCTCCTCATCGTAGGTGTGATTGTGAACCTCCAAAATGTCCAAGGCGCGCGCGAGGTTGCGGTTGCAGTCGGCCAGGATGTCGTACGTCACCCCTTCGATGCCGCCGTTGTCTTTGGCGGTGTTCAACCACGCAAAGTGCACTTCAGCCGTGTCGCATGAAGCGCCAATGACGATGGTGTTGCGCTTTTCAAACTCGGGCAATGCCGCCTGGAACGCGTGCAGCTCGGTTGGGCAAACAAACGTGAAGTCTTTGGGGTACCAAAACAACAACACCTTCTTGCCTTCTTTGATGGCCTTTTCTACAACATTCAACTCGAATGCGTCGCCCATGTCGTTCATTGCTTTGACGGCAATGCTGGGAAATTTTTCACCTACGATGCTCATGATATCGGTTTATTTCTTCCGTTAAAATAGGATGCGAAATTAGGAAATTTTCCACCTGAAATACGCGGGCGTTCACCGCAGACGAATGGAAAAAAAACGCAAAACACACCCCGGGATTTGCACACCCAACAACGTTAAAAGCGAGAAGTTCAGTACCGGTAGGCCACTCCTTGCCCTTATTCCATGAAGAAGACGATTCTCTTAGCTGAGCACTTGTGGTGCGTTGATTGGCTTAGTAGACCAGTGTGTGCATGGCGTGCGCTGGAATGGACGTTCGAGCCTCCTGCCCGTCCACAACTAACGTGTAATCCAACGCTTCGTCGGTTCGGTTCATGACCACCGTAACCAAGGTACCGTCGGGGTTTTGGAAGGTTGTGCTTTCGATGGTGCTGCGGCTGGCCGATGTGCTAACCCGCAATGCGCCGGGCTCAATGAACCGTGAGAAATGCCCGATGTAGTAGTACGTCGGCGTGAAGATGAGCGAGTCGTTTTGGGTGTCGGCGTGAATGGGGGCAAAACAGAGGTTCTGTACGTGGTTGGGCCCGCCGGTTTCGTCGAGAAGGATGTTCCAGTCGGTCCACCCCACGGTGCCGCTGTTGAAGTCATTGATCATGGAGTTGCCGTAGCGTTCCGCGTTCGACCAGCGCTCGTAATGCGCCGCATCAAAACCTTCTTGACATCCTTCCGTGAACAAGAGCTGCTTGTCGGGGTAGGCCTCTTTGATGAGCTTGAGGTTCTCGTACTTGGGGTTGCCGCCGGTCCAGGTTTCGTACCAGTGAAAGCCGGTTCCCCAAGCGTACTTCGCGGCGTCGGGGTCGTCGAAAATGGTGTTCGCACGGTGGGTGATGAGGTCGCGATTGTGGTCCCAAACGACAATCTTCTTATCTCCGTATCCTGCAGCCTCCATCGTGGGGCCGAGGTTGTTTTTCAAGAAATCGCGTTCCTGCTCGGCGGTGTAAATGCACGATTCCCAGCGCTGCGTTGCCATGGGTTCGTTTTGGATGGTCACCCCCCAAACTGGAAGCCCTTCCGCTTCGTAGGCTTCGATGAATTTGACGAAGTAGTTGGCCCACGCTTGGTAATATTCGGGCAACAATGAGCCTCCGCGCAGCATGTTTTTGTTGGTTTTCATGAAGGCGGGGGGGCTCCACGGACTCGCGTAAAAAACCAGATCGTCTCCAATCATCGACGCAGCCCGCTTGATCATCGGAATGCGCTTGACCCGGTCGGGTGCGATATCAAACGTGGTCAGCGCTGAGTCCCCCTCTTCGATGTAGGTGTGACTGCCCAACCCGAAATCGCAGCTGTGGATGCTCGTTCGAACAATGTTGTAGTTGATGCCTCCTTCCCCGAAGTAGGCATCCATGAATTGGGATTGCACTGGCGCGCTCAATGTTGAAAACACCTCAGCTGAAGCGTCCGTGATGGCACCACCGATTCCCATAAAGGGTTGAAAGGTGTTGTTGGGGTTAACAAACACAGCAATCTCGGTTTCCAATGCTTGCTTTGCGGGGGCAAAAATCAACGCTTCACCTTCTGTCAACCGAAGCGTAGTGTTTTCTGCGGTGACAGTCAACTGCGCGGATGTGCGAACGGCTTCCGATGCGGATGTTACGGGTTTTATTGGGGTAGATGGTGTGTTGCAAGCAATCAGTAGTACAGCCGAGAAGAGGGCAGTTATTCGAAACATGGCTGCAAAGTCGCACGTAGACCGCAGTTCTGCAAGGGGTATGAATCATTGGTTTTTTAGGATTTAAAACCTGAGAACGGGCCTGGCTCCTGAACAGAACGACGGACAAGCAGAAATCAGAGCAAACGCAAATAGTTGGAAATTTGAGCCAATAAAAAACCCCGCACGAGGCGAGGCTTTTATGAATGGGATAATGATTAATTATTGCTCACTGCGGGCGGCACGTTGTGCAATTCGGGCAGCGACGTCAGGGTTTTCAGCTAGAAGCGCACCAAACGTGGCTGTCCAGTCAGCATAATGAGCGAAGTTTCTAATTTCACCTGCATCATTGAACTCCATAGTTCCATACGCCATTAATTTTTGGGTTGCATCGCCCATAGTCATATTCCACTGACCATAGTAGCGGACGCTACCATCTAAAGACATAGTCAACGTGTCGATTCCAGGCAGATAGACTGCATTTACAAGTTCAGCATCCATAAGAGCTGTCATCATCTTCCATTGTTGCATGGACTCGTCTTTTGTTCGGTCCTCTTCTTGAAAGCCGGTTCCTACCTCGATAAAATCGTCGGCAAAAAGATCAGGGTTAATTGTTTTACTCTGGAACCCATCGAACATTGCTTTCATGGAAGCGAGATTTGCATCATAATTTGGGTTTTGCTCTTCTGAGCCGGAATTGCATGCGAAAATGACGCAAAGCGCGAGAGCAGCGAAAAAGAAGGGATAGTTTTTCATCGAAATTAGAGGTTGTTGAGAGTGGAAAGCTAAGTCGCTTTTGCCCAAAAAAACAAGCCTCGAAAAATCGAGGCTT